>Ga0247738_10000052_pt1 | contig 84063 bp, 74 predicted proteins | sample UWRJL013104B2_FD_180936 | JGI IMG/M metagenome (GOLD analysis project Ga0247738, IMG submission 180936) | Plant litter microbial communities from Arlington Agricultural Research Station in Wisconsin, United States - UWRJ-L013-104B-2 | ecosystem: Environmental > Terrestrial > Plant litter >...
TCTTTTCCGTACCGATGAAATCCTCACCAACGAATAATTCAGATACCCATCGATTAAAATCTCACCGATCCATATTTACACCTGCATAACTCTTATTTCCTACTCTTCTTATTTATCCATGTTATTCCGTTTATGGCTGACACGTATTCGGGCGAATCTCCTACATGAAATGTAGCTTTTGGCGACTATTGCTTTGTTGGCATTTCTTTACAATGGGCACCGCATGGACGTGATCGCAACAGGATGTTGCGGTGAGGGACAAGGGATTCAGGATGAGCCCAGCGAAGGAATGTCAGGAATCAAGGTAGCCGTTGATCAGGATGATCAGCTTTACCTCCGCTCTACAGGGAGTCTGCTCGCAGCTCCCTTTTTTATTTATCTTCGATTAATTTCATGCTTTTCAAGCTTTCAGGGTCGGTTTAATTTTTCTGCTCGACACCGCTTTGTTTTATAATTAGCTCATATTTTATATGAGCTAATGCCATGCCTACTAAAGATAAACTAATTATATTTGATACTACCTTACGCGATGGGGAGCAAAGCCCCGGCGCATCCATGACGCGGGACGAAAAAATCCGCATTGCAAAAATGTTAGAAAAAATGCGAGTCGATGTTATTGAAGCTGGTTTTGCTATTGCAAGCGTCGGAGATTTTGAATCGGTTCGAGCAGTTGCTGAAGTCATTAAAGATTCAACCGTGTGTAGTTTGGCTCGTGCAGTTCGTGGCGATATTGAACGGGCAGGCGAGGCGATTAAACCAGCAAACTCCGGACGTATTCATACGTTCATTGCGACATCCCCGATTCATATGAAATACAAATTGCAAATGGAACCTCCCAAGGTCCTTGAGCAAGCCATTGCAGCTATTAAATTAGCGCGACAATTTACCGATGATGTTGAGTTTTCTCTGGAGGATGCGAGTCGCTCTGAGTTTGAATTTATGTGCCGCATCATTGAAGCAGTTATTGATGCAGGGGCACGTACAATCAATTTGCCGGATACCGTTGGTTATGGTGAGCCAAGCGAATACGGTCTGTTATTCCGGCGCTTAATTGAAAACATTCCTAATTCAGACAAAGCTATTTTTTCTACGCATTGTCACAACGATTTAGGTCTTGCAGTTGCAAATTCTTTATCTGCCGTAATGCATGGTGCGCGGCAAGTTGAGTGTACGATTAATGGATTGGGTGAGCGTGCAGGTAATGCAGCGCTTGAAGAAATTGTGATGGCAATAAAGACGCGCAAAGATGTATTGCCTGTAGAAACTAATATCGATATTAGTCATATAGTTCCAACCTCGCGTTTAGTTTCAAGCATCACAGGTTTTCCTGTTCAGCCAAACAAAGCGATTGTCGGTGCGAATGCATTTGCTCACGAATCCGGTATTCATCAAGATGGTATTTTAAAACATCGTGAAACCTACGAAATTATGCGGGCTGAAGATGTTGGCTGGAATACCAATAAACTTGTCTTAGGAAAACATTCCGGACGTGCTGCCGTAAAAGCTCGCTTCGAAGCTTTGGGAATAATTTTCGCAACGCAGGATGAATTAAATATCGCTTTTAAACATTTTAAAGAGTTGGCAGATAAAAAACACGAAATTTTTGACGAAGATTTACAAGCCCTGGTAAGTGATACGCGCCCACACGCGCTTGTTGAAATTTATCATTTGAATGAAATAGAAGTGGTTTGTAAAACCGGGCAACTGCCAGCCGCTAAATTGATTTTGAATGTGAGTGGAGAAAATATTTCTACTCAAGCGACTGGTTCGGGTCCTGTTGATGCAACGTTTAAAGCGATTGAAAATATCGTAAATAGTGGAACTCATTTGCAGCTTTACTCTGTGAATGCGATTACTGAAGGCACAGATTCTCAGGGGGACGTGACTGTGCGTTTAGAGAAGAGCGGTCATATAGTAAATGGTGTAGGTGCTGATACCGATATTATCACTGCATCTGCTAAAGCTTATTTACATGCATTGAATATTTTGGCTTCTCGTGGTGAAAAGCATCATCCGCAACACGATGGACTTTAATTAACTATATGAATGAATTACAGCGACAGCATTATTTATCAGCTCTTGGTGTAGACACCTATATGCCTCGTTGGCAGTTGCCGTTTGCACCTATTTCCGTTGCTTGTGAATTGCCTGCTTTAGTAAAAGAGCAGGTATCAGACGTGTCTGAAGTAAAAGCTGACCTGCTACATGTGCCAACACATTTATCTGTACCTAAAACGAAAGAGAACGCTGACAGTCCTGTTCAAGCAAATAATGTATTGAACGAGATTTTCGAATCGAAAAAATTGGCGGCTCCGAAAATCCAACCAATCGGCGCTGCAGATATCCTGGCTCAGCTGAATGTGAAACCTGTCAATATTGAAGCATTCAGTTTGAGTATTTGGCGCCCTATTGATGGAGTGATGATTGTAGACTCGCGTAATTCAAAATTAGCTTTGCCAACGGAATTGCTGCTTACTAACATTTTGAGTTCCTTTTTTTCGAGTCAATTATTACAAGTACAAGAAAAAGTTTTGCGTTGGCCAATGATTGAGAATAGTTTTACAAAGCGTACCGAAAATGACGCTCGTGCAGAACTGCAAACCTGGCTATCCGTGCAACACGAAATCCATCCTATTAAATATCTATGGCTGATGGGATCTAATGCAACTACTTATTTTTTACCAGAGCAGACAAGCTTTAGGGCTTCACTCTTTCAAACTACACCATTGGTTGATTCAATTAACGCATTGATATTACCAAGCTTGAATGAAGTTTTGCAAAATCCCATTTTCAAGAAAAAAATATTTTCTGCTATTCATCAATATCATTTCGCCGCATCATGAATCAATTTGAAATACCGCTTTTACTAACGACGATCACGGGTTTGGAATTGTCTTTACGGTTGCTGGAGGAAAGCGATCTTCCGGTTGTTATGGATTTGGAGCGAAGTGCGCATTCACATCCGTGGCGCCAATCAAGCTTTGAAGATTGCCTTAAGGGTCGTCAGCGTTGTTGGCTTGCAGAGCACAAGCAAAATTTAGTGGGTTATGTAGTTGTCACTCATGCAGGTGGTGATGCAGAGCTTTTGAATATCGCTGTGTCCCCAAAAGCTCAACGTAAAGGAATTGGTTCAACTTTATTGCAGCATGCTATTCAATGTGTTGCTGGGCATGCGGATATGTTGTTTTTAGAAGTGCGAATTTCTAATCGTAAAGCTATAGAACTCTATTCAAAAGAAGGTTTTTTTGAGCTGGGAAATCGCAAGAATTATTATCCAACACACAACGGCCATGAAGATGCTTTACTCATGGCCAGCCAATTAAACGTTAATTTTTAACAGGACGTTTTTGTAGCTTCCGTTGTAGCGTTCTTCTATGCATACCTAAAACTCGCGCGCTTGCAGAGATATTTCCTTCATTTGCTTGTAAGGTTTTCTGTATGTGCTCCCACTCCAAGCGATCGAGTGATGTCGGGTTTTCGGGCAAGATGATTTCTTCAGTAGCATTATTTCGTTTAAAAGCTTGTAGAACATCATCTACTTCAACCGGCTTGCAAAAATAATTTAATGCACCTAATTTTATGGCTTCAACCGCAGTTGAGATGCTGGAATAGCCAGTGAGCATAATTATATCTATAGTCGGGCTTAGTATTTTTAATTCTTTAATTAACGTTAAGCCGGATTCCTGCGCGATTTTCAAATCTACAATTGCTTTCGTGTAATTATTTGTTTGCATCGCGTTTATAGCAGTGTGCGCTGATTGAAAGATGTCAACCTGGAATCCCCGTCGATTAAGTGCGCGTTGCATTACTTTACAAAATACATCGTCATCGTCAACCAGTAAAAAATTATCGGCGAGCTGGTTCATAACGGAAGTCTCAGTTCTGTCAGCGTGCCTTTGGTTGAGTTTGCAATTTGCGTTACGCTTCCACCGTAATACTTTAGGGTTGCATTGGACAATAACATGCCCAAACCTAAGCCGTTCTCCTTGGTACTAATTACATTTTTGCCTATTATTGCCTGAATTCTTGTGTCCACACCTTTGCCTTCGTCTGCGATTTTCCAGATGAGCATATTTTTGTCACACTCAATAATGATTTGCACACAAGCATCTGGATTGGCGTCGGCAGCATTGTTGAGCAAATTTATAATGGCCTGTTCGATGCGTGGATCAGCGGCGATGTTATGTGCAATAAAATTTTCACTAAATGAATAACTGAATTGAGCTGTAGGGCGAAATAATCGCCACCGGTCAATGATCTGCTTACAAAACTCCTTAACGGGTAACTGCTTAAACTGGCCATGACTTGCAGCGCTGGAATCATGAACGATTTTTTTCAAAATGCTGGCGCATTGATTAACCTGAGTGCTTAGTAATTCCAAATCCTCTATGAGATTTTGGTTATCCTTATTGTCGATGCGCATTTCAGATAGTAGGACGGTCATTGTCGACAAGGGCGTATTTATTTCATGAGCTGCTCCAGCCGCTAACATGGCGACCGCCATTAACTGTTCATTACGCAATTCGTCTTCACGTAATTTATTCAAAATCGTGTCTTGCTCACGCAAGGTTTTTGCCATTTTTACAACAAAATAGGTAATGAGAATGGCGCTAATAAAAAAATTAAACCACATTCCTAAAATATGCCAACTTAGAGTAGATTCATGATCATGACTCATTTCAAAAATAGGCAGGTTCACATGAAAAAATAGCAGAAGAGTGTAGGCACCTAAGCATAGCGATGTAATAACCCAAGTGAATCGCCAAGGTAGGGTTGCTGCTGAAATGCAGATAGGAACAAGTAAGTAAGAAATAAAAGGATTATTTGCGCCGCCACTAAAGTAAAACAGAGTATTGAGGCAAATCACATCAATTAATAATTGATAGAAGAATTCCCATTCGGTAACGACCAATAAATTTTTTAAACGTAAATAAGTCAAACCATGAATAGTGGTAAAAATGATGAGCAGTATAAGCACCGCCTTATGAGCCATATGGTTAGTGCTAAACCAGGTGCTTAGTGCAAAACATAACCAAAGGAAGCCGAGTAAAATGCTTCTAATGATGGTGAGCTGCGCCAAGTGATATGCAGGCGCGGCACGATTGGGGTTAGGAAGTGCTGGCATAGGGTGAAAGAGTTGTATTTTGTGAGGCATTATATAATGTGTAATTTATAACACAGATATTTGAGCCCATGGTTAACGAGAATGAGCATCTTTGAAAGATAATGTTCTATTTGGCTTGAAAACTTATATTCGTCCCCCAACTTTATGGAGTCTCATTCCAGACTTCGTCGTGACTTTACGTTATTTTTTCGACTTTATTCATCTGTACCATCACCTGTGCTTCTAAATGTACACACAAAGGAAATCGCTATGTTATATGCCATTACGGTAACTCAGTACCAAAAAATGTTAGGCAACCTTAGTGCAATTCTGGATAAAGCCGCGGCTTACGCAGAATCAAAGAAATTCAATGTTGAGGTGCTTTTAAATTCTCGCCTGGCCCCGGATCAATTTAATTTAATTCGTCAGGTTCAAATAGCCTGCGATACAGCTAAATTCGGCGCAGCTCGTATTGCTGGCAAAGAGGCTCCTTCACATCCGGATACTGAAACAACATTGCCAGAATTACAGGCGCGAATTAAAGCTACTCAGGATTATCTGGCAACTTTAACGGAGCAAGATTTTGAGGGTGCTGCAGAACGCCATGTAAGCCAGCCGCGTTGGGAAGGTAAGTACTTAACAGGTTTGGAATATACTCTCCAACATTCGTTTCCAAATATTGGTTTTCACATTACTACCGCTTACAGCATTTTGCGCAGCAACGGCGTTGATGTGGGTAAAAAAGATTACTTGGGTGCTATGCCTTACAAACAACCAAATTAATACACGTGAAAACCGGGCAATTTCTTTGCCCGGTTTGATTGGGTTAGTCGATAGTTTTATTCACCCTGCTTTTAATAGTCCTCTTTGTAAAAATAACGAATAATAGCTTTTTGATTTTTTTGTTTTTCATCTTCAATATTCACTACGCCGTTGAACTCATATAACCGACGGTGTTGATCGTAGGTTATCTTAATATTTCCCAATATCATCCGGAGTAGAGAGTTATCTATTTCAACAAAAAAACATGTTAAAGGTGAAACTTCATGTTGCCTAATTAAGCATTTCTCAATAGGTTGAGCGCTCACTCTGAGCGGCAAGGTTTTGAGGTGTGCGACAGATGCAAAATTAACACTGAGTGTTTTTCCCGCTTGTAAATTTTCCCAATTAGCGCGAATAAAATTATCAAATCCTGCATCTACAATATTTGCATTTTGCAGCGGAATTACTGCCTTACCCATTTTTTTGCGAGAGTTAGGTTGATAACTTAATTCAATATTCTGGTTCAACACATCTGCTTGACGAAGCTCTCCAGAGCGAGAATCTTTTTGTAATACCGATGGTAGAAAGGGGCTGGCTGAAAAAAATAAGCTTTTTTCAGCGAATACTTGGCCTGCATTCACGTAATTGATTTTTAATGAGCTGCTATCTATTTTACTGGCGATTTCACAATACAAGACTTTTCCGGATTCATTTTTAGCAATGCCCACTATAGTTGTGTCAACCTTAGGATCACAATTTTCAGTTACCATTATTGGCCAGGTTGCGGCAGCGATCAGGGTGCTAATTAGCATTAAACAATTCCTCGAAATAACGTCTTTTTAGACAGGTAGAGCACCACAAAAATAAAAGCCACAGTAATGTAATCAAAATAAGGCTCAGAGGATAAGGTTCAGCAAGAAACACGTCGCTATTTAATTCTGCACCGGCATAGTAATTAATCGGTGCGAAAATCAGGCAAGATAAATAACCTATGGTGGAGTTGGTGAATAAAAATGCCAAACAGGTACGTAACGCCAAGGAAAACATTATCCAAATGCAAAACAGCCACAAAGGAGGAAGTGATAGTGGTGAAAATAGTGCGCTACGTGTTTCGCTGTAAAGAAGGCCGCACGAAAAAAAGATTATCTCTATACCTAAACCAAAGCTGGAAATAACAGCAACCCATAAAATCTCTTTACTTATATAAACTTTCGCATTTTTGTGTAGTAAAAACCAAAAATGGAATGTCAAAAAGACGAGAGTATAGAGAAGAGCTGAGAGAGTACCCGCCATGATGCACACAAACCAGCCTGCTTGAAATACTACTGCGTAAACCAGCTTGCTGATTGTGGACATGACTACTTTACTTCAGGTAAATGTCTTGCATTAGGTTTCGCACATACATATTGCACAGTGCTAATTGCACGTTCTGTAAAACCTCCTTCGCAATAACATAAGTAAAAATCCCACATGCGAATAAAAATGTCATCAAACCCTTGGGCTTTTACACCATCGATTTTTGAAAAAAATGCTTTTCGCCAATCACGTAATGTACGGGCATAATCTTGGGTAATATCTTCAAGCCCGACAATTTGCATATCTGTATCCTGATTAACATGCTGTGCGACTATGCTATTAGAAGGCAGGCATCCACCGGGAAAAATATATTGCTGAATAAAATCTGTATTTTTCCGTGCGTATTCGAAGCGTTGGTCTTGAATTGTAATGGCCTGAATTAACATAAGACCGTCAGGCTTTAGCAGCTGGGAGCATTTGGAAAAATACTCGCTGTAAAATTCGTGGCCTACAGCCTCAATCATTTCAATGGATAGTAGTTTGTCGTAAGTACCTTCAATCAAGCGATAATCTTGCAATAAAATAGTGACTTGATTTTCCAACCCTTCGCGCTTTACCCATTCAGCAGCGTGATAAAATTGTTCTTGAGAGATAGTTACGCTGGTGACTTTGCAGCCCGTATTTTTAGCAGCAAAAATAGCCATCCCGCCCCAACCTGTCCCAATTTCCAACAAGTGATCTTGTTCGGTAAGTCTCAGTCGCTTGCAGATGTGGGCCATTTTATAGAGAGATGCTTCCTCCAGGCTTGCGTTTTCATGTGGATAAATAGCTGCGGAATAGAGCATGCTTTTGTCGAGGAAGAGACTGAAAAATGAGTTGCCTAAATCATAATGTGCAGAAATATTTTCACGTGCTTTAGCGATAGTGTTTGGACGCAATTTATGAGTTATACGGCAGGCAAGGTTAAACAGAGAGCTCCATTTGGAATCCAATTGCTGTAAAACCTGCATATTGACGGCCATCAAGCGTATTACTTGGAGCAAGTCTGGCGACCACCAGCTTTTGAACATGTAAGCCTCTCCAGCGCCAATGCTGCCACCAAATAGTACTTGTCGATAAAATGCTGAATGAGTAACGGATATATGCGCAACCAAGCCGGTTTTTTCCAAAGACTCCCCGAAGCTGTAAACATTACCTTCATCTTCAAGTGTAAGATGCCCTGTTTGAATTTTACTAAGCAGTTTTAGTAATGTTCGCTGCGCAAACTTGTCGGCCCAGTGTTGGCTTAATAAAGTGGACTCATTTTTTTCAATAACACTAATAGATTTCATGTCATATTTCCCCGGGGATCGGTTTCTCTTAAATCATTGCAGATATTGTTATTTCCATTATTTTTATATTTATGTGTCTGAGTTTTATCATCTACAGATATATTTAACACACTTACTTCTGTCGCGCTTACCACTGCTTGGTTTAAATTCGGTGCCTTAACGTGATCAACGATTGGAACGCCTTTCCACCATAATTTTAGTGCCTGCCAATAAATTGCACTTACAATTTTTACGGTCATCCAGGGAAAACGGATTAGAATTTTATTAAGTGAGCTTTCGGTAATTGCTTCACGTTTTAACGTCAGTGTTGCGTCCATGACTTTTTCTTTGTCTTTCCAATTTTCCAAATGGAGCGCAAGAGTTTTATCGGGCGTGGTGGAATTCCAGTGGTAGTCCATATCTATTGGATTGAAAGGAGATACGTGAAATTTCTTTTGAAAACGAATGTCTTGTTTGTTAGTAAAATCATTACCTGTTAATACGTAAGCATATCGCTCATTCCAGGGTGTGTTATTGACCTCCGCTAGAATGGCAGTGATCTTTTCACCTGTGCTATCAAAACAATAATAGGTGCTTAAAGGATTCATATTGAAACCCCAGTAACGCAAATTCACTAACATGCGAATAGGTCCGTCAGGCCTGTTGCCAATAGTCGATTCAACAGTATTACGTACGGACTCATCAATGCTGGGTAATTTTTTTGCAGAACAGTGTTTTGCATCTATATGGAAATCGCACCGTTTATATTGGACGGGAGCAAAATGCGATAGAGACCACCAAGGGCTTAAAGAAAATACAGTTTCAATTTCACTGGTATCCAAATACATCATGAATACATCGTATTCAAAAGCATTGTCTTTTGGCGAAAAACGACGGTGGCGAATTTTCCCACTATAAATTGCGCTGGCGAATTCAGTTTGCATTACTGCTTGGCCTCAAGTGCATTTACAACACGCAACGCGCTGTTAACACCATCCTCATGAAAACCGTTAAACCAGTAGGCACCGCAAAACCAGGTTCGGTTAACGCCGTTGATGATTGGCCAGATAGCTTGTGCCTGAGCGCCGGCTTGACTAAATACCGGGTGTGCATATTCATATTCACCAAGAATTTTTATGGGATCTATTTTATTTCTTGCATTTAAGGTAACGCAAAATTGTTCTTCACTATTAATTCCCTGCAAGATATTCATTGCGTAAGTTAGTATTGGCGGTGACTGGCTATCACTTGTTAAAAGATAATTCCAGCTTGACCATGTCGATCTGCGTTTCGGTAACAAGCTTGTATCTGTATGCAGCACAACCGAATTTTTTTGATAGGGAATCGCACCAAGAATATTTTTTTCGTTTTCACTTGCATCGGCCAATATGGCTAAGGCTTGATCTGAGTGGCAGGCAAAAATAATTTCATCAAAATGTTCAGCCATACCATTTGATACAACAATCACACTCATGTTATTCCGAATAACTTGTACTACTGGGCTGTTCAATTTTATTTTTTCTTTAAAATTTTTAATGAGTGGTTCTAGATAGGATTGTGAGCCACCTTTAATGACGCGCCATTGTGGCCGATCCACAACATTTAATAGTCCATGATTTTTGAAAAATTTAATGAATAACTCCAGGGGAAAGGCCAAAGTGGCACCACGGGTCGCAGACCAAATTGCTGAACCCATGGGGACTAGATAGCGGTGAATAAATGTTTCCGAATATTCTTTACGTTTTAAGTAGGCCCCTAGTGTTTCACCTGAAATCAATCGGTTTGCTTCAAGGTCGGCGACCGCCTCTTTATTAAAACGAACTATATCGCCTAACATTTGCCAATGTTTGAACGATAATAGATTTCTTTTTTGTGCGAATAGGGTACCTAAATTTGTTCCTGCATATTCAAAATTTTCATCAGGATCGAACACGCTAAACCCCATCTCGGTAGGCTGTGACTTCACGCCTATTTCGGTGAGCAATTTTATAAAGTTGGGGTAAGTCCAATCATTAAATACAATGAAACCCGTATCAATCAAATAGTCTTTGCCTTTGCTGCTCACTTTTTTGGTGGCTGTGTGTCCACCTACGCGTGAATCAGCTTCATAAATATAAACGTCATGACTTTTTTGGAGGTAATAAGCAGCGGTTAAACCTGAAATTCCGCTGCCAATAATTGCAATTTTTTTCACGCCTTATGCCCCTGGTGCCATTGTTTTTACCATTGATGAATACGAGTGATTCTGGGTGCGATCCATGCACTCCAAACCGGGAAGAAGAATTTGCAAAGCCTTAGTGGCCAACTCAACCGACGCGGAAAATCAATTAAAAATTTTCGATGTGCTACTTCCCGGATAATCCTGCGTGCTGCCACCTCCGGTGTCATCATCAACGGCATGGTGAAATCATTTTGTTTGGTCAAGTTAGTCGCTATAAAGCCGGGGCGGGCTACGCTTAAATCGATATCTATATGGCTGAGATCGGCGCGCAATGATTCCATAAAATAATTCAGCGCTGCTTTGGAAGATCCGTAGGCCTCCGCACGAGGAAGACCGACGCAACTGGAGAGGCTACTAATCGCAACAAAATGCGGGCGTGCCTGAGCCTTTTTTAAAAGCGGTAATGCAATTTTGAGAACGCGCACCACGCCTAAAAAATTAACATCAAAGGTGCGTTCATAAATGTCGGGGTTGAAACTTAGATTGTCTTCGTATTCGCAAATGCCGGCAGCGCAAATCACTATATCAATGTAGTCAGTTACTTCACGAATTCTTTTTTCGGTGTCCTTTAAATCCATTTTGCCGCTAACATCAACAGGTAATGCCTTTATTCGACCAGGGTGAAGCAAAGCAAGCTCGGTTAATGCCGAATGCGAGCGTGCGCTAGCAATAACAAAATTTCCCGCATCTGCCAATTGCTCCGCTAAGGCTTTGCCCAATCCGGAACTTGCTCCGGTAATCCAGATACACCGGCCTGTTATAAGATTCATGTTTACTGCTCTTTCATGTGTTTGTTGATTTTTTTTACGGCCCAGCCGAGTATGGGAATGTGTTGATAAATCATGGCGCCCATATCATAAAAATCTTCGTGGTAAACAATGTGCGATCCAAATTTAATGAGCGTTCCACCATTCAGCATCAGCTTTTTTCCTGCGTTAAGTTTTGGATGAGAGTAATGCATCTTCCATTGGAAAAAAGCTTGATCAGAAGCTAATAGCTCATTAGCGAATTCAAATTGACAGTAAGTTTCCGGTTTGCAGAAATTGGCAAAATAACGACGAAGTGGCTCTAAACCTTCAAGCTGGTGAATAGGATCTTTAAAAATAACGAGTGGGCTATAGAGCTGCGGCAGTTTACTCACTGTGTGGTCATCAAATGTCCGATACAGTTGTTTGAACTGTGTTATATCAAACCCCGGGTTTAAGTGAGTATTTTCAGGTTGCGTATTCATGATGCCTGGCCCATACAATTGTTTCCTTTATACGGTTGATCCTATGGTCTGGATCATGGGATTTTGTTATTGAATTTCTAAACATTGTGATCCAGCTTCAGAGAGTGCTCGTAAAAGGAGGTAAGTTTCCTATTAAATTCTCTCAAATGAGATAGCCATGATTTCAATTCCCACTAACGGGCCAGATAAACAACAGCGTGATGACGCTTGGAGTTCCCTGCTCGAAAAAGTAGGGCGGTTGCGCGATGAGCAAGCTTTTGCGCAATTGTTCGCACATTTTGCTCCCCTTATCAAAGGCTTTTGTCTTGGTAACCTCAATTCCAATTTTCCGGCGGATGCGGCGGATGAAATAGTGCAGGAAGTTATGTTTAAAGTCTGGCAAAAGGCGCCCGGTTACGATTCAACCAAGGCTGCAGCTTCGACCTGGATCTACACCGTTATGCGTAATTGTCGCATTGACCTCATGCGTCGTAACCGGCGGACTCCTACTGACAGTGCCGTGATTGAAATCGATGATATATGGGACGAGGCGGATGACGACCTGGCATTTGTTTATTTGCAGCAATCCAGTAATGAAGCATTGATTGAAAAATCCTTCACTCAACTTCCGCCAGAACAGCGACAGGTTTTAACACAAGTTTATATGCAAGGTAAAACACACCAACAAATTTCTGATGAAACCGGATTGCCGTTGGGTACTGTAAAATCGCGAGTGCGAATTGGTTTAAAGAAAATGCAAACATTGATTACGGGTTCGGAAAAAATATCGGAACAATCCCGGGGGAACTTTATATGATTCATCATCACCCCGACGATAATTTGTTAACCGAATATGCGAGTGGTAGTACTGCGACAGCCGTGGGTATAATCATCTGCGCGCATTTGCAAGCTTGCCCGCAATGCAGACAACGTGTTGAGCAGTTGAATAAATTGGGCGCTGCGATTTTAAAACAAAGTATCGCTGAGCCTGTTCAACAAGAAACCTTTGATCAATTAATGGCGCGTATTCGCAATCAAGATACTGGTAAAGCAAGTCAGGCGTTAGAGTCAGCTCCAGTTTGTGTTAATGATTCTATTGTTAATGACCCTATGATGAAGCGCTTACCTAAGGTTATTGCGAAATTATTGCCTCGCGATGGAAAAGTTAAATGGCAAAGCGCTGGTGCTAGTTTAAAAACGGCGCGTTTGAAAACTGGTCAGCAAGATTACGAAGTATGTTTTCAAAAAATTAGCAGTGGCGGGAAAGTGTTTGAGCATGGTCACCGTGGTACGGAAATTACTCTTGTCTTGCAAGGAAGTTTTTCTGACGAAGATGGAATCTATAGTGAGGGAGACTTTTTGGTCCGTAATCCCGGTGAAGTTCACCGCCCAACCGCAACTCAAAATGAAGATTGCCTGTGTATTTCGGTGGTTGAGGCGCCAGTAAAAATCACTGGTTTAATCGGTAAGCTGATAAACCCCTTCTTACCGTTTAAACCTGCTTGATACCTTCGGTAGACGAAAAGCCTGCAACCAGAAATGATTGCAGGCTTTTTTTATACCAATGATTAGCTTTGCGTATTTTATTTCGATGACTGGGATATCAATATGCGTTTATTTTGCGCTAACCAAAAAAAAGTCCCGGCTGCTACTGAAAGAGGGGTGATGAATATATTCACGATGGGCACCATGCTTCCACACAGGACGAGACCTCCAAACGCAAACGTATTTATTTTTTGTTTGCTGAGTTGCGTGCGAACTTGCGGAAAGGGAATTTTATGATTGTCAGCGGGATAATCGCAAAATTGCAAGGCGAGACACCAGCTGGTCCATAAACCTCCGGCTATTGCGCCGAGCACATTGGCACCAGGAATCAGCATAAAGGCTAAGACAAGTAAGAGGATGCAGAGAGAGCGTGGAATAAAATAAACAAGTTTGATTAATTCGCGTTTGAATGTACGCGGTATGAGTCGTATCCAGGGTTCATCAGAAGGTGCGATTCCTGTTACATGGTGCTCCACTTTTTCAGCGAGCAAACCGAGAAACGGAGCAGCAATGATGGTTGTCAATAGATTGAAAGAGTAACCATACACTATCAGTATAACTAAAATTAGCAACGGCCAAAGTAACCACTTAATCCACAGCAACCAACTTGGAATACTCGTTTCAAAATGACTAAAAGCAATTTGTGCGTAGTGAACGGCTGTGTAACTGAGCAGTATAAAAATAATTATATTAAGTGCTATTGGAGCAATGATAAAAATACGAAAGCCGGGTTTAAATATCAGCCCTAAAGCTTGAGAAAAACAATCCATTACGTTGGGTTTATTCATAGAATGCGAGTAAATTTACATGTTGAGGTCATTTACATCGTGTTTTAACGAAGCGTTTTAATCTTGTAGCCGAGGCCTACATATTTACCCAGGAATTCATTGCACGCATTTTGAAGGAGTAATTATCAATGTGCAGTATCATTCCATCTTCGAGGATTTTATCAATCACAATCCCGTTGGCGATTTGGTCGTTAACATGAAGAATTGCCCCGTTAATTTTAACGTTGCCACCGTTCGCATTGTAGTTATGTTCGCTGTAATTAAGTGTTGGCACTTTTTCTAAAATATTATTGGGTAAATCATGGAGCTCTGGCAAGTTTGCAAATTGCGCAATAGATGTTGACGTTGGAATATTTTCTGCAGCAACTGGCGCTGCGGGTTCTGGCTCTGGCTCTGGGGCAGGTGGTTCTTGCGCCGGTGGTGGTGCTGAAATTGTTATGGATGCATTTTCTGGTGGTACTTGCGAATTTTGTTGATATAGGTCAGCAACATTTTCTTCCACTTCTGGCACCGGTTCGGCGGCAGGCGTCGGTTGCTGTTGTTCATTCGTTTCAGCCGGTTTTGTCTCTTCAGGGGGCAAAGATTTTTTTGTATCAGCGGCAGTTGTGATTGCACTTGAGGCAACATTCGTTTGTGCAGGCGCAGGTGTTGATGAGCGCTGCCCGAGCCAGTAAATAAGAGCTAATAAAAGCGCCAGCCCAACCACACCTGCGGCTATTAAACCCCAAGGGTAGCCGCGTGATTCGTCTTCACCACCACGCTGTTCGTGATTACTGCTGATGCCCGGTGTTTCGTTGCGTTTACGTTCCTGGTCAGCTTTGTTTAATGCATCAAGGAGTAGCGACATTTTTGCCCTGCTCTTTGTTAGACGTTGCTTTGAAATCGGCTAGTAAGGTTTTATCGGACCCAATGACTTCGTTCACTTTCATTAAAGTTTCTTCATTAATATTGCCATCGACAGTTACATTTTTACTGCGCTGAAAAATTTTAACGCGCTCTTGTAATGCGAGACTAAATAAATCATCTGTTAGCGGATCTTTTTGTTTATCAATCTTGGCGAATTGCTGTGCAAGCCAGGCAACGGTGGGGCTGCTATCACCTAATAGAATTGTCTCCGTAAAGCCCGGAGGGCGCTTCCATAAATAAACCATCTCGCCAGTCCAGTTCCGTCCAATTTTAGTGAGAGGAAGAACTACTTGCTCATGCTGTTCATTCAATACCAATGCGTTTTCGGTATTGAGGCCTATCAACACTAAATAGGTTGAAAATTTTTCCGGCGTGGACATAGTCAAAATAGCGGGGCGATTTATTTCGCTAACGTCAGTCCACGTATGCAATGAAAGTTTTGGGCATTCCAGATTATCACGCATATTTTTTTCGCAAGGGCGAGACTCCGGTGTTAGCGGCACCCCTAAGTAACTGAATAGAGTGTCCTCCGCTGTGCGGTAATTGCGAATGGCAACACCTTCGTTTGGTATTGAACTCGCTTGCACTGATGAGAGTGTACCCTTGGCTGCAATGGAGCTCGCACCCTTTGCCACAGGTTTGGCTTCAACAGCTTTTTTTCCAAACGTGGTGAAATATAGGGCGTTGGCAGTAACGGCTACAAACAAAACCGCTACAACTATTTTCCAGTAGAAGTGTTGTTTGGTTTGTGGCGTTTGATCAAGACCGCCAATAACTTCTTTGCGCGCAGCGTTAAAAATAGGGTTATCAATGCGTATCTGATTGCTACCGTAGGCGCCAATTAAACAACGCTCGCAAATAACATTCACCAAGCGTGGAATTCCGCCTGTGAATGCGTGTATGCGTTTAATCATTGGGAAAGGAAACGGATTGCGCCCGTCAGGTAAGCCTGCAACTTTCAAGCGATGGCGGATATAGGCTTGGGTTTCGGTCAACGTCAGCGGTGTTAAATGGAAGCGTGCAGTAATGCGTTGCGCGAGTTGCCTCAATTCCGGCTTGGATAAAAGCGTTTTCAGTTCCGGCTGGCCTACCAGAATGATATGCAGCAATTTTTGAGTGGTGGTTTCGAGATTCGTCAGCAACCGCACTTGTTCCAATGCTTCAATCGACAGAAGTTGTGCTTCATCAATCAAAAGAACGGTGTTGCGGCCACGAGTGTGGTTTTTTAATAGAAACGTGTGCAGCGCATCGGTAAGGTCTTTCACGCTTGGCTCGTCTTTTACATAGGCCGCGTCGAGTTCATCGCAAATGGTGGTGAGCAACTCGGGAACATTCGACATAGGGTTCATCACGATTGCTATGTCGGTATTCTCCGGCATCTGCTCCAGCAGGCAGCGAATGATCGTAGTTTTACCAGTGCCGACCTCCCCGGTAAGCATCACGAAGCCGCCACCGGCAACGCCATAGAGCAGGTGCGCCAGCGCCTCTTTGTGTTGCTGGCTCATATAGAGATAGCGCGGGTTAACGGCTATTGAAAATGCAGGTTCTGTGAGGCCAAAAAAAGTATGGTACATAGGATCTGTTACTTGAGTATTGTGCCTGGTCGGTATTGTTATGGATTGACTGGCTTAAGTTCGCAGATGATAACGGTAAATTTAATCGATGTGTTCTAAAAAATGCGGTTTTAGATGTTTAAGCCAGGTCTTGAGCCTCCGGCTGCTTATCAGTGACTACGCAATTGCGCCCCTGGGCTTTGGCTCTGTACATGGCGCTGTCGGCGCGAACGAACCATTGTTCCTGGCTTTCATTGGCGTTAAGCATCGCACAGCCAAAAGAGGCGCTGATTTTTCCTTGCGGGCCTGAGACTTCGGCCATAATCTGCAAACGAATTTGCTCGGCGATAATCGCAGCTTCTTCAAGGTCCGTATTGCGTGCCAAAAGCACAAACTCCTCGCCACCGAATCGAAATGCACGATCTGTCTTGCGTAGCCGCGCCAGAAGCAAGCGTCCAATGCTGGTCAATATTTGGTCGCCTTTGCTATGGCCAAATTTGTCATTGATTGTTTTGAAGTTATCCAAATCGAATACGATCAAGGTGGCGGGTGTTTGGTACCGGGTGAAATCCTCGGCGCTCAAACGTAGTTCTTCGTCCATAAGCCTTCTATTACCAAGCCCAGTGAGTGGGTCCTGAGACGCAAAGACCTCCAGGCGCTGACGTTGTTGCTCTGTTAAGCGAGCGAAAAGATAAGCCATCAAGCTTCCAATAACCAACGAAGACATCATGGCAAATGCATCAAGCGTTTTACCCAGATTCATTGCGATAGGAATAACACACACAATTGCGATGAGGTTAACAACAATCGCGCTTTTTGGGCGGAGCAAAAAGAAATTTGCCATGAAAGTTGGAAACATCCAGAACACAAAGATGGGGCTGTTCATGTGTACCACGGCGATGGCACCCATAGTGTAAAAAATAGCGGCAAAATTCAGTGAAAAGTTAGTAACGTAACCGCGCTTGCGGGAATAAAGTGCTATGAAGCTAGCGGCGCAAACAATTGCAAAATCAAGTACTGCATGAAGTATCTCACCTTGCAGGTAGCGCATTACCACGAATGGCCCTATGACGATCGTGGCCACAACCCCGAACAGATAGACTAGGCCTAACTGAAATTTTTTGGAGGAATCATCGAACATAAGGTCATTCATTCCTTAATCAGGCCGGCGCAATATTCTGGCCACGTCAAAATGGAGCGGTAAATTAACACAATGCAACCATTTTCGTAGGTGCGGTCCGATGAATTGCAAGCGAGTTGCGAGTGCTTATAAACAGCGTCACGTTTACAATGTGAAGAAATTTTGCAAAAGGGATGTTCAAGCGGCAAAAACTATTTGAGGCTTTTAGCGACGAGGTACAGCAGGTGCGTTGTGATTCTCAAAAATTGTATGACTTTTAAAGTGGACGTTTTTTTAGGGTGTGCGAATGTTGTTATTCGATAGCCATTGCCATTTCGACTTTGAGATCTTTGATAGCGATCGGGAGCTGGTATGGCAAGCTTGTAGCCAGCGCGGTATTCGCTATTTACTTATCCCTGGCGTGACGCCGAAACAATGGCGAACAGCCGCCGCTATGGCAAGCACCCACAACAATATGTATGTCGGCGTTGGACTTCACCCCTGGTGGGTCGAAAAGTTGCTGCCTCCGGAGGCTATTGAAAATTACCTGCTTAAATTAAAACAAGAATTGCAGGAAAATATTTTGCTTGAGAGATGTGTTGCCATAGGTGAATGCGGGCTAGATGCATTGATAGAGACACCCATGTATTTTCAACAACAAGTATTGGATGTCCATTTGCAACTTGCGCAAGAAGTTTCACTGCCACTGATTATTCATTGCCGAAAAGCGCATAACGAATTATTTGCACAGCTGCGCGAATATAATTTACCCGGTGGGGGTGTCATCCATGCGTTTAGTGGCAGTTATGAATTGGCTGCACGCTATTGGTCGATGGGATTTCGTTTAGGCATTGGCGGCACAATTACTTATGAACGTGCTAACAAAACACGCGAAGCCGTAAAACGATTGCCGCTAGAATCCATGCTGTTAGAAACAGACGCACCGGATATGCCTTTGCAAGGCAAACAAGGGCAAAGAAATAGCCCCGAAAGTATTTTTGAGGTGGCGCAAACTCTGGCGTTACTGCGCAACGAATCGCTTGAAAAAATTGCCGCACAAACTACGCAAAACTCACAAACACTTTTTAAGATTAAAACGACTAATGTTTAACACCGACGACCTTTCTTCTGTCAGCTTGCCAGAATTAACCGCAACGCCAAATTGGCAAGCGCAATATCGCCTGATAACCCAGTGGGGAAAATTAGTTCGAACCAAACCCGAATTGCGCGTTGCTGAAAATTTACTGCAGGGATGCGAAGTGTCCGCTTGGCTGGCGCATAGCGCTGAGAATAGTATTCATTATTTTGCGTTCGATAGCGACAGCCGTGTTATTAACGGTTTAGCAGTTTTACTTTTGGCACAAGTTAATTGCAAAACGGCAGAAGAAATAGCAGAAGTAGATTTCGCAAAAATTTTAGTGGACGTTGGTTTGGAAAAACATTTAACCCCCTCGCGCAATAATGGCTTGCGAGCGATAGTGTTAAAGGTAAGTGAGTCGGTAGCAAACTGTTGATAACTACTAAAAAAGTCACTTAATCATCATCACTAATTATTGAGTGTTTTCTCCAAATAACGTTCTATCGCTTTTGTTGCAGCTACAAATCCAAAAGTGCCGGTTACCATTACACTCGAACCAAAACCCCCTGCGCAGTCTAACTTAACTCCGGCCTCGAGAAATTGCTTGTCCATGCAAACGCTGCCATCCGGTTTTGGGTAAACCATTTGCTCGGTGGAAAAAACAGCGTCAACACGAAACTTGCGATTTTTATCGCGTGAAAAATTAAAATGGCGGTAAAGTTGCGTACGAATTTTTACCAGCATAGGGTCGCTTTCGGTGCGGCCTAAATCGGCAACTCTGACTTGCTGTGGGTCGCGTTTGCCGCCGGATGAACCCACAGTAATCAACCGCACTTTTATTGCCAGGCAGTAAGCTACCAACCGCGCTTTTATATGCGCTGCATCCATTGCATCTATCACGACGTGGTGTTGCTTGCCGATAAACGAATTCATATTGTCTTGATCGATAAAATCTTCAATTGAATGAATTATTATTTCCGGGTTGATATCTTTTAACCGTTGGCTGACAACATCGTTTTTGGAGCGGCCGATATTGGATTTAAGTGCGTGTGATTGGCGGTTGGTGTTGGTTACACAGACATCATCCAATTCGATTAACGTAAGCTCACCAATACCTGAGCGCGCTAGGGCTTCAGCGACCCAAGTTCCTACGCCTCCTAAACCTATCACTGCAAAATGTGCCTTGTGTAAAGCGACTAATGCGTTTTGTCCGTATAGACGACCGATACCGCCGAAGCGTTGTAAATATTCTGATGATAATTCTGACTTGCTTAATTCATTCGTCATAACTCGGGTATCGCAAAATTTATTAATTTAATAGGCTGCTCAGAGTCAAATGGTATTTACTTAAGCGTAAGAAACCGTTCACCCTGAGCCTGTCGAAGGGTGTGCACCATATCCCTCAACTGCTTCGCGCTCAGGACGACCGGAATATCAACTTTATTGTGTGTAAAAAATTTAAGTAATTGCCATTCGCCTCAAAGTAAAAACTTATCAAAGGGAACTACACGTACTTTCTCACCTTTGGTTACGGAGCCACGTTCTTGCTCAAGTAAAATATAACTATTTGCACGAGCGATCGAACTCAGTACGCCTGAACCCTGGTTACCTGTGCTATGCACAACGTTTTCACCGGCAATTTCGTGTAAAACACCGCGTTGATAATCTGCTCGCCCAGGCTGCTTTTTTAAACTTGATTCAGTAATGGCACTGATGCTCAATGTGGGCTGGATTTGCTCACCGGCAAGGTAACGAAGTGTGGGTAGAACTAATTGGTGGTAAGTGACCACCGCCGATACGGGATTACCAGGCAGTCCAAAGAACCAACAGGTTTTATTCTCCGATTTAACGAAAGAACCAAACGCAAATGGCTTGCCGGGTTTGATCGCCACTTTCCAAAAATTTATGTTGCCTAGCGATTCCAAAACGCCTTTAGTGTAATCGGCATCGCCTACTGAAACACCACCGCTGGAAATAATGACATCCGCTTGTACAATTACAGACTCGAATGCTGTGCGAATTTTTTGTGGGTCATCCGCAACCAAACCGCCATCAATGACAGTGACATTCAAACGTGATAGCAAGGCCAATAATGTTTGACGATTGCTGTCGTAAAGTTCGCCTACTTGGAGAGGTTGTCCGATAGGTTTTAATTCATCACCCGTGGATAACACCGCAACACATATACGACGGAAAACTTTTACATGGCTCACGCCCAGCGAAGCCAGTAAACCTATATCCAATGGAGTTAAACGTTTACCTTGTTGGAGCACCAACGAGTTAGCCGCAATGTCTTCACCAGCGCGGCGAATATTTTCGCCAGCTTTCGGAATTCGACTCAGTTGAATTTCATCGCCAACCACAGTGACTTGCTCTTGCATGATTACTGCGTCAGTGTTCTCAGGCACCACTGCTCCGGTCATAATGCGTACGCAATTCTCCGCATTTATTTCACCATTGAATGGATGTCCGGCAAGTGCAGTGCCTACTAACCGCAACGGCTGTTCCAGCTTTGCATGAGCGCTTGATAAAGCGTAACCGTCCATTGCGGAATTATCGTGGCTGGGAATATTCACTGTCGAATAAACAGGTTCGGCAATTACACGGTCAAGCGCAGCTTGTAATTCGACTGTTTCAATATCTGTAACGGGAACTATGGCGGACTGCATGTGTGCGATAGCATTGGCGACAGGCAAAAGTCCAGGTTGGGAGCAGTAATCCATAGGGTTTTCCGCAAGGTGTATGTGAATTCAGGTTTTAAAAATAAGCCGCTATCTTAGCTGTTCAATAGCCTTAAACCTACCTTTCCACTAGCCCCCTCAGTTTTAAACAAACGGCTAATGGATGTGCTTATAAATATTGTTAGCGCAATCAAATTCCGTTTACCGACCGCTTGCCAAGCTATATAGTCGCGCCAGGAACCTTTATCTATAAGTGATGAATCTAAACGAATAGTAAGGATTGCGCTTTCATAGCGCACCTGTTCCCGCACCCAAATAATGTTAATTCGCACACCAAAAACTTTGGCTGATTTAAATAGTACGGTCATCGAGGGTATTCAATTTGTTGCTGAGACCAAAAGTGGTGCTGTGTTGCGCAACAGCATTTCAACTTGGGACTCTGCTACACCTGAGACTTTTAAGGAGATTGACCTGAGCTTTAAGAAAATAGAGTTTCAATTAAAATAATTCTATATATAATTAAAAATGGCGGAACAATTCCGCCATTTTTATTTTTCTCAGTTTGCGTGTTGCCAGAACAAGCATCCTGATTCAATGAATTTGCCATTAAACAATCCCCTTGCTTTAACCAGGGGTTGTCTGTGACGGTATATCCTGTCTTTATTACGCTAGAATTTAATTCACGAAATAGGGTGGGGTAGTTACAAATCCCGTTGAAATTACATAGTTCGCTTCATCTTTAGCTTGTTGGCTCATGGCACTTGTCCAACCTCTTCCTTCTACGCGGAACCACCACAACCATAATGCTTGGTATTGATTACCGCCTGAATAACTCCAGTTGGAATCACATGAAGAACCGCGAGGGCAGCTGCTACCGCCGTTATGTCCTTTGCCACCGGCATGACGTGATTCATGCAATATTGTTCCTGCGCGTTGGATGACATTCTCTGAATAGAAAAAAGGCATATACAACTGCGTCCACTCATCGACAAAAAGTCCGCCGGTGCGTGTAGTGGCGCGAGCAGATCCATCGCCACAGCGGCCATCTAATTCGTCGATATTATTCATCGCATAATTTCCACCCCAGCGAAGAATATTTCCGCTGTAATCGCTGCTACTGGTAGCAGGGCTGGGCGCAGAATAATGTAAAGCCACTAAGGCATTAAATGTTCGTGCGAGAGGTTTGTTAATATCACATGCAGCCTCGTAACCAAAACCGTTGTCCCAGTCATCTTTGTCGAAGTCGTAACCGTTCCAGAAATAGTTGATCATATCTTGTCGGCATGCAGTTGAGCTTAATGCAGCGTCACCACTAGTCGTATTATTTCCGACTGTATAAGTACAACTTGCTGCGTAGAGATTTCCTGCACAAACTATCAGTGAAAATGCTATTAAGTGTTTAAAGAGCTTGTTCATATATAATCCTTCATTTGATAAGTTTTTGGAGTACAACATCGTGTGCCTGTTATTCACCGCACAGGAGTACTGGCACCATTTACTTCTGCTTTTTGGACTTCTGCGGGAATTCCCTGCTCTACTTTTGAAATATCCTGAGTCATGCTAAGTAGATGCTGTTGATCTTTAGGTAAAACTTTTTGTAAATCGCTAACGCGAGATTGATAATCAGAACCCGCATCGAGATAACCCGTAATTGCATAGCGCTGTCTGGCATCGGTTGTTGAGGTAGCAATTTGCAAGAGCGCTTCGTTTGCACCAGGGTGACCACTTTTTGCAAGTTGCGTTAATCCGTCAACCGCGCGCGACCTGATCATTTGTTCCCATTTTTGACCGTCAATCGATTCTCCATGTGCACTTTTATAGGCGGACGTATCGACAGTGTTTATTGGCGATTGTGAAATATTTCGCAATGGTTCAAATGCTTCAGGAGATTTCAAATCACCCATGATCTGCACCAGATTCCATTTCATTTCCTGGTTACTGAGTGTGCTCGGCGTTTTTTCGTATAGTGAGTTCAGTTCATTTACTGCAGCTTTCGCATCTTTTCGTAAGAGCTCAAGATTGGCTTGATATTGTGCTTCCGCATTTGGTCCATATCCATACATATCTTTTAAATGATTTGCGAGTAATTTACCGGTGGCAGTGTCGGAGAAACCGGCAGGTTCTTTAGCGGGCAGGGCGTCGCCTTCAGCGTAATCTTTAATGGTTTCGCTTTTAAGCGCGTTTTTTAATTCGGCAAGAATAGGACCTTTACGTGTTGGGCTTAGCCCGCGAATAATTGCTGAGTCTTGCACAAGGATTTTTTTTGCATAGAAAATACCGTCATGTGTCGCCCCTGCTACTGCATGAATTGTTACGTCCGCCAAGGGCGCTACAAGACTTCCGTCAAATTCGCTTAGGAGATTAATAGGCTTCGACCCGAAGTAAACAACCACTACATCCGACAGGGATGGTTTAGCGACAAATCGTCCGGCATGTGTGATTTGATCTCGAACATAGATCAGCACGGTACCATTTTTATTTTCAAGAATAATTTCGGAATTTTGATTTGTTTCCAATGAATCAAAATAATAGATTCCCGTTTTTAAACGAAGTTTTGCTTGCGGTTTTACGGATATTTTTTGATAACGCCCTGGTGCCAGGACTGTTAAAGATTTCACGTCGATACTTGTAGTGTTTTTAGATTTAAAAGATGTTTTCCAAAGGCTAGATGTGGGTAACCCAGGCCAGGAAAATTTGGTAGGTGCAACTGATTTCGGAGCTCGAAGGACTTTTTTCGCCACAAGATCGCCTGCTACAACCGAACCATCTGCGAGTGAAATATTTTCTGCCGCATAAATTCCGCCTGTTTGTGTGGTTTTCCCCAGGTTAACATCCTTATTCACGCCCGCTACTTTTCCAGGCTTTTGCTGTTGGTCTGTTATCTTAACTTTCTCTCCTAACAGAATAGTATCCGATGCAGTCAGTACTGGTTCTAGCCAAGCATTATCACTTGGGTGCTGCACACGAATACTACAGGTAGCATTAAGTTTGCATGTGTCAGCAAATGCATAAGTAAAATTGAAAAATGGAAGGCTAAGTAAAAATGGAATTAAATATCGCTTATTCATCATGATTCATTCCCTAAATTTTTCACGTTAATGGCAGCATCAGACAAACGATAGCGTCCAATAGAGATCGGATAGACGATGCACGAAAGAATTACTTGTAAAATGCAGGCTGAACGCTGCGAGGAGGCGTGAAAATATTAATTTCATAACTAAAATTTCCTTTGAGTCCTATCGAAGCAATTTCAATCCCGTTTAAAAAACGTACACCAAAAATAATATTTGTCACTACATTTTTTAAAAAAATTAAAAAATAATCTTCTGTTACCTGAGGATTGTTACTTTTTTTCAACAATATTTAAGAAATGGATGTATAAATTTTTATAATTATTCCAGTTTGGAATTTAATGAAAATTAAAATGATTTTTATATTAAAAACTCTAGGCGCCAAACCAAGCCGGTTTGACGCCTAGAGTTGCGTTGCCGGCCCGTTCTTGAAGCCACTAATTTTCCCTAATGGTTGGTCCGCCGTTTCTCCTTGCCTCGTGCTTCACCAACTTTATGAAGCACTTTCCATTTCGCGCGTTCTTCAATACGTTCCAAAGCGGTTTGTTGGCTGCGTTTTATTTCGCGTAATAATTTTTGATAATTTAGTAGACGGTCATCATTAATTACTCCGCGAACAGCGCAACCTGGTTCTTCCTTGTGTTGACAGTTGCGAAATTTGCACTTGACGGCGAGGCTGGCAATATCTTCAAAAGTGAGGTCAAGTGAATCCTCATCGGCATCGGGGCTCCAGGTTCGTAATCCGGGCGTATCAATAATGCAGGCTCCGTTTGTGCAAAGGTGTAGCGAGCGGGATGTTGTCGTGTGCCGGCCGCGACTATCGCTTTCACGCACAGCGCCAGTGGTTTGCTGACTCGACGTAAGTGTGTTTGTAAGTGTAGATTTGCCAGCCCCAGACGAGCCTAGTAACACCACTGTTTGGCCCCGCTTTAGCCAGGGCGATAAAATAGTTGCAGTATTTTCTTCAAGCGCATTCACAGCGTATACCGGAATCTGGGATGGTAGACGTTGACTAATTTGCTCCAATTTTTCGCCAGCATCACTCACTAAATCCTGCTTGGTTAACACAATAATGGGTGTGACTTGCGCGGCTTGTACAATCGCAAGGTAACGCTCTATACGGCGCAAATTAAAATCATTGTCCAAACCCATGACGAGTAGCGCTGTATCAACGTTACTCACCAGTAGTTGAATATTTCCATGGGAACTACGGCGAGTAATTTGTGTAACGGGTTCTATGCGATTAATAATTCGGTACGCATTATTTTCATAGGGCTCGGCAATAATCCAATCACCTACTGCGAGTTTCCCCACATCTGCATTTGGAAAACTGCGCGCCTGTAATTCACTCTTTCCGGTATGTAAAACAATTCTGTCACGATGAATTTCAATAACACGTGCGGGAAATGACTCAGCGCCTGACTCATTCAAGATTAACAATTGTTGTGCGATATAGGGTGTAAGGCCAACAGGGTACAGGGATTCGAAATCCAGATTGATCATGATGGAAAATTCCAAATTCGTTAAGTTCGTAGACGAACTAAAGCATCGCGATACACGCGATAGTTAAAAACGAATGGGAAGTCGGCGTGCGATTACGCAGCCATCAATAAACCTGAAATGTGAAACGCAGTTATAGCCAGGTAATCAAGCAGCCGACAGGAGAGCAATATCATTCAATTTCATAATTCAAACTCCTGCGAAAGTGGTAGGGGGAAAACGTAGGGTGGGCAGTGTGTCACTGGAGCTAGCGTGAGTCAATAAAGTGGAAGCAACTTAATGTGAATAATATCTGGAATTAATTTTCCAAAAGAGTATTAATTTTTGCGAAATGCATGACTGTTAGATCGTTTCACTCATCATGCGTGAATGGATTTTTTAATGAGCGTGTCGGGGAGGAATATTTTCACCCTCCCCGTTACCATTTCTCGATGAGTTTTTATTGTGGCTTGCGCACCGCACGCAATTTTCCGCTACCTCCACCACCGCAAAACAAAAGGTCACCGCCATCAGATTCAAGCCCCGAGACCATCGTGCCTTTCGGCATAGTCACAGATTGCAGTACGTCACCGCTATTTGGATTAACCTGCCGCAATTCACTTTCGTCGCCCTCCCAGGTTGCATGCCAAAGTTCGCCATCAACCCAGGTGACGCCGGTTACAAAACGGTTAGATTCAATAGAGCCGAGAATCTCGCCAGTGTCCGGGTTTACTTTATGAATTTTTCGGTTTCGATGTTGCCCCACCCAGAGCATGCCTTCTGCCCACGCTAATCCAGCCGCCCCCCCGGGAGGCGTAGGAATAGTAGATATAACCTTACCGTTGTCGGGATCGATTTTTTGAATGCGCTCTTCAAAAATTTGAAACAGAAATTTCCCGTCGAAGGCGGTTCCTGCGTGTGCCGGTACATCAATTATGCGATCTATATTGCCGTTGTCCGGGTTAAGCCCATTTAACTTGTCGCCCGATGCAAACCATACCTTGTCTCCGTCAAAACTTACTCCATGTACGGCATCTACGCCGGGAAAAGGCCCGTACTCACGGATAATTTCAGCTGTGGATTTTTTCATTGTCAGGGTCTCATTGTTAAGGTGTGAGGCCAGTTTAAATACCAGGCAAAGGACCTGGGAGTAACAATATTGTCGTGACGCCAGGTAAGGGAAACGTTACCCAACGACGGGCTTGACCACGGCCATAAGATTGAACTTTACCTGAGCTTGCAAGCGCATCGAGCGAACGTTGAACAGTGCGCTGGCTTGTTCCCAGTACTAACGAAAGCGCCGAGCTGGACCATGCTTCACCATCCGCGAGAAGCGCGAGCATATCGCCATGCTTTTCTTGAACAGGTTGGTCAAGCATCACAATACTTTGCGCCTTATGCGGCACCAGCACAAATCCGCGTGCGGTGGCGTTTATCTCTGCAAATATCTCCAGTGAGGTGCGCAATCGTCCTATTTCTACTCGCAAGCGCGCGCGCAGCGACTCATCTGCAAATTTAAGCCGGAAGGCTTGTTTAACAAGCTGATCGCGCGATACATCGTTGGGCCAAGCTTCACCCAGAGCGCGAGCCAGATTAAACAATACCGGACGGCTTGCTAGAGAAACTACCTCGGTTCTGTGGCGAATAACGAAGCGGCAAGCATCTACGACCAAGGCTTCGGATTCAAATATTGCTTCTACATCTTCCAGCAAAAGAAGCTGTTCCTTACCTTGGGTTAGTATTCTCGCAGCAGGCGTGGCTAATACTTGAAATGCTTTTTCAACCTCAGCGATTAGTGATGGAATTTGCGCTTGGTTTGCGGCGTCTTGGGCGCGGATTAATGCAGAACGGGCTGTGTTGGTTTTCAGCCGGCGGATCGCAATGCCTGCAACGACAAGTTCGTGGGCAGCTCTGAACGCCGGTGAAAATAGGGCGGCGTTTAATGTGTTAATCATCGCCTCAGCATCATCAAGGCGCCCGAACAGTAGCAGCAGACGAACCTGTAGGTGTTGCGCATAGGCGGCATTGACCCTATCGCCATGGGCTTCCAATATTTTTTGGGCGCCTTCCAAACGGCGCGCGGACCAATCCAGGTCCCGAACTGCCAGTGCAATTTCTGCCTCTGCCACCACGCATCGCGCTTGAGCTACCACCTGTTTTGGGCCAAATGCGCTCGCCGCTTTGCGCAGCAGAATTTTTGCCCGCTCCAGATCCCCAAGTTGCGCCATCGCAATTCCGCGCAATGCCAATGCAGGCGCATCTTCACGCAATGCAACACGATTGAGTGCGCCGAACACATCGCCCTTTGCGAGCGCGAGTGCCGCACTGGTGATTAACGAGTCCACGCTGATCCCGCCATATTTGTTACTCCCGCCTCTCAGGTAATGGCCACTAACATAGCTCACGGCACTCATCCACACAACGCGAGGTAAGTTATATGATCGGTACACGACAAGAATGGTTGGCGGCTCGTTTGGAGTTGCTCGACGCAGAAAAAGAATTAACCCGACGCAGTGATGAAGTTGCGCGGCAACGGCAGGAGCTGCCTTGGGTAAAGGTAGATAAAGATTATCAGTTCGATACGGAAGCGGGTAAGGTCTCGCTGGTGGACCTTTTTCAGGGGCGCTCTCAACTCCTCATTTATCACTTTATGTTTGGCCCTGACTATAAAGCCGGTTGTCCATCCTGTTCGAGTATTGCGGATGGATTCGATGGCATCACAGTGCATTTGGCAAATCACGATGTCACCTTGATGGCTGTTTCGCGTGCACCTTTGGAGAAACTACAAGCTTACAAACAACGCATGGGTTGGTCATTTCCCTGGGCGTCCTCTTACAGCAGTGATTTCAACTTCGATTTCAATGTGGGTTTTACGGAACAGCAGCTGCGTGAAGGAGATATCAATTACAACTACAAACGTGGCGGCCACGCGATGGATATTATCCCCGCTCCCCAGCCTGTCGTGGATTTCGCGGAATCTTGCGGGACCGATGCCCCGACTTTTATACGTGACAGACCGGGTTTAAGCACGTTTGTGTTGCAAGACGGTGTCATCTATCACACCTACTCGACCTACGCGCGCGGTGTCGATGGAATTTGGGGAATGTATGCGTGGCTCGATCGCGCGCCAAAGGGCCGTAATGAAACCGGCGTATGGTGGAAGCGGCATGATGAGTACGAAAGGGCTTAAATCATGACGATCTCATCCAACACATTTGCCATGCATACCAAAACTCACGACCGTTATTTTCTGGTTTGCGCTGCCTTAGTGTTTGTTGTTTGCACTACGGCAACCATCATCGATTGCGTACACATGTCGGCCATGGATGGAATGTTCATGGCGGGCGGCTGGACCATGTCGATGATGTGGATGCTGATGCCCGATCAGACCTGGTTTGAAGCGGCTGCGTCTTTCGCCAGAATGTGGCTCGTCATGATGGTCGCGATGATGATGCCGGTTTTATTTCCCATGTTGCGGCGTTGTCGCCAAAGCATCGGTCAAATACCGCGTCTGAATTTGCTGACGCTGGTGATAAGCATTGGTTATTTTTTTACATGGCTTTTGGTCGGTATCGTCGTTTTTCCAATGGGTATTTGGTTGGCGGATTTTGCAATGCAGAATTCGACTATGGCGGGCACTGTTCCAACAATTACAGGACTAATCATCACCTTCGCTGGTGTTCTGCAATTCACGCGGTGGAAAACTCAACAATTGACGTGTTGTCGAAACACACCAGAACAATATACTCCTGTTAAAAAGAATATTGATTCTGCTTTGCGTTATGGATTACGAATTGGCCTGCGGTGTAACTATTGTTGTGCGGGGCTGACTCTCGTGCTTCTCGTTGTAGGCGTAATGGACCCAGTTGCAATGGCTCTTGTGGCTATCGCTATTGCTGCTGAGCGACTTGCACCAGCAGGGGAACACGTCGCGAAATTGATTGGGATTGTTCTTGTAGGAATTGGCTTGTATATGCTCATTCATGCATTGGGGTTTTAAACAAATCTGATATCGCTGACACAGACAATAAACCGGCGAGAGCCGGTCTATTGTTTCTTGAGTAAATCTTAATGCCCACGGTGTACAAATTCTTTTAGGTGCTCAGGCGTAGTGCTGATTACAATGGTGGTAAGCATTAACGACTAACCGCGAAAGGAATAACCTGTGAGTGTTGTTTACACCAGTAACAATTTTAAAATTCACCTACATCGCCACGCAATTGAGCGCAATATTGAGCTTACAAATTAAAAAATTATTCTTGTGTGAAAGCGATTTTTCACGAAAAAATAAAACCTGATAAAAATACAGTCGAATTTAAATCTCGGTGGGGAAATGAGCTCCTCCGAGGAACTCATTTGGACAATGCGGATTAAGAGTTTTTATTAAGCCCTAAATTTTTAAACGCTTTGGGTGTGCAACCATATTCACTTTTAAACAGACGGTTAAAATAGGAAACATTGTTATAGCCAACCAGATGAGCGGCTTCTCCAACATTCGTAGCGGAATTTTCACAGAGTAAACGGGCGGCCTCTGTTAATCGCAATTTATTGAGATATGCATTAAATGTTAAACCCACTTCTTGTTTTAATATCTCATTAATTTTTGTTTTATTCATTCCTAATTGTTTACTTGCCGAATCCATTGATAATTCAGGGTCTTGATATTCGGTCACCATAAGCCGTAAAAGCCCGTCACGTTCTTTATCTTTATGCGGCTCTAATGACAACTGTTGATAGGCAATAAAGGGGATATCTTTCTGTAATCTTGCCTGCACCTGAGTAGTTAATATTTTTACATATTCTTTAAACGCCCAGAATGCAAAAATGCCCCAAATAACACATAGTAATGCCGCGCCGAGTAATAATTTCCTGTGACTTCTACCTTCAAGAACCAGGTTTTCAATAAACACATTTGAATTAACTTCCAGTGGGCTTTGTGCAGAATTTCCAAAAGTAATAGACGATGTTTTTTTCAATGAATAATTTTTGCTGGCGAGGCTGGCATTTTGTGAAAGCCACCAATCGGGAGTTTCCAACTTATCTAATTGAATTTCTTTTTTTCCACCAGTAGGGCTGCATGAAAAATAGGTTGAGGGAATGCGATAAGTCGCTAAATCACCCGCTTTGCTGACTTTCTCGTCAAATGAAAAAATAGTAAACGAAAGGATATTTTCTGGTTGGCATCTAATGTTGAAGGTCAACTTGTTGTAATGAGACAAATCTATGTGTCTATGTACATTTAATTCTTGTTCCAGAAAACGTATTGCTAAAGAAGCATAGGGGTATTCAACGGTTTTTTTCAAAAGGAAATCGTAGGCAACACCGTGTTCTGATTCTTTTAATTTCACGGTGGATGATCCGCCGTTGTCAGCATCTGAACTGGTAACAGCTCGCCATGGAATGCTGCTCGTCTGCTCTGGCATGAGAGCCGTTTGGGTTTTGCTGAGATAAATAAATTGAAATCCGACCAAAGCACTTAGCAATAAGGGCCCAAGCAAAACCAAAAAAAATTTCTTATAGAATGTAATCATAGGTTTCCACGAGTGTTGCACTATGTGGTTATTAGTATGGATATTAAAGCCAAAATAGCCGCAAATTTTACATGAAACTACTGCCGAGTCTCGCAGCAGCTGTTCTTGCCGCCGAGCAATGGCCGAAAATTAACCAATCGAGCTTTTTCGATCGCATGATACAGCATGAAGCTCATTTTTAGGAAAGCTCGAGTTAGCGCTGAGTGCCCGTTCGTATTGCGGCTTCAATTGGAAGCTAATTTATTTTTGACGGAGTCGTGGGTTGTACTCTGTATGGCCATGTGGCTCGCCCTTTGAGCAGCTTCGCTGTGCAAAATTGCGCTCATCAGCCTGGTATCCTGCGTCGCTCTACCTCCTGCATCCATTCAGTCGCGCAAGTTATACGCTCGCTTGGCAATCAATAAAAAACCCCCGATCATTTCTGATCGGGGGTTTTTTATTGGATTTGGTGGAGCCGGGGGGAGTTGAACCCCCGTCCGCCAGCACTCCATTCGCGGCTCTACATGTTTAGATTCCGTCGATTGGGTTTAACCCCTAACAGCCCGGCGGGCAGGACGTTAGGCGCGATCCTGTAGAGTTTTAGCAGCGCGGCCCCAGGCATGCTTTGCTGCGATCCAGTTCTATATGACGGGCTTTAACGCGGTACTGGCACCTTGTTATAGACCGTTAGCAGCAATTAAGCTGCTAAAGCGTAAGAATCGTCGTTTGCGACTATTCAAGTACAGCTTTGGATTAACGTGATTGGCTGTCATCACGACATGCACCTTGAGCTTTGTTACCAGCGTCGAATCCATATCGGCCCCGTCACCATCCCAAGCAAAAGTTGGGTTGGCGAGTGAGGGCATTGTAGGGGTTTAATCGCTATGAGTCACTAGCAAATTACTAGGGAGTGGCAGGTTCCAGGCGTATTTCCATTCGATTGTGGGTTTGCGCGGCAGTATTCCAGGCTTTTGCTGTCAGAGTTGTTCTCTGCTCAGGGTAGTTGCCCGGTTCGGAAGAGGCGCTAATGATCAGTCGAATATTTTTAAAATTATTGTCCACGCTATTAAGGGCGGTCTCAGTGTCATGGGTATATTCTTCCATGATTCGGTCTACACCGTAGATTTCGCTCGAGAACACACAGTCATTTACATTTGCGCTGTCTTTTGGAAGTTGAGCAACACCGTAATTATCCAGCGTCAAGCAGAAGTTCCCCACGTAAAGAGTGATCCAGGCACTGCCTTTAAACCCACTCGCGCCAAGACGATTTAAAAACTCAGAAAGCTGGATTAACTTTTTCGGTTCGATGCGGTTTTGATAAAAGGGCAGCTGGCCGTTTTGGTTAAAGGTCCATGCCAAATCGTTGAGATAGGTTGTTGCAGCCTGGCCCTTGGGGGCAGCAGCATTGGGTACAGCCGCAGCTGTCGGCGCGTTGCCTACGCTAGGCAGCTTGGTGGCGGCAGGTTTTTGCGCAGCGAGTGCAGCAACCTGATCTGCTAACTTTTGCTGCTGCTCTTTTGACTCCGACAGCATTGAAGATATTTGCACCAGGAAAAATATCACTGTGATGAGTGCTGCTAACCAAAAAAGTTTGCCCAGCACTGAGCCGCTTTTAGCAGGTTCAGCTGCCGGAGCGTAGACCTCACCGTTTTCCAGTGGTGGTTGGTTGGTGGTTATTAACTCACTGATCTCTTTTTTCAGGCTGTGACGTAAGCTGTTCAGCTCGCGCGCAACCCTTGCGGTAATGAAGCGCCGGTTATCCTCTAATGCCAGCTCCATGTGGCCAAGGCGCAACTCAAGATTACGGGCTTGCTCAACACTCGCGGGATGAGGCGCGCGGCGATCGATTTTCGGTTCGGACACTTCTGGAAGGTCAGGAAGGTTTTCTACAGTGTCAGTTACTGTAGGAATTTCTTCCGTGGTGGTCGTTTTGGTACGGAAAACATGGATGGCTTCCATCACTTTGGAGAGGTCAGCAGCGTTAATGGAATCTTTGCTAACAACGTCCAAAGCCCCCAGCGCACGCGCTTGGCCGGTATAAAGGTCACCACTCTTGGAGGTGTACATGATGACCGGAATAGTGGCGGTCTCAGGGTGTGATTTAATGATTTGCAGCGCCCGAAAACCATCCATGCCAGGCATCAGATGATCCATAAAAATCACATCGGGTGATTGATGGGCCAAATAGCGTAGGGCTGCCTCACCAGAATCTGCAGTATCAATGTCCAGATTGTAGGAGCGGAGCATTTTTTTCAGTCGATATTGTGCGGTACTGGAGTCGTCGACAATCAAGGCGCGTTTGTTAGGCATGACCAGAGGTCCTTCAGTTCTCGTTATTTGTACAGAGTAACAAATCATTCACCCAAATATTCAACTTAATTCACAGTGTGCCTATCGAATCGAGGGTTGGACCGTATCTAACCACATTTTTTTGAAAAGCCGAAGTCCCTTAGGTTATTTTTACATCTGTGCAGGTTTCGACCAGCCCACCTTGAGTTGCCCATAACTGCCGAATGTAATTTATAAAAAGCATTAGTTTTCACACGCTCAAATACTTTTGCACCAAGCCATCATGTAATTCTGAAATGGGACCTGTGGCCACCACACTACCTTTTTCCATAATAAAAAAATCATCAGCTACACGGCGGGCGAAAGGGAGCTTTTGTTCAACGAGCAACACGGTCAAACCAAGCTCGCGGTTAAGTTTGCGGATGACGTCGCCTATATCGCGAACTATGTTGGGTTGAATTCCTTCAGTGGGTTCGTCGAGAATTAATAATTTGGGATCAAGCACCAGCGCGCGTCCAATGGCGAGTTGCTGTTGTTGCCCGCCGGATAAGTCGCCGCCCCGGCGATTTTTCATTTCTTTTAATACTGGAAACAACTCATAAATTTGGGATGGAATATTTTTTAATTTATCTTTTCTAGCTCCCAGAGATATTTTTAAATTTTCTTCAACGGTTAATAGTGGGAAAATTTCACGGCCTTGAGGCACAAAACCAATACCGCCGCGTGCGCGGGATTCGGTCGAAAGTTTATTAATGGTTTGCCCGTTAAATTCAATTTCTCCATCACGAGTTGGCAAAATGCCGGTGATGCATTTTAATAAGGTTGTTTTGCCAACACCATTACGGCCAATTAAACATCCACAGGTACCCTCCTTAATTTTGAGTGATAAATCCCAGAGTATGTGGCTTTGCCCATAATATTGATTAATGTTTTTAATCTGAAGCACGTTAACTATTCTCCCAAATAAACTTCAATCACTTTAGGATCATTTTGAACCTGATCCATAGTTCCTTCGGTAAGCACAGAACCCTGATGAAGTACGGTAACTTTTCGCGCGATTGAACGTACAAATTTCATATCGTGTTCGACCACAATCACAGAATGTTTTCCTGCGAGTGATAATAATAATTCAGCGGTTTTTTCAGTCTCTTCGCCCGTCATGCCTGCAACTGGTTCATCAACTAATAACACTCGCGGGCTTTGCATGAGTAACATACCAATTTCCAGCCATTGTTTTTGACCGTGGGAAAGTGAGCCTGCATTTTTGTAACGCAGTTCTTTTAATCCGATTTGAACTAATACTTCATCAATGCGATGTTTTTGTTCGGCATTAAGAGCCTTTGAGAGTGTCCACCACACGGCTTTGTTAGATGCAGTAGCTAACTCCAGATTTTCGTAAACCGTAAGCGCCTCAAAAATAGTGGGCTTTTGAAATTTGCGGCCAATTCCACCGCGTGCAATTTGGTGTTCAGACAATTCCAATAAATTAATTTGCTGGCCAAAATAAACTGTACCGGCGTCAGGTTTGGTTTTTCCTGTGATCACATCCATCATAGTCGTCTTACCGGCGCCATTTGGGCCGATTATGCAACGCAACTCACCGTCATCTACATAGAGATTTAGATTGTTAAGTGCACGAAAACCGTCAAAGCTAACGGTAATACCTTCAACATATAAAATGGTGCGTTTACTTGTGTCGAGAGGGGCACCGAAGTTATCGATATCTTTACCAAAACCATTTAATGCGTTGCTGAAGTCAGGATCTTTAACGGGTAATACTTGCTTTGCTTGAGCGAGAATATTCATAGTTATTTCTGCTCCACTATTTTTGCGGCACCGACTTCCGGTGCCGCGAGATTTTCGTTATCAAGCGCCTCATGTGCAGATTCAGATTTTTTAACACGCCCGAATAAACCGACTAAACCTTTAGGCAAAACCAGAGTGACAATTACAAAAAGTGCGCCTAATGCAAACAGCCAGGTTTCGGGAGAGTAAGACGTAAAAAGTGTTTTCCCGTAGTTGACTGTGAAGGCACCTACAATCGCACCAAATAACGTTCCCCGCCCGCCTGTGGCAACCCACACAACCAGCTCAATTGAATTGAGTGGAGAAAATTCGCCAGGGTTGATAATGCCCACTTGCGGAACGTAAAGTGCTCCGGCAATTCCTGCTAAAACAGATGAGAAAACAAAAATCCAAAGTTTGTAGGATTCAACTTTATAACCGCAAAAACGTGTACGACTTTCTGCATCGCGAATGGAAATAACAATACGGCCAAAACGTGATGTCACAATATAACGGCAAACAATATAGGCCACCATCAATGCTGCGCCAGAACATAAAAATAATGCAATTCGAGTAGAGTCTGCTGAAATCGGGTGACCAACAATATCTTTAAAATCCGTTAAGCCGTTATTTCCGCCAAAACCCATTTCGTTGCGGAAGAATGCCAGCATCAGCGCATAGGTGAGAGCTTGAGTGATAATTGAAAAATAAACACCTGTTACGCGCGACCGAAATGTTAGCCAACCAAAAACAAAGGCCAGTATGCCGGGCACTAAAATTATCATTAATAATGTAAAACCAAATGAATCAAAACCAAGCCAATACCAAGGCAAATGGTCCCAATTTAAAAACACCATAAAGTCTGGTAGCTCAGGATTTCCATATTGACCACGCGCGCCGATTTGACGCATTAAATACATTCCCATCGCATAACCACCCAGCGAAAAAAATGCGCCTTGACCCAATGACAATATTCCGCAGTAGCCCCAAATCAAATCAACGGACAATGCAAGTAATGCGTAACATAAAAATTTACCGAGTAACGTCACGGTAAATGTTGATAGGTGTAACGGTGACGATGCAGGTAAAACAAGATTTGAGATAGGAACAACAATCATCATAAGTGCGATTAGTGCCAGCACAATGGCACCACCGCGATCATTTAATAATAAGCGTTTTACTAACATGTAATTTTCTCGAAATTGTCTTAATTCAAATTAACGTTACGGTTAATAAATAATCGTTCGTAGTAAGTGCGCCATCGTTCACTACGAGACCGTTCGTGGTGAGCGCGAAGCAGTCGAACCACAACCTCATAATATAAAACTGCAAATAGTTAATTTTATTTCCTGCGATTACTTTTTAGTAACCCAGATCTACTTTGGAAAGTCCTCCGAATGCTTTCGCGCTCAGGATGAACGGAAGGGTATTAGTATTGCTAATCCGCCGCCGCACGACCTTTTTGTGGAAACATCCCTTTAGGTTTTTTCTGGATAAATAAAATCAACAGAACTAGAACCAATACTTTGGCGAGCACCGCACCTGCATAAGGTTCTAAAAATTTATTAATAATTCCTAGACCCATTGCGCCCACGAGTGTGCCCCACAAATTTCCCACACCACCAAAGACCACAACCATAAACGAGTCGATAAGATAAGCCTGGCCAAGATTCGGGCCAACGTTGGTTAATTGTGAAAGTGCAACACCAGCAACACCGGCTATACCAGAACCTAAGCCGAAAGTAAGAGCATCTACCCAGCTTGCGCGAACGCCAACAGCGCGAGCCATGGTTCTATTTTGCGAGACGGCGCGAACTTTCAATCCAAGAGACGTTTTTTTCAGAATTAATTGCAGAATAATGAAGACCAAGATTCCGAAGATTAAAATATAGAAGCGATTGTAGGTAATGGAGAGAACAGGGTTTATGACCATTGAGCCACTCATCCATTCAGGTAAACTCACTGCACGATTGAGGGGTGTAAAAATACTGCGTGCTGCTTGTTGTAAAATTAAGCTTAATCCAAAGGTTGCCAATAATGTTTCAAGCGGTCTACCGTATAAAAAACGAATTACGCCGCGTTCAATGATTACACCTACCGCACCCGCCACTAAAAAAGCTGTAGGTATGGCAATTAATAAGCTGTATTCAATTTGATTGGGAAATATTTGTTGAATAACCCAGGTTGTGTAGGCACCAATCATCATAAGTTCACCGTGGGCCATATTAATAACGCCCATAACTCCAAATGTGATGGCCAAACCAATTGCTGAGAGTAAAAGCACTGACCCCAAACTTAAGCCGAAGAAAATATTTTCTACTAGCCTATATGAGCTCACGGTATTCTCAATAGACTTGAGTGCAGATATCGCAGTGTTACGCACGGCTTCACTTTCATCATTGGTAGAGGTTTCAGCTAATGCGCTACGAGCTTCTGGTTCCAGAGAGCCGCGCAACTTGTCGATTGCCTTTATACGAATTTTTTCGTCGCTACTTTTAAGTTCATAAAGTGCAAGGGCGATTGTCATCGCAGATTGTATAGTTTTATTTTTTTCGCTTGCGGATTGCTTTTCAATAATGGCGGCGCTGTCGTCATCGAGGCCGTCCGCTAATAAACGTTTAACGGCTGATAAACGAATGGTCTCATCTTCACTGCTAAGATTGAGTTGCGATAACAAGCTGCGCAATTGGTTACGCAAACTGTTATGTACAGGAATTTTTTTGATATTGCTGGTCTCGACGCTTACGGATTTTTGCGCGATCGCATCTACGTAATTTTCTGATTCGCTTTTAATAACAACCAGATTCGATGCGCTATCGAAATATAAATTACCTTGCTCTAAAGCAGTAATGATAATTGTGCTGCGTGAGTCTTTTAATGCGGCAAGTTGCTTCACGGTTTCGCTACGCTCGGACAAACTACCCGTTGCAAGTTGTAGTACTAACCCTGAGAAATCCGTTGGCGCTGTGGAAATTTCTTCGGATTGTGCAAAGCTATTGGCAACGATTGAGAATACCAATAAAAAAGCAACCGTAAGATGTTTACAAAAACGTGCGATAAGCCTTGTCATCATGTCGAACTCGAAGAATTGCGTTGTAAAATAATCGAATTAGTTATCCCCCTCACCGAAGCGAGGGGGATAGATTTTATTTCGCTGCAGCACCTAAACACTTTTTGGTTTTGGTGTTGTAGTTTCCGCACTTCAAGGTTATCCAGTCAGAATCCAGATCTTTACTACCTTCCAGATAATCAGACCATGCATCGCCTGGAACGAGTGGAGTAGAAGATACCGTCAGGAATTGTCCGTCTTCCTGGATTTCGCCGATAAGAACAGGCTTGGTGATGTGGTGATTGGGTAACATTTTGCTTACACCACCGGTCAAGTTAGGTTGCTCAAGACCAATAATGGCTTGGGTAACTTTGTTGGTATCTGTAGTGCCGGCTTTTTCAACTGCTTTAACCCACATATTGAAACCAATGTAAGTTGCTTCCATTGGATCGTTGGTAACACGCTTGGGGTTTTTTATATAGGCTTTCCACTTGGCGATAAATTCTTTGTTCGCTGCGGATTCGCTGCTCATAAAGTAATTCCATGCTGCCAAGTGACCAACTAAAGGTTTTGCGTCAAGACCAGAAAGTTCTTCTTCACCTACAGAGAATGCAACAACTGGAATGTCAGCGGCGCTAATTTTCTGGTTTCCTAATTCACGATAGAAAGGAACGTTAGCATCACCGTTAATGGTAGAAACTACTGCGGTTTTTTTACCAGCGCTACCAAAGCGTTTGATATCAGCCACAATATTCTGCCAATCTGAATGACCGAAAGGTGTGTAATTAACCATGATGTCTTCTTGCTTAACACCTTTCGCTTTTAAATAGGCTTCGAGAATTTTGTTGGTGGTGCGTGGATAAACGTAATCAGTCCCCGCGAGAACCCAACGCTTTACCTTGCCTTCCTTCATCAAATAATCAACTGCAGGAATCGCTTGCTGGTTTGGTGCAGCACCGGTGTAAAAAACATTTTTAGATGATTCTTCACCTTCGTATTGAACCGGATAAAACAAAATACCATTCAATTCTTCAACAACGGGCAATACTGATTTACGAGATACAGAAGTCCAGCAACCGAAAATGGCAGCAACTTTGTCTTTCTCTAAAAGTTCGCGAGTTTTTTCAGCAAAAAGAGGCCAGTTAGACGCAGGGTCCACTACAACGGCTTCCAGCTTCTTGCCAAGCAAGCCGCCTTTTTTGTTTTGTTCTTCAATCAACATTAACACTGTATCTTTCAGAGTGGTTTCTGAAATGGCCATAGTGCCAGAGAGTGAATGCAGAACCCCGACTTTAATCGTGTCTGCTGCTTGCGCTGATAAGGACGCAATAGTTAAGCCGGCGGCGACTCCGAGTGCTCCGACGTGTTTTGCTATGGATGTTAGCTTCATGGGTGTTCTCCGATTTTTTGCTCATAAAAGTTAGTTAAAGGTTTCTTTTTAATACAAACGCTTTTTTGAGTGATTTGCATCGCTCGCTTGCTTCCGGTAACTCATAAGATGAGATTAACGATAATTTTGTTAGAATTATGTATAACGTCATCTATCTATTTATAAGCAACAAAATCTTACTTCCATGTGCGACTCTTACATCGATTTGTTGCGTTTTATTGAAATGTGTTTTTAATCATCTCGCTGCATATTTTTAGCTTCATACAACATATGCAATGTTATTTTTCTCACTTCAGACTTGCTTGCCTCTATATGAGTTTTTAAATAACTTCTTACGTCCTCTGCACGTCGTTCGATAATTGTTCGTAAAATTTTTGCATGTTCGTCATAAGTAGCCTCTACTCGTTTTTTTTGCGTGAAATCTATTCGTCGCACTATACGTAGCCGCTCAGTAATGTCGTGATGTATTCGTGCCATTTCTGTGTTGCCAGTAGCTTCTACTAATTGTTCGTGAAAGCGCTCGTCTAGTCCTGATACGGTTGGGCCGTCTTCCAATCTGTCTTCCGGCCTTACGAGCCAAATACGTTTTAAATCTTCCAGGTTTGGCGCTGGTTCCATTTCGCATAATTTCTTTACAGCGGCGAGCTCAAGTACAATGCGAACGTCGTACAGCTGTTCAAATTGATTGAAATCAAATGGCTTTACTTGCCAGCCACTTCTAAATGAAACTTCAACAAAACCCTCGCGTTGCAAGCGTGTTAGTGCTTCACGTACCGGTGTTCGGCTTGCAGCTACACGCTCTGCAATTTCGTTTTCGCTAAAACGGTCTCCTGGTAATAAGCGAAAGGTAAAGATATCCTGCTTAATTTGCTGGTAAATTCGCTCTGTTAAGTTCTGACGTGGTTCATCCGTTTTTTTCTTTTTTTCGTTTTTAATTAATTTCATAACATCTTCCGCACTAACTCACGTTCGTCTTTTAAATCAATTCTCTTCCAGTACAACCAACAAGTCGCCGGCGTTAACCTGTTTGCCTGGCGCACAATGTATGGAGCTAACTTTCGCTACGCGATCAGCATAAATTGAAAACTCCATTTTCATGGCTTCTACAATTAACAAGGGTTGATCTATTTCAACCATCTGACCTGGCTCTACCAATAATTTCCAAATATTGCCGCTGATATCCGCCGTAACAGCATGCCCGTCGACTTCAATTGGGTTGGTATTTACTTTGGTTTGCAACGCAGCATCAACTTGCGCTTCCTCGTCGGCTTGCCAGAGGGCAACTTCTTCGGTGAATGCGATTTTTTGTTTGGATTTAAATTCTGCGATGCTCGATGCGTTGTCTTGTAAAAATTGTTCGTGCTCAGCGAGGCTGAAAAATTCTTCTTCAATCCGCAAATTTAAACGGCCCTCGCGAAACGCTTCACGTTGTTCAGTGAGTTCTGCTTCGGTAACTTCGTAATAGCGCACCCGGTCAAAGAATTTCAATAGCCAGGGTTCGCCATTTTCAAAATCAGAATTTTTAAGGAATTTATTCCAGATAGGTAAAGTGCGTCCCACTAACTGGTAGCCACCAGGAGAATCCATTCCATAAATACACATGTAAACTCCGCCGATACCCACAGTTCCTTCGGCGGTATAAGTACGTGCAGGATTATATTTGGAGGTCAGTAAACGGTGACGAGGATCAACAGGGACTGCGCATGGGGCGCCGAGATATACATCGCCCAATCCGAGCACCATGTAACTGGTGTCAAAAATAATTTGTTTGACTTGGTCAGCAGAACCCAGACCGTTAATGCGACGTATAAATTCAGTGTTGCTTGGTAACCACGGAGCTTTATCGCGCACAGATTGGCGGTAACGTGAAACAGCATTGAGTGTCGCAGAATCTTCAAATGCCATAGGCATATACACTACACGACTGGGTACTCTTACATCGCGCGCATCGCCTAGTGTTTCTTCAATCAATAAAAGCGTGGCAATTAAATCTTGTTGATGGATAACACGGCTGTCGTAATTAATTTGGAGCGAGCGCACGCCGGGCGATAATTCAATAACTCCTTTGATTGGCGAGGCTTTTAATACTTCCATCAATGCATAAACACGCAAACGCAGGCTCAGTTCCAGAATGTTATCGCCGTACTCAAGCAATATGTATTTGTCACCAGCTTGACGATAACTCACCAGCGGGCGATTACTTTTCGCAGGTAGGGCAGCAACAATACATTCAGAAATTGTGTTTTCAGGTTTTACAACAGGCGCGAGAGAAACTTCTGGTGCTGCGGTTAGCGTTTCAATTGCTTTATCAGCAGATTTTTCCAGGGTAAGTGCCGCATCAAAACTTAGACGTTTAAACCGAATTTTATCGCCAGGTTTTACTTGCCCAACTTTCCACAATTCTGCTTTTACGATGGTAACCGGGCAAACAAATCCACCAAGGCTGGGGCCGTCTTTCGTCAAAATCACGGGCATGTCGCCGGTGAAATTAATTGAGCCTACTGCGTATTCGGTATCGTGAATATTGGATGGATGCAAACCGGCCTCGCCACCGTCATTGCGGGCCCAGGTTGGTTTTGGGCCGTTCAAGCGAATACCTAAACGGTTCGAGTTGTAATGAACTTCCCACGCCGTTGAAAAAAATATTTCAATTGCATCGCTGGTAAAAAAATCCGGAGCACCATGCGGGCCATAAAGCACACCAATTTCCCAGTCGGAGGAATAACTCGGAATTAGATTCGCAGGTGCAGCGGAGGGAGAGTAAATCGGAGCTGGTGTTGTGCAAGCAGGAATTTCCGGGTTGCTGATCACGAGCAGATCGGTTGCGCGCAATGTACGACCAGCGTGGCCACCAAATTGACCCAGTGCGAAAGTAGAGCGGCTGCCTAAATAAACCGGCACATCAAAACCGTTGCGAACGGCAAGATAACTTCTACAACCAGAGTCAGCTTTGCCGACTTCAAGAATTTGTCCGGCTTTTACGGGAACCGGTGCCCAGAAATTAATTAATTCGCCATCCAATTTTGCAGGCGATGTTGCACCTGTTAAGGCAATAATCGTATCGCTATGGAAACGTAATTTAGGGCCAATCAATGTAATTTCTAACGCAGCCGCGCTTTCGTGATTACCTACAATGCGGTTGGCTAAACGAAATGCGTAATCGTCCATTGGGCCTGACGGTGGAACACCAACACTCCACAAACCAACACGACCGGGATAATCCTGAACACTGGTGTAAGTGCCCGGTTGCAATACTTCAATCACCGGTGCCTTATAGACAAAGCTTGCGAGTTTGTTGGTAGCAACGTCACCGCTGCAGAAAAAGTCTGACGCAATAATTTGGCGAAGGTAATCAATGTTGGTTGCTATGCCTGCCATGCGTGTTTCGTTTAATGCGGTGCTCATTTTTGCGATAGCATCCGCGCGATCAGTTCCATGCACAATAATTTTTGCAATCATGGGGTCGTAATAGGGCGATACCTCCGTGCCTGTAGAAACCCAGGTGTCGTTGCGTGCAGAATCTGAAAATAAAACGTCGGTTAATACACCCGGTGATGGCTGGAAATCGCGCACAGGATCTTCTGCATACAAACGCACTTCGATGGCAGCACCTTTGGGTGTGATATCAATATCAAAAGATGGCGGCATTCCTGCTGCGGTTAAAATCATCCACTCCACCAAATCCACACCCGTGCATGCTTCAGTGATTGGGTGTTCAACTTGCAAGCGGGTGTTTACTTCCAGAAAGTAAAACGAATCGCGCGCACCGTCGTAAATATATTCAATGGTTCCCGCTGAGCGATATTTAACGGCTTCACCCAGACTTTTTGACGCAGCTAATAATTTATCGCGTGTTGCAGCAGGTAAATTCGGTGCAGGCGTTTCTTCAACTACTTTTTGATTGCGGCGTTGCAGTGAACAATCGCGTTCACCGAGAGCTAGTACATTTCCCAAGCCATCGCCAAAAATTTGTACTTCAACGTGACGTGCATTGTCTACAAAGCGCTCTAGAAAAACACCGCTATCGCTAAAAAAGTTTTGACCTAAACGCTTAACGGTTTCATAACCGTTAATTAGCTCCTCTTCGCTATTACAACGCGTCAAACCAATACCGCCACCACCGGCGGTACTTTTTAGCATGACGGGATAGCCCAAGTTTTTTCCTTCTAAAATTGCTTCCTCAAGCGAGCCTAATAATCCAGTACCCGGCGTTAGGGGGACGCCAGCTTTTTCTGCAATTTCACGCGATGTATGTTTTAAACCGAATTGACGCATTTGATCTGGAGTTGGGCCGCAAAATGCAATTCCTTCTGCTTCACATTGTTCGGCAAATTTTGCATTTTCAGAGAGAAAACCATAACCGGGAATAATTGCTTGCGCACCCGTTTCGCGTGCTGCTGCAAGAATCCTGTCAACTTGCAAATAACTTTCCGCTGCGGTGTTTCCACCTAAACACACAGCCACATCACATGCACTCACATGCGCCGAGTTACGGTCTGCATCGGAGTAAACAGCAACAGATTTCACGCCCATTTTTTTCAGGGTTTTAGCAATGCGTACGGCAATTTCACCGCGGTTTGCAATCAAGACTGTATGAAACATTTTGCTTCTCCGACTTAGTATAATTTACCCCCTCGGTAACTGAGCCTGCGTTACTCTACCTCCTGCATCCATGCAGTCGTCCCTGCCTCTTCTTTTCAAGGGAGGGCCGGGGTGGGGTCAGTTTTTCTGTAAGGATTTGATGTAAGCGCGCCAACCGCCCAAGTGAGTTATATCTGTTGCACCTTCGACGGCTGCACCTTCACAAATAAAGCCTTTAACCTCGCGCCCGTCTTCCAAGGTGAGCGTGCCTATACCTAAAGGTGCGGGAATTAATGCAACAAAACTTCCGAAGTGCTGGAGCGGTACATCCCAGAGTTCAACAATAATTTCTGCACCTGTTTCACCGGCTTTGCAGCGAATCAAACCAGGTTTAGGCGGTGTGGTATTCGGTAGCGCAAATAGGCGATAGGTATTTGCTGTTAATGTGCTTTCAACAAAAATGGCTTTACGTTCCTGAAGCTGCGTATTGAGCGGCATACCCGTGAGATGCGCGCCCACCACAGCCAAACGCACATAACCTTCAGGTGCGATATTTTTTGAAATAAGTGTTGGGGCTTTTCGATTGCTGGTGCCTAAATTTAAATCAGCATTGGCTTGCCAAATTTTTCCGAATTTAACGAGTGCTGCGTCTTGCCATGCAGGTGCAATTAAGGTGATTCCAAAGGGCAAACCGTCTTTGCGCATAACTGCGGGTAATGCGAGTGCAGAGCAATCTGCCAAATTTACAAAATTAGTGTAGGTTCCCAACTGACTATTAATAGCAACGGGCTCCGCTTCTACAGCGGCAATTGTGGGGTGGCGGGGTGACGTCGGCACTAGCAGTGCGTCGACACTACTCATCATCTGTTGAATTTCTCGCGCTAACTGGGCCCGTTGATATTCAGATAAAAAAGCATCGGTTGCTGAAAAGTTTTTAGCTTTTTCAATAATGCCCCGCACGACAGGATTCATCTCTTCCGCGTGGTCTTCTATAAAATTTGCGACAGCCGCGTATCGCTCAGCGACCCACGGCCCCCCATAGAGCAATTGTGCGAGCGTGAACATGGGTGCAAAGTCCAGCGGAATTAATTCAGCGCCCAATGATTTAAATTTAGCGAGCGACGCCTCCCATGCAAGTTCAGCCGAGCTATCCCCAAACCATTCAGGGTTGCGTGGAATTCCAAATCTGGGTTTACCGGGAAAATAAACAGGAGCAGCTTGTGCCTTGCGCGAAAAACCATCATTGGAATCGAACGTTGATAGTAGATTTGCAACCAGTTCAGCATCGCTCACGGTTAATGCAAAAATAGAAACGCAATCCAGGCTGCGACATGCAGGCACAACACCGCTGGTGCTAAAACGTCCTTTGGTAGGCTTCAGTCCAACAATATTATTAAAACCAGCGGGTATACGCCCTGAGCCAGCCGTATCAGTGCCCAAACTAAAAGGAACCAAGCCACGCGCGACTGTAACGCCTGAGCCGGAGCTCGATCCTCCTGATACGTAATCAGAGTTAAAAGAATTGGGCACGGCACCATAAGGTGATCGCGTGCCCACAAGGCCAGTCGCAAATTGGTCGAGATTGGTTTTGCCCATAACAATCGCACCGGCTTTTTTCAGCAGCGCAACGGTGAAGGCGTCTTGGTCAGGAATATAGGTAAATGCGGGGCAGGCTGCTGTGGTGGGAACGCCTGCGACATTTATGTTGTCTTTAACTGCGAAGGGCACGCCATAAAGTGGCAGATCGGCAGGTGAGATATCCATAGCGGACAGCGCCGAAATTTGTGCATCCAACTCTGCAGCTGACACAATATATATCCAGGCGGGGTCGTTTGAATCCAGCTGAGCGCGCAGATTATGAAGCGCATCTTGTGCTGAAATGCGCTTGCTGCGATAAGCTTCAAGCCATTCAAAAATTGTCCAACCCAGAGTGCTTGTCATTATTATTCCTGCGGTAAAATCTTAAATACCATCTTGAATACAAGATTGCTTTTTTTGGATTTTGCAGTAACTATGCCAAGAAAAATTTGGGCTGCTGAATTACTCTGTTATCATGTGGAAAATTTAGGGAAAACAATAAGTTAAATAACTTATTTCAAAATGATGTTTTTAAAAAAAGACAAGATGTGAAAACTTTTGATGCGCTGATATTGTGCGCTAATTTTTTTTAGTAGAGCTAAACTGGTGCGCTGGCTGTAGCTGGTTTGAATAGATAGAAGGTTTTGGAAAATCTATGGCAATGAATTGGAACCAACTCCTTTGCGCTGAGCGCTTGGGCAAGCGTAGCGCCAAACACGAAGAGGGGCGTTCGCCATTTCACTCGGATCACGACAAGATCATTTTTTCCGGCGCGTTTCGTCGTCTTGCACGCAAAACGCAAGTTCATCCCATGGCCACGAATGATCACATTCATAATCGCATGACGCACAGTTTGGAAGTTGCCTGCGTAGGTCGAACATTGGGGATTCGTGTTGGCGAGGCTTTAAAGGATGCTGGCGATTTGCCGGAACATATTTGGCCAACGGATATCGGCGATATAGTTCAGGCAACCTGTCTTGCACATGACATTGGCAACCCACCTTTCGGCCATACAGGCGAAGATGCAATTCGCAGTTGGTTTCAAAAAGACGGCGCAGAATTTTTAACTGATCTCTCGCCGGAAGAGCGCGATGATATTCGTATATTCGAGGGCAACGCCCAAGGGCTGCGCGTATTAACGACGTCGGAATATCATCAATACCACGAAGGTATGCGTTTAACTTATGCAACGCTCGCGTCGTCAATCAAATATCCCTGGTGTTCAACTGCAACTGTTTTAAACCATCGCCCCAAAAATAATAAATACGGCGTGTTTCAATCCGAGTTGCATTATTTCCATGAGATTGCTGGAAAAACCGGATTAATTTCAAAAGGTGATAATTGGTATTGTCGTCATCCGCTGGTCTATTTAATGGAAGCTGCAGACGATTTTTGTTATGGCATTATTGATTTGGAAGATGGCCTTGAAATGGGCATTCTGAATTGGACAGAAATTTATGAATTGCTGCACCCGGTTATTGCAGATTCACCACAGCTTGCAGATTTGGAGCGGACGCTAAAAAAAGTGAACGATGGGCGCAAGCCGGCCTTGGTTCGTGGAAAAGTAATTGATGCCTTTATTAACGCCGGCACGGACGCATTTATTAAACATCAGGACGCTTTCTTGCGCGGAGAAGTTGAAGGCGATTTAATATCTTTATGTGATCCCAAAGTCATGACGGCTGTTCAGGCTGCAAAAGATTTGGCAAAGAATAAAATCTTTAATCATTCAAGACGGGTGGAATTGGAAATTGGTGCCTACGCAGTTATTGGTACTTTATTAACCACCGTTTGCAGTGCGGTTTACGCCTCTTTGGGAGACCCGAGACAAATGACATATAAAGATAATCGTGTAATGGCGTTAATTGGCGATAACAACTTTGATCCCAGAGTAAGCAAACGAAGTGAAAATTATAAATATCTTGCACTCATGGCGGTAATTGATTTTATTAGCGGTATGACAGACAACTACGCTACCAACCTCGCTAAGCAATTTAATGGCATGGGTGATTCCAGATATTAATATGAAGCGCCAGCTGTTAAAACTCACTTATATAGGCTCGTTAATTGTTGTGGTTGTTGCCTTTCCCTTTTTCTTTCTGGGTGGTTCAACAGAAGCATCGAGTAATCTCATGTACGCCATATGGGATTTTGGACATCTTGTTTTTTTTGCCGCAATCGCGGCGATAGTGGGTAGGAAATATGATGTAAATAAGTGGAGCGTCGTATTCTTCATCAGTGTTGCCGTATTTATTGCAGGCGGTCTGATTGAACTCATTCAAGCTTACATCGGTCGCGACGGAAGTTGGAGTGATCTTTTAAGGGATATGACCGGAACCTGGTTAGGTATTTTCTGGTTGCAGCGTGGAAATGTGTTGAGCTGGTTGGGTCGACTTATTTCACTGGGTTTGCTCATTCCTAATGTAACGACTTTATATTACGAAGCAAGATTCCAATTCAATTTAATTCATCAGTTTCCCGTATTGGCCGGTTTTGAATCGAGCATTGAAACCTACGGCCATAGGTCTTCAGAACTCTCCACTCAATTTCATACGCAAGGAAAATATTCTTTAAAAGTTGAACTATCAGCTCGAAAATTCACAGGTGTTGTTTTTAATCGCATGATTAATAACTGGTCAGCTTATAAAACATTAGCCTTTGATATTTATAATGCAGGCCCAGACGCCTTTACGATGATTGTTCGTGTGAATGATGCACAACATAATTTAAATGGTTGGGCAAAACAGGACAGGTTTAATCGCGAATTGCAACTTGAGCCAGGATGGAATCATTTTGCTATTGCTATGGACGATATTCGAAACGCGCCCGATACGCGAAAGATGGATTTAACAAAAATTGTATGGATGGAGATGTTTGTAGGTACAAAACCACCAGCGCCGCGCACCATCTATGTTGATAATGTTCGTTTGGATTAATCTGTGACAATCTGGAATAACTAACAGGTAAAAAATAGCCCGCATCTAGCGAGCTATTTTTTCGTGTGTAGTTAAGGACGTACGGGTTTTTTAGCAGGGAATGCAAAGAATACTTTTGTTGCACTAATGCCTGTGCCAGTTCCAGTTTGCTGTTCTGGAAAAAATCTAACACCCGTTAATACAAGGCCTTCGCTACTTACCGCTTGCCATGCGCGTGCTTCCTGGTCACGATCCAATTCTGCCCTATCAAAAATAAGCGCATCGTAATTAACAGTGTAAGTATTGTTAATTAATTTAACTGTGAAATAAGGGCAAGGTGTCGTAATGCAAACGATACCTGAGCTTGATACTTTCAAGTATGGGCCAATTGCTTGAGTTTTGGTTGGGCTGACCCAGGCTGCACGTGCTTCCAAAGTGTTGGTTTTTTCTTGGCCTGGAGTAGGGCGATCAACAACATTGCCTGCCAATAATGCTTGTCCACTGCGCAAGTTAGCTTCAAGTTCCCTACCTTGACCAGGTTTTAAACCGAGCCCTTTGTAGTCAATTTTGCTAACATAAATAGTGTTAGATGCTAACAGTGAGCTACGGTGGGCTTCGTCCTCGCTTTGGGTGGAAGCAGCATATTGATTCACGGCCGTTAAATTCCAACCACCATTTTGGGCATCAGCTTCTACAGCGTAAGTAATTCCAATATCTTTTGCAGGTATTGGCACTGTAGGTTTTAAGACTTCCTGCGCCATACTTCCTAGGCTGAATGCAAATGCCGATCCAATGGCAATAGTTTTTAAAGCATGAACGAAAAAAGTTTTCATTTTTATATACCTTTATTCATTTGAGAGGGATGAAGGATGAATGAAACAAATAAATTCGCATTCGATAGAATGCTCAAATAAATAGTAAAGAATATGAAAAGATAATATGCGCCAGTGCTTTGTTAGGTGACAGGAAATTGCAGTAAAAGCGTGAGATTGTGATCTGTATGGCGTTTTGTAATTTAATCTGATTTTCTAAATTTTACTGGTACGCAATTAATGTGCGTAAAGTTGCACCCGCAACGTAATAATTACTAGTAAACATATTTTTTTTCAAAAATATTAGTGTAAAAAGGTGTATTGCGAATGAAAGTCATAAATTCATATAAAATTTTCACTGCCGGTATCGCATTGTTTTTCTTATCTTTGCCAATTCTTGCGACAACAAAAATAGTGCCAGGGGATAGAAATTTGCAATATACAGGGCGTGTTGATTTTAGTGCTCCTGAAGCGCCGAAAATTTCGTGGCCGGGTACCAGCATTGCAGGAAATTTTACCGGTTCATACTTGGCTGTAACTTTGGATGATCAACTGGGGAAAAATTATTTTAATGTGTTTATCGATAATAATTTTCAGAGTCCCATAATTATTCAAGCTGAGCGCGGCGAGAAAAAATATCTTGTGGCTGATCGTCTCGCGAAAGGGAAGCACAGTTTTTTAATAACCAAGCGCACTGAAGGCGAGGAGGGCGCAACAACTATAAAAGGTTTTGAATTGGCGGATGGTGAAAAGCTGGTTGCTCCACCTGCTCGGTTGAAGCGTAAAATAGAGTTTTTTGGCGACTCCATTACCAGCGGCGCAGGCAACGAAGCCCCAGACGACGGTGTGGACGATAAGCTGGAGGATAAAAATAACTTTATGACCTATGGAGCAATAGCTGCTCGAAACCTGAATGCTGAGGTGCATATTACTTCCCAAAGTGGCATAGGAATTATGGTTAGTTGGTTTCCGTTTATAATGCCGCAGTTTTACGATCAATTAAGTGCTGTAGGAAATAACGACACTCAATGGGATTTTTCCAGTTGGACGCCTGATGTTGTGGTCATTAATTTATTTCAAAATGACAGTTGGCTAACCGATCGCGAGCATCGTTTAAATCCGAATCCATCTGATGAGCAACGTATTCAGGCGTATATTAATTTTGTGAAAACTATTCGCAGTAAATATCCAAAGGCTTTTATTGTTTGCGCATTGGGTAGTATGGATGCCACAAAAGCAGGTTCCAAATGGCCTGGTTATGTATCGACTGCGGTAGCACGCATTAAGCAGGAAAAGCCGCAAGAAAAACTGGATACACTTTTCTTCGAGTTTACCGGTTATGAAGCGCACCCACGAGTAAAACACCACCAAGCCAATGCTGTGAAACTGACAGCTCTCATCAAACAAAAAATGAATTGGTAATCATAAAATAGTAATTGTCTTGTTTCTTAATTAAAGTTGGCTCGCTATGCGTTTTATATATACCTGTATTTTTTATATTTTTATACCTGTGATTTTATTAAGGCTATTGTGGCGAGCTATTGCTGCACCCGCATACGCAAAACGATGGAGCGAACGCTTTGCATTTTTCAAGCCGCTGGTTACTGACAAAAAAGTAGTGTGGTTTCACACGGTTTCTGTGGGTGAATTTATAGCGGCTGTACCGCTTATTAAAAAGCTTCAAGCTCGTGGAGATTTACACTTGGTTGTTACCACCACGACGCCAACAGGCTCTGAACGTGTGCTTGCCAGCTTGGGGAAAAGCGTATTTCATATCTATGCTCCTTATGATTTACCCGATGTTCTTGCGCGGTTTATTGCCCGTGTTAATCCGTCTCTATTACTTATAATGGAAACGGAGCTTTGGCCTAATACCTTGGCCGCTTGTGCAAAACGGCACATCCCCAGTGTTTTGGTTAATGCGCGTATGTCAGAAAAATCTGCACGTGGCTATGAGAGGTTTTCCCTGCTTACGCAACCTATGTTGAAAAATTTGTCACGTGCACTGGTGCAAAATAAATTGGATGCGGAACGATTTAATCGTATAGGTTTGCCTGCTCTTAACACGGAAATTACTGGAAATATTAAATTTGATTTAACGTTGTCAGATGATATGCGTACCAATGCATCAGCACTTAAGCAAGAGTGGTCGCAAAATGGTAAAAAAACTCTATGGATTGCCGCCAGTACCCATCAAGGGGAGGACGAAATTATTTTGGAGGCTTTTGCGCAAGTAATAAAAAATGCTGCATTGCAACATTTACGATTGATATTGGTCCCTCGTCACCCGGAGCGGTTTAACGCCGTAGCAAACCTCTGTTTAGCTCGCGGATTTGTTGTAGCTAGACGCAGTGAAAAAATCATTGCTGAAGATGCACAAATTATTGTGGGCGACACCATGGGCGAATTACTGCTTATGTTTGGCGCGAGTGATATCGCGTTTGTTGGCGGTAGTTTAGTTCCGAATGGTGGGCATAATTTTATCGAACCTGCAGTGTGGCGATTACCAATTCTAAGTGGTAACTCAGTATTTAATTTTGCGGAAGTAGCACGTCTTCTAGGTGACGTAGATGCTCTGAAGCTGGTGTCTTCTTCAGCTGAACTGGCAGAGCAAGTGGAATTGCTTGCTATTGAGAACGAGGAAAGACAAAGGCGAGGGGCAATCGCATTGCAAGTGGCGAATGAAAATCGGGGCGCGTTGGAAAAAACGATACATGCGATTGAGGAATTTATATAGCAATAGCTAGACCTAATCAAAAACTAATAGGTGTAGCTCTCTTTTGAAGAGCTACATCTATTGGGTCAAAATCTACAAATCAGTAAATTGATTTTTTAGCAGGAAAGGTAAAAAAGACTTTAGTTGCGCTAATACCTGTTCCAGTTCCTACCTGGCCCTGCGACACATATCTCACACCTGTTAATACCAAACCTCCACTGCTTACTGCTTGCCATGCACGTGCTTCTTGCTCGCGATCCAGTTCTGCTTTCTCGAAAGTAAGCTCATGGAAATTGGTAGAGTAGGTGCTGTTAATTACTTGCGCCGTGAAATAAGGGCATGGCGTTGTAATACAGACGATGCCAGAGCTTGATACTTTCAAGTAAGGCCCGGCTGCAGTAGTTTTAGTTGGGCTGGTCCAAGCCGCTTGAGTAACTAGTGTGCTCGTTGCAATGTTCGCAGAAGACGCAAGGCTAACTACGTTGCCCGCCAGTAAACCTTGTCCGGCACGTAGAACAGATTCGAGTTCCTTGATTTGTGTAGCGGTTAAACCGAGAGCTTTGTAATTAATGCTGCTCACATAAATATTGTTGGGCAGTAATAGCGAATGTTGGTAAGCCTCATCATCGCTTTCCAGTTGCAGAGAATATTGGTTGACGGGAGTCAAGAACCAACCGCCGCACAGGGGGAAAGCGCATTTTCGATAATCAGGTTTTACCGTATATGTGGTAGCACTATCCTTTACAGGTGTAGGTTTTTGAAATTCCTGGGCCAAGCTTCCAATACTGAATAGTAAGGCTGATCCGATGGTCAGGGCTTTTAATGCACGAACGAAAAAGGTTTTCATTTTTATGTTCCTTTTAAATTAATTGAGTGACGAGTTAACGTGTTTCGCATTCGTTACTGCGGAATGGTCAAGTAAATAGTAAATAATATTTGTTCGCGGTGTGCATCAAGTGCTTTTTTGCGTGACAGTAAATTGTAATAAAACGTTACAGCGTGATGCTGTTCAGTTTCGTCGGTACCGTAAGTTCGGTTTTATCGGTTGATTGATTTTAGGTGTTATCAAAATTGAATCAATGAGTTTTTTGTTATTATTTAAAGTGCTTACGAGTTGTAAAGGTATATGTTTGGTTCATCTGTAAGAAATATTTAAGTACACGAAGCTAACGGCTTTTAAAGAGCTCTCATTATTTGGCCAATTAGTTTTCAGCTAATTTGATTGCACTTGATGATATATGGTGTGGCTAATAATTTTTTAGCAGGTTTGTCGATTTAATGCGAAGAGTTGTAGCGTTTTGTCAGATCTGCAAGGACGGCTTGAAAGTTATGATGAGGAGTTTGGAGTTGAAGTACACCCCGATTTTTACTTATATTGGTGGAAAATCACATGCTAATGATTTTAAAAAATAAAAAAAACCGCGCAAAGTGAACTGCGCGGCTTTTTTACTACAAAATACGAAAATTACTTTTCATAGTTGGCGCGGCTAACTGGTGCGCCAGTTTGTAACCACTTATCAACTTCCTGAATATCCGCAGGTGTTAACAAGCCTGCTACTTCGCGCAATCTAATGGTATTTATCACGTAGTCATAAAGTGCATTTGAATAATCGCGGCGTGCTTGGTAGAGCTTGCTTTGCGCTTGCAATACTTCAACAAGATTTCGTGTACCTACTTCATAACCAGCCTGGGTGGCTTCAAGGGCGCTTTGGTTGGACACTGTTGCTTGTTTGCGAGCTGCCGTGCGAGCTACATCAGTCTCCACCGTCAAATGTAATGCACGTGCATCCTGGATTGTGCTGCGTTGAGCGCTGTTAAACTCCTCCTGTGCTTGCAAGCTTTGTGCGACAGCTTGGCGAGCAGTGCTTGAGGTCCGTAATCCACTGAAAATTGGAATGTTTACACCAACACTCACAGTATTGCCTTCGGTTGTTCTATCAAAAGCAGATTCGAATTCATCTCCATCAGCATCAAATTTACTGTAACCCAAATTTGCATTTACGGTGGGCAAATGTTGTGCCCGTGCTGCTGATGCATTGCTGTCAGCCGAGTCGGCATACAATCTAATAGCTTTGAGGCTGTAGTTATTTTTCAGGGCAAAATTAACCCATTCAGCACGGTCTGCCGGGGTAGGGTTAACTACCGGGAAAGTAGTTGCGAGCGGAGCAATTTGATCTTCTGCTTTGCCTGTTAGCACTTCCAATGCTTCATAACTAATGCTCAAGCGTCCGCGTGCTTCAAGTGTCGCTGCCACCGCGCTGTCATAAGCTGCTTGTGCTTCATGAACATCGGTAATGGCTGTCAAACCTACATCAAAGCGTTGTTTAACTTGATCAAGTTGGTGTGCAAACGCATTTTGTTCCGCTATGGTAGATTCAAGTTCGTCGACCGTGCGCAGTACATTGAAATAAGCCGTGGCAACGCGCACGATCAAACTTTGTTGATCTGCACCAAATTGTGCTTCAGCCCTTTCACTTAGTTTCTGGCCTTGTTTGTAAACGTACCATGCAGACAAATCAAATAACGGTTGGCTTAGGCTGACATTCCATCCGGTTGTCTTTGAATTTCTATTCCCGGTGATTGGCGGTGCAGGAATACGCTCGGTAAGATCTGTATCGGTCTTATCGTATGCAGAATAATTTGCATTGATTTGTGGCAATAAACCCGCACGAGCAATATTGCCTAGCTCTTTATCTGCTTCATAACCTGCTTTGTCGGCTTTTAATTGCGCATCATTTTTTAACGCTAGTTCATAAATTTCCTGCAGGCTATTAGCGTTCGCGCCAAACGGGGCGAGAGCGAGTAAACCTATAGCTACGTAAAGCTTTGACTTTTTCATAGAGAACAGTTGTTTCATAAAAAATCCTGAGGATGAAAATTACAGCAAATTTAAAATGTAGGTAATAAAAGATGAATCACGTTATACGTCACAAGTTAGACGCAGATCGGCAAGGTTTGGATTCACGACAAAAAGGCCGAGTTTAGCGGGTTGGCTCTAACTGGTCGAGCTTTGTGGCCAATCAACTGGTTAAAAAGGGTAAACACTTGTGACGTGGCCTTGTAGTTACAAATGTAAGCAGCATCGATGGAGTAGGTTGCGCTGCTTGAAGTGCCATGAGCGCTGCACAAAAGTAGTACAAGTTCTAAAGGTTTCTTTACTCATACAGGCAATTTCACTAGACTGCGAGACTTCTTGTCGGGGTGCTGCGGACTTGTCCACAGCTGAGATATACCCGCAGACCTGATCCGGTTAGTACCGGCGTAGGGAACGAGAGCTTGCCTCGCGGGGTTTCCCGCATCTCTCTTCCGCGCCCTTGTTTTTGCAGCGGAAAATCAAATGAATTCAAATATCCAAACGCCCATTGCAATGACAATTGCTGGTAGCGACAGCGGCGGCGGTGCCGGTATTCAAGCCGATTTAAAAACTTTTTCTGCGTTGGGTGTCTACGGTTGTTCTGCTATCACATCCTTAACAGCGCAGAATACCTTGGGAGTTCAAGGGGTTTATCCGATCAAACCCGAATTCGTACAGGCGCAGATACAATCCGTATTAAGTGATATCCAAGTAAATACCATCAAAACTGGAATGTTGGCGAATGCCGGTATCATTTCGGCGATTGCTAAATCAATTGTTCAATACCCGCATATTCCTTTGGTGTTAGACCCGGTGATGGTAGCAACCAGCGGCGACCGATTATTGGCCGAAGATGCTGTTCAAACATTGATTGAAGAATTAATTCCTCGCGCAACCATTTTAACGCCCAACTTATTGGAAGCTGCCGCACTGTTGAATCAACCGATTGCAAAAAATCTGTCACAAATGAAAGAGCAGGCCCTGCAGCTATTGACCATGGGAGCGCAAGCCGTGTTAATGAAGGGCGGGCATGGTGGTGATGAAAAAGCTACAGATTTATTGGTGACACATCATGAAGAGTTGTCGTTTTCTGCAGAGCGCATTGTCACGAGAAATACTCATGGAACCGGATGTACTTTAGCTTCGGCGATTGCGGCCGGGCTGGCAAAAAAATTATCGTTGCAAGATGCGGTGGCCCAAGCAAAAGATTATTTACACAACGCATTGTTACATTCAGATGAATTAAATATTGGAAAGGGCTCTGGCCCTGTACATCACTTTTATAAGTTTCATTAATCTCACTAGAACTCACCTGTGCCATATGGGTGAGGGACGAGTAAATTATTTTCAGTCAAGAGAAAACATCATGAACACCAGCGTAGAAAAGATTCTGAGCGAAACTGCTGAAGTTGATAAGGCGTCAGTGCAGCCTTTTACAGGTTCAGAAAAAATGTATGTACAAGGTTCGCGTCCCGATATTCGCGTGCCTATGCGTCAGGTCATTCTCGCTGATACACCGACAGATTTCGGCGGCGAAAAAAATCCTCCTGTTCGCGTGTATGACACTTCAGGGCCATACACAGACCCTAATGTAAAAATCGATTTGCGCACTGGTTTACAAGATATTCGCACCGCGTGGATTGAAGAGCGCAATGACACAGAAATTCTGGAAGATAGTCACTCCGAATTTACCAATTCACGTTTGAATGATCCTAAGCTTGCGAAGCTACGTTTTAATTTAACGCGCAAACCACGTCGTGCAAAGTCGGGCATGAATGTGTCGCAAATGCATTACGCAAAGCGCGGAATAATCACACCGGAAATGGAATACATTGCGATTCGTGAAAATATGGCACTCGCGCAAGCGCGTGAACTCGGCTTATTAAAGCAACAACATGCTGGCATGAGCTTTGGTGCAAGTATTCCCGATGAGATTACGCCAGAATTTGTGCGCAGCGAAGTTGCTCGCGGTCGTGCAATTATTCCGGTGAATATCAATCACCCTGAAGTAGAGCCGATGATTATTGGTCGTAATTTCCTGGTAAAAATTAACGGAAATATCGGTAACTCTGCGCTGGGATCTTCCATTGAAGAAGAAGTGGAAAAACTTACCTGGGGCGCACGTTGGGGCGCTGATACGGTAATGGATTTATCTACCGGTAAAAATATTCATGAAACCCGTGAGTGGATTATTCGTAACTCACACGTACCGATTGGTACAGTTCCTATTTATCAAGCACTCGAAAAAGTAGATGGCGTTGCAGAAAATTTAACCTGGGAAATTTTCCGTGATACTTTGATTGAACAGGCAGAGCAGGGTGTGGATTATTTTACAATTCACGCCGGAGTATTGCTGCGTTATGTTCCGCTTACTGCAAAGCGCGTTACGGGTATTGTATCGCGCGGCGGCTCGATTATGGCGAAGTGGTGTTTGGCGCATCACAAAGAAAATTTCCTCTATACAAATTTTGAAGAAATTTGCGAAATTATGAAAGCTTATGATGTAAGTTTTTCATTAGGCGATGGTTTACGCCCTGGCTCAATTGCCGACGCAAATGATGAGGCACAATTCGGCGAACTGGAAACACTCGGTGAATTAACTAAAATCGCTTGGAAGCACGATGTACAAGTGATGATTGAAGGCCCAGGCCACGTGCCTATGCACTTGATCAAAGAGAACATGGAAAAGCAATTAGAAGTATGTGACGAAGCGCCTTTCTACACGCTTGGCCCATTAACCACGGATATTGCTCCTGGTTACGATCACATTACCTCTGGTATTGGAGCTGCAATGATCGGTTGGTATGGTTGCGCCATGTTGTGCTACGTTACCCCGAAAGAGCATTTGGGTTTGCCGAATAAGGATGACGTTAAATACGGCATCATCACTTACAAAATTGCTGCACACGCTGCAGATCTGGCTAAAGGGCATCCCGGGGCGCAACTGCGTGACAACGCATTATCAAAAGCGCGGTTTGAATTCCGCTGGGAAGATCAATTTAATTTAGGTTTGGACCCGGATACAGCGCGTTCTTATCACGATGAAACCTTGCCAAAAGATTCAGCAAAAGTTGCACATTTTTGCTCCATGTGTGGACCGAAATTTTGCTCAATGAAAATCACCCAGGAAGTTCGCGAATACGCGGCCAAAAATGGCACAGATATTTCAGTGATCGGTGAAAAAGACATCATCAAAATGATTGATGTTGAAGCAGAAATGCAACAGAAATCCAAAGAATTTTTGGCGGGCGGTGCAGAGATTTATCATAAAGTTTAGTTTACAAAAACATACCCCACCCCAGCCCTCCCCTTCGCAGGGGAGGGAGTTAAATCTTATATTCGCGCATTTTCCGCTTGAAAATAGCTACTGAAATTACGCGGAGTATATCTCCCCCTGCCAAGGGGGAGGCTGGGAGGGGGTGTTTTTAAGTTCAACAATTAATTATTCAATGACAAATTTTTAAAGATACTATGATTAAAAAACCAGAATTTGACAGCAACGATGTTGAAGTTGTTAAACGCGAAGAACTCTATAAACGTTTCTTTCGGGTAGAAAAAATTACGCTACGCCATAAGTTGTTCAAGGGCGGCTGGAGCAAAGATATAGGACGCGAGCTATTTATTCGCGGCGATGCAGTTGCGGTAGTGGTTTATGACCCGGTGCACGACCTTATTGGAATGATTGAGCAATTTCGCGTAGGAGCCCTCAAGGAACCGGCCGGTCCCTGGTGCTACGAAGTGGTTGCCGGTATGGTGGAAAGTGGAGAGTCTGCCGAAGAGGTGGCGCGTCGTGAACTCTTCGAGGAGGGGGCTTTGCAACCTTATTACATGGAGTATATCTGCAACTTTTTATCTAGCCCCGGTGGCAGTGATGAGCGCCTCTATTTGTTCTGTGGTCTTTGTGACCTAAGCCAAGCGGGTGGTGTACATGGCCTTGCCGATGAAAATGAAGACATACGCTTACACAGCTTTGCCGCTGAAGATGTATTCGCCGAGTTATTAAACGGCCGTTTTAATAACGCTGCTGCGTTGATTTGTTTGCAATGGCTACAAATGAATCGCGCCCGTTTGCGTAAAGATCACGGCGCGTAATAAATCACACTTTGCGATTGACTTACGTTCGAGTCTGGCTAACACTTCATACAACCTGGTACTAAAAATGGATTTTTAAGCTGATTGCTTGATAGTGAATGTATGCTGGTTATTGAGCAACATGTTTACATGTTGACTGCAGTTTAATTGATTGATTAATTTTATGTTTACATTGCGTGTCGCCAAGCCTCAACCTACTTACGTTACTCTGCGTGAACGTTATAAAGTTGATTTACCTTTACAAATGGCAGAATGCGAAACCAATTATTTACGACTGCAAAAACTCTTAACGCAACACTTCAAAAAAACCGCTGAAGACCAAAGCGGTGATGAATATCGCTTTATGGTTAGCCGTGGTTCCCAACAATGGTTGCATCAAATACGCATACTTGAACGTTCGCCTTACACAACCACTCTGCAACTGAGCCAGACCACTATTGCTGATAGCTCAAACTGGCTGCGTATGCCGCGGCTTACTGTGCGTATGTATCACGATGCAAAATTGGCAGAGGTTCTTGCATGGGAAGGTCACAAGCGTTTACGTCCGCGCTATGAATATCCTAATCAGGCGATGTATCATGCTGACGAAAAATTGCAGATCAACCAGTTTTTGGGTGAGTTATTAACTCGCTGTTTGCATGAAGGCCATCATGCTGATGATGTTAAACAATTATTGGGTTTGTAATTTATTGGGTCGATAATATCCAGGAAAAAATCCTTCAAATCCTTTTTTAAAAAACATTCCCTTTAAAATTTCCTCCTGGATCAAATGTCCTTTGTCTGTATTTCCCCATGGTCAAATTCCTTCTGATAAAGAATCCCGTCTATATCGGAATAATCCTTCTTGTTCAAAGTTTGAGATCCAGGTTTACGCCAGGTGCGCGACTTTTTTCTCCGGTGCACGATAAACCAGCCGTGCGGGTGTTTGCGCGCAACTGATTTTGTATACAAAGTTGTAACGCAATTGGTGATATTCGCTGTGTGGATTATCAAAAATAGCTTTCATTCGTTGAAGTTCATATTGACGATAGGATTCCAGTGGCTTGGTTGCCTCGTCTTGCAATCGTACATATTGTTTTCGCGCCAGGGCAGGAAAATAATTAGTGTCATCCGCCAAGGCTTCACATTCAGATTGGAATAGGTCGTGGTACTGATTCCAATCCTCCGGTAATAGCTTATCCACCATTCCTAAGTCATAAGCCTGGGCTGCAAGCACCGGCATACAGCTCTCAATTAATTCTTTTGCTTTAACATCTCCTACTCGTTTCGGTAATAAATAAGTCCAATATTCCGAACCAAATAATCCCATGGTTAAATAATGTGGGTTGAGGACTACTCCATCGCGCGCTACGACTTTATCGCATGCCAGCGGCATTATTGCACCGCCCGCACCAGCGTTATTCCGCAGGCTCGCCACAGTTAACTTGTTGGTCATGGAAATAACTTCAAAAACGATGTCATCAATCGCATTAATGTTGCGCCATGATTCGCGTGCTGGGTCTACAGCACCCTGGATGTAATTTAAATGGATGCCGTTACTCCAGAAATCTTCTCCACCTAATAAAGCAACAACGCGCACATCATCGCGCTGGCGAATTTCGCGCAAGCGTGCCAGCAGATCGTGACATTGTTCGGTATTCATTGCGCCATTATAAAAATCGAAAGACACGTAAGCCACAGCATTTTTAATTTCAATGTTAATATCGTTCTGAACGTCTGAGCTAATTACATTCAGGTTGGCAAATTGCTCTGCATTTGGAAATTGTTGCGTGATGACTTGCATACTTGATAGCTTGAAGAACTTCCGTTCATTCTGCTGGGCCATTTTTAATTGTCGAATCCACACACCGCCATCCACTGTTGCACGACAGATGGCGCCATCGCGGTGTCCTATAATTTCGCCGGGTACGGCGCTGTAAAGTGAATACTCGGCCTTGGCACCGTAAAGATATACGTCATTACCGGCAATAGAATCCAATACACCTGGGAAGCTATCTGCCGCATTAATTTTTCGCACTATAGCTTCAGTGGTTTCCGTACCCCAATCAATTTTGCGCGAGTCTTGTCGCATAAGAGGCAAGCATTGCCCTTTAACTTGCGGATTGGTGTAATCGAGAGCGCGAGGTTTAAAGTCCGGATTTTTTAGTGAGTCATGCAACACATTTTTTATCATACTCACTGCAGTCGCGATAACTTCCCGGCGATAAATGCTAGCTTTGGCACCATTGCGTAGATGAAATTTTTGACTGTCCCAGATATCTCCGGCATCCATTTCCGCATCTGCTTGTAAAAGTGTTACACCCCATGTCGTCGTTTTGCTTTGAATGGCCCAATCGAGAGAAGAGGGTCCTCTATCGCCTTCAATTCCAGGATGCACGATGAGGCATAAATGATGCCGCCAAATAGCCTCTGGAACCGCATGCTTTAAAAACGGACAGATAATTAAATCCGGTTGAAAATTTTCAACCGCTCTAATCATCTGCTGTTCATTAGCGGAAAGTTCAATGGAAATTGTGTATTGTTCGGCGTCCAATTCCCGGTGTATGCGTTGACACATTCCATTGTAGGCTGAGGCAAACAATAAGATCTTCAAAGTAACTCCTGTTGATTAGTTATCAAAAAGTAATTATGAAATGGAAATCCTTTCCCCATGTGTTTTGCTTTGGCTTAATGTCTAGCTAGGTACTATTGAAACTGCTTTACGCTTAAGCCACTTCGTCTTGTAGTTCATCGTAAATTTTGGTGCTTAATTGATTGAGAGACATAATCAAACAAATCACCAGCAGAAACATGCTTGCACAGAAAATAAATAAACCCATGGTCATAGGTGTCATTGAGCTTTCAATAATGGTTTGATCCGCCTCGTGGTTATGCACCATCTTCATAGCCGCCATACCCGTATAATGCATACCGCATACTGCAACGGCCATTACTACAGCGCTTCCCAACATGATCATTGTTCCTTTCAGGTTTACGGCAAGCCAAAGTGCAACTGTTGCTGCAACTACCGCGATTGCTAAAGACACGCCTACCAATGTTTTGTCATACACCATGTCGCCACCAGGCATCACCATCGCTTCCATTCCCAAGTAATGCATACCGGCAACTGCCAAACCAGTGAACAAGCCCGCACCCGCCAAGCGAACGGCGGACAATTTTCCGCTCACCGCTATATAAACACCTATACCTACTGCCACTACCGCAAGTGCAAGTGAAGCAAAGGTGGGGCCGGGTAAATAACCTATATCCATAGGAACTTGATAAGCGAGCATACCGATGAAGTGCATTGTCCAAATTGCACCACCGCCGAGTGAAACAGCCGCAGCCACAATCCACAATAAAGAAGGGCCCGCTGTGGAGGACTTCATTCCGTTAGTAATTTGCAACCCTGTAAATGAACCAAATACAGCAATTAAAAATGAAAGGGATACTAGAAACCAGTTGTAACTTGCTTCCATTTCCATGGGAGAACCTCACGTCAACTAAATAAAAAAATGTTTGGAAAATCATTGGCATCGGGACGATAACAAAAAAATTCCGCTCTCAATGTATGGATTCTAGTTATTCAAATTAGAAACTAATAGATTAATTCTTCATAAGGTTTTTAAAAATTACGTTATAAGTATTTAGACGATAGAAAATAAATATTTCCGATAAAAATGTGAATTGGAAACAGGAAATTAACTAACTCCCTGTATTAAAAGAAATTTGGTGGCGCGTAAAAATATGTACGTTTTCAGCTTGGCGCATCATGCAATAAATGTGTCGCATTAATCATTTGCACGCCATCTGGCGTTAAAATATTTTTTTTGTAAAAATTTTCCCTTCCTGTAAATTCAAATTGCCTGCAACCGATGCTGTTCTAAACTCATGCTTGTAAAGTCTCTTGGAAAGGGATTTTTTCTAAAGAGATGCAGGTTTATATAATCGGAGATTCAGTAATGTCAGCCCAAATATCTACTGCGAAGCAGCCGGGTAAATTATTCCAAGTAGCGGTGGTGGGTGCCAACGCGAATGATCTGGAAATATTCTCGCGTATTTTTGCGATTACACGTTACCGATCGCGCAGTTATCACTTAAAAGTTGTCAGTGAAAACAGCTCAATCGGCGATCTGTCCAGTGCTGCAAATGCGGATATCTATGTTGTTAATCTGCACAGCACACACGCGGTTCACTGTTGGCACCGCTTGTCGACTCTCATAGATGTTGGGCGTCGCAAACCCGTGCTTAAAATTTCTAAAATTACACCGTCTACTGAGTCTGGCTCAGAATTCACCATCTCTTGGCCGATTAATCCTTCCAAGCTATTACAGTCGTTGGATAATTACACCATCCGCCATCTACACTATTATCCGGAATTTGAAATAGGCTCAGAGACTGAACCCTCCCTAGCCACTGTTAAAAACATTAAAGCAATTAATTTCACCGCCAACATGCAGAATGCACAGCGTGAAAATCCGCTTAAAGTATTGGTGGCGGATGACAGCCTGGCTGTGCGTCGCCAATTAAAAATCGGATTGGACACTCTGAACGCAAAAATAAATTTGGTGGAGGACGGGGAGTCTGCAGTTAAAGCTGCTGAGAGCGAACAATATGACGTTATTTTTCTAGACGTGGTTATGCCTGGTATTGACGGTTACGCTGCTTGCAAAAGTATTAAACGTAGCAAGCTCAATAAAAATACACCGGTCATTATGCTAACCAGTCGTTCATCAAAATTCGATAAGCTCAAAGGCGTTTTGGCGGGCTGCGATACCTATTTAACCAAACCTATAAATCACAGTGAATTTAAAGAGATTACTGAAAAACACCTCAATATTCACAAAGCTCGTACCCATACTATGGAGAAAAAATAATGAAGCATAATCGCGTTATGATTGTGGATGACTCACCTGTTGAGTTGCAACATTTAAAAGAAATAGTTTCCGATGCCGGTTATCAGGTCATTACCGCAACTAATGGGCAAGACGCTTACGATAAAGCAAAAACCTACCGGCCCGATGTGATTTTAATGGATGTCGTTATGGATGGCGTTGATGGCTTTGAGGCCTGTCGCAACATCACAGGTGATAAAGATTTATCGAATATTCCAGTGGTTTTTGTTACCAGCAAAAATCAGCGTGCTGATCGTGTGTGGGGTGAATTGCAAGGAGGCAAAGCTATGATCAGTAAACCTTATACCCAGGATCAAATACTGGATACCATAGAAGCGCTTTGATGCGTTTAAGGCGTTAGTGCGCGTATGAGAATGAAAAAATGAATCAGGAATTTCTACCTACAACTATAAGCCAGGAAACTCTTGAAAAAAATCTTATAGGCGCATTAAACCGTTTACAACATGCTGTGTTTGATACGGAATTATTGGATGCCAACACAAAGCTGGCAGATGAGCTTCCACCGGAGCCCTTTCTAGGTTTTGTGATTGGCTCCTATTCATTTATGGTCAGTGCGAAATGCTTTTGTGAAGTGTTTGTCGATACCCCCATTGCCTGTTTACCTAACGCACCCGAATATTTGGTCGGATTAAGTAATCATCGTGGAGTTCTGGTGCCGGTTTACCAAATACACTCAGCGTTGAATAGTAAATTGCCTAAAAAAAATACCATTTTCTGTTTAGGTAAAGGTGATTCTGCAATTGGGCTTTTAGTTGATAGTCTCCCAACTTCTTTTTCTTTGAGTGCGCAACAGCGTTTCGCCAGCACGACTGGCCAAAATGGCGCTGAAGCTTTTTTACAACCGTTTATCACAGCTAGCTATTTATCAAACCAGACCGAATGGCATTTGTTAGACGGCAATGCTTTTGCGGGGCAAATACAAGCTATGGTGAACCAGGAACACAAAATTTCTTCGCGTATAAAAAATAATTATGAATCTACGCATTCTCGGGAATACTAATTGTTTCAATTGAAGAAATAATCTGAGGTAAAAAAAGCAGAAGGCGGCCGCTCTGCGGCAGCACAAAAATGTAGGTATATAGACGGAGTTGAACAATGAATAGATTATCCGGGATAAAAATATCCCACAAAATTAGTAGCTTGATGATTGGTCTAGTGGGAGGATTCCTGCTCATGGCGGTAGCCTACTATGCGCAGTTCGTGTCGGAGAAAACAATTAATGAAGCTAACGCTAATGCCAAAAATATTGATCAGGGCATATCTTCCATTTTAAGTTCGGTGGGGGAAGTTCGTGCAGCATCGCCGACCTTTATTGACACGGGTGATGAACAAGCTCTGTCCTATTATCGTGGTAGCAAATTGCAGATTAGCGAATCGCTCAATATGCTCGGCGCCTTGAATGCGAAATATGTTAATAAGAATGCGTTGGCTGCAGCAAAAGATGCTGCGAAAAAACTGGATCAAACTTTCGCTACCTTACCCGAGCAACAAGTTTACAGTGCTAAAGATCCTTTGAAAAAAGATGAACTAAAAGCTGAGCTCAATTCCGCAATTGCAAATTTAACAACCAGCCTGCAAGACTATCGTCGTTTATTGGATGTCAGCGTGAAGCGGCGTATTGAAGTAGCGGAAGGCGACATGAATACTGCGCGCACCATGTTTGCCGCTGTATTGTTTATTACCGCAGTCGGAACTACGCTGGGATTATTTTTAATTTATCGTAGTATCGTATTACCACTTTCCCATATGCAACGTATTATCGCGCAACAAAATAGTGGTAATGACAAAGCTCGCGTTCGTATTACCGCTAACGATGAATTGGGTGAGTTGGGACGAGCTTTCAACCGCTTATTAGATGAGCGTATTAAAGTGCTCTCTGAACAAAGCCAGGAAAATGAAACGCTTAACACCTCCATTATTGGCTTGATTCGAGCGCTGGGCGCAATTGCGAGAAAAGATCTTTCGATTAAAGTTCCTGTGTCAGCTGACGTTACCGGAACAATTTCTGATGCGGTGAATTTATTGACATCAGAAACTGCGCGTACCTTGCAGCAGGTAAAAGGTTTCTCGGAAAAAATTAACGAAATTTCGGATCAATTACAGGCACAGTCTGCGGTTGTACTTTTGGTTGCGGAAGAAGAGCGTACCCAGGTATCTGAAACAGTCAGCGCCTTGGATCAATCTGCTAAAACCATGACTGATATTGCTAAAGAGGCTCGCAGTGCGAATAGCATTGCAAGTTCGGCCATTGATTTTACGCAAAAAGCACAGCTGTCAGTAACGCAAACGGTAGAAGGCATTCAAACCATTCGCGGCACTATTTCCGAAACAGAAAAGCGTATTAAACGTTTGGGTGACCGCTCGCAGGAAATTACCGGGATTGTAAACCTGATTAACACCATCGCTGAACGTACGCATATTCTCGCATTGAATGCGAGTATGCACGCGGCCTCCGCGGGTGAAGCAGGTAAAGGGTTTGCGGTGGTAGCGGAAGAGGTTCAGCGCCTTGCAGAAAACGCGCGTGGCGCTACCTCGGAAATTTCGGCGATGGTTAATAATATTCGCGTCGAAACATCTGACACCGTAAATATTATGAATAAATTAATTACCCAGGTGGCGGATGGTACCAAGTTAGCGGAAGACTCAGGTCAACGTATGCAGGAAACCGAAGCCGCAACTCGCCAATTGGTAAACCACGTAAAATCTATTGCCGTAAATTCTATGAACCAAGCCAATATGGCAAACCGCGTGCGCGACCGTGCTGTTTTGATTACAGAATCCACTGAAAAAACACACGGAAAACTTGAAGAACAACGCGTACAAACGGACGAATTAAAAAATTACGCGAATGCGTTGGTAGAGCGCGTAAATGTATTTACCTTGCCAGAATTCCGCACAGACAGACCTCATGTGGTCAGCAGTGTTCCTGTTAGTGTAACTAGCACCGTTCCTGCGTTAACGCAATCTGTGCCACACCAACCTACCGCTAATCAATTACATCTGGAAAAAGTTGCCTTGGGTCAAACTCCTCCTGAGCAAATACAACAGGCTAAATTGGCGTAAAGGATTAGAAACGGGATAAGAATCAGGACTTAGTGAACTGATGTGGAAAAGACTATGGCTATAAGTACATTAACGCCAGATCAGCAGGAACTACTTGCCATGCTTGCCAGCGAGTTGCAGGCACAGCTGGATTTATCCTTAGGTGATTTTGAAAAATCTGGTTCTGCAGAATCATTGCAAGAGCAAGCAGAAATTCTGGAAAACTTTGCCAATGCTGCCGAGCTTATAGGTCTCAATGGCTTGGCTTTAGCGTGGCAATGTTTGCGCGAAAATTTTTCAACGCTTGCGCGCAGAGAAATTATTACCGATGAAGAAAAATTTCTGGTGGATTCGTGGATAATCTATTGTCTGGATTTTTTGCAAAAGCTAAGCGACGGTCAGCTTACAGCTGAATCTATAGCTCCACTGGTTGAATTTCTTGCTTCATCTGCGTGGCCTGATCCTTTAAGTCTGGATCAAAAAACCCTAATCTCCGATCAACTATTACAAGCAGAGCTATCGACCGATGAGCAGGAGTCTAATCGCCTGCCTACTCTGGCTACACCGGAAATGCTTTCTCTTGCGTTGGGTGATGATATCAATCCCGATTTATTTGAGGGGTTAATGATTGAATTGCCCGCCCAAGTTCATCAATTCACCGAGCAATTAAATCATTACGTCCAACATCCCAATAAAACAGCATTGGCGAGTGCGCAACGCATTGCACATACATTAAAAGGTGCCGCTAATGTCGTAGGTGTAACAGGGCTTGCCAACTTCATGCATTTTAGTGAAGATTTTTTAGAGGAGCTTGGAAAACACGACGAACCCTTAACACCAGCTATAGAAATATTGTTAGTCGATATGACCGACACGCTGGCAGCTATGCTGGATTGTTTATCATCGGGCGATTCAGGTAGTTATTTGGTTGGTGAGATCGAACTTGGTGTTATGCAACAGGTTCTGGATGCTTACTACGCAGTTCGCTCAGGTGGTTTTGCTGCGGTTGTTGGTTCATCAGAGGGCGCAATTAATTTCCATCATGATTCTCCTGCTGAGCGGGATCTTAATGGCAGTGCTGCTGATAACAGCGGTGGTTATAACAGCAACGCTCATGTCGTTACCTCTCATCACCACGCTTTTAATGATGTTAAAAATACCGGAGAAAATTCTGTTCATGTTTCAGAGGAACTTGAAGAATCTACTCGCGCGCCTGCGCAACAAATTCCGAATCTGCAAGAAACACTTGCTACTAACTTGCGTATTAAAGAAGAAACTGCGCAGGATTTATTGCGGCTTGCAGGTGAAAGCGCTATTTCAACTAACCGGCTTCAAACGCAAGTACAAGATGTTAAACAGCAGGTGCTGCACATCAGTTCTCTACACAGTAAACTTACCCAGCTGACAGAAGAGTTTGGTCAATTAATTGAAGTACGTGAAATATTTAACAGTCGTTCTAAAAATATGAGCGATGACGATTTGGACCCGCTTGAGCTTGATAAATATAACGAGCTGCACAGCTTCTTTCACCAGCTTCAAGAATTCGCGATAGATACACGTGATGCCATTTATCAAACCCAGGGGCAGTTACGTGGCCTGGAAAACTTGACCTATGAGCAACAGGTAACTAATCGAGCGAGCCAACATCATTTGCTGGAAATGCGCATGATTCCAGCGAATCAATTTGAGGCGCGCTTTCAACGTTGCGTGCGTCAGGCATGTCGATTAACCGGCAAGCAAGCGCGGTTTCAATTGCGCGGTGGTGACACCATGATTGATAGTCGCGTGTTGCACGAACTTGTCGATCCGCTTATGCATCTGCTACGCAACGCAGTTGACCATGGCATAGAGTTTTCTGATGTTCGTGAGGCCATGGGTAAACCGCGCGAGGGAACTATAGAGTTACAATTTTTTATTCAGTCGCAATCGATTGTCGTTCGTGTTGTTGACGACGGCGCGGGTTTGCAAAAAGAACGCATTGCGAAAAAGGCAGCGGAATTATCCATTCAACCACCTACAGACGCCAACGCAGACGTAACTGAACTGTGGTTAAAACAATTAATTTTTGCCGCCGGATTTTCAACTCGCGATCACGTTAGCCAAACGTCGGGTCGCGGTATAGGTTTGGATATGGTGACCGATCGCGTCAATCAATTAAAAGGCCGTATCACCGTAGATAGCCGCGCCCAATTCGGTTGCGAGTTTTCGATTCGTTTGCCAATGCCTATGATTACCGAACAAGGTTTATTAATTGCCACTGGTAAACACAGTTTGGCCATTTCATCGCGCGGTGTTGAACAATTATTATTTTTGGAAGAATCGGCACTCACCAATCGCGGTGAGCAATTGAAATATATATTCGATCAACAAGAAATTGATGTTTTCCACATAGCGCAACTTGCTCGTTTACCAGATGTGCTTTCCATTAACGCTATTGATGCACACGCATTATTGGTTGTTGAAACATTGCCGGGCCAGCGTGTGGGTGTTTTGGTAGAGCGCGTGTTAGCCAGCCGTGAAATGGTGGTCAAACCCTTAACGCCTTACACACCGCAAGTGAATGGCATTATAGGCGCAACAATTTTGGGTGACGGTCAGGTTGCTCCCGTAATTGATATTCAACAACTGGTGTTGGAGCTATTACAAAGCGGAGCAAATGCGATGGAGTGGATGGCGGATGCAATGCGCATTAGCCAGCAAACCGCCGCTACGAAACCTATGGCACTTATCGTAGACGATTCACTCAGCACACGTCGTTCGCTTGCGCAATTCGTCGGTGATATGGGAATGGAAGTGCGCACGGCAAAAGACGGTTTCGAAGCTATTGAAATATTACAAGAGCAAATGCCGCACATCATTTTGGTCGATATGGAAATGCCACGTATGAATGGATTGGAATTGACGGCGCATGTGCGCGCTAATGAAGTGACTAAACATATTCCCGTCATCATGATCACATCGCGCAACACAGAAAAGCATCGCAATCTTGCAACGGCTGCGGGCGTTGATACTTATCTGAATAAACCTTTCTCCGAAGAAGAGCTTCTGCACCATATACAGGAGAGCATGCACGCATGAGTATTGAAAATACTACGAATAAACCCCCGTTGCGCGCGGTGGCTCAATCGACAGTCGCGGATGAGCCCTTGGCATTCATTGATTTTGGTGATGTAAGTTTTCTGGTTTCCAGCAAAGATATTTTTACGCTGATGTCCACGCAAAAAATAACTACACCCGTTTTGGATCAGTCCTGTGGCGAAATTATTCTTGAGGATGCGACGCTTCCGGTGTTTTCAGTCAATAAAGCCTTACAGTTAAGCTCAGAACGACCTGCAAATCATCTCACCTTGGTAGTGCTTCAGCATCAAGCGCGGTTGTTTGGACTTTCTTGTATCACACTCGAAAAAATTGACGCTCGCAATCTGCATTTTTTTTCCGTTCCCGTCACCATGAGCAGTCGCAAGCAACCATTTACACAATTTGCGGTGGTGAATAATCGCGCTGCGGGTGTGACAAGTGCTGCGAATTTATTTCGGTTGTTGCAAGCTCGCGGTGTTGTGTTTCCAGAACTTATTGGAAATGAATTTGTTCAGGAGGCAAGCTGATGTCTGATGCGGTATCGAATACAACAAACGCTGAAGTTGAGGCACAGGAGTTAGGCGCATGGATTTTGCCTGTGAGTACCCAGGTAAGCGTCGCGGTCGGAAAATATGAGCTGAAATATATTGAATACATCGACCACTGTGTTTCACTGCCAGGTTTGCCCGCTTTTTGTGAGCAAGGGTTTGTGTGGCGCAATCGATTTATTCCTGTTCTCGATATCCATAGCCTTACTACACGCCGACGAATGCCAGCCACCGACAAAGAACAGTTAGCTGCAATTATTGTCTACGAAAATGCACAGGGCGAACTGTCCATGGGTGCCATTTTGCTACGAGGCGTACCAAAGCTATCGACGGTTACGTCCACACAAAGTATTTCCTTAACGGATCTTGCACCAGAATTTCAGCTTCTCTCGCATGCGGCTTTTAAGGATGGAGATAATCTTTACCCCGTACTGGATTTACCCAGTTTATTTAATCGGACACCCGTGGATTTGTTGTCACTTCATTGATATCAAAAGGTGTATTTCAACTCCTAACTCTTTCACACTTCCGGTGTTTTTTTAGGCTTGACAGCTATAAAGGTGGATTTAAGCGAATGTGAGGGTGGAATAAATGCGGTTTAGCGTATATCGTTGCAGTAGTTAACCGTATTTTTTCTTAACTCTTTTTCCTTAATAACCAAACTAGGGAAGAGGTCAACCGTGAGATGGATGCTGCTGTGGTAAAAACGGTCGTTAGCACAAAGCGATTTATTCAAATCAGCGATTGCCACCTTGGACCGCTTACTAGTGAAACTTTACTAGGATTGAATACCGACGAAAGCCTGCATGATGTTTTGGCGCTCATTGCCGAGAAAGAACCAGGTTTCGATTACATGGTATGTACCGGTGATATCGCCAGTGCTGGCCATGAAAATTGCTATCGTCGGTTTGTGGATATTATCCGCCAATATTTCTCGCAACCGCTGGCTTGGCTCCCTGGTAATCATGATTCCACTGGAATTATGGCTCATCTGGATCTTCCTCAAAAACCTGAATCGCGCGCAATAGATTTAGACAAATGGCTAGTCCTTCTACTGGATTCCGTAGTGCCGTTTAAAGTGCACGGTAACTTTGAGCAAGGCGAGTTGGATTATCTCGAGCGTATGCTCAGCGCCAATCCGGATAAGCACATTATGGTCATGTTGCACCATCAGCCGGTTCAGGTGGGTAGTGAATGGATAGATCAATATATCGTTCGAAATGCCAACAGTTTTTTCAAAATATTGGATCGCTTCTCTAACGTAAAGGCAGTGGTATGGGGGCACGTTCATCAGGATTTCAACAGCGAACGCAAGGGCGTCAAGTTGATTGCGACTCCTTCAACGTGTGTCCAATTCAAACCCAATTGCAATGATTTCACGGTAGATACTTTAATGCCCGGTTACCGTTGGTTTGATTTGAATGATGACGGCAGCTTTGCGACAGGCGTTGCACGTGTAACGGGTAAGGAATATGTTATCGACTATAAATCCGCAGGTTATTGATTCATCCCTATGGCAGCATTGTTGTACATCCACGGTTTCCTAAGTTCTCCCAAATCCTATAAAGCGCAACAAACTCAAGCATGGCTTGCGGCCATTCATCCTGAAATAGACTATCATTGCCCCCAACTTTCACCATACCCAGCCCAAACACAACAGCTTCTTGAAACATTGGTTGAATCGTTTTTACCCGAACCTGTTTATTTAATGGGCAGCTCACTCGGTGGCTTTTGGGCAACCTGGTTGGCAGAGAAATATAATTTGCGGGCGTTGCTGATTAATCCTGCAGTGCGGCCACAAGAGTTCATGCCCAAGTATGTGGGCATTGAATTAAAAAGTTATCACACTGAAGATGTTTATTTTTTACACCCGCATCATGTTGAAGAAATTAAATCAGTTGATGTACAACCACGCCGTTTGGATAATTATTGGCTGCTCGTGCAAACCGGTGACGAAACTCTGGATTATCGCCGTGCCGTTGAAAAATATGCTGGATGCAAGCAAACAATAGAAGAGGGTGGCGATCATTCGTTTCAAGGGTTTGAGCGATATCTTGATAGTGGTTTAAAGTTTTTAACCAGTGAGATTGAAGCATAAAATGATACAAAAAAATTCAGTTGAATGGTCCGTATTGATAGATAATTTACGCGATGCCAAAGAACATCTTGAAAGCTTAACTACAGACATGCTGAATGCCCCTGAATTTTTTGAAGAGGATTTCGAAATTCAACTGGGGCATATTTATGCGCACTTAAATCGAGCTTGGAATTCGAGAAATATGGCTAAAGGAGTGAGTTTTGAAAAATGGGATTTTATAAGTCAATTTCCAAACGACATCAAACCAGTTGGTTGAGTTTCATTATCGCTTTATTAGTAATACATCATTTAATATTAGAACTAGAAGACTATGGCAAATTATTCCGCAGAAGATATTGAAGTACTTACGGGATTAGACCCGGTAAAAAAGCGCCCCGGTATGTATACCGAAACCACGCGCCCAAACCACTTGGCACAAGAAATTATTGATAACTCGGTGGACGAAGCCTTAGCAGGTCACGCGAAAACTATCGACGTTATTTTACATAAAGATCAATCAATAACTGTGACCGATGATGGTCGCGGTATGCCGGTGGATATCCACCCTGAGCAGGGCAAGCCCGGCATTGAAGTTATTTTGTGTACGCTCCATGCGGGTGGAAAATTTTCCAATAAAAATTATCAGTTTTCAGGTGGTTTGCATGGCGTAGGTGTGTCCGTTGTAAATGCACTCTCCGATAAACTTGAAGTTACGGTAAAGCGTGATGGTAATGTTTATCGCATGGGTTTTGCGAACGGCGATAAAGCGTCTGATTTAGAAATTATCGACACCTGCCCAAAACGCCAAACCGGCACCAGCGTAAAATTTTTACCTAATCCAATTTATTTCGATTCACCAAAATTTTCAGTGACGCGTTTGCGCCATGTATTGCGCGCAAAAGCGGTGTTATGCCCAGGCTTAACTGTTTCATTTTTGGATGAACAAACCGGCGACAAAGATGTTTGGTATTACGAAGACGGCTTGAAAGATTATTTAGCCGGCGCAACCCAAGAATGGGAAACTTTACCGGCAATACCTTTTGTCGGTGACTTCAGCGCACCAACTGACGCGGTGAGTTGGGCCGTGCAATGGTTGCCCGAAGGTGGCGAAGTTATCCAGGAAAGTTATGTAAATTTAATTCCAACGGCGCAAGGTGGAACGCATACCAATGGTTTTCGTACTGGTTTGTTAGATGCAATTCGTGATTACTGCGAATTTCGTAATTTAATTCCACGCGGAATTAAACTTGCGCCAGAAGATATTTGGGCCAATTGCTGTTTTGTATTGAGCTATAAAAATCAGGACCCGCAATTTTCTGGTCAAACTAAAGAGCGTTTAACATCGCGTGAAGCGGCAGCATTTGTATCCGGTATTGCAAAAGATGCGTTCGCACTGTGGTTAAACCAACACACGGAAGAAGGCGATAAGCTTGCAGATTTATGTATTAACAACGCGCAAAAGCGCGTTAAATCCAGCAAAAAAGTTGCGCGTAAAAAAATTACTTCTGGCCCAGCATTGCCCGGTAAATTAGCAGACTGTTCTAGTGGCGAGCCTGCACTCAGTGAATTATTTTTAGTAGAAGGTGATTCGGCAGGTGGTTCTGCGAAACAAGCGCGTGATCGAGAATATCAAGCCATCATGCCGCTGCGCGGAAAAATTTTAAATACGTGGGAAGTTGATTCCTCAGAGATTTTAGCCAGCGAAGAAGTGCACAATATTTCCATTGCGATTGGCATGGACCCTGGCAGCGAAGATTTAAGTGAATTACGCTATCACAAAATTTGCATTCTCGCGGATGCTGACTCAGACGGGCTACATATCGCAACTTTATTATGTGCACTTTTTGTAAAACATTTTCCGGTATTGGTGCGCAATGGTTATGTATACGTTGCTATGCCACCGCTTTACCGTATCGATCTTGGCAAAGAAGTTTTTTACGCGTTGGATGAAAGCGAAAAGAACGGCATTTTAAATCGCCTCACTGCCGAACATAAAAAAGGCAAACCCAACGTTCAACGCTTCAAAGGATTGGGTGAAATGAATCCATTGCAGTTACGCGAAACCACTATGGCTCGTGACACTCGTCGTCTCGTGCAATTAACTATTGGTGAAGACGATGGCACGCACCAAGTAATGGATATGATGCTCGCAAAAAAACGCGCTGGCGATCGTAAAACTTGGTTGGAAGAAAAAGGTAATTTGGCTGAGATAGTTTTGTAGGACATGTTTTGTAGAGCGTGGTTTTGTAGGGCAGAATTTCGATTGAACATTTTCTGATAAAACTTTAAATAAAAAGCCACCAATATGGTGGCTTTTTTGATAGTCACTTGTGTTAACTATTAAAATCACCTTCTGGATTTTGCTCTTCGCGCACGGTTTATTAACAAACCTGCAAACCCTAGTGCTACTAACCACAATGAGTTTGGTTCAGATACTTCGCTTACGCGTATGAGTGAGTCACCTCTGAACGCATAATCCATTTTTCCTCCGTTAGCTTTTATGTAAGCGACTACACCATAATTTTCATTTTTGGCAAACTCAGGGTGTGTAACTTCATCTACTTCCATGACCAAGCTACTGCTGACACTTTTTCCATTCCATTTTGGAATTGCAGAATATGTTTTCTGCAGTTTTCCTTGGGAAAGAATGTAATCACTAAAGGTGCCTGTAAAATTGAAGGCGATGGGCGTCGCAGATGCCGAAGCGGGTGCCGCAAAAATAAGTGTAATGATAAGTGTACGTTTGATAGCCGAATGCATTTTTTGTCTCCTTAAGCTGAAAAACTCAGTGGTGGGGAGTTGAAAAATCTAATTTGGCTCACTGTAGTTGGAGACATATTTTTTTTCTGTAACCCGCCGCACTTAAAATCGAGTTTTAGGCGGGCGACTCATCATTACCAAATACGGGTGAATAAATCACATAATCGTTATAGGTTTATTCACGGTCATTAATGCTGTGAAGGATTATTGTTTGTTATGAGATAAGGATGCTTATGAGAATCAGAACTTGCTGGGTTTTTATGAGATGTTTTAAGCGCAAATCATTAAGCGAATTCAGGAAATATCAAAGGAGATGTTGAGATGAAAAATGTAAGGTTAAGCCGCTTACTATTATCCAATTCATTTATCCTCAATTGCCAAATTGCATCTGTGTTAGCAGTGGCACTTTTGTTGTCCGATATTGCCGATGCATCGAGTTTATCGTCGCAACACTACGGCTATGAATATTCAACGCAATCGGAAATTTCCTGCGACATTTACTTTTATTCGCCTTGTGCAGTCTGAACGGAGGTATTCGAATTATTGTAATGTATTGCACCCGGAGCGAAGCGGTTGCAGTGGTTTCCATAATTGACACATTGCATTATTTAATTCCTTGTCAGCCTGGTCCTCATTTTCCGGGTTGCTGAATTTTATAAAAGATCGTAGAAAGTTTATCTTAAGCAGCAGCTATTTTTTTTATTCTCGTTTTGGTTTACCTATCCCCAAATAAGCTGCTTTCGTTGTTTTTGACGACGAGATCGCGCTGTTCACTCGTATGCCTGAAAATGCAAAGCTAATCTTTTATTAATTTTTGGCTATACTCAACCGAAGTGAATTTCGATCCCTCAGGAAACTCTTATGAACAATAAAAGCAAACTCTTTCCCTGCGCAACTTTAGCTCTCGTCCTCTCGGCATTACTTACGGCGTGTGGTGGTGGTAGCGATAAGCAAACCCAGCCCCCACTTACACAAGCTGAAGCGTTTGTGGCCGGTACTCACCCACGTTTTGATCCGGTAATTTCCGATGTACCCTTTAACACGGATCTGATTTTTGCCAAGGCTGCAGCGTCTGACGGCACTGCCGATGTTGGATCACCGTCGGATACAGTTCGTGCAACGCTTAATGGCCTGGATGGATTTTCGACCTCTGCATTTTTTGACATCATGGTCGAAGGTAGTGTGGATGTGGCTAGTGTAGTGCCGATGAAAAGTGTGTTCTTATTGGAATTGGATACCGGTGGAAAAGATGCGTTAAACCCTGCGAATATTATCGGTATTAAGGGCGCGGCAACTTTCGATACCAAAGTTGTATCACTGGACGGCGGCACCAATAACGCAATTAGAATTCGCCCGACCTTGCCTTTAAGCTCCAAAACTAAGTATCTGGTAGTGCTTACGAACGATATTAAAGATTCTTCCGGTAAGGCACTAACACGCTCATGGACCTACAATGCTCTGCATGACACCACCTATCCTATATTGGAAAGCCTGTTGCCTGTGCGTAATGCCATAGTGGGGTGGGAAACCCTGGCGAGCGCGTTTCTAACCAAAACTGCGGGATTGACCGCAAATGCAGCGCTCGACAAATTAGTGCTGACTTACACCTTTACTACTACTGACCCGCAAGCACCGTTGATTGCAATGGCGGCGCCTCGTGCCGCCTTGGCGGGGACTCAAATTGCGGCAGGTGTAGCACCAGGGACTGCAGTAGGAAACGTAAGCGCACTTGAGATGGGTGGTTTGCTTTCTACTCCAAAACAGCGTTCGTTAAAAGTCTCCGCAGCGACTGGTGTGGATATGGGCGTGCTTAGTAACGGTGCCTTGGCGGGTAATATCGGCAAACTTTATACCGGTTATATCAAGCTTCCCTATTACTTGACTGCGCCAGGAACCTTGCCCTTTGGTGCGTATCTGACAAAAAGTTGGGCACCCGATTTAACCTTGGCTACGCAACTCGGAGTCACGGTTCCCAAGGATGTTGATGGTGCTTCTTACAATGTCACCTATCGATATCCCTTTGCCGCCAAAACCAGTGATGAATCTGTACCTTTGCAGGTAACTCTGCCAGAGAGCGGGTGGGTTTCCGGGCTGGCTGGTTCATTAACTTGCGGTCAGATTTTTGGTGTTAGCGGTTATCCGGTTGTTATCTTTATCCATGGTATTACCAGCGATCGCACCTCTGGGTTGGCCTTGGCCCATACATTGGCGAGCCGCTGTGTAGCTACTGTGGCGATAGATTTGCCATTACATGGCGTTGCTGCAGTTAACCCTTTTGTAGGTGCGCTCAATGTTGAAAAGGGCCAATTGATTCCGTTTGCCACTATTTACGGTGCAGATGCACCCCATGAGCGCCACTTCAATGTAGCGGGCCCCGGCGGTGCTCCGGCGCCCATGAATTTCTCTGCGCCAACTGCAAGTGATGGCTCAGGAGCGCAATTTACGAACCTGGGCTACCTGCTGAATACTCGTGATAATAATCGCCAGGCAGTCATGGATTTGCTAAACCTAAACGCCAGCCTCAAAGGCCTGGATACAGACTTTGCGCAAACCCAAGACGCCAAGTTAAATCTTGGTAACATCAGCGTGGTGGGGCATTCTCTCGGTGGAATTTTAGGGACCGTGTTTACCGCCGTTAACCAAATTGCTATTGCCAACGAAGCCAAAATTGGTTTGACGTCCAACCTAAACCCAATCCGCAGCTTGACGGCTTCAGTCGCGGGTACCCAAGTAGCGCAAATATTGGTGAATTCTGCGACCTTTGCGCCGGTTATCAACGCAGGCTTAGCCAAGTCGGGAGTCAATGTCGGCACCAGCAATTACGAGAAATTTTTGTATGCGGCACAAACAGCTATGGACTCCGGTGACCCGGTAAACTTTGCGCACCTGCTCCCCAGTTTGAAAATTCCGGTGCTACTGCAACAGGTTAAAAACGACGCGGTGATTCCTAACAGTTCTGATGTTGCGCCTCTAACAGGTACGCAAGCTTTTGCACGGCTTGTAGGTGCAACTCAGCTTGGTTTGGGCGAAACCCAGTTGGGTTACGACGCTGATGCAGGTGTAACTGTGTCCGGCCTGGTGAAATTAGACGCAGGCGACCACGCATCTCTGTTGAAACCATCCGCTGCTGCACCGCAAGTAACGGCGGAAATGCAGGCGGAGATTGTTTCGTTTGTGTTGAACGCCGCTAAGGTCGGGGTAGGTAGCCAGGCTCCTGCTAACATTGAACAGCCAGTTGAACAGCCTTAACGGTTTCATGTCCTAAGTGATTTATACAGCCCGCTATTCCTAGCGGGCTTTTTTTCGCTTGTAAGTGGGTAATTCAAACCTGGTCAGCGTTAGATTTCCGTAATTATGCAGTCATCCTAAACTTGCTTGTGTATCATGGCGATAAGGCGTTCGCGAATAACACCGTGCCAATTAATAGCTCTACCCATTTCATTTATGAGCAATCGATTTACAAGACATGATTTTTTGAGACATTGTTATGACACCCCGCAACTATTTATATCTGTTACGCAAATATGAAGAATATCAGCCGCAAATTGAGCGATTGCTCGATTCAATTGTCACGGCGCTCATGCCTCGCAAACTCCAGACCGATGAAGCGCAACTTCATAAAACCGTAGAGCGTTTGCATAAATCCTATCCATTCGTAGAACTATTATATTGTCTCGATGAGCACGGCATGCAAATCACGGCCTCTGCTGCTGCGCCAGATATCGATGATTCCAAGCGAACCGAACCGGGTATGCGTTCAGATCGAAGTAATCGCGCCTATTACACCAAGGCCGTAAAAAACGAAAAAATATCTACCGTCACTTCTCCTTATCTTTCCAACGCAACGCACCAACTTGCCATTTCTGCCGTGCAACGTTACGTCACTGAGCAAGATAAAATTGGTTTTCTGGTTATCAATTTCAATTTGGAAAAATTGATTATATTTTTAAACGGCGATGATTTACGTCGTCGCGTACATCCATTTTTCCAGGCTGTTTATGCCGTGATTGGAGTTATGTTGGTGCTCATCGCATGTTTGCTGCTTTATTACGGTGGCAGGGATATGTACAGCGTTGTACACAACCATATAGACGAGCCTATTAAAATATTCGGTGCCGTCATATTGGTGACCTTGGGTCTGGCAATTTTTGACTTGGGTAAAACGATTTTGGAAGAAGAGGTGTTTCTTCACAAAGACATTCATCATGAAGGCTCAATGCGTCGTACTATTAGCCGTTTCATGTCAGCAATTGTTATTGCCGTTTCCATCGAATCCCTGTTGCTTATGTTTAAATCATTATTGGGTGGAGAAGACCATTTGAACTCTGCGGTACTCATGTTATTCGCAGCAGTTTCAATGTTAGTCGGCTTGGGCATTTATTTAAAACTGACTGATGAAAATAGGTCCTAAGTAACTTTTTGTGCTTGTAAAAATTTTAATTTTTAAGCAAGTTTGAATTACATCGGTTTTAAAAAGAGAAACTTCTGTGAGCACTAAAACCAAAAGCGCATTCGTCTGCAATGATTGTGGGGCAGATTATAAAAAATGGCAGGGGCAATGCACCGAGTGCAATGCATGGAATTCTATTGTTGAAGTTCGCCTTGGTCCAACGCCAACGAATCGCTCCGCAAAATTTGAAGGATATGCGGGTGGGGCCACAGGAAATAAGGTACAAACGCTAGCAGAAATTTCACTGGGCGATGTGCCGCGCTTTTCAAGCGGCACCAGCGAATTTGATCGCGTTCTCGGTGGTGGTTTCGTACCCGGCTCGGTTGTGCTTATTGGCGGAAATCCTGGTGCCGGTAAAAGTACCTTGTTGTTGCAAACCTTGTGTTTTTTAGCGAGCAACATGTCTGCGCTTTATGTAACGGGCGAGGAGTCATTGCAGCAAGTCGCCATGCGCGCAAAACGGTTGGGTTTACCAACCGATAAATTACAAATGCTAAGCGAAACCAATGTCGAGACTATTTGCGCTACAGCTCAGCAAATTGCACCGAAAGTTATGGTGGTGGATTCTATTCAAGTAGTGCACATGGAAGATATTTCATCTGCACCCGGTTCGGTATCACAAGTGCGTGAAAGTGCTGCCTACTTGACTCGCTTCGCAAAACAAACCGGCACTGTGGTTATTTTAGTGGGCCACGTAACCAAAGATGGTTCGCTCGCAGGCCCAAAAGTACTGGAACACATGATTGATTGCTCAATTTTATTGGAAGGCGACAACGATTCCCGCTTTCGAACTTTGCGCGGCAATAAAAATCGATTTGGTGCGGTCAATGAGTTGGGGGTGTTCGCCATGACTGAGCAAGGCATGCGCGAGGTTAACAATCCCTCGGCCATTTTTTTACAGCGCGCAGAAGACCCCGCACCGGGTTCGGTTGTAATGGTGATGTGGGAAGGAACACGTCCACTACTTATCGAGATTCAAGCGCTTGTTGACGATAGTCATCTCGGGAATCCACGGCGTGTTGCAGTAGGCATGGATCAAAATCGATTGTCTATGTTGCTTGCTGTGTTGCATCGTCACGGTGGAATAATGGTGGGTGATCAGGATGTATTTGTAAACGTGGTTGGCGGTGTGCGTGTCATGGAAACCAGTGTGGATCTGGCCGTTTTATTGGCAATAGTATCCAGTTTCCGCGATAAAATTTTACCCCAGGATTTAATGGTATTTGGTGAGGTTGGTTTATCCGGTGAGATTCGACCTGTACCAAGTGGTCAGGAGAGAATCCGTGAAGCAGCAAAGCACGGTTTTAAAAAAGCGATTGTGCCAATTGCCAACGCCCCGCGTGAGAAGCACCTGGGAATGGAAATTATTGCTGTTAAAAATTTGCAAGAAGCTTTGGAGGCGCTATAGGGCTTAGTGCAAATGAATCGTCATCGTTCAGGTTAATTAAAAATTTATTCTTTTTCTTAATTTCCTCATAGCCTTTTTTAAACGCAGGCAGGCTCATAAATAGAGTCTTTAAACTGCCATCTTTTTCGGCGAGCTCTAGGCCTTTCTTAATACGTTTTGCAAGCTTTTCATTTTTGGCATGTACAAAAAAATACATTGGAAGCTGGTAACCTATTAACAATTTTTCTTCCGCCATTATTGGCATGTCTTTATGCTGCTCCAGCTCAGTCCAAATTTCATGCGGGCGTCTTAAAATGTAATCAAAACGTTTATCAGCCAGCATTTTAAACAAAGGATCATAAGCCCATGATGTGACGGACGGAATGTTATTCAATTGAAAAACCTTTGTTTCCTGCCAGCCTGACACTGTACCTGCTTTGAATTTTCGCAAGTCTGCAAGTCGTTTGACTGAGGCAAACTTTGCTTTATCCTCTGTGCGGATTAATAAGAGCCGGTAATCACTAAGCTCGCGCAACAAATTAAATTTTATTGCGAGCATCTGTTCTTCACGTAGAGGGCTAGACGAACTCCAGATAAGGTCAAGGCCACCATTGGTTTTTAAGATAGCGCGCTGTCGCTCAGGCTCTGTATTAAAGGAATAAAATTTTATTTCCATTTTTCCATACGTAGATTCGGTTTTTGCCAGCGCTAGTTTTAGTGCTTCTTCATAGTAATAGTTTGGATGGTCCGGCGTGTGGCGGTCGGCGAATGGTAAGGTAATCGATGAAGTCGCTTGTGCGAAAGCTATATTGTGTGTGCACGCGATGGTTAATAAAATTACGGCATTTAATACTTGAAAATACTTACTGTAGGGAGACATAACACTTTCGGCCTGTTGGCGGCGTATTGAAATTAAAGATCCAAATTAGCGAGCAATTGCTTTAACAATTTTGCATCTTCTTGAGTGGCTGGTTCATATTGAATGCCCAGCATATGTTCTTGCTGGTGTACCAAGGTTCCATTTACATGCAAATAAGGAAGCGAACCTGGTGGCACTTGCAGTTCAGGTATTTCCAAGCGCAGTTGGATGGTATCGCCAGCGCATAGCTGATATTCATCCAACAAAACTACCCGGGCACCGTAGTAAGAAATATCAAGAACGTGTGCGGCCCATTCTTTGTCTGAGTTGCTTAAAGCGGCAAATGCGCGCAAGGGATAGCGCGCGGTTGTTCTTCGCTCATCTTCGCTCATAAAAATTATCAACCTCAAATAAATGCTGTGGAACGCGATTAATTGCGGTAACACTGGTGAGAGTTATCGGGCAGATTCTCCCAACAGTTCAGACAATTCTCGCTCCGCTGCATCTGCATCTCCCAAATTTAATTCGATCAATCGTCGCAGGTGACTAATGCTGTCTATATCAATACTCACGCAAGCGAGGTGAACCTGATCGACAGTTTGATGAACAACCTGCGCAGACATAACAATACTAGTTTGATCCGATAAGACAATTTTTACCAGAAAAGTTGCGGTGAGGGGCAGCTGGTAGTGTCCCAGCTTCGTGAGCAGCACACCCTTGAGCGAAATATCCAATAGTTGTGCTTGCCAATTATTATTCTCCAGTGTTACTTCAACCTGGGCATCAAAATCAATACGATGGAAACGACGGCGTTCTTGATTCATAAAGTTCTTTACGTGATTAAAAATAAAGTGGCTTAAGTAAGTGTAGCCCAGATGAATTAAATGGCCATAAGCTTGTGAATCTTATGCACAATTTGCCTTGTCGGGAGCAGCAAACCTATAATCATGACTTTTAACGCGCTGGCCTTAAAGATGACAGATTTTCGAATTGGTATTGATCTCGGTGGCACTAAAACAGAGGTCATTTTATTGAATGGCGATAGTCAGGAAGTATTTCGTACGCGAATTCCCACCGCGCGCGATGACTACGCTGCCACTATACACAATATTGCGGATCTTGTGGTTCAAGCTGAAGCCGCTGCGGGACAATCGAATTTACCGGTAGGCATTGGCATTCCCGGCACTATTTCGCGGAAAACCGGATTGGTGAAAAATGCTAATTCCACTTGGTTGAATGGAAAACCCTTTCAAAAAGATTTATCTACTTATT
>Ga0247738_10000053_pt1 | contig 83671 bp, 97 predicted proteins | sample UWRJL013104B2_FD_180936 | JGI IMG/M metagenome (GOLD analysis project Ga0247738, IMG submission 180936) | Plant litter microbial communities from Arlington Agricultural Research Station in Wisconsin, United States - UWRJ-L013-104B-2 | ecosystem: Environmental > Terrestrial > Plant litter >...
CAGCGCCACCTCCCAGCACGCACCCGGCGACGCAGCATCCACGATGTGGCGCTCGTGGTCGCCTCCGCGACCCCAACGCGACCAACAGCGCCACCTCCCAGCACGCACCAGCCCCGCAGCATCCGCGACGTGTCGCCTGTGGTCGCCTTCGCGACCCCAACGCGACCAACAGCGCCACCCCACGACGCGCACCCGCCCCGCAGCATCCACGATGTGGCGCTCGTGGTCGCCTCCGCGACCCCAACGCGACCAACAGCGCCACCTCACGACGCGCACCCGGCCGAAAAACGGGCCGCTTCGGCTCGGTGTCAGGCGTCGGACGTAGGGTGTTCGCATGACCACCGCAGCGGATGCCGCGACCGCAGCACCCGCGACGGGTCCGCCGCGCTCAACCGTGTATCGCCCGCCGCACCCGCTGAGCCTCGTGCGCACGGTCGGATCGCTCATGCGCGGACCGAAGGATCCGACGATGCTCGTCGACGGCACGACGCTGTGGCGCGCGAGCCGCACGCCAGAGGGAGTTGCGACACTCGCGCTGCGGCAGACGTCAGACGCAGTGCACGCGACAGCATGGGGAGCGGGCGCCGACTGGGCGCTCGCACAGTTGCCCTCCCTCTGCGGCGCTGATGACGACGCGAGCGGGTTCGATGTGTCGAGTCTCACCGAGGCGGGGTATCCGTTCCTGGCGGACGTCGCTCGCCGCACGATCGGTGTGCGCCTCACCCGCACCGATTTGATCTTCGATTCGCTCGTCAGTGCCGTGATCGAGCAGAAGGTCACGTCGTTCCAGGCGTTCGGCGCCTGGCGCGTGCTGATCACGCGCTTCGGCGAACGCGCACCCGGCCCGACGCCACGACCGATGTTCGCACCGCCGACGATCGACGGTTGGCGTCTGATCCCCTCGTGGGCGTGGCATCGCGCCGGTGTCGAGCCTCCGCAATCCCGCGCTGTCGTGCGCGCCGCCGAACGCGGCCAGCGGATCAGTGATGTCGTACTCGCGGCGCAGAGCGGCGCTGAGCGTGACCGCATCCTCACCAGCCTGCCCGGTATCGGCGTGTGGACATCGGCAGAGACCCGCATCCGAGCCCTCGGCGACCCGGATGCCGTGAGCGTCGGCGACTACCACCTCGCCCACGAAGTCGGCTTCGCACTGACCGGAGCGCGCGTCGACGACGACGGGATGCTGGAGCTCCTGGCGCCCTGGGCAGGTCACCGACATCGAGTGATCCGTCTCATCCTCGCGAGCGGCGTGCGCGAAGCCCGTCGAGGCCCGCGCCTGGCACCAGAGGATCACCGCCGGCGCTGATGACCTGCTCCGATTCAGCATGCTCCCCTTCGCTGCGACTCGTCGAGACGGCAGAAAGCCCGCCCTGACCGACGCCCCCTAGGCTGAGGGCATGGCGGCATCGAAGAAGCAGCGCTGGAGTTGGCTCGGCGGCACGGTCGTCCTCGTCGTGCTGGGAGTGGTCATCGGTCTCATCCTGCAGAACGTCTGGCTCGGGCTCCTGCTCGCCGCCATCGTCTCGCTGGTCTGGCTGATCGCCGTCGAATCCCGCAAGGGCGACAACGCCGGAGTGAACGACGAATCCAACGGCATCGAACTCTGACAGCGACGGCCGGAACTATCGGAATGTCTGCGTCACCGGTTAAGGTCGTCGACATGTCGACCGGCACGCTCGCGTCACCCGTAGGCCGCCTCACCGTCGTCAGCGATGGCGAGTCGATCACACGCGTCGCCTGGAGATCTGCGTCCTCACCCGGGAACGGTTCAGAAGAGCACGATCCATTACTGACCGAAGCGCTCCGCCAGTTGCGCGCGTACTTCGACGGTCGCCTGACCCGCTTCGACCTGCCTTTCGACCTGGGGCGTCAGACCGAGGTCACCGGCGCAGTGCTGACGGCGTTGGCAGAGACGGTCACTCACGGCGAGTCGATCACCTACGGTGAGCTCGCGGCCAGGAGCGGCACCAGCATTCCCGCCCGCGGAGTCGGCGCTGTCATGGGCGCGAACCCGGTCCCCATCATCGTGCCGTGCCATCGCGTCGTCGCCAGCGATGGATTGGGTGGCTATTCGGGCGGCGGCAGTGGGCAGGGACTTCTGACGAAGCGCTGGCTGCTCGAGTTCGAGGGCGCCCTTCCGTCCGCACTCTTCTGAGCCCGCTCGACGATCCCCGAGCCATGAGCAAGACTGGCGAGATGCCTCTTCTCGATCATCTGGGGGTCACCGTCGACGACCTTTCTCGCGGGATCACGCAGTGCGACCCCGTGATGGAAGCACTCGGATTCACGCGCGTCGACGCAGAGACCGGCGTCTCATGGCAGCGCGACGACGAGACCGAGCTGATCCTCTTCCCGGCCCGCGAAGCAGACACAGGACCACACCGGCATGGGCATGTCGGATGGCAGCATCTCGCCTTCGCCGTCGACTCGCAGACCGAGGTAGACCGCCTCCATGCGATCGCAGTGGATGCCGGCTGGACGGTCGTGCGCGAACCCAAGCTCTATCACCGCCAGAGCGTGAGTTTGTCGGGGTTGCGGACGATGTAGACCTCGGTGATCCGATCACCTGTCACGTCCACCGAGATGACCGAATCGGTGCGGCCGTCGATGGTGACGAGGAACGCCAGCCCTTCCGGAGTGAGCGTCGGTTCGGTGATGGCCGTCGGCTTGAGGTGCGGGAGCCCGAGCAGGAATCGCGCGACTCGATCTGCGCCGACGATGGGGCGGCGCGCCGCGGAGACCTTCCCACCGCCGTCCGAGCGCAGCACCACGTTCGGGTCGAGAAGAGCGATCAGCGCTGACAACTGTCCGGTGACCGTCGCCTCGGCGAAGGCACGGGCGACCGCGTCGTGCTGCTGCCTCGACGCGGCCCCTGCCCGGCGTTCACGCACGCGACGGCGCGCCTGAGATGCCAGCTGACGGGTCGCCTCCGGACTGCGCCCCACCGTCTCGGCGATCTCGGCGAAAGGCATCGCGAACACATCGTGCAGCACGAAGGCGACGCGTTCGGCCGGCGTGAGCGATTCGAGCACGACCATCAGGGCGACACTCACGGACTCATCCAGCGTGAGCCGGTCCAGAGGATCCATCGGCACTGACGACGCGATCGCGGACTCCCCCGGAAGCGGCTCCGGCAGCCACTCGCCGACGTATCGTTCTCGGCGCGCGCGGGCAGAGCCCAGCATGTCGAGGCAGATGCGGCTCGCGACCCTGGTGAGCCAGGCGGGTGGATTCTCGATCCGCTCTCGCTCGGCATCCGACTGCCGATACCACCGGACGTACGTCTCCTGCACGGCATCCTCGGCATCGGCGACCGTGCCGAGCATGCGGTACGCGAGCGCGAGCAGCGTCCGCCGCTCCTTCTGCAGTTCGTCGACCTCGTCCATCTCGTCACATCCTTCCGCAGAGTCGACGATGCGGCCACCAGGAACGTGAGTCGTGACCTCACACTCTTCGCGGCTGTCTCGTCGAAGAAGCATGAGCATGACATTCAGACGCATCCTGCTGTGGGCGACCGCGGCCGTCGGAGTCTTCGTGGGACTGTGGGCCGCGATATGGCCTGCTGCGTTCTACGACGCGTTTCCAGGTTTGGGCCGGGTATGGATCGCCGTCGACGGGCCGTTCAACGAGCATCTGATCCGCGACGTCGGCGCCCTGTATCTCGCGCTAGCTGCGGCCAGCATCGCGGCCGCATTCACCAGGGGTCCGGAGTCAGGGCGGGTGGTCGGAGTCGCATGGACGGTGTTCGGTCTGCCGCATCTGATCTATCACGCGACGCAGTTCGGCGGGATGCCGCTGATCGATGTGATCGGCAACGTCGTCGGTCTCGGCGGGAGCCTTGCGTTGGGCATCGTGCTCATGCTCCCCGGCCCCGGACCGGGCCCGAGCCGGCCGGCCCCGGAGACCATCGTCGACAAGAAGGAGAATCACAGATGAAGATAGCCATCGCCGGAGGAACGGGTGTCGCCGGAAGCGCGACTGTCAAGGCCGTGCGCGATGACGGACACGAGGCGGTGGTCCTCAGCCGTTCCCGGGGCATCGACCTCATCAGTGGAAAAGGATTGGCAGCGGCGCTCGCGGGCGTCGACGTCGTGATCGACACGGCGAACGTGACGACGATGGATGCCGCGGTCGCGACTGAATTCTTCACCACGGCGACGGCCAATCTCATCAACGCCGGCGCCGACGCCGGCGTCGGGCACATCGTCCTCCTGTCGATCGTCGGAATCGATCGAATGCCGCACGATTACTACGCCGGCAAGATCGCACAGGAGAAGGTCCTCGAGACCTCGTCGGTGCCGTGGACGATCCAGCGGGCGACGCAGTTCCACGAGTTCGCCGGGCAGATCTTCACGCGGGCGAAGTTCGGGCCGTTCCATCTCGCCCCGCGAGCGCGCACGCAGCCTATTGCGGCACGCGACGTCGGCGAACGTCTCGCCGTCCTCGCTCACGGCGAACCGCTCGGCCGCGCTCAGGACATCGCCGGCCCTCGCGAGGAGGCCCTCGACGCGATGATCAAGGCGTATGCCCGCGCGAACGGCCACCGCGGTTGGATCCCATCGGTCAGTGTGCCGACCGCGCAGATGAAGGGAATGCGCGAAGGACTCGCGCTGCCAGGCACAGAGGCGCTGCGCGCCGCCGAGACCTTCGAGGAGTGGCTCGCAGCACGCTGAGACAGCCCTCTAGACTGTCGGGCATGGGTTTCATAATCAAGAGCGCGCTGTTCGACACGCGCTGCTTCACGTTCCGCGACCGCCGCGCCTGACGGCGCGCTCGATGGTCCCATAACGCCACTGCGCGTCGTCGTTCCGGATGTCCTGCACTCGGACGCGCGTTCGCCGTGCCCTCGCACGCCCGCAACCGGGTGCTCCTTTTCTCACGACTGGAGCGCATCTTGCGACCTCGATCCCATACCGGTGGCCGACACGAACTCGGCCAGAACTTCCTCATCCACCGTCCGACCCTCCAACGGCTCGCGACGCTCGCCGCAGCCACCGACGGTGCGATCCTCGAGATCGGCGCCGGCGACGGAGCCCTGACACAGCACCTCGCCCGTCTAGGGCGTGATCTGCGTGCCATCGACATCGATGCACACCGTGTGGAGCGACTGCGCACACGCGTCCACGGTGCGAGCATCCATCACGCTGACGCGCTGCACGAACCGTTGAACCGACCGGTGATCGTCGGGAACATCCCGTTCCATCTGACGACGCCGTTGCTGCGCCGATTGCTGACCACCGAAAGATGGCGGCACGCGATTCTCCTCACGCAGTGGGAGGTCGCGCGCAAGCGCGCCGGAGTGGGAGGCTCGACCATGATGACCGCGCAAGCGGGGCCGTGGTACGTGTTCCGGTTGCACGACCGTGTTCCCGCACGCCACTTCCGACCGATGCCGGCGGTGGACGGCGGCATCCTCTCGATCGAACGTCGCGCGGCTCCGCTCGTGCCGCATCGCGATCGGCGCCGGTTCGAACGGTTCGTCGGCGCCGTGTTCCGAAGCCGCGGTAACGGTATCCGGCAGATTCTCCGCAGTGCAGGGCATCAGCCGGCCATCATCGATCGGGCTCTCGGTGAGTCCGGTATCGCTCGATCGGCGCTGCCGAGGGATCTCTCCCCCGAACACTGGGCACGCCTGTGGCACCTGATCGACGAGGGCGGCCGGTGGAGGGGAGGACAATAGACGTGTGAGTCTCTTCGCCTTCGGCCCGTCGCCAGGACCTCGATGGCAGCTGGGGCTCCAGGCCGCGCTGGGTCTCGCGGTGCCGATCGCGGTCATGACGCTGCTCGGCCGCCCCACCCTCGGGTTCATCGCCGCGTCCGGCGCGTTCACCGTGCTGTTCGCAGGGTTCTCACCCGTCGTCGAACGCGCCAGGGTGCTGCCGTTCGTCGGCGCCGGGCTGATCGCCAGTGCGGCACTGGGCGTCCTCGTCGCGGACGATGCCTGGCTGGTCAGCATCGGCGTCATCGTCGTCGCCATCCTCAGTGCCGCACTCGCGTTCGGGTTCCGGCTGGGGCCACCGGGGCCGTTGTTCTTCGTGCTGGTGTTCGGGCTGTCCGCCCATGTGGTCGCGACGGGTGCAGTCGGACCCGTCGCATACATCGCAGCGTTCGCCGCTGGGTGCGTGTTCTCATACCTGGTGACGTTGACTCCCCTGCTGCTGCCGCGAGTCAGGGCGAAGCGATCGCGTCCGCTGCGCCAACTGCTGCCCGGTCCGGCACTGGACGCCGACGCTCGAATGCTGTTGCTGCGCGTCGTCATCGTCTCAGTGCTCGGGGTGCTGCTCGGCCTCCTCGTGGACCCCGGCCGCAGCTATTGGGTCGTCGGCGCGGCGATCGCCGTGATCGGCGTGGCCGCAGCCCGCAGGGCCGCGTTCCAACGGGGCCTGCACCGGATGCTCGGCACCATCGTCGGCGTCGGCGCATACGCGCTGTTGTCGCTGATGCACCCGGCCGGCCTCTGGCTGGCGCTGCTGCTCGGCGCCCTGCAATTCACGATCGAGTTGGTCGTGATCCGCAACTACGCTCTCGCGCTCGTCTTCATCACTCCGCTCGTGCTGCTGCTCACCGGAGCGGCGACCGGCGAGATCGGGTCGATGGACGTCGCGCTGGAGCGGATCGTGGACACCATCGTCGGTGCAACCCTCGGCGCAGCATCCGGCGTCCTTCACCCACGCAGGACGAAGAGTTGATCCGAAGCGGCGTCAGCCGACCGCGAGCTTGACCAAGAGCGCTTCGAGCTGGGCGCGCTCGGCGGCGTCGAGTGGCGCGAGCAGCGTCTCTTCTGTTGTCAGATGGACGGGATACATCTCATCGATCAGTCTCCGCCCGCTCTGCGTCAGCGTCACGACCCGACCGCGTCCGTCTTCGGCGAGCGGATGTCTAGCGACCAGACCACCAGCCATCAGACGATCCACCCGCTTCGATGTCGCCCCTGCGGTCACCATGGTGTGCTCCGCGATCTCTCCCTGCGGCAGCGTGAACGGGTCCCCCGCTCGACGAAGCGCGCACAGCACATCGAACTCGCCCTCGCCGATCCCGAAGCGGCGATAGTTCTCGAGGAGCGCCGCGGTGAAGTCGTCCGAGATCCGACGCATCCGGCCGATGATCGCCATCGGACTCGGATCAAGATCAGGCCGCTGCTCACGCCATTGCTGGACGAAACGCGCCACCCGGTCGATCTCTGACATGCGACCCATCTTACTTTCCATGGAACGTATACTCGTTTCCATGGAAACCATATCCGTGCGCTCTCTCCGTGTCTGGAGAATGGCGCGCTGGCCGCTCATAGCCGCGATCGGGCCGATCGCGTTCGGTTCGACGTACTGGGTGACGCGAGAGTTCCTGCCTGCTGACTCGCCGCTGTGGGGTTCGGCCATCCGCGCCCTGCCTGCTGGACTCGTGCTGCTTCTCGTCGTACGGCGGCTCCCCCGCGGCGTGTGGTGGTGGCGTTCGATCGTGCTCGGCACGTTGAACATGGGATTGTTCTTCTGCCTGGTCTATGTGGCCGCGCAGTTGCTGCCCTCCAGCGTCGCCGCATCGGTTACCTCGGTGGCGCCCCTGATGATCGCGGCCTTCGCCTGGCTGATCCTGCACGAGCGGCCCACCGCACGCGTGCTGATCGGAGCGGGCGTCGGGGCCGCAGGCGTGCTGCTCATCGTCGGAACCGCCACAGGGCGGCTGGACATCTGGGGCATCTCGGCGTCTTTTGCGTCGATGGCAATGTCGGCTCTCGGGGCGATCCTCATGAAGCGGTGGAACGACGGCACACCTGTACTCACCGTCACCGCATGGCAACTGGTCGTCGGCGGCATCGAACTGACCTTGGTCGCCGCCCTGTTCGAGGGCGCACCGTCTGCCGTCACCCCCACTGAGTTCATCGCGTTCGCCTACATCAGCCTGATCGCGACCGCGCTCGGCTTCTTCTGCTGGTTCAGCGGGTTCCGGCATCTGCCTGCAGGCGTGGTCGGAGTGATCGGCCTGCTCAACCCCGTGACGGGCGTCGCACTCGGCGTGCTGATCAGCGGTGAGACTCTCAGCGCACTGCAGCTGATCGGTGTCACTCTCGTACTCGGCAGCGTCGTACTGGTGAATGCTCGACGAGACCGCGTGACACGGGTTCCCATCGATGAGCGCCGTTCGGCGCGCTCGGCGCTGCGCGCTCGGAGCTGAGCGCCGATCAGCGCATTCCGAGCTGCGACTGCATCACCACGGCGGCCGCGCCGAGAAGCACGAGATCGGGATCGTTGGCGCCGACCTCGATGTTCAGCCCTTCACTGATCGCGGGGCGCAGTCGTGAGTGGATGCCATCGATCACTCCATCGGCGAACGGCCCCTCGACGAGTGCGGCAGGTCCGACGACCACGACCACGTTGATGTTCAACATGATGACGATGGGGGCGAGCACCTCGCCGAGGATGCGTCCGGACGGTTCGAGGATCCCCTCACCCTCGTCCTTGAGTCGTCGCACCAGGTGCGGCGCGCCGACGACCATGTCGAGACAGCCACGGCGTCCGCAGGGACACAGGTCGCCGTCTGGCGCGACCGTGAGGTGTGCGATCTCGCCGGCGGCGAACTGCTCGCCCAGCACTGGCTCGCCGCCCGCGAGCACGGCGGCACCCACACCGTTGTCGAGCGCGACGACGATCGCATCGCGGCCGGAGCGGTTTCGTACTCTGCCGAGGCCGAGCGCGAGCAGATTGACGTCGTTGCCGACGACAGTGGGGATGCCGGTGCGCTCGTGAAGGATGTCGGCGAGTGGCACGTCGCGCCAGCGCAGCCGATCCGCGACGTGCACCTGCCCGGTGTCATCGACGAGTCCGGGCGATGCGACGCCGATTCCGATGATCTGCACTTTCGCCCGCTCGATCAGCACGTTCGCCAGATCGACGGCGTGATCGAGGGCGGCTTCGCCATATGCCTCTGCGATGTTGACCTGCACGCGATCCACGACCGTGCCGTCCAGATCCACAGCCGCGCCGATGAAGGTGTCGTCATGGGTGAGGTCGAGCACGATCGAGACGTTTCCGGCCCCGTTGATGGCGACTCGGGATGCGGGTTTGCCGACCCGCGCCTCAGCGACCACGCCCATGTCCTGCACGGTGCCGGCATCCACCAGCGCCGAGATGAGGCCGCCGATGGTCGGGAGCGACAGGCCACTGAGTCGCGCGAGCTCAGGCCTCGTCAGCGGACCGTTCGCGTAGAGCAGGCGACGGATGACAGACAGGTTGTGCTGCCGAGTCACCTGGATCGCGGCGCCGCCCGGATGCTGCGGCTCACGACGCAACGCGCGCAGCTCGTCGGGAGTCAGCGAAAGGATGCCGGTCTCCCGACGTGTCTTCTCCGACTCACCCTGTCGCGCCACGTCATCCTTCTCCTGCACGCTCACCGTACGATCGCGGACGTCAGCTCGTCGATCTCCTGCTGGCGCTGCGTCTGATCCTGAACGCGTCCGCTCACTCCGGGACGCTCCTGCCACGGTAGCGGCCCCGACGCTCGCCGGTATTCCACGCCACGCTCATCCAGGCGTCCGAGGTGCGTGTCGAGGCGTCGGGCGAAGTCATCGAAGTCGCCGCCCGCGCCGCTCCACAGCACCTCCGCCAGCGCGCACGCACGCGGCCAGAGCATATAGTCGCGGGTGCGAGCGTCGTCGAGGTGCTCGGCCCAGAGGTTCGCCTGCGCACCGCGCAGGAACGACGCCTGCTCGGGTGTGGCCCACTCAGGCACCGGTTGGAAGGCGTAGACCTCACGAAGGCCGACGACGACCCCAACGGGGATGGGTTCGCGCGGATCATCCGACTGGCGGTAGTCGAAGTACAGCTGGTTGTCGGGGCATGCGATGACAGGTATCCCCCGGCGCAGTGCCTCACCGATGCCGGCATCGCCGCGCCATCCGAGCACTGTGACATCCGGGGTGACCTCGTGCTCGAGCACCTCGTCCCACGCGAGCATCCGCCTGCCGCGCGTCTGGATGTGCGCGCGCAGCTGCTCCAGGAACCAGAACTGCAGCTCGCGGGGCCCCGCCAGCCCGCGCTCTCGTGCGAGCTCGTGCGAACGCGGATCCGCTTCCCACGGCCCGGCTGGGACCTCGTCGCCGCCGAGTCCGATGTCGGTCGAGGGGAAGAGCTCGAGCACCTCGTCGAGCACCGTACGGAAGAAGTCGATGGTCGAGTTCTCGGCGTTCAGCGGATACTGGCTCACGCCCCAGCGCGGATACACCTCGACGATCGGGGAAGCGCCGTCCCGGACCGGGACACCGAGCTCCGGATATGCCGAGATGGCCGCCTGTGAGTGTCCGGGCAGATCGATCTCCGGGACGACCACGATGCCGCGGGCGGAGGCGTGGGCCACGATCTCGCGGATGTCGTGCTGCGTGTAGAAGCCGCCGTGAGGACGCACGATCTCCGGGTCTGTCGCGTCGGCGGCGCCGACCTGAGTCCGATCACGCCACGATGCGATCTCGGTGAGGCGCGGGAACGCGCGGATCTCCACCCGCCAGCCCTGATCGTCGGTGAGATGCAGGTGCAGGCGGTTGAACTTGTGCATCGCGAGCAGGTCGATGATGCGCAGCACCTCGCGCACGGGAAGGAAATGTCTGGCCACATCGACCATGACCCCTCGCCAGCCGAAGCGCGGCTCGTCCTCGATGCGGCCGAACGGAACCGTCACCACACGGGAAGTCGGCGTCGCCGAACGCCAGATGCCCTCGCCCATCAGCTGCAGCAGCGTGGCTACAGCGTGCAGGAAGCCCGCAGCGGATGAGGCCGTGATCCTGACGCCGAGTGCAGTGATCGTGATGTGGTGCGCCTCGGATGGCAGCGTGGGATCTTCCGCGAAGCGGATGGCGGCCACCGCGCGCTGCACCCGATCTGCGCGGATGCGCGCGCCGGACCAGAGGCGCTCGATCAGGAGGGCGACAGCATCCGCAGCATCCGGAACCGCACTGATCCCGATCGATTCCCTGATCTCGAAGACTTCGTCGCCGAGCTCGACGATTCGTGGACGGGGAACGAGAGCGTGCTCCACCATCAGCCCTTCACCGCCCCGGCGGTCATGCCCGTGACGAGTTTGCGCTGCAGGAGAACGAAGAACACCACGACGGGCAGCGAGAACAGCACGGACGCCGCCATCTGACCGCTCACGTCGGTGCCGGTGACCGGCGAGCTGAATGAGGACAGCCACACGGGCAGGGTGTACATCGTCTGGTCCTTCATGAACGTGTAGGCGATGAGGTAGTCGTTCCATGCGTTCATGAAGGTGAACACGCTGGTCGCGAGGACACCTGGCAGGACCAGTGGGAAGAGGATGCGGGTGAGCACCTGCCAGGTGCTGGCGCCATCGATCTGGGCGGCCTCTTCGAGTTCGGCGGGCAGTGCGAGGAAGAAGCTGCGCATCATCCAGATAGAGAACGGCAGAGTCGCCGAGACATAGGCGAGGATCAGGCCGAAATAAGTGCCGAGCAGCCCGGTCTCGTTGAAGACGAGGTACTGCGGGATCAGTGTCGCCCCACCAGGGATCATCTGGATCACGAGGATGGCCACCAGGATCGTGCGGCGACCGCGGAAGCGGAATCGTGACAACGCGGCGGCGGCGAACAGACCGGTGACGATCGCGAACACCACGGCGCCGGTGACGACGATGAGCGAGCTCTTCAGATTGTCGAAGAATCCGGCCTGGAAGATCGCCGTGTAGAAGTTGTCGAGCGTGGGGTTCGTCGGGATGAACTGCGGGGTCGACTGCAGGGCATCGCGCCGCGGGGTGAATGCGGTCTTGACCATCCAGTAGATCGGGAACGCCCAGAACACGCAGAACACGAGCGCGATGATGTTCGCGATCGGCGATGGGCGGTTGAGCTTGCTGACGCGACGCCTGCGCTTCGGCCTCTTCGCGCCATCCGTGGTCTTCATGACGATGGCGCGGGTCGATGTCGTGTCGACGTGACCGTCGGAGGTGGTGATACTCACAGGTTGTCCTCCCCCGAGCGGATGAGATGACGGATGTACACGCTGGTCAAGGCGGCCAGCAGGAGGGCCGTGATGAGCGCGAGTGCTGCACCCGTGCCGAGGTCCAGGCCGACGAAGGCGGTGGTGTAGGTGAAGATGCCCAGGGTCGAGGTCGAGCCGTCCGGGCCGCCCTTGGAGACGAGCCAGATCTGGTTGAAGACGTTGAAGTCCCAGATGACGGAGAGGATCGTGATCAGCAGGATCGTGGGCTTGAGGAACGGCAGCGTCACGTCGAAGTAGATGCGCCGTTCGGATGCACCATCCAGACGCGCCGCTTCGACGTACTCGGCCCCGACCTGGGTCTCGGCCGCGTAGACGGTGAGGGCGATGAACGGCACAGCGCCCCAGACCACGAGCATCCAGATGGAGGTGAACGCGAGCGCGGTGTTGGAGCCCCAGTCGGTCGCGGTCATGTCACCGAACACCCGCAGCTGGGTGAGGATCCAGTTGATCACGCCGTAGCCGGGCTGGAACATCCAGTTCCAGACGAGGGATGCCGCGACATTCGGCATGGCCCAGGCGAAGACGAGCACGATGGTGGTCACGGTGCGCATCTTCGCGCCGAGCCGGGTCATCAGGTGCGAGATGGCCACGCCGATGACGAGGCTGCCGATCACCATCGCGGCGGTGAACCAGAGCGTGCGGAAGAAGGACGCCCAGAAGGCGCCGTCGACGATGATGTCGGCGAAGTTCTGGAGGCCGACGATCTCGTACGCGCCGGTGAAGAGCGACCGCTTGTCGTAGTCGGTGAAGGCCATCCACACCATCACGACGAGAGGGATGAGGGTCACCGCCGTGAGGAGGAGCCCTGCGGGCGTCATCAGCAGGAATGCCGGCACCCTGCGGTCGGCGAAAGCGCGTGCCGATCTGGTTTTCTGAGTCACAACATTCTCCGGGTAGAGGGGCGAAAGGGTGCGGGCATCAAGTGGATACCCGCACCCTCGCGGTCACTTCAGGTACGCGTCGGCTTTGCTGTTGTAGGTGGCCGCAGCCTCCTCAGGCGTGGCGGTGCCGGCGGCGACGGTGGAGAAGAGCTCCTGCAGCAGGCGCGCGCCCTCGACCTCAGTCCAGCCGGGGGACGCAGGGGTCGCGCGCGAGTTCAGGGCCGCCTCGAAGAAGCCGACCTTGGTGTCGGGCAGATCAGCGGCGACCTTCTCGCCGTTCTCGACGGAGTTGGGCATCAGACCCTGCTCGCCGAAGACGTAGTCGACCTGAACGGCATCACTCGTGGCGATCTGCGCCCACACGAGGGCCAGTTCGGGGTTCTTGCTCTTCGCAGCGATGCCCCAGACCGAGCCGCCGAGCATCACCGGCTGGGTGTCCTCGACCTGTCCTGGCAAGGCGAACGTGCCGATCTCGTCTTCGGTCAGGTCCGGGTTGGCACCCAGGATGGCGTTGATCGAACCGTTGGTGGCGATGATCGCACCGGCCTTGCCGTCTGCGAAGATCTGCTCCTGCTCCGGGTTGTCGGCGTCGACCGTGCGCGATGAGGCGACTGAGTAGGTGTTCTGGAACTCCTTCCAGGCCTCGATCCCCTTGATGGCCTCGTCCGAGTCGGCGGTGGAGGTCCACTCGCCGTCTTCGGAGACGGCTACTTCTCCGCCGTTCTCCCAGAGGAACTGCAGCCCGACGTAGAAGTGCTGGCCGGGGACGTACATCGGCGAGAAGTCCGATGAAGTGTTGGCGGCAGCCAGCTTCTCGAGGTCTGCGGTCAGTTCGTCCCATGTGGTCGGAGCCTCAGTGATACCGGCCTCGGCCCACAGGGTCTTGTTGTAGATCACAGCGCGGTTGCCCGCGAAGCCGGGAACCCCGTAGAGGGTGCCGTCGATGGTCGCCGGGTCTTCGAGGCCACCGAGCCAGCTGTTCCCCTGCTGCAGGTCTTCCTTGTACGCGGTGATGTCGAGCAGCGCGCCGTTGGCCGCGTAACCGGCGACCTGGGTGTTCCCGATGTCGACGATGTCCGGCGGGGTGGACGTGCCGAGCGCCGTGCTCAGCTTGGTGGCGATGCCTTCCCACTGCTGGACCTGCACGTCGGCTTCGGCGCCGGTGCGCTCGGTGAACTCGGCCTTGATGGCCTCGAGCGTGGATTCGCTGTAATCGTCCTGCATGATCCAGACCGTGAGCTTCTCGCCCGCGGCATCGATTGTTTCCGGGATGCCGTCGGGAAGGTCGCCGCCGGCTGCACCGCTGCCGCTCGAACCGCACCCGGCCAGCGCCAAGGCAGCCACTCCAGCCGTGGCGAACGCTGCCACGCGCATGATCTTTCGCATCTGAACTCCTCTGTGAGCCTCATGTAGACCATCGCGAGTGGTCCCGGATGGATTAATTAATAATCCACACTTATTAATTAGAACGCAAGCCCCATCGCGCAATTCGTTCCTACGAGTCCGATCCGAGAAGGCGCTATCTCACCAGCGCCATCGTGGTCGGGTCACGATCGACGAGCTCGCCGGCTGTCGCTGTGATGACCCGGCGCATGGCTGCCGCAGCACGGGTGGGATTGACGTCCGAGCGGTGGGCGAGACCGATCGTGCGGATCAGGCGCGGGTCGATCAGCCGCACGGAGCGCAGCGTCGGTCGATCGAGCAGCACCATCGCCGGCACGACCGCGACCCCGAGCCCCCTCTCCACGAACCGCAGCACAGCGTCCATCTCGGCGCCCTCGACGACCGGAGTCGGTGCGAGCCCGCCGGCTCGGAACGCAGCATCCGTGACCGCTCGCAAGTCGTAACTCTCCGCGAAGAACACGAGAGGGAGTCGCGCAAGAGCCTCGAGGTCGATGCCGTCGTCAGCGACCGGCGCGTGCTCGGCCGACGACACGACCACGAGTTCCTCCGTGAGCAACGGTGTGCGAACGAGCACCGAGCCCGACACGGGCAGGGCATCCGACAGTGTGATGAGCGCCATGTCGACCGTGCCGGCGGCGAGCTGCTCGATCAGCACGTTCGACCCCGCCTCCGTGAGCTGCAGCTCGACCCCGGGGTGCGCGGCATGAAAGGCCGCCATCGCCTCGGCGACGAGACTGATGCACAGCGTGGGGGTGGCGCCCAGGCGCACGCGCCCGCGCTGAAGGCCGGCGAGCTCGCCCATCTCGGCCCGGATGGTGTCAGCATCCGCCAGCATGCGTCGCGCTCGAGGCAGCAGAGTCTCACCGGCGTCGGTGAGCGAGATGTTGCCTCTGGCACGATGGAACAGCTCGGCACCGAGCTCGATCTCGAGGGAGGAGATCTGGCGGCTCAGCGACGGCTGGGCCAGATGCAGCTTCGCTGCGGCCTGCGTGAAATGCCCGAGGTCGGCGACTTCGACGAAGCCGCGCAGCTGCTCCAGATTCATGTCCTCACGCTATCAGGACAAGTGAAACTATGCATTGGAGTTATCGACAACAACTTCTTAGCGTTGAAGGATGAGTACACGCGAACGACAGATCTCCACCACCGTCCTGGTCATCGGTACCGGCGGGTCCGGCCTGCGCGCCGCCATCGAGGTCGCAGAGCGCGGAGTCGACGTGCTGGCCGTGGGCAAGCGCCCGCGCAACGACGCCCACACGTCCCTCGCCGCCGGCGGCATCAACGCCGCACTCGGCACGATGGATGCCGACGACACCTGGCAGCAGCACGCCGCCGACACGATCAAAGAGAGCTACCTGCTCGCCAACCCGCACACGGTCGAGGTGGTCACGCAGGGGGCGGAGCGCGGCATCCGCGATCTCGAGCGCTGGGGCATGGACTTCGCGCGCGAAGACGACGGGCGCATCTCGCAGCGTTTCTTCGGCGCGCACACCTTCCGGCGCACAGCCTTCGCCGGCGATTACACGGGACTCGAGATTCAGCGCACCCTCGTGCGACGGGCCGAGCAACTCGACGTGCCGATTCTCGACGGCATCTACATCACACGCATCCTCGTCAAGGACAATGTCGTGTTCGGCGCATACGGGTTCGATCAGAACGACGGCACTCGCTACCTGATCCACGCGGACGCCGTGATCCTCGCGGCAGGCGGTCACACCCGCATCTGGCGCCGCACGTCGTCGCGTCGCGACGAGAACACCGGCGACTCGTTCCGCCTCGCCGTCGATGCCGGCGCCCGCCTGCGCGATCCCGAACTCGTGCAGTTCCACCCGTCAGGGATCATCGAACCCGAGAACGCCGCCGGCACCCTGATCTCAGAGGCCGCCCGAGGCGAGGGCGGCATCCTGCGCAATGCGCTCGGCGAGCGCTTCATGTCGAAGTACGACCCGGAGCGGATGGAGCTGTCCACCCGTGACCGCGTCGCGCTGGCCGCCTACACCGAGATCAAGGAGGGCCGCGGCACCGAGAACGGCGGCGTCTGGCTCGATGTGTCGCACCTGCCGCGCGAGACGATCATGAGCCGCCTCCCCCGCGTCTTCCAGACGATGATGGAGCTGCAGATGCTCGACATCACCACCGATCCGATCGAGATCGCGCCGACCGCGCACTACTCGATGGGCGGGGTGTGGGTGCGTCCGGAAGATCACGGCACAGATGTCGACGGACTCTACGCGATCGGCGAGGCGTCCAGCGGACTGCATGGCGCGAACCGCCTCGGCGGCAACTCCCTGATCGAGCTTCTCGTATACGGCCGCATCGTCGGTCAGGCGGCGATAGCGCACGCCTCGTCACTGGATGCGCAGCGGCGGTCGCCTGAGGCCATCGCACTCGCACGCACCGAGATCGACGACCTGCTGGCCTCGGACGGCCGGGAGAACGTGCGAGCGCTTCAGCGCGCGATACGCAACACCATGACCGAGCACGCGGGCGTGGTCCGCTCCGCAGAAGGACTCCGCGCCGGCCTTGCAGACATCGACCTGATCGAAGGGCGGATGGAGGACATCGGGATCCACCCCGACATCGCGGGCTTCCAGGATCTCGCGCACGCCTTCGATCTGAAGGGCTCGGCTGTCGCCGCGCGCGCGACCCTCGAGGCGGCGCTCGAGCGGCGCGAGACCCGCGGTGCCCACAACCGCAGCGACTTCCCCGATGCGGATCCGACGCTGCGCGTGAACCTCGTATGGTCGCCGACGAGCGGTGTGACGCGCGAGGAGATCCCGCCGGTGCCCGAAGAGATCCACGCGCTCATGCGCGAGGTCTCGTCCGAGGGCAAGCTCGTGGAGTGACCAGTCGCCGGATACCATTGAAGATCGCCGGCGCACGGCGCAGACTGGTTGCATCCGCGCACGCATCCGTAGGAGCGATCATGCCGAATCTCAACCCTTACCTGTCCTTCCGCGACACCGCCCGTGAGGCGATGGAGTTCTACCAGGGCGTCCTCGGTGGAGACCTCGCCGTCAGCACGTTCGGCGATATGCCCGATAGTGGGGCCGCTGAAGGCGAGGAGAACCTCGTGATGCACGCGCAGCTGAACGCTCCCGGCGGGCTCGTGCTCATGGCATCCGACACCCCCACCGGCATGGAGTACCAGAAGCCTCAGGGGATTTCGGTGTCGCTGAGCGGCGGCTCAGTCGACACTGACTACCTGCACCGCGCCTGGGACGGCCTCGTCGATGGCGGAACAGCCATCATTCCGCTGGGCGAAGCTCCCTGGGGCGGCGAATTCGGCATGCTGGTCGACCGTTTCGGCATCTCGTGGATGGTCGCGATCGAGGACTCGTTCTCGTCACAGTCCGATTGAGGCCGATCAGCTGTGCGCCGCGTCAGCTCGACAGGACGGACAGGATGTTGCCGGCCGGGTCCTTGAACCACGCGATGTCAGGGCCCTGCCCGGCAGCCTTGCCACGCATGATGCCCTTCTCGTCCTGATCCATGCCGTCATACCGATCCATCACGACGCCCTTGGCGAGGAGCAGATCCACGACCGCGTCGATGTCTTCGACCGGGAAGTTGAGGATGGTGAAGTTCGCCGGCTGGTGATCGTCCTTGGGGTAGATCAGCACCGCGCCGCCCTTCGGCAGCTGAACCGAGATCAGGCCGCCCATGCCCTCGTCCTTGACGACGAGGCCGAGCACACCTTCGTAGAAGTGGCGCGAGGCCGCGATGTCGTTGGACGACATGCCGCTGAACGCATCGGAGTTCTCGAACATCCCTGCTCCCTCTGTGAGTCACTGTGAATACCCGCGTGCACCGACAACACTTCCACTGCGTCCGCTCGCTGTCCACGGGTGCACGAGAAAGGGGCCGCATCCAGGCGGATGCGGCCCCTTTTCTTTTGGGTCAACTGATCTTCTTGCGGTAGATCGCGATGGCGAAGCCGTAGGCGACCACGAGGATGCCGACGAGCCATGCGAGTGCGATCCAGATCTCCGCGCCGACGGGCTGCTCGGCGAACAGGGATCGGATGCTGTTCACGATCGACGTCACCGGTTGGTGCTCTGCGAACCAGGCCACGGGGCCGGGCATCGAGTCGGTCGGCACGAATGCGGAGCTGATGAACGGGAGGAAGATCAACGGGTAGCTGAATGCGCTCGCGCCGTCGACCGTCTTCGCAGAGAGCCCTGCGATCACCGCGAGCCAAGTCAGGGCGAGCGTGAACAGGATCAGCATGCCGGCGACCGCAAGCCATGCGCCGAAGGATGCCCCGGTGCGGAAGCCCATGATCGCCGCGACTCCGATGACGATCGCGACCGAGATCAGGTTCGACACCAGTGATGTGAGCACATGCCCCCACAGCACGCTCGATCGAGCGATCGGCATCGATTGGAACCGTTCGAAGATGCCGCCCTGCATGTCGAGGAACAACCGGTACGCCGTGTACGCGATGCCGGATGCGATCGTGATCAGCAGGATGCCGGGGAGCATGTAGTTGATGTACGACTCGTCGGAGCCGGTGTTGATCGCCCCGCCGAGCACGTACACGAACAGGAGCATCAGCGCGATCGGGGTGACCGCGGTGGTGATGATCGTGTCGGGGCTGCGGAGGATGTGGGTCAGTGACCGGCCCGTGAGGACGCGCATGTCGCTGAGAACGTGGGAAGCCATCAGAGGTCCTTTCCTGTGTTTGGTGCCGTCTCGGTCTCGCCGGTCTCGCCCACGAGGGCGAGGAAGACGTCTTCGAGGGAAGGCTGCTTCTCGATGTACTCGACCTTCGCCGAGGGGAGGAGCTGCTTGAGTTCGGCGAGCGTGCCGTTCTGGATGATGGTGCCCTTGTGCAGGATCGCGATCCGGTCGGCCAGCTGCTCCGCCTCGTCGAGGTACTGCGTGGTCAGGAGCACCGTGGTGCCGGCCTTGGCGAGATTCTTCACGGTCTGCCAGACCTCGATCCGTGCCTGCGGGTCAAGACCCGTCGTCGGTTCGTCGAGGAAGATGATCGGCGGGTTGCCGATCAGGCTCATCGCGATGTCGAGGCGGCGGCGCATGCCTCCGGAATACGTTGCCGCCCTGCGTCCACCCGCATCCGTGAGCGAGAACCGAGCGAGCATACCGTCGGCGATCGCACCGGGATCTTTGAGGTGACGAAGTCTCGCGACCAGGATGAGGTTCTCGCGTCCGGTGAGCACCTCATCCACTGCAGCGAACTGACCCGTGAGACTGATGGACTGACGGACGTCGTTCGGCGCCGTTGCGACATCGAATCCATGGACGGTGGCCGTGCCGGCGTCCGCTTTCAGGAGCGTCGACAGGATCCGCACGAGCGTGGTCTTGCCGGCGCCGTTGGAGCCGAGGAGCGCGAAGATGCTCCCTGACCGGACATCGAAGTCGACCCCTCGCAGCACCTCGAGGTCCTTGAAGGACTTGCGGATGCCGCGCACCTGGATGGCTGCGGTGGTCATGAGCGGTTCTCCTTTCCGATGGCGCTGTCGATCGCCTTGGTGAGGCGGGCGCGCTCCTTGTCGATCCATTCCTTGCCCTGATAGGACTTGGCGAACGTCTCGGTGAAGTCCACCGGGTCGTCGCCGACGATGTCCTGCACGGGTGTGCCGTCGACGGCAGCCCGCTCCCACAGGTCGACGAGATCCGTGAACATCTGTGCCAGAGTGTCGCCGCTGGTGATGCCGCCGTAGTACATGAAGTACCGGTTCATCGCCGTGGCTGCGGTCCGATACGGCTCCGGAAGAGCCTCCATGCGGGCTTTGTCCTGCTTGTACTGCTTCTTCTGCTCGAGCGATCCGGTGACCACTTCGATCCACTTGCTTGCCATGTTCAGTTCCCTTCGGTGGTCGTGCTGTCGATGATGTTGTCGGTGTGTCTCAGGTGTTCGATGCGTTCGGCGAGGAAGCTCCATGTGCCCCAGAACTCGACGAGCTGTTCTCGCCCCTGCGGGTTGATGGAGTACACCTTGCGCGGCGGCCCCTTCTCAGACGGGACCTTCTCCACGTCCACGAGACCTCTCTGCTCGATCCTGACGAGCAGCGCATACACGGTGCCCTCAGCGATCTCGGCGAACCCTTCGTCGCGCAGCCGAGCCGTGATCTCGTACCCGTATGCGGGCTGTGCGGACAGGATCGCGAGCACGATGCCCTCGAGCGTGCCCTTGAGCATCTCGGTCATCTGATTGCCCATCGGATCACTTCCTTCCTCTACTCAGTGATGTTGACTACCAGTAGACGGTAACACTAAGTACCGGTAGCTAGCAACAGTGAGTACTGAAATTCTTCTGAGGGTGCCAGGTACGCTCGAACCCATGCCGCAGGAACCTCGCCAGCACCGCACCCGGCCGGCCTCAAGCACCAAGCCGGCCTCGAACGCCAAGGCGGTCTCCACCCGCAACGCGACGTTCCAGTACTGGGAGACGCTTCTCGGCAATCGCACCAAACGCAATCGCGCGGGCGAGATGGTCGTGCAGGGCGTGCGCCCGATCAACCTCGTCCTCGAATCAGACCTCGAGGTGCGGGCGGTGCTCATCACACACGCGCACGGCCGTTCCACGTGGGCATCCGAGACGATAGCGGCCGCGCAGGCGGCGGGTGCCGCATCATGGCTGGTCGCGCCCGAATTGATGGTCGAACTGGGCGAGAAGGAGGAAGAGCCGCCCGAGCTGCTGCTGATCGTCGCCATCCCCGCCGACGACCTGTCCCGCCTTCCGGTCTCGTCCGATGCGCTCTTCGTCGCCCTGGACCGCCCCGCCTCCCCCGGCAACATCGGCTCGATCGTGCGGTCGGTCGACGCTCTCGGCGGCCACGGCATCATCGTGACCGGCCACGCCGCCGACCCATACGACCCGAGAGCCCTGCGTGCGTCGACGGGGTCGGCGATCATGACGCCGACCGTTCGGCTTCCCAGCATCCGTCCCGCTCTCGAGTGGATCGAGCAGCTGCGCGCCGACGGTGTCGACATCCAGATCGTCGGGACGGACGAAGACGGCACTCACGACGTGTGGGATGTCGATCTCACCAAGCCGACCCTGCTCGTGACCGGGAACGAGCATTCCGGCATGTCTGCGGCCTGGAAGGAAGCGTGCGACGTGCTGACGCGCATTCCGATGACCGGTCACGCCTCCTCACTCAACGCCGCGAGTGCGACCGCGGCGATCCTCTACGAGGCGACCAGGCAACGGCGAACCGCGGGCCACTCAGGCGACTGACGAGAGCACGGCTCACACCGCGCATCCAGGCGACGCGGAGGTTCTGCACAGAACGAATGATGCAGAATCGTTGCTTTGCGCGCCAGACCCGAGGTGCGCGTGCCGCCCCGAAGCGGCGCACTTACCCTAAGGCTAAGGATCGTTACGTTCGTCATGCTCAAGAACCAGTCGCACGCCCCTGTCCATCGACGCAGAATCGGCATCACGTTCGCCATCGGCGTTCTCGTCGCCTCCGCAATCGCGGTGGCCACACCCGCAGTCGCCGCGATGGCTGCCGAACAGTCCAGCCTCGACGCTGCGCCCTCGAGCGTCGAGACCGCTGCGGCGGCCGAGGCTGTCACCGCAGGTCGCACTGCGCTGACCGATGCCGCGACTGCCGTCGTCGCTGCGGAGAGCAGCGGACTCGATCTCGGCGATGCGAGCACGGCTGTCGACACGTCCGGCCTGTTGGACGCGATGGACGAACTCGATGACGTCGATTCCCTCACGGCATTGGAGCTGCCTGTCGTGCGCGTGCAGGCCACTGCTGAGATCACCGCGGTGACCACGCAGACGGCCGAACTGCACGCACGCCAGGACGCCGCCGCTGCGGAGAAGCAGGCCGCCGAGGCCGCCGCGGCCGCCGCGGCCGCCGCCGAGGCCGAAGCTGCTGCCCTCGCGAACGCGAACACCCCTGATGGTGCGCGGGCAAGCGCTGCCGCCATCGCTGCGGAGCAGTACGGCTGGGGCGGCGGTGAGTTCGAATGCCTCAACTCGCTGTGGCAGAAGGAGTCGGGCTGGAACTACCAGGCGTACAACGCCGACGGCGGTGCCACCGGCATCCCGCAGGCGCTGCCCGGCAGCAAGATGGCGAGCGCCGGAGCGGACTGGGCGACCAATGCGACCACGCAGATCCGCTGGGGTCTGGACTACATCCAGCGGGCGTACGGCAGCCCGTGCTCCGCGTGGGGTCACTCGCAGTCGGTGAACTGGTACTGATCGACGGCGCACCTCGGCGTCAAGCCCCTGGCTCGCCGACGCACAAGAGGGCATGGTGAACTCACCCTCAGGATCGGAGCGCCCGTGTCACTCACCGTTCCCTCCCCTGCGGAGTCCGCAGCCGCTGTCGCACCGGATGTCGGCCGCTGGGATGCGCACGGAAGAATCATGCACGCGCGCCTTGACGCCGAGTACATCCTGCCTTTGCGCTGGACGGCAGACGACGCACTTGCGGATCTGACCGCATACTTCAGGTCGTTGAGCGAGTGGCTCGACATCACAGTCATCGATGGATCTGACGCGGCACTCTTCGCGGTGCACGCGCGTGCATGGGAGGGCCTGGTTCGCCACCGTCCCGTCACGGTACTGCGCGGTTCGAACGGGAAGGTGAGAGGTGTGCTCTCGGGGATCGCGATCGCCAGGCACGAGGTGATCGTGATCGCCGATGACGACGTTCGCTATGAATACGACGCGCTCGTGTCCGTCGTCGACGACCTGAGGATTGCCGACCTGGTGAAGCCGCAGAACCATTTCGATCCCCTCCCCTGGCACTGCGCATGGGACACCGCGCGGACCCTGCTCAACCGCGCAGTATCGTCCGATTACCCGGGCACCTATGGTGTGCGTCGCTCGAGGATCGTGGCGGCAGGAGGGTACGACGCCGATGTCCTCTTCGAGAACCTCGAGCTGGAGCGTACGGTTGTCGCGACCGGCGGCACAGTGAGTACTCGACGCGACATATTCGTCGCCAGACGTCCGCCATCGGTCAGGCACTTCCTCTCGCAGCGCGTGCGTCAGGCCTACGACAGCTTCGCTCAGCCGGGCAGGATGCTGATCGAAGCATCCATACTCCCGACCTTGATCGGCCTCCGGCGTCGACCAGGGGCTCTCGTCGCGCTGTTCGCAATGTTGATCGCCGTCGCAGAGCGCGGCAGAAGGATCGATGGTGGCCGAGCTGTCTTTCCGTTATCAAGCGTGCTCTGGGTTCCGCTGTGGGTGATGGAGCGTGGCGTGGCGACCTGGATCGCTGTCGCCCTCCGTCTGCGGGGCGGCGTGCGATACGCCGGGGGCCGGATCACACGTGCGGCGAATTCGTCGCGGGCGCTACGTCGTCGGTTCAGATCCGCCCGCGCACCGGTGTCCGTTCGACCGTGTCGCCGGACTCGGGCATCGCCATCTCGGCTCTGACGCCCAGCAGTCGCACCTCGCGATCGGTGTCGAGCGTTGCGGCGAGGGCCGCGGCGGCCGATACGACCACTTCGCGGTCTGTCGTCGCATCCGTCAGCTTGCGTCCGAACGTCTTGGTCTCGAACGGTGCGTACCGTACTTTCAGATGCACGCGGATGACCGGTCGCCCTTCGGCCGCACAGTCATCGAACGCATGGCCGGCGAGTTCCCGCACGGCAGCTTCGACCTCGGCCGGTGTCGTGAGGTTCTGCTGGTAGGTCGTCTCGCGGCTGTGGCTGCGAGCCACCCATGGCGAGTCGTCCACGATGCTGGGCCCGATTCCGGAGCCGAGCCCGTGATACCAGACGCCCATCTTCGGGCCGAACTCCGCGATCAGCGCTTCATCATCGGCGTCGGCCAACTGACGCACGGTCGTGATCCCGTGCCCGGCGAGCCTTTTGTGCACCTTCGGCCCGACGCCCCACAGTTCGCGCGGGGACTTCTCACCCATCACCTCGAACCAGTTCGTCTCCGTGAGACGGAACATTCCTCGCGGCTTGCCGAACTCGGTCGCGATCTTGGCCCTGATCTTGTTGTCGCCGATGCCGACTGAGCAGTGCAGTCCCGTGGCTGCGAGCACGGCCTGCTGAGCTGTGCGCGCTATGGACTCCGGGTCGTCGGTCTCGACGCCGAGAAAGCACTCGTCCCATCCGATGACCTCGAGCACGACCCCCGGCAGTGCACGCAAGGTGGTCATCACGTCCTCAGATGCCTGCTCGTATGCGGCATGGTCGACCGCGAGGAAGACGGCATCCGGTGGCGCTTTGCGCGCTGCGATCTTCAACGGCATCCCCGATCCGATGCCGAACGCGCGCGCTTCATAGGATGCCGTGGACACCACGGCCCGTTCGGTCGGGTCACCCCGGCCGCCGACGATCACCGGAAGACCCGCGAGTTCGGGACGGCGCAGCACCTCCACCGCGGCGATGAACTGATCCATGTCGACGTGCAGCACCCATGCACTCATGACACGAGTCTGGCGCGCGCTGGTCCGGATGTCACCTATCAGGTGGAACCCGGGACGCTCACCGACTTCATTCCAGGAAGCGATCCAATGCAGACATGAGTGCGGCAGGCTTCATCACGGGCGTGCCGTGGTGCGCGCCCGGAATCTCCTCTCGTATGGCATTGAGCGATTCCGACAACGCTTTCGTTCCCGTCTTCATGAACGGTTCGCCTTTACCACCCACGAGGACCAAGCTCGGCACGGTCAAGGCATCCCATCGGTCCGTCACGAGGGGAGCGCCGTCCTGGAGCCCTTCGCACAATCGCACGTCGTAGACCGTCGTCGGCGCCATGGCCACCATGGAGCGCCACACTGGCACCATGAGCCGCATCGCGATGACCATGAGCGAAGGCGCCCCGAGCGCGACCTTGTTGAAGGCCGTGACCACCCGTGCCGGCTGCCCCTGATCGATCAAGGTCGCCAAGTGGCCGGAAAAATCACGCGGCACTGGTGCACGCCGGTCATCGACGATCGCGGGCGGCTCGTATGCGACCACCCGGGTGATCTTGGTGGGCAGCGCTGCCGCAGCATCCAGGGCGAGCACGGCACCCGATGACGCACCGAACAACGCGGCTTTCCCGGCATGTGCGTCGACGAGTGCTTCGATGTCTTCGACTTCGCGGGCGATCTCCCAATCGCCGACGTCTGTGCTGGCACCTCGACCTCGGCGATCGTAATTGATGACCGTGTGCGATTCCGCGAGCAGAGCACCCAGTTTGCGGTGGTCCTTCCGGTCGGCGAGCGCCGGTGCGACCAGCACGATGACCGGTCCGCTCCCAGACCGTTCGTAGGCGATGCGCGTTCCGTCCGCCGACATCACCGTGCCGTCGTGCGTGGTCATCCGAGTCTCTGTTCGCGATTCTGAGTTCTTCTTCATTCGCCCATCTCCGTTGTGAGTGTGTCGAGCCGCTCGAGCGCGTCTGAGAATCCTTCGACCATTCCTATCGCCTCCGCCCGCGCCAGTTCATCGGAGCCGGTGAACTCGACTGTGATCGACACGTTTGTCCGCCCTTGTTGATCGTCTATGCGCACGGCTGTGGGCATCGAGCTGCCCACGATGAGATTGCCTGCAGCGTCGGAGAAACCGTCGTCGAATTCGAGCCGTCGCGGCTCGTCGACGACGCGATAGACCGCGCGACCCCACTGTTCGTCTTCGAGGTCGTGCTGACCATCCGGACGCAGCCGATAACGCCACAGACCACCTGGGCGCAGGTCCAGCTCGAACACGTCGACGAGCCAGCCGTGCGGGCCCCACCAGTGGCGCAGATGGCCGGCCTCTGTCCAGCACGCCCAGACGACAGTCGCGGATGCCCGATAGAAGCGCTCGACGATGAGCCGGTTGTTGTCGAAGTCCTTGGTGATCTGAACGCTCATTCGGAAGACTCCTCGTCCGCGCCGAGTTCGGACAGATACGCGTCGAGGCGATCCGTGCGCTCTTCCCATATCTCTGCGAAGGTGTTCAGCCACGCCTCCAGTGAGCGGAAGGCCTCCGGCAGCAGGTGGTAGACGCGAGACTGCGCTCGTCGTTCGGCTTGAACCAGGCCGGCCTCGGAAAGGATGCGCAGATGGCGGGAGGCTTGCGGTTGCAGCAACGCCAGCCGCTCGGCGATCTCCCCGACAGGGCGGGGACCATCCCGAAGCAGTTCGACGATGCGCATCCGATTGGGCTCTGCAAGCGCCGTCAGCACGCCGAGTTCCACGGTGCTCATGGCCGACCTTCAATCACCGGAGCCTGCGCGCTGGCTTCGCTGTTCGAACCCGGCGACCACGCACTGCTGCGCGGGGACACCCACAACGTCGCCAAGCCGACACCCGTCACCCAGACCGCGTTGGCCAGAAGCAATACTCGTCCCTGCCAGCCGATCAGCACGCCGGGTCCGAGCTGACCGGTCTCGGGCATCATGACTCCCATGCTCACCGTGAGCACCACAGCTGCACCGACAGTCAGCACTGCTCCGACGATCAGAACCGACCGCAAACGGCGCCAGCCGGGGCCACCGTGTCGTGGCAGCGTGATCGCGAGGAGCACGGCAGCGACCGGGATGCCATCCAGCAGCACCGGACCGATCGAATGAATCGCTCCGGCCGCCGTCCCCTCACCCGCCGCCGTGCTCGTCGGATCAGCGGGGAAAACGCCACCGACAACACAACCGAGCGCTGCCAGGGACAACGCTATGAGGCCGATTCTTCCCGGCCACGTACGCACATGACCAGCCAGGGCGATCACGAGGCCCAGGCAACCGAGGCCGAGCACGAGAAACGCCACGATCATGACCCACCCGCTGGGGCCGAGTGCGAGTTCGCTCGGTGGTTGCCACGATGGATCCACACTCGGTTGCACCAAGTGAGCAACAACGAAGAGCAGCACGAAAGCCATGCCGCCGGTCGCGGCGACTCCTGCGGGCATGCGCTGGAAGCGTGAGCGGGAAACAGTCGATCGCGTCATGCTCCCCAACATACACATATGTGTATATACACGCAAGTAGATATGTGTACGCACCTCCCCTGAGAGTGCGGGTCAGGGCATCGCCGCCGGACCGAACTCGCTGGCGAATCCGGTGAGCGCCGCAGCGACCGCGTCGGACTCGGACAGCGTCGCGTAATGGCCACCGGGTATTTCCACGGGAGTGATTCCCAGGCGCTCGCGGATGTGCCGTCTCATGAACGGCGCAGGGAAGAACTGGTCATCCGCGCACACGATGGCTCGGGTGGGAACAGCGGGGTGATGCTCGGCGGGCCAGGGGCGTGACATCCAGGTGCCCTGCTGGTCACGCTCGCGTCGCCGCGCCTCATCGGCGAGGGCAGCGGGCACACCGTTGAAGAAAGACACATCCGGGTCGTCATCCACTGATTCATGGTCATGCCCGGTATTGGTCCACCAGTCCATGAAGGTCTCCCCCGGCATCGGAATCATGCCGGCGAGATAGACGAGCCCATCTGCATCGACGTCTGCAGCCACCAACGGTGCAGTGAAACCGCCGAGCGAGTGACCGACGACGATGATATGGTCGCGGTCGCCGATCGCGTCGAGCACGGTGCGCACGTAGTCCTCGAGGCCGGCGTCGGAGTCCTCGATGGGCAGATCGACGGCGATGGCCTCGTGACCGGCGCGCTCGAGCAGCGGAGTGACGAGATGCCAGTCCCAGGCGGTCGACCCGCCGCCGTGGATCAGTGCGAAGGTTGCCATGGCCCCATATTCAGGCATCCACGCGGTGAATGCCGAGGTCCGTGCGGCCCGGCGCGAATTCCTCGCGAAGCGCTCGCCCTGGGCGGTAGTCGCCGCTCAACATCGTGCGGTACGGCGTCGGGGTCTCGTCAGACAGGCCGGAGATGCGCTCAGTGAATCGTCGGATCTCGACCTCCACGCCGTCAGGCCCGAGGTCGTCGGCGTCCGCGATCACGTGGAGCGGAAGCGGCTCGATTCCGGCGTAGAACAGAGTGCCGTGCGTAAGGCTGAAGAGGAGGGAATCGAGATCGCCCGACATTCCTCGGGGCGCGATAGATCTCAGGCCTTCACCCAGTGACACCGAGATCAGCGCCCGCTTGCCCACAAGCACGCCGTCGCCGTACTTCCGCGGCAGCCCGGTCGCTGGGTCGATCACGTCGAATCCGAAACCAGACGCGAAGACGCGATCGAACCACCCCTTGAGCATCGCCGGTACCGAATACCACCAGAGCGGAAACTGGAAGATGACGAGTTCAGCATCCAGAAGCTTCTGCTGCTCGATTCGGACCTCCGCCGGGAGCTGACCTTCGGCGTACGCGCGTGACCACCGAGTCAGGAACGGATCATTCGCGTGGGCGAAGTCGCCCAGGTCGGCGCGGGTCAGAGCCGGGTTGAACCCCATGGCGTAAAGATCGCTCGTCATGACGTCATGCGTTCGCTCCAGCGCGGCGCGACCCGCGTCGAAGAGTTGTCGATTGAACGACCGCTCGTCGGGATGGACGTAGACGTAGAGCGCTTGTGGCCTTCTCATGGACATGCGACGATCGAACCATGTACTCCAGGGATTGTGAAGTATGCACTTTGAAGTCCTATACCGACAGTTTGGATAGTGACTCGTGAGGGCTGCTACGGAGCATGCGGCGTCAGTGTGTCCAGTCGAGGTGACGGTGAGCGTTGTCGGCGGATCGTGGAAGTTGACGATCGTGCAGAAACTGCTCGCCGGCACGCGCAGGTTCGGGGAACTACGGCGCGACGTCGGAGGGGTGACCGACCGCGTGCTGACCCGCCAGCTGCGCGAACTCGAGGCTGACGGCCTCGTGCACCGCGAGGTGTTCGCAGAGGTGCCACCCCGCGTCGAGTACTCGCTCACAGCTCGGGGGACGTCGCTGCAACCGCTTGTCGAGATGATGGACGAGTGGGGACGGCAGTGGATCGCTGATCACGGCGACGGCGACTCGTCGCGATAGGAGACCCGCGACCACGCTCACCTTGGACGCACGGCGTAGTCGAGGTGCGTCGCCATCGACGAGGACTCTGACCGAACCAGCTCTAGGGCCACCCGGCTGTCGTCCACGTCCTCGAACAGCCGGATCCCAGAGCTGAACAACACCGGCGATAGAGCGACATGGAATTCGTCGATGAGGCCGGCGTTGAGGTACTGCACGACCGCCTGCGCCCCGCCCGCGATGCGGACGTCTCGGTCACCCGCGGCCGCGCGTGCCTGATCCAGCGCGAGTTCGATTCCGTCGTTCACGAAGTTGAAGGTGGTCCCGCCCGATCGCTCCCACGGATCGCGCTTCTCATGCGTCAGAACGAAGACCGGCGTGTGGAATGGGGGCTCCTCCGGCCACATCTGTTCACCGGCATCGAACATGCGCTTGCCCATGACACTCGCACCGGTGCGCTCGAACGTCTCGCGCAGAATGTCGTTGTCGCGCCCTTCCTCGCCGCCTTCTCCGAGCTTGAGATTCTCGCGGAAGTGCCGTTGTCGGAAGACCCACCGCTGCAGCTCCATCCACTGCTGCCCCATCAGCTCCTCTGAGGACTCCGGTGCGATGAACCCGTCGAGCGACATCGACACGCTGAAGAACACCTTGCCGGCCATCAGCGCTCGGCCCCGTTGCGCAGACTTTCCATGACGTAGTCGGCCAGGTTGCCCAGCGTCTGCTGACCGCCCTCGATCGCGCCGAACTTCTCGACAGCCGCATCACGGAGCTCCTTGGTGGGGAACACCGTGACCATCTCGATCACTGTCGCCTCACCGTGGGACGCGAACGTGAGAACCGACTCGAACGCATCAGGGTCGTCGCGGTACTCGCCGTGGAGCATCGCGATCCGCTCCGGCGAGACGATCTCGGTCCAGGTGATCCACTCCTGATAGTCCGTTCCGTCCGGCCCCCGCATCACGAAGTCCCACGCTCCTCCGACCTGGAACTCGAAGGCGCGCGTGGTGGTGGTGAACCCGTTCGGCCCCCACCACCGCGACAGGTGCCGCACCTCCGTGAACGCCTCGAAGACCAGCTCACGCGGGGCGTCGATGCGGCGAGAGATCACGATCTCGCGGTCGGACAGGCCCGTCCGCGAGGTTCCAGGTGCCGTCGAATCCATCAGTCACTCCTTGTTCGTCTCTTGTTTGAGTTCTTGCATGTACGCATCGAGCCTGTCGAAGCTCTCGTTCCAGAACTGCTCGAAGCCACCGGTCCACTCGTGAACGTGCCGCAGTCCCCGAGCGTCAAGCGCGTACAGCCGCTGCTTGCCCACGCGATGGTCCTGCACCAAGCCGACTTCGCGGAGCACCCGCAGGTGTTTGGACGCTCCGGGCTGCGACAGGCCCAGTTCTTCGGCGACTTCGGTCACCGCTCGCTCACCTGCGCTCAGCAGCACGAGGATGTTCCTGCGCTGCGGCTCGGCGATGGCGTTGAAGACGTCGGAGGTCGTCGCTGCTCGTGCCATGACCGTTAACGTATACCCATATCGGCAAGTGTTCAAGTGGTCTACGTCAGCCGAGTGGCGCGATCCCTGCTTCGTCCGTCGTGGTGAAACGGGTTCAGCGGCGGATGTCAGCCGTGCGCGGAAGCCTCGGCGCCCCGTTGACGAAGATTCCGAGAAGCAGCATGCCGAGCGCGAGTGCTAGGTGCAGCCAGTTGTCCGCATCGTTCACCGGCAGGACATTGAGCTGGTCGCTCGTCACCGCGAACAGCCCGTACAGCCACACGACGAAGTACACCAGGCCACCCCAGATCAGATACATCCGGGCGACTGCCGCACGAGCGACCACAAGAACACCGACCACACCGAACGCGAGATGCACGAGGTTGTGCAGCACCGAGACCTGGAAGACACCCAGCAGCTGCGCCTCCGAGTGAGCTCCGGCGCCCGCCAGATGCTCCGCCGAGTGGGTGAGACCGGGGATGAACCCAGCGATGCCGGCCAGCAGGAACACGATCCCGAAGACGAGCGCGATCTTCTGGACCACGGTTGCCGCGTATACCGTCGAATCCCCCGGTCGGGTTGCGTGCGGAGTATCCATCTTCGTCCTCTTTCCAGCGTGGGATGCTGACGCTAGCGCCCTGGAACGCGGGCCGAAGAGGGGATTGACGCACCCCGGATCACGACAGTAGGAATTGCACTGCGCCACGATGTTCCAATGCGGCGGGAGCCGTCGGATCAGAGGAGGCTGGCATCATGACCAACCCACGAACAGAGTTCATCGACGTGGTAGGTCGACGACGCAGCTATCTCCACATCACCCCCGCCTCACCTCGATCGGCCGCTCCCTTGCTGCTCGCCCTGCACGGCTCGTCTCAGCAGGGCCGGACGATGCGGAGCTTCAGCGGTCGCACGCTCGACGCCCTGGCCGAGCGCCTCGGCGCCGACCTCGTGTATCTGAACGGTCACGGTCGGGCCTGGAACGACGCCAGACGGCAGAAACTCTCGCGCGCGCAGAACGCCGACGTCGACGATGTGTCATTCGTGAGCACCGTCATCGATCGCTTCGACCGCCCCACGATCGCGGTCGGATACTCCAACGGAGGCCAGCTCCTGCACCGCATCCTGAGGGAGAGGCCCGCACTGCTCGCCGGGGCGGTGATCATTGCCGCAGGGCTTCCCATCGACGACGATTTCATGCTCGTCGATGTCGACCCGGGCCCGACGCCGGTCCTGCTCCTGCACGGTACCGACGACCCGATCGTGCCGTACCACGGCGGCACGCCCCGGATGCTCGGCCGCGCCACTCGCGGAATGGTGCAGTCCGCATGGGCGACCGCCCGCAGTTACGCCCCGGCCGCAGAACCCGCGATCAGCCGCGAAGGAGATGTCGAGCGTGCCGACTGGGAAGGCGTGCGCCTGGTCACCCAGCTCGGCACCGGCCACGTGATCCCGAATCGCACGACCGCCCCCGCCCGGCTCGTCGTCGGCCCCTCCCATCACGACATCGATCTGGGTGAAGAGATCGAGAGCTTCTTCACGCTCGCGGTGCGTTGACACCCACTCGCCCTTGACTCCGCAGGCAGTCCTGGCGTACAAATAAAGAATTACCTTAATTAAGGATAGTTCTAATGACAGTTGCCGACCCGCTGAGCCTCGTGTTCGCCGCGCTCGCGGACCCGACAAGGCGCGAGATCCTCTCCCGGCTGTCCCAGGGATCCGCGACGGTCGGTGAGGTCGCCGCCCCGTTCGCGATGAGCGCCCCCGCGATCTCACAGCATCTGAAGGTGCTCGAGCGCGCGGGACTCGTGACCCGCACGACGCGCGCGCAATGGCGCACGCTCTCGATGCAGACAGATGCCCTGGACGAAGCCTCGGCCTGGGTCGAGACGCATCGCCGCGAGTGGAACATGCGCCTCGACGCTCTCGATACTCACCTCGAAGCCATGAAGTCCACACCGAAACACACGACCGCACAGAAAGCCGAGGAGGCAGAATCATGAACATCACCGCAGGACTGGATGAGAGTCGTCAGTTCTCCATCACCCGCACCTTCGACGCTCCCCGCGAGCTCGTGTGGAAAGCGTGGACCGACGAAGCAGAACTGGCGCAGTGGCTGCACCCTTTCGGTGTCACCACCGACAGCGTGTCGTTCGATGTCCGTGTCGGCGGCCGCTACCGGTACACGATGACGAACGCCGAGACGGGTGAGGAGTTCCCGACCGGCGGCGAGTACATCGAAGTCGAGCCGATCGATCGGCTCGTGTTCACGTGGGGCGATCCCGACGCAGCCGTTGATGCGACACCGGTCATCACACTGACTTTCATCGCGCGAGAAGAGCAGACGGAACTCGTGTTCCACATGCTCGGACACGAAGGCAAGCCAGGAGACGGCTTCATCTACGACGGCTGGGATGAGGCACTGACGAATTTCGGTCGGCACCTCGCCGGTGAGCTGCAGGGCTGAGCAGATGCCCATCACGCTGGACAATGTCGGCATCGTCGTCGAAGACCTCACCGCGGCGATCGACTTCTTCACTGAACTCGGTCTCGAACTCGAAGGTCGGGCCATGGCGGAGGGCGAATGGGCGGGCCGCGTCACGGGCCTCGGCGATCAGAGCGTCGAGGTCGCCATGATGCGCACGCCCGACGGCCATGGCCGCCTCGAGCTCTCGCGCTTTCTGAGGCCCGATGTCATCGCTGACAACCGGACGGCGCCCGTGAACGCACTGGGCTATCTCCGAGTCATGTTCGAAGTGGACGACCTCGATGACACCCTCGGGCGTCTCTTTCAGCGCGGTGCGGAACTCGTCAGCGACGAGGTGGTGCAGTATCAGGACGTGTACCGGCTCTGCTACATCCGCGGCGTCGAGGGCATACTCATAGGCCTCGCGCAGAGTCTTCGCTGACGATCGGTGGGTCAGCTGTTTCCCGATCGCAACGGCATGAGCCGCCGGTAGATCACCACGGCGATCGAGATCGTCGCGACGTGCATGAGCATGAGCGATCCCGCGGCGAGCCAGCCCATCGTGACGCCCACAGCGATGTCCGGGATGAATGACACCGCGAGAAACGCTGGCACGAGCCACCGCATGATGCTCGCAGGACGTCGCGTGAACCGGTTGATCATATGCCAGCCCGCCGCGCCGGCGATCGCGGCGATGACGGTGAAGGCGAGGTAGGCGACCGGCTGCAGTCCGCCGGCGACTTCGGCGCCGAGGGCCACGGCTCCGAGGGCTATCAGGGCATTGACGATGCCGGCGGCGAGCGCCACGATCAGTGCACTGAGCATGATCGCAGTCCGGGCGCGATAGTCCGGCTTGGTGATGGTGGTCATGTTCTTCCTCCTGGATTCGCTGGATTCGGGGTCATCGATGAGCGCGGCGTCATTCGTAGCGGAGTGCCTCCACGGGGTCTTTGCGTGCGGCCCGAGCGGCGGGGAGGGTCCCGGCGAGGAAGGCGACACCCATGATCAGCAGGATGGTCAGCCCCACTGTGAGCGGATCGAAGGCGACAACGGTCAGTCCCGGGAGGTCTGAAAGCAGAGCGCTTCCGAAGAAGGTGCTCGCTGCGGTGCCGACGATCATCGCGATGGCGACGCCGATGGCACTGCCGAGGAACCCGATGAAGACCGCCTCGGTGCTGAACAGCGCGAACACGCGCCCGCTGCCCATCCCCATGGCCTTCATGAGCCCGATCTCACGCGTGCGCTCCTGCACGGACATCAGCAGGGTGTTGACGATGCCGAATGCGGCCGCCAGCAGCGCGATCGCAGCGAACACGTTCAGCACGAGAACGATCGTGTCGATCACCGTGGTGAACGCGCCGAGCTGGTCGGCCGTGGTACTGCCGCTGAATCCGGCGTCGACGAGCCGGTCTTTCAGCTGGTCGATCTGAGCGACGGTAAGGTCCTCATCGAACCAGGCCGTCGCCTGCGTCCAACGATCCAGCTGCTGGGTGGGCAGCCCTGTGCTCTGCAACTGGTGAAGGTCGTCTTCGAGCGCGCGGTTGGCGACGAGCCCCGTGCCGCTGGTGGCGGCGAGCGCTTCCTCTGCGACGCCGACGATCGTGACCTCCGTGCTGTGCTGAGTGAACGCGCCGTCAGTGAGCGCGAGAGTCAGTGGCTGGTCGATCGCGGCGCCGGCGTCGGCGAAGCCGAGCGGCTCGACGTAACTCACCGGGATCGTGACCTGCAGGGCTGTGCTGTCGTCGTCGGGCTCGGCACCGGCTGCGAGCTGCACGCTCTGTCCGGCGACCAGCGCCCCGAGAGTCGCGACATACGGGGTTCCGTCACCGTGCTGGACGTAGTCGAGCTGCACTGATTTGACCGGCTCGACCGCGAGGATGCCGTCGACATCGCCGATCGCCTCGATCTCAGCATCCGTCATCAGGGTGACAGAACTCTGCGCCGGCCCGTTGCCGGTGAGAACCGATTCGGGGTCGTACTCCCGCGGCCCCGTGTCGGTCTGATCCGCAGCGGTGTCGGCGGTCTTGGTGACGGTGATCACGTCGGCGGCGCCGATGCCAGCGACCGTGTCGTCGATATACCGGTTGATGCCGGTGCCGAGTCCGCTGGTGAGGGTGAGCGTGAACGCACCGACGAAGATCGCCAGCACCGTGAGGGTCGTTCGCGCTCTGGAGCGGAACGTGTTCGCGATGGCTGTCCCGATCAGGTCGCCGGCGTTCATGCCGCCACCTGCTCGCCGTCGACGATGACACCGTCACGGACGTGGATGCGCCGATCGCAGCGAGCGGCGAGCTCCTCGTCGTGCGTGACGATGACGAGGGTGATGCCCTGTTCGCGGTTGAGGGCGAACAGGATGTCTTCGACCACTCGACCGGTGGTGCTGTCGAGGTTTCCGGTGGGCTCGTCCGCGAAGATGATCCGCGGGTCGTTGACCAGTGCCCTCGCGATCACCACCCGCTGCTTCTGTCCGCCGGAGAGATCGATCGCCTTGTTCTTCGCCTTGTCGCCGAGCTCGAGCTGCTCGAGGGCGCTCATCGCGCGGTAGCGACGAGCGCGCCGCCCGACGCCTGCGATCTTCAAAGGAAGCGTCACGTTCTCGAGCACGGTCTGACTGCCGGTGAGGAAGAACTGCTGGAACACGAAGCCGAAGATCTTGTTCCTGGCCAGGTTCAACCGCGTGCCCCTCAGCTGGCGAGTGTCCTGGCCGTCCAGCAGCAACGTGCCCTGACTGGGCTGATCGAGAAGCGCGAGCACGTGCATCAGGGTGGATTTTCCCGATCCGCTCTTGCCGACGATCGCGATGCTCTCGCCGTCGCGGATGTCGAGGCTGACGCCGCGCAGTGCATCGAACCGGCTGGGGCCGCGCCCGTATGTCTTGTGCAGGTCGCGCACCGAGAGGATAGGGGCGCTGCGGTCTGCGGCCGTCGGCGGATGAGTCATTGGCGTCTCCTCATGGTTCGGGGTGCAACCAGATTCCCTCGGGTCGGGGCGTGCCCGCGTCGCCTCAGCGAGGCAACTGCGTACCCCCGTCGGGGTATCTGCAGACAGAATCCGGAAGATCGGCGCACACCGGTTCGATAATGGGGAGCATGCGCAGCGCACAGAGCCCGGTGACGTCCGCCGCTGCGCGCGCCAGGCCACCGGGGTGGATGAGAGACCTGCTCGCAGCCGTCACTGTTCTCATCGCGTCGTTCGGACCGCTGTTTCGGTTCACAGACGTGATCCCGCCGATCGGCTACATCATCGCCGGACTCCCGGTCCTGCTCATGTTCGTGCGACGACGGTATCCGTGGGTCGTTCTCGCCGGGTGCGTCGCCTGCTTCGTCGGAGCGTCTCTCCTGCTCGACCTCACGCCGTTCTCCGCACTCCCCACCGGCATCGCGGTGTTCACCCTCGCAACGCGGACCACAAGAAGGACGGTGATCATCGCCGTGCTCGGCGTGCTGGTTGTCATGATTCCGGCATCCGTCTTCCATGAGTGGGCGTCCTTGCACCCGCTGACGATCCTCGTGCTGGTGATGGTGGGCTTCTTCGCCGCCGCCGGCGACGCGATCAGATCCCGCCGAGCGTACATCGAGCAGATCACCCAGCGAGCGGTGCAGGCCGAGCAGACGCGCGAGGCCGAAGCATCCAGGCGCGTCGCCGAGGACCGGCTCCGGATCGCCAGGGATCTGCACGATGCGGTCGCCCATCAGATCTCGGTGATCAATCTGCACGCGGGTGTCGCCAGTCGCGCCATCGACGAGGACCCCGACGCAGCCAGAGCAGCGCTCACAACGGTCAGCACCGCAGCCCGCCGCGTCCTCGGCGAGATCGGCGACCTGCTCTCCACTCTCCGCACTCCCGATGAGGCGCAGCCGCTGGCAGCAGCGCCCGGCCTGCGTCAGATGAACGTGCTCATCGACGAGTTCGAGGCATCAGGGCTGCAGGTCACATCGCGACTGGACGGCACGCTCGACGATCTGCCGGCATCCATCGACCTCGCCGGATACCGTCTGATCCATGAGGCGCTCACCAACGCACAGAAGCACGGGTCCGAGTTGCGGGCCCACATCTGGATCGAACGGAGCGAGAGACGCCTCCGCATCCTCGTCACGAACCCCGCCTCTGATCTCGCCGAGTCTGTCGTTCCTGCGGGGCACGGGTTGCTGGGTATCCGCGAGCGCGTGACCGCCGCCGGCGGCGAACTCCACGCCGGAGGCGAGGGGGCGATCTTCCGGATCGACGCTGTGTTCCCGCTCCGCGCCGACGCAGACGCAGACGCAGACGGCGACTCGACAGCATGATCCGTGTAGCCATCGTCGACGATCAGCCTCTGATCCGCACCGCCGTCGGACAGCTCCTCCGCTCTGAAGCAGACATCGAAGTCGTGGGAGAGGCCGATGACGGCGCGACAGCCGTGGACCTTGCTCTCGCGCAGTCTCCCGATGTCGTTGTGATGGACATCCGCATGCCGAGAATGGACGGGATCGAGGCCACCGAGAGGATCTGCGCGGATCCGGCGCTGGCCTGCACGCGCGTGCTCGTTCTGACCACGTTCGAAGAGGACGAGTACGTCGTCGCCGCGCTCCGCGCCGGCGCCAGCGGTTTCATCGGCAAGGGCGCCGATCCCGACGAGATCGCCCGTGCGGTGCGCGCCGTCCATGCCGGCGACGCGCTGCTGTCACCCGCGGCCACGCGGAGCCTGATCGGCAGGTACCTCGACTCGACCCCCGTGCACGCTCGGCGCCGAACGAGCGCCGATCCCGGCATCCTCACGCCGCGGGAGATGGAGATCCTCCTCCTCGTCGCACGCGGCCTCTCCAATGACGAGATCGCCGCCGACCTCTACATCTCCGCCCACACGGCGAAGACCCACGTGAAGCGGATCATGGCGAAGATCGGCGCGCACGACCGCGCCCAGTGCGTCGTCTACGCCTACGAGCGGAGGCTGCTCAGCCCGGCCGAGGAGACGTAGGCCCGGCGCGTCAGCCCTTCACCGCGCCGGCCATGACGCCGGCGACCAGTTGCTTGCCGAGGAAGACGAACGCGACCAGCAGTGGCAGCGCGATGAGGAACACCCCGGACATGATCAAGGCGTGATCCGCGGTGAACGCGCCGCTCAACTGCGGGATGACCAGCGGGAGGGTCTTCTGACTGCGAAGCACCACAGACGGCCAGAAGAACTCGTTCCACGAGCCGACGAACGTGAACAGAGCGAGCGTGGCCGCCGCGGGCCTGGCCGCAGGAAGGGCGATCGACCAGAAGGTCCGCAGCACGCTCGCCCCGTCGACGCGCGCGGCTTCGATCAGCTCGTAGGGAAGCGCCTCTTTGAGGTACTGCGTCATCCAGAACACGCCGAAGGCTCCGACGAGACTGGGCACGATGAGGGCGGCGAGCGAGTCGATCCAGCCGAACTCGTTCATCATGATGAACATCGGCACGGTGCCCAGTTGCATGGGGATCACCAGGGTGGCGATCACGAAGACGTACAAGCCGTTCTTGCCGCGGAACCCGAGCTTCGCGAATGAGAAGCCCGCGAGCGTCGAGAAGAACACCGTCGCGGCGGAGACCACCACAGCGACGACGACCGAGTTCAGCGCGGACATCCAGAAGTCGATCTGGTGGTTCGAGACGATCGCGATGACGTTGTCCAGCAGGTTGGGCCCTGGGAAGAGTCGGGGCAGCGCGCTCTGCGCGATCTCGACCCGGGTGGAAGAGCCGAGGATCGCGGTGTAGTACAGCGGGAACACCGAGGCGATGAGCACGATCGACAGCAGGGCGTAGGTCACCCAGCCAGGTCCGGGACCGACCGAGTCCTCCCGTGGTTTGAACCTGATCGGCTTGCCCTTGGCCGCCCGCCGCTGCGCGTATTTCTTCGCAGCCGGTCCGGAGATGTTCTCGATCAGCGGGGTGCTCATCGCGTGCGGCCTTTCTCGCTGAGGCGCTTCGCGGCGAGACGGGAGGCGCGGGTCGGCTTGGATGTGCTGGTGGATATCGCTCGGGTGAGGAAGAAGTTCAGCAGTGTGAAGAAGATGATCACTGCCGCGAAGAGCCATGCGACTGCCGCAGCCTGCCCCATGCGGTCCTGCCAATCGCCGAAGCCCAGGTTGAACAGGTAGAGCACGGTGGTCAGCCACTGGTTGTCCGCGCCGCCCTGGCCGGTTCCCCCGCTTCCGGTGCCGTCGAAGACTCGTGCCTCGTCGAACACCTGCAGGCCACCGATCGTCATCGTGAGCACGACGAAGATCATGGTCGGACGGATGCTGGGGATCGTGATGGAGAAGAACTGACGCGCGCGCCCCGCACCGTCGATCGTCGCGGCCTCGTACATCTCGCGAGGGACCGTCTGCATGGCTGCGAGGAAGATCAGGGCGTTGTAGCCGGTCCACCGGAAGATGATCATCGTCGCGATGGCGACGTGCGAGAGGAACCGGTTGTGGAAGAACGGCGAATCGACGTCGTTGAACCAGCCGAGCTCGTGCATGAACGGCGTCACCAGCCCGAACTGGCCGAACACCTGCGAGAAGATCATCGCCGAGGCGACGGGCATGACGACGAAGGGCACCAGAACGCCCATTCGCCAGAACGTCTTGGTCCTCAGGTTCTGGTCGAGGATGGCTGCGATCATCAGCGCGAGGATGAGCTGCGGTACGAGCGACAGCACGAAGATCGAGAAGGTGTTCTGCAGCGACGTCCAGAACGCCGGCTGGTTCAGCACCCACGTGAAGTTGTCGAATCCGACGAAGTCGCCCTGACCGAGGCGGCGATCCCAGTCGTGCATCGCGACCCAGATGTTGAAGACGATCGGGAACAGCCCGAAGATCGCGAAGCTCAGGAAGAACGGCGAGATGTAGAGGTACGGCGAGACTTTGATGTCCCACCTGGACAGGTTCCGAGAGAACCCGAGGCGACGCGGCGCAGTTGTCTGCAATGTCATGTCTCTGCCTGTTTCATCTTCGTTGTGGACGCGTGTGCGCCGTGGCCCGCCCCTCACGGAACGGGCCACGACACCTCATGGTCGGTCGGTCAGTCGGTCAGCCCGAGTGCGTCGAACTCTGCAACCGATGAGTTCCAGGCGTCCGCAGCATCCTCATTGCCCGATTCGATGCGACGGATGCCGTCCATCACGAGCGTCTGGATTCCGGCGAAGTTCACGCCACGGTAGCCGCCGGCCGCCTTGTCGCCCGCGGACTCAGCCAGGCCGGCATAGATCGCTCCGGTCTCCTGGCCGCCGAAGAACTCGTTTGCCGTCTCGGCGACGGCGGGGTCCTGCATCGCCTCGAGCTGCGACGGGAACTGGCCGTTGAGCAGGAACATCGAGACGGCGGCCTCCGGTGAGGTGAGGAAGTCCGCGAGCTGGACGGCAGCGTCGGTGTGCTTGCCTGCGGCCGGGACGGCGAAGAACGAGCCGCCCCAGTTGCCGCCGCCGTCGGGGAAGGCATCCGCGATGCGCCAGCCCTCGAGGCCTGCGGCGTTCTCCGCGATGATGCCCGTCGCCCATGCAGGGGTGATGACAGTGGCCTGCAACTCGAGGTCGGGGTATGGGCTGCCCTCGATGATCTCCCGCATGAGCTCCAGGTCGCGCCGGGTCGCGTCCGCGTGGCGGGTGATCGCCTTAGCGCGTCCGGTCGAATCGGCGGCGTAGTCGGTCGGGTACAGGTGTGTGGAGAGGAAGTCGAGGGGCACGTCGCGCTCGGCGCAGTAGGCGAGGAACTCGTGGATCCACACCGGCTGCCAGTCCAGGCTGTCCGGGTCGGCCGTCTCCGCGGTCTCGACCTCCAGAGTCGGGTCGTGATACTCACCGGCGTACTGCGCGTCGGGGACGAAGACGCCCGCCCACTCGGAAGCGAGAATCGATCGCCTTGATCGCTCTCGCACTGGCCTCGTACAGCTCGAAGTACTCCGTGCGCGTTCCGGTCCAGAAATGCGGTAGCGCGCCCAACCAGTCGCTGTCGACTCGGCAATATTACGGTTCAATAACGGGCGGACGCGTCGAAACAGTTTCGGAGGGATGAGAATGAGTTCCAGCTCGGCCACGCCGCGCAAGGCCACGCTCTCGGATGTGGCCGCCGCATCGGGGGTGTCGAAGGCGACGGTGTCCAAGGCGCTCAACGGTCGCGACGACGTGTCGGCGGAGACGAGGGAGCGCGTGCTCGCCGCAGTGGCCGAACTCGACTACCGGCCCACGACGTCACCGACCGCGGACGGGCGGCGCGCGATCGCCGTCGCCTTCGACATCCCCGCCTCGCCTTACATCCTCAACGTCCTCCAAGGCGTTCTCGCCTCGGCCACCGACAACCGTCTCGACCTGTTGACTCGGCTCGCCCCCGACCGCACGGTGCGCACCCAGCGGGCTGTCGCGCACGCGTGGATCGCCGAACAGCGCGCGGCCGGCGTCATCGGCGTCGTCGGCCTGACCCTTTCCAGACCGGATGCTCTGCTCGATGCCGCTGCCGAGGCGAAGCTGCCGTTCGTGATGGTCGACCCGGTCGACACCGCACATCGCCGCCTGGTGAGCATCGCGTCGAGCAACTGGGCCGGCGCACGCGCGGCGGCCGACTACCTGATCTCACTCGGTCACCGCCGGATCGCGTGGATCGGTGGCCCGGAATCGTCCGTCGCCGCCCGCGATCGTTTGTACGGCTACCGCGCCGCGCTCGATGCGGCGGATGTGAAAGCCGATCCCGCCCTGGCAGTGTCGGACCAGTTCGACGTGGCCGCCGGCGCTCGGCACGCCCGCGAGATGCTGACGGCACCCCACCCACCGACAGCCATCATGGCCGCCGATGACGAGATCGCCGTCGGTGTTCTCGCGACCGCGCGGGAGCTCGGTATCCGGGTGCCGGAAGACCTCAGTGTCATCGGGTTCGACGACACCCCGCAGGCGCCCTGGACGACGCCGCCGCTGACCACTGTGCGGCAGCATCTCGAGGATATGGGCCGCATGGCCGTGCAGACCGTCGAATCTCTGGCCGCGGGGCAGCCGCCGGTCTCACGTCATGTCGAACTGGCGACGACCCTGACGATCCGCGAGACGGTGGCGCCGCCGGCGCGATGAGACCCAGCCGAGGCATCCGTGGTCAGACGGTCACCAGCAGCCGCAGAACATCGGCGGGATAGACGCGCACCTGTTGGGCGCCTTCGTCGAACGGCCGCCACACCACCGGAACGACGCTCCCATCGCTCTCGGCGAGAGTCGCGCCGGTGGCTGCCGGCCTCGCGCCGGATCGCGGCGCCGTGTGTTTCGCCTAGCTCGACACTGCCGCCGATCAACCGGTTGAATCCGTTCGGGTTCTCCAGAGTCGGGGCATTATGGCTGACAGCATGCGCGGTGCCCTCCGCGTTCGGCGCGATCGGCATGGCTTTGACGCGGATGCGACTTCGATCGATCGACACCCGGTCACGCTATCGCGTATCCGCCGCTCCTAGCGGAGCAGCTCCGCATCGAATTCGACCCGGCGATCCGCGGCATCCGGGTCGGTGAACTCGAGCAGTCGCCGACCTTCAGCGGTGAGCTCGGCGACGACCGATTCGGGCAGTTGCGCATAGGGTCGGATACTCAGTGTCACCGCGTCGGGGCCGCGTGTGATCGTCCAGTCGGCTCCCGTGAAGCCGTCGATGAGCACGACGGACGGCACCGGTCCGTGCGGGCGATGGGAGTGCCGGTAGAAATCGTCGGTGATGACGCGACTGCGGTCGGCGTGCGACAGAAGCAGATTGTCGAAGTCGTACAGGAAGCGCGGCGGCGCAGGTGCGTCGGGGTCTGGTCGGGGCGCGTCTGGCAGGTCGAACAACTCTTCACCCTGCTCGCCGCGGAAAGCCACAAGCTGCGGTCGCAGCGGATCTATCACCTCGCGAAGGCGGGTCAGACCAGCCCACCGCTGCACGTCGGCGACCGTGGCGGGCCCGAACGCCGCGAGATAGCGCAGCACCAGATCCTTCAGACCCGGCTCCGGCGCAGCGACCGGCCCCAGCCAGGCGTCCACGGTGGTGTGCGCGATCGGTCCGCTGCGACCCCACAGCCCGCGAGGCGGCACCTGCACGAGCGGAACCAGGTTGCGCAGCGCGTACGCGAGGGTGGCGGGTGGAACATCAGGCCACTGAGGCCGCAGACGCTCCCCCACCTCCTTCGCCGTCATCGGCCGCTCAGCGAGCAGCGATCGCCCCGCGGCGACCAATGCCTCGACGTCGACATTGCGAATCGCGCGTCCGTGCGAGGCGTTCGAGTACAGGTCCTTGTCGAGGACGGGCTGCACCAGGTCGCGCAGCGCTCGAGCGTCGGATGCCGTGACCAGATGGATCGTGGATCGCATGACCGCGATGCGCACCAGACTCCGATCGACCAGCATCCCGGCCACCTGACCGGTGGTGACGTCTGCGACACGGCTCCACAGCCCGACGTACCAGCTGTGCGGAGTCTGGGCCTGCAGACCGACCAGGTGCTCCACCGCGTCTGCAACAGAGCGGTCGCTTCTCTCCAACAGCTGCTGCCGCGCCAGCGTGGCGCGGTTGAGCGCCCGCCGGCTGAGCTCCTCGACCATGCGGCTCAGTCTCGCAGACCGTCGAAGAACTGCCGCAGGTCGCCGACCAGCAGATCCGGAGCCTGGTGCGCCGGATAGTGTCCGCCGCGATCGAACTCGTTCCACGAAATGATGTTCGCGTGGTCGCGGTCGGCGAAGCGTCGGATGCCGGAGAAGTCCCCGGCGAATGACGCGAGACCCAGCGGCACCGTTGTGGGTCCCTGCGGCTTGTCCTCCTCTGGAGCGTGCCGGTCTTCCCAGTAGAACCGCATCGAGGATGCCGCGGTCTGCGTCAGCCAGTACAGCGCCACATTGGTGAGCACGAAGTCAGGATCGACGTCGTCGCCGAACAGCTGGTAGCTCCAGGCGAGTTGACCTGCCGGCGAATCGGCGAGCGCGTGGGCGAGGTTCTGCGGCTGAGTCGACTGCAGCTCATTGAAGGCGAGCTTGTCTGCACTGAAGCGCTGCAACGCCGACAGCTGAGCCATGTCCGCCTCGGTCATGCCGGCGAACTCGGCGGGATCGCCCGACGGGAAGGAGTAGATCTGGTCGACGTGCACACCGGCCACGTGCTCGCTGTCGCGACGGCCGAGTTCGGGTGCGACGAAGGCCCCGGCGTCGTTGCCGTGCGTCCCATACCGCTGATAGCCCAGGCCCGCCATCAGTTCAGCCCATGCGCGCGCCGTGCGATAGCGGTTCCAGCCGGGTTCCGTGGTGGGACCGGAGAAGCCGAAACCCGGGAGGGACGGTATCACGACGTCGAACGCCTGTGCCGGATCGCCGCCGTGCGCCCTCGGGTCGGTCAGCGGGCCGATGACGTCGAGGAACTCCACGAAGGAGCCCGGCCAGCCGTGCGTGAGGATGAGCGGGAACGCGTCGGGTTCTGGCGAGCGCACGTGCAGGAAGTGGATGTTCTGCCCGTCGATCGTGGTCGTGAACTGCGGGATGTCGTTGAGTCGCTGCTCTGTGGCACGCCAGTCGAACTCGTCTCGCCAGCGGCGGACGAGCTCACGGACCGGGTCCACGCGCACGCCGTAGTCGCCGGCATCCGCAGGGAGTTCCTGCGTGAAGCGAGTGCGCGCGAGGCGGCCCTTGAGGTCGTCGAGGTCGGTCTGGGGGATGTCGATGCGAAACGGTGTGATGTTCATGACTCAAAGCTAGAACTCAATCAGGCAAGCTTCGTTCCTGTATAAGAAATAGACTCGAGGAATGCTGGAAACGTCCGCCGTGAGACTGCTGCGCATGCTCTCGCTGCTCCAGGCACGCCGCGATTGGACCGGTCCCGAACTCGCACAGCGGCTCGGTGTCAGCGAGCGCACCGTACGCAACGACGTCGAGCGCCTGCGTGCGCTCGACTACCCGATCGATGCCACTCGCGGCGCAACGGGCGGCTATCGCCTGGGCGCAGGAGGGCAACTGCCACCGTTGCTGCTCGATGACGAAGAGGCCGTGGCGATCGTTCTTGGCCTTCGTGCCGCTACTGGCCTCGCCGGCGTCGAGGAGACGTCGCTGCGAGCACTCACCAAGCTCGAGCAGGTGTTGCCACATCGATTGCGACGCCGGGTGGCGGCCCTTGCCGCGTACGCCGTGAACGTACCCGCCGACGGCCCCTCTCCACAGGTCGACGCCGAGCTGCTCAGCACGCTCGCCGCATGCTGTCGCGACACCGAAAGGCTGCGCTTCGACTACCAGGCGTACACGGGCGAAAGTTCGCGGCGCGAGGTCGAACCGCACCGCCTCATCACCTGGGACCGCCGGTGGTATCTGCTCGCGTGGGACCTCGGTCGCGACGATTGGCGCACCTTCCGGATCGATCGGATCACACCGCGGATGCCGACCGGTGCGCGCTTCACGCCCCGCCCGCTGCCTGCGGAGGACCTCGCCGCCTACGTGTCCGGAAACGCTTCCGCGGCGGCCTGGCGGCACAACGCGACCGTCGTGGTTCACGCCCCTGCCGGGGTGATCGTCGAACGGATTCCTGCAGCTGCCGGAAGCGTCGAAGCGCGGGACGAGCGATCATGCCTCTTCCGCACCGGCGCGGATTCGCTCGACACGATCGTCGTGCACTTGAGCCTGCTCGGCGTGGACTTCGAGGTCACCGATCCGCCCGAGCTGGTGGACCGGGTGCGCGAGCTCGGCGAGCGATACACGCGTGCCGTCTCCATCAAGACGAAGCCGCCGTCGACGACCGAAGTCCAGCCGACCGTCAGCCTCTGACGGTCGGCTGGACGACGGAGGGTCGACAGCATCCGTCCGCGGACGCCGCGAGATCACCGCGCGGCGAGAATCGCGTCAGACAACCACTGACCGAAGTCTCGGAAACCAGGCCCGTCACCGTCGCTCCGCTCTCGGCGAGCACTGTCGAGGAGGGCAGCATCCGGATGGGGCTGATCGTTGATGATCGAGACCAACTCAAGGTAGCGCCCCTCGGTCGCGTTGTACTCCGCGTCTTGGAGCGCCGCGAGCGTGAGGCCGTCGAGGTCGCGATAGCGGGCTGCGAGGCGTAGCCGAAGGTCGTCGTCGGCCGCGACTGCGAAGGTCTGTGCGAGCTGCTCGACCAGCTGTGCGGCGAGTGCGACCGCCTGGGCACCGTCCGCGGCGAATCCCGCCTGGTGAGCAGCCATCAGTTTCGGCATCAGGTCGGTGCCCGCCGAGTTGATGAACTCCTGCACATGAGGTGTGGACATCTCCGAGCCCGGGAACTCCGCATATGTTGCGTGCAGATAGGAACGAGTCGCCTCACGGAACCGGTCGTCTCGCAGCAGCTCAGCCAAGCTGACCCAGGCATCGAGTTGCTCCGGGGCGGGGTCGGGTGGCAACACTGGGAACACTTCACGGATCCGTTCGATCGCCGGCTCAGGAAGCCCCGCGGAGACGTCGGCCAGGAAGTCATCGACCAGTCGCTGACGCTCGGCGTCGGGCATCGTCACCAGCTTGCGCAGCAGGTTCGCTCGTTCCGCAGTGCCATCCTGCCGCACGAGAGCGCGGAGCACGGCACGCTTCGCCTGCATATCGGTCGCCCGCTTCTCGATGACATCGAGATGCTCGGCGAGGACGTCGCGCAGCGACGATGTGCCGGTGAGAACGCGGCGCACTTGATCCAGGCTGGTCTCGAGGTCGCGCAGCGTGCGGACGAACTCGAGTCGGGCGATCGCATCCACGTCGTAAAGGCGATGGCCGCCATCTGTCGCGTCCGTCGGGTGCACGAGCCCCTCATCGGCGTAGTAGCGGATGGCGCTGACGCTGAGTCCGGTTCGGTGAGCGACATCGCCGATGGAGTAAAGAGTCTCTTCTGAGTTGTTCATGCTCCTACCCTGCGACCTCAAGCGGCTTGAGATGCAAGTCCCGTTCGCACAGCATTTCAGATCCACGACGCGGCGGCATTGATCTCGTCGGGAGCGGCTGGCGCAGTACGGTGAGCATGTGTCTCCCGGTCGTAAGTTCCCTCCTGCAAGGAAGTCGACTGCGGCTCGCGCAAGGTATGCCAAGCGCAGAAAGCAGCGCCTGGCACGCGTGGACAACGATCTCACACCAGACCAATGGGCCAGCATCCGCGACGCATGGGGCGGCTGCGCGTACTGCCGAGTGACGGACGTTCCCGTGCAGCGCGACTGCATCCTGCCGATCTCTCGCGGTGGCCGCTACACGTTGGAGAACGTCGTCCCAGCCTGCGCCTCGTGCAATGCGAGCAAACACAATGGCGAGGTCACTGCGTGGCTTCGCCGAAAGAAGCTGGACGAGCGAACCTTCCTCGTCCGTCACGCGACGATCCTGAAGGCACTCCTTCCTGCCTGATTCCTCGAGAACCGGGCATCTCGGCGACATGGTCCGTGCTGTTCGGCCGCGGATGGTTCAGGCTGGGTCCGACCTCCGTCGACGTAGATGGGTTCGGGATGATGATCCGCCTCGATAGTAGGCTCACGCCGATGACGAACGCCGATGTAGTACAAGCCGCCGAAAGCTGGATCTCTCCTCAGATCAAGGGTTGGTCCACTGAGTGGCGGACCAACCTGGCTCAATGGCTTGAGCCCAGCCTTGCGCTCGTGGGCGATGCTGAGTGGGGCGCTCAATTCCGCGACATGGTTCAGCTCCCCGTCCAGGACCCCTTGGCATGGGCTAACCAGCGGATCGAGCTATCGGATGGTCACTGGGCTATCGCAGGCATCCGATTCCGGGGTCGAGACGTCGAGAAGCCGTTCGTGGACGTGATCGCCACTTCGCTCCCTCCAGTGCCCTCAGGCCTTGCCGCTCTCGGCGAGGTGTTGACGCACTTCAGCGCGTTCTCGCCACTATGCCTGCGGGTCAACATGCCCGCCCCGGAAAAGGGGCCTCAGGCGCTTACTGCTTCGAACGTGGCTGCCGGACGAGCCACCCCGGATCTGCTTATCGTGGCGCGTCCGGTGGCTGAGATGCTTGAGCAGTCGGCGGCCAACCGATACGACGAAGTTTCGCTCGCCCCTTACGACCCTGCCGCGGCTGAAGCACGTGTCGCAGCCATCTATGACGAACTGAAGCCCGCGCGGCCACAACTCGGGCAGTGGGCCACCCCGGCGGACGCAGATGCGCTTGAGGGTGCCGCCGACGAGGGTCTTCTTTTCGACATTCGAGTCAACGGCACTTCAGCAGGGGTCGTGGCGGCTGAGCGTGACAACGCCTACGGCTTCACCGGCTTCTGCATGCAGGAGATCGTTCTCGACTCAGCCCACCGTGGACAACAGATCGGTGTCGCAGCGTTACAGCGGCTGTGCCGAGAATTGCCGTCGGGTCCTCAAGACGTGCTCTGGGGGCATATCCACCCCGGCAACGTCCCCTCGCTGCGCAATGCGCAGGAAAGCGGGCGCAAGGTGATCAGCGCCCACGTATGGCTGACACCCCCCGGCTACGCCGGCATGCCCGAATAGGAAGCTGCACCCTGAGCTCAAGGCGCCCACTCCGGATCCGGCCCACCGTTCCGCCGTCACGGAGACCCGTCCCGCTCTCCCGCTGAAGCGAACAAGTGCGCGGCCCCCTCGGATAGCCTTCACACATGGTCGAGGAAGTCTTGGCGGGAGGCAACGTCAGCGGTGCGGTGGTCCGCGTAGGCGCAACTGTTCGGAAGCCGTGGATGCCTTCGACACCGAGCGTGACTCGGTTCGTTGAGACGATCCGCGCGGTCGGCGTTGATGCACCCACGCCCTTGGGCCGTGATGACGCCGGCCGGCAGATTCTCGAGTTCGTGCCTGGCGAGCTGGCGATGAACGGCCCTCGCCTCTCGTCTTCTCAGCTCCGCAGAGTCGGCGCGATGGTGCGGGCCATCCACGATGCGAGCGCGGGCTTCACCCGCGATGCCGAGGACATCTGGGAGACGGCTATCGCGGCACCTGGCGACGAACTCATCTGCCACAACGATCTCGCGCCGTGGAACCTCATCATCGGAGATCGATGGATGTTCATCGACTGGGACGCGGCAGCCCCGAGCACGCGACTTTGGGACTTGGCCTACGCGGCGCAGGCCTTCGCCCTGTCCGAGCCGACTCGGTCGGTGCAGGAGTCAGCGGCAGACCTCGCAGTCTTCGTGGCGGGGTACGAGGCAGACGCCGCCATGCGAGCGGAATTGCCGGTGGCGATGGCTGCACGCACAGAAGCGATGTACGCCCTGCTGCACTCATCGCACGATGCCGGGATTGAACCGTGGGCTTCGATGTTCGTCAGCGGGCATGGAGACCACTGGCGAAACGCGACGCACTACGTGAAGTCGCACCGGGACGAGTGGGCTGCAGCGCTCGCCGCCTCCTCAGGTTGTGATGCCAGCGTCAGCCAGGATGAGCGGCACGTAAGGCTGAGTGGCCAGTCGCGATATGTCGGCGGGTGTGAACCAGGCAACCTCGCGTAGCTCATCTTCCTCGAGGGTGAACGCGTCGGACACGAGCCGGCATGCGTACGCGGTCGTCACATAAGCACAGCGGTCGCCGTTCGGGTAAGTGATGAACATGTCTTCACCCCCGTACGCACCGATGATCTGCTCAACCTCCGCTTCAACACCGAGCTCCTCGCGAATCTCGCGGGCAATCGCGGAGATCGGCTCTTCGCCAGGCTCAAGGCCGCCTCCGATTAGCCCCCACTGATCGTTACCATGCGACAGCGCGAGAAGAACCTCTCCGACGCCGTTTCGGATCACCGCTGACACGGCGGGAAGAAGAAGCAAGTCGCTACCGACTCGGTCGCGCAACGACTTGAGGTATGGCGAGACCGGCATGTGCTCCAGCGTACGATCCTGCGTGATCGCCGACGTCATCTTGGAGATTCGACGGTCAGGACCTGGGTTGCAAACCGCGCGATGTCGAGCGCGGATCATAGGCTGATCTCCCATGAGGTTCCTCGCTGTCACCGAACGGTTCGTGTCGCGCTACTTTCCTGAAGCGAGCGTCGTTGTGCTCGCAGGGAGTACATCCAGGGGAGCGAGGACCTCGACGAGTGACATCGACCTGCTCATACTTGGCGAGACGATCTTCGCTGACGACCGGACGAGTTTGGCAGCAACATATCGCTTCGAGGACGAAGTCTTCGAAGTCTTCGCGTATACCGAAGAGGGCTTCGCCGCTTGGGCGAACCGCGGTTTCGAGCAGCACCGGCCAGTGATCGTCCAGATGCTCCTTGACGGGATCACTGTCCGAGGCCCCGCCGAACATGAGCGATATAGGCAAGCCTGGTCGCCGAAATACGAGGCGGGCCCAACGCTCGACCCGGCTGAAGCGACATTCCGTCGCTACGTCATAACGGACCTGCTCGATGACTACTCGGACGCCACAGATCCGATCGAGCGGCACATCCTTGCTGCGCTTCTCTTCGACAAGACGGCTGAGCTCGTGTTGCTCACGAACTCGCGGTGGATCGGTGCGGGCAAGTACCTTCCGCGGCGCCTCGCAGAATTTGATTCTGATCGCGCTGCGGCTTTGGGGGCTCCCCTTCTGGCGGGTAGCCACAGTCGTTTCGCAACGCAGATCGGCCTCGAGCTCGACCGTGCTGGAGGTCGCATCCAAGAAGGCTTCCAACGCTAGCGGCGCACGGGTGCTCGCGCCGTCGAGCGTCGGCCGTGTGGCGTGCGGCCGTGACGTCCATTCCACTCGCCGGTCCGAAGCCGCGGTAGTGCGCGATGTCACGAGAAGAGGTGACACTGTGTCACTTCCGGGAAATCGCGGGTCAGGAATGCTGGAAAGGGTGAAAGAACGCGATCTGTTCCTCAACGCCATTATCGAGGTCACCACGACGGTTTTCCCGGCTCGTTCGCACAGGAGGGCGACGTCTTCACGATCGGCGCCCGGCTGGCTGCCCGAAGAGCCGCACCGTCCGCGATCGTGACCGCCGACGCGGATCGCGAATCGTGCCGATCGCCCGCCACCGACACGCCCGCAGCACACGCCGCAGAAGGAGTCGCACCGTGATCACCTCACCCCTCACCTTCGACCTCGTCGACGGCGTGGCGGAGCTCGAGCCCGCAGACCGCCTCACCGACCTCGCCTTCACGCCCACCGGTGCGTGCGTTGGCGTCTGAGAGCATGCGCCGCTTCCTTACCGCTGCTCTCTGCACCCTTCTCGCTGTCGCCGCGCTCACCGGGTGCGCCGACGCCGCTCCGGCCCCCTCTGCATCTGCCGCCGCAACTCCGACGGTCAACGTGCCCGCTCCGAACCTCGACTCCGTCGTGGAGGAGGGGCTCATCGGCCTCGAGCAGGAGTACGACGCGACCATCGGGGTCGTGGCCGTCGACACCGCCACCGGCGAATCCGTCTCGTACGGCGGCGACCGTCGGTTCGGCTTCGCTTCCACCATCAAGGCTTTCGCCGCCGCAGAGTTCCTCCGGTCGGTGCACGACTCGGAACGTGACGAGCTCGTCCACTGGACGGCGGAAGAAGCGGACGCCGCCGGCTACGCTCCCGTGACCTCGCAGCATGTCGAGGACGGACTGACCTACATGCAGCTAGCCGAAGCCGCCGTCCGATTCAGCGACAACGCCGCCCTCAACTTCATCCTCGACCGGATCGGCGGTCCCGCAGCCCTCGATGCCGCCCTCACAGGACTGGGCGATGTGACCACCGAGGTCGTGAATGACGAGCCGACGCTCAACGTCATCGAACCGGACAGCACCCAGGACACCACTAGCGCGGCCGCGTTCACGGCGTCACTCGCGACGATCCTCGACGGATCCACGCTGGTCGCAGCGGACAGAGCGTCGCTCATCGACTGGATGAGCGACAACCGCACCGGAGACGCCCTCATCCGCGCAGGTGCGCCCGAAGGCTGGGTGGTCGCCGACAAGTCCGGCGGAGCAGGTCCGATCCGCAACGACATCGCCCTGGTCACGCCGCCCGGAGAAGAGCCCATCGTCATCACCGTGATGACGTCGCGGAACGACCCAGACGCGGACTTCGACGACACGCTCGTCGCCAGAACCGCATCCATCGCCCTGAACGCACTCGACCGGAGCACGTAGGAGAAGAATGTCGCACCACGATCGCACCCCCGCCGCCAACCTGCACGACAGAATCACAAGCGGTCGGGTCACCTGGCCCGACCTCTGGCTCGCCGCCGGCGTCTCCGTCGCGCTCTATGCCATCGGCATCCTGCTCTACCTCCAGATGCCGGACGAAGACACGGTGGCCAAAGGCTTGGCGCTGTTCGCGATCTCCGGGCTCGCGCCACTCGGCGGAGTGCTCGTCATGATCGCCCTTCGCAGACGAAACGCGACGCTCTTCGGCATCACCCGTGTGGCGCCGAGATGGCTCGCGATCGCATTCGTGATCGGCATCGGAGTCGTCGCTCTGAACCTGGGCGTCACGACTCTGGTGAGCATGACCACCGATGCCGCCGATGTCCAGGGCGGGTACCAGTCGGCCGCGACCAGCGGCATCGCCGGGTTCATCGGAGCCATTCTCCTCGGTGCGGTCCTGACCCCGATCGGCGAGGAGCTCCTCTTTCGCGGGGTGCTTTTCACCCTGCTCACCCGCTACCGCGTCTGGGTCGCGGCGATCCTCAGCAGCATCGTGTTCGCGCTCAGCCACGGACTCAACCTCGCGACTCCCGTCGCGTTCATCGTCGGCCTCGCAGCTGCCTGGCTGATGCACGCGACGAAGTCGATCTGGCCCGGTGTCGTCGTCCACGCCGTCAACAACGCCTCCTCATCGATCGTCTCGCTCATCTACTCCCAGATGATCACCGGATGAGAGACCACCACGAGGGTGATGCCGCTCTCGCACTCGGCCCACGAAAGGAATCACCCATGACGAACACCACATCGAACTGGCTCCTCCAGTCGGACGATCCGGTGCCCAGCCCTCGCGTTCCCCCCGCCGTCGAATACCACCGCGTCTACGCGGGTGAGAAGCGCCGCATACTCCGCGGTGTCGTCGCAATCATCCTGGTGTTCGTCGGGCTGGTCGGGTTCGCGCAATTGTTCCTGATCGGGGCGCGCCTCGTCGACACGGAGCTCCTCGGGCGCACCGGCTTCACGCCGCTTCAGCAAGCCGCGGGTGCACTGTCGCTCGCCGTGCTCATCCCCTACTGCATGCTGTTGCAGCACCTTCTCTATGGAGTCCCATCCCGGTCGCTGCACTCCGTCGCTGGACGCTTCCGATACGGCGTCTTCGGACGAGCACTACTCGCCTTCGGACCGCTGCTGCTCGTCGTCATCGCCTCCGGCTTCCTCTTGGCACCCGTCGACCGTGTCCCCTGGTCCACGGTCGACCTCGTCGCCTACTTCGTGATCGGCATGCTGCTGACACCACTCGCGGCAGCCGGCGAAGAGTATGGCTTCCGCGGGTTCATGTTCCGCGTCGTCGGCGGATGGACGCGTGATGCACGCTTCGGTGCCGTGATCGGTATCACCATCCCGACCGTCCTGTTCTCTCTCTTCCACGGCTCACTCGACCCCTACATCCTCACCTCCTACCTGGTGCTGTTCGGCTCGCTGGCGATCGTCACCTGGCGCACCGGAGGGCTCGAGACCGCCATCGTCCTCCACGTCGTCTATAACGTCACGGCCCTCGTGCTCGGCACAACCTTGCACGTCGATCTCGGCGGAGCACTGAACAGCCGCGGAGAGATCTCAGGCTCCATCGCCACCCTCATCCCCAGCGCCGCACTGATCCTGATCACCGTCTTCATCTGGTGGATCACGCGAAAAAGCGGCCCAGCACGCACCCCAGACAACCGACGATCTGAAAATTCCGTGACCAAACCGTTGCATTCGTTACCGCCCCGTTATACAGTGATCACACGGTGAATGTTTGCTGTGGCATCCACCGAATGTGATTGCAGGACACTCTTGGTGCAAGGGACAAGGGCCGGTCGGGAGCCTCTCCGACCGGCCCTTCACCATTCCTACTAATCTGTATGCATGACGGATCGGAAGCTCGCCCTCGAGACCTGGGAGAGCCTGTTTCGTGCCCAGCACGAGCTCTTCGCGGCCATGGCCGCTGACTTCGACGGCACTGCCATCACCCAGGCGGAATACGACGTCCTGCTCACGGTCGTCCGCTCCCCGGAGATGACTGCGCGCCTTCGCGACGTGACGACCAACATGCTCATCAGCCAGCCGAGCGTCTCCCGACTCGTCGACCGCATGGTCGCGCGCGGCCTGATCGAGAAATGCCCCGATCCTGATGACGGCCGCGGCGCGCTCATCCGGGCGACCGAAGAGGGTGCCCGTTCCTTCCGCGCAGTCGCGACGGTTCATGGGCGCTCGATCGCGGAGCGGATGTCGGCGCTCGACGACGACGAGTTGCGCGCACTGCTCGAGCTCACTCAGAAGCTCCGCGGAGCCTGACGGATACTCCTCCCCATCGCCCATGCGCCGATCTCTGGCATAGTCGAAGCTGTGCAGCCTCTGCGAATGCGGGGCAGGGAGGGTACTTCATGGAGATCGCCGGAATCGCCGGAATTCTGATTCTCGTCGGCATCGGCGTCGTCGTCCTGATCGTGGTCGGCTTGGTCGTGCTGCTGTTCGCGCGCAGCTGGATCAAGGTCGCCAGGGCGGATGAGGCGCTCGTCATCTCGGGTCGCAAGCAGAGGATCCAGCGCGCCATTCTCGCCGCCGACGGCACCAGCAGCTCGGAGAGCGTCGACTCCCCCGTCACGGTGATCGTCAACGGCAAATCGCTCGTCAACCCGATCACGCAGCGCCACGAGATCATCTCGCTGCGCTCGCGTCAGGTCTCGCTGAACGCCGAGGCGCAGTCGCTCGACAGCGTCACGCTGAACGTCGACGGCGTCGCGATCGTGAAGATCGGCTCCGACCCGCTCTACGTGCGCCGCGCAGCCGAGCGATTCGCTTCGCAGGATGCAGCGATCGAGCAGTTCACCACCGAGCAGCTCGAGGGAGCGCTCCGCGGTATCGTCGCAACCCTCTCCGTCGTCGAGCTCATGCGCGAGCGGAAGAAGTTCTCCGACCAGATCGCCGCCGACGTCTCGCAGGAACTCGCCGAGCAGGGTCTGATCCTCGACTCGTTCCAGATCAAGGGCATCACCGACAAGGTCGGCTACATCCAGTCGCTCGGCGCCCCCGAGATCCAGGCCAAGCGTCAGTCTGCCGAGATCTCGCAGACGAACGCCGACCGCGCGATCAACCAGAAGAACATCGCCAACCAGGAAGCCAACCTGATCGAGCAGACCGCGCTCGACACGAACACGGCGAACTCGAACGCCGGCATCGGCCGCGCCCGCGCTGAGGCGGAGCAGGCCGAGAACCTCGCCCGTGAACAGGCCCAGCAGGCCGTGCTTCAGCAACAGGCCGAGAACCGCCAGGCGCAGCTGGATGCCGACGTCAAGCGCGTCGCCGACGCTCAGCGATACGAGGCCGAGACCCGCGCCCAGGCCGAGCTCTACACCCGCGAGCGTGCGGCAGAGGCCGGCGCGATCGAGCAGATCAAGCAGGCAGAGGCACGCACGCGGATCGCCGAGCAGCAGGCTGAGGCCGACAAAGCACGCGCGGCTGGTGAGGCGACAGCCGCAGAGGCGAAGGCCACCGGTGACGCCAACGCCCTCCGCGCTCTCGCCGAAGCCGAAGCCGAAGCGCGCCGCCTGCGCGCGAACGCCGAGGCCGACGCGATCCGCGCCGAGGGTGAAGCACGAGCCGCCGCACTCGAGGCAGAGGCGAAGGCGATCGCATCCAACCAGGAGGCCTTCCTCTCGCAGCGCGTCCTCGACGTGCTTCCCAACATCATGAGCGAATTTGCGAAGGGCTACGCCACGATCGGAAGCGTCTCGATCATCGGCAGCTCCGGCGAAGACGGCGCCTCGGGAGTCGTCGGCGCCGACAGCGCGAAGGCGCTGAAGTCGGTGTTCGACAGTGTGAGCTCGGCGACCGGCCTCGACCTCGCCGCCATCATCCAGGGCCAGGCCGTCGGTCGCGGCATCGGCGACGGCATCGCGAATGCTCAGGCGCCTGCCCCGGCGAAGAAACCGAAGGCGAAGGCCGCCGAGTCGGCTGCCGCTCCCCCGCCACCTCCTGCATCGGCCGAGTAGTCAGAAGGCCGCGTAGCCAGAAGAACAGAGAGCGGATGCCGCGTGTCACATCGGCCGCGGCATCCGCTCTTTCGGTCTGCTCTCGCCTACGACGTGCGCCGACGCAGGGTGAGCGACGCCAGCACCAGCGCTCCCAGCATGAACGCGACGACGATCAGCAGCGGTGCGAACACCTCCCACCCCACTTCCCCTGCGGAGACGGCGTTGATCGTGTCGATCGCATAGCTCAGCGGCAACCAGTCCGAGATCGCGCGCAGCACGTCGGGCATCTGGTCGCGCGGCATGAAGAGGCCGCCGAGGATGATCTGCGGGAACACGAGCAGCGGCATGAACTGCACGGCCTGGAACTCGGTCTGCGCGAATGCGCTCGCCAGCAGTCCGAGTGCCGTGCCCAGCAGCGCGTCGACGACGGCGACGAGCCCCAGCTGCCATAGCGGGCCGTCTGTCTCGAGCCCGCAGACCGACACCGCGAACGAGACCGTGATCACGGCCTGCAGCAGCGCCATCAGACCGAACGCGAGCGCGTAGCCGAGAATGAAGTCGCTCTTCGCCAGCGGCGTCGTCATCAGCCGTTCCAGCGTTCCTGAGCGACGCTCGCGCAGCGTCGTGATCGACGTGATCAGGAACATCACGATGAAGGGGAACAGCGCGAGGATAGGTCCGCCGAACTGGTCGAAGACACCCTCCTGGTCGCTGAACAGCCACGCGAACAGCCCGACCAGCAGGCTCGGCGCGATGAGCATCAGCGCGATCGAGCGAGGGTCGTGCCGTAGCTGCGAGAGCACTCGACCCGCGGTGGCGAAGAGGCGGATGCTTTTCATTCTCCCGCCTCCTCCCGGCGCGATCTGCGCGTATCCAAGTGGTGCTGCTGATCTCTTTCGATCAGGGCGAGGAACGCAGCATCCGGATCTTCGGCCCCCGTGTCAGCAAGAAGGCCCTTCGGCGTCGTGTCGGCGATGATGCGCCCGGCGCGCATGAGCAGCAGGCGGTCGCAGCGCAGCGCCTCGTCCATGACGTGACTCGAGACGAGCAGGGTCACGCCGTGCTCGGCCAGCCCACGGAACTGACCCCACAGCTCGGCGCGCAGCACAGGGTCGAGTCCGACGGTCGGTTCATCGAGCACGACGAGCTCCGGGGATCCGACCAGCGCCATGGCGAGCGAGACGCGGCTGCCCTCGCCGCCGCTGAGCGATGAGACGAGTTGATCGGCCTGCGCCGTGAGCCCGACATCGGCGATCACGCGGTCGACAGCATCGCGCGGTGCACCCAGGAGCGTCCCGACGTAGCGCAGGTTCTGCCGGATGGTCAGGTCATCGTACGCCGACGCATCCTGCGTGCCGTACGCGACGCGGTGGCGCAGCGCACGCGATCCGGCCGGCTCGCCGAGCACCGTCACCGTGCCCGATTCGACACGCTGCACCCCGACGATCGAGCGCATCAGTGTGGTCTTGCCGCACCCTGACGGCCCGAGCAGTCCGGTGATCTGCCCGCGCGGGATGGACACGTCGACACCGTCGAAGACTCGCACCTTTCCGCGCCGCACGCGCAGTTGCACCACCTCCACGCTCGAGTTATTCATCATGTGATGAATTGTGCGCTTCGGATGCTTCGGCGTCAAGGCCGCGTGACCCGGATCAGTCGAACAGGTACCTCTGCACCGTGGGCCCGATCCGCGTCACGAGTTCGTCGACCCCGGCATCCGCGATCGGCGGCAGTTTCAGCACGTAGCGCGCCATCAGCAGCCCCGCGATCTGCGATGCCGCGAGCGTCGAACGCAGCGCCGCGTCATCTGTGTCGAGCGCGCTCGCGATGCGCCCGAGCAGTTCGCGCGAAAGGAATCCCGCCAGCACCGGAGTCGTGAGCTTGCTGCCGACCGCGACCCGCATCAGTGCGACGCCGCGGCGGCGCACTTCGGGCTGTTCGAACGCCTGCAGAACGAAGCGCACCACGCGTTCGCCGACTTCGTCACGGGGGCCTGACAGAATCTCGGGGATCACGAGGTCCGGCCTGATCGGCATGCCCATGGCCGCCGCGAACAGATCGGCCTTGGTGCCGAAATAATGATGGACCAGAGCGCTGTCGACGCCTGCTCTGGTCGCGATCGCGCGGATCGTCGATCCGTCATAGCCGTGCTCGCCGAACTCGTCGACGGCGGCGGAGATGATCCGTTCGCGGGAATCCGTCTCTCCGCGCGGACGCCCGCGTCGCCTCACCGTGGCCATGTCGCTCAGCCTACGCGCCGGTGCATCCGCCGAACGCGAGAGACTGGGTGCGTGACCATTGCGCCGTTCGACCTGTCGAGGATCGGTCGCGGGCTCGCGTTCTCCTCCGCGACAGACGATCTGAACGCGGCACTCGAGCAGAGTGCCTCCGTCGTCGTCAGCTCACCGCCAGGCACGGGCAAGACCACACTCGTCCCACCGGTCATCGCTGCTCGCGTTCAGGGCCGCGTGATCGTGACGCAGCCACGCCGGGTCGCCGCCCGCGCGGCCGCACGAAGACTCGCACACCTGGACGGCTCGCCCCTCGGCACCCGCGTGGGATTCACGGTCCGCGGCGAGCGCAAGGTGGAGCGCTCCGCGGTGATCGAGTTCGTCACCGCAGGTGTGCTGCTGCGCCGGCTGCTCGATGACCCTGGCCTCGACGGGATCGGTGCGGTCGTGATCGACGAGGTGCACGAACGCGCGCTCGAGACCGATCTGCTGATCGGCCTGCTCGGCGAGGTGCGCGAGTTGCGCGACGACCTCATCGTGGTCGCCATGTCGGCGACGCTCGATGCCGAACGGTTCGCGACGGTCCTCGGTACGGATGCCGCGTCCACTCCGATCGTGACCCAGACGGTGTCAGCGCACCCGCTCGATGTGCGCTGGGCGCCGAGTCCTTCGCCTCGGTTGGACGAACGCGGCATCACCTGGGCATTCTTCGATCACGTCGCACGCACCGCGGTCGACGCGCATCGCGGCATGGCACGCAGCATCCCGACCGCAGACGCGCTCGTGTTTGCGCCTGGCGCGCGCGAGGTCTCCGAGATCGCGCGCCGCATCCGTGATCTCGCTCCTGAAATCGACGTCCGAGAACTGCACGGACAGATCCCCGCCGCCGAGCAGGATGCCGTGATCGGCGGCCGCAGGCAGGAAAGCCCCGCTCGAATCATCGTGACAACCTCTCTCGCCGAGTCGTCGCTCACGGTTCCGGGCGTGCGTCTCGTGGTCGACACCTGCCTCTCCCGCGCCCCGCAGCGCGATGCAGCGCGAGGTATGAGCGGTCTCGTCACCGGTCCGACTTCCCGCGCCTCCGCCGCTCAGCGCGCGGGCCGCGCGACGCGCGAAGGACCGGGCGTCGTCGTGCGCTGCGTCGACGAGCGGGCATTCGCCGCAGCACCCGCGCGGCCGGCTCCCGAGATCGCCACGACGGACCTCACCGACGCCGCGCTGCTCCTCGCCTGCTGGGGTGCACCAGGCGGAGTGGGGCTCCGACTGGTCGATCCGCTCCCGAGCGACAGCCTGAACGATGCGACAGCAGTGCTGCGCGGTCTGGGCGCTATTGATTCGGACGGGCGCGCGACCGACGAGGGGCGACGCCTCGCCCGCATCCCGGTCGATCCCCGCCTCGCCCGCGCGCTCCGTGACGGCAGCACACTGGTCGGCGCACGTGCGGCGGCCGAGGTCGTCGCACTGATCGGGAGCGAACTCCGTGTCGCCGACGGAGATGTCGCGACTGCTCTCACCGCACTGCGGAACAGGCGAAGCCTCGACGCGCGTCGCTGGGAGCAGGAGGTGCGCCGCCTCATGCAGTTCACCGACGACGGGCGCGCGAGGCGCGCAGACTCGGACCCGACCGGACTCGTCATCGCCCTCGCCTTCCCCGAGCGGATCGCCCGCCGCGTCGATCATTCGGCGACCGGGGCGACCTTCCTGCTCGCATCCGGCACCCGCGCGGGACTGACCGGCCCGCTCGCCGGTGCCGAATGGCTGGCGGTGGCCGACGTCGCTCGCGCACAGGGACGGGCGGCCGCCGGCACGGGAGCGGTCATCCGCTCGGCAGCGATCATCTCGGAGGCCGAAGCGGAACGGGCCGCGACCCATCTGATCACCGACCGCGTCGAGGCGCAGTTCGCCGACGGACGCGTCGCCGCCCGCCGCGAACGCCGCATCGGCGCGATCGTCCGATCATCCGTGCCGGTGCGGGTTCAGGCCGGCGACGGTGGGCGGGATGCCGTCCGCCGCGCGCTGGAGAAACAGGGCCTCGGGGTGTTCAGCTGGTCGGATTCGGCCAATGAGCTTCAGCGACGGCTCGCGCTGCTGCACCGCGAGATCGGCGCCCCGTGGCCGGACGTGTCGGATGCTGCGCTCCTCGGTGCGCTCGACTCCTGGCTCGGTCCGGAGCTGGCGACGCTCGCCACCGGCACTCCGGCCGCTCGCATCGATCTGACTTCGGCGCTGCGGCGACTGCTGCCGTGGCCCGCAGCCGTCGACCTCGATGCCCTGGTCCCCGAACGGCTCGAGGTGCCCAGCGGATCGCGCATCCGCGTCGCCTACCCGCCGATCGATGACCCGTCAGCACGCCCCGTCGTGGCGGTGAAGCTGCAGGAGTGCTTCGGGTGGGCGGAGACCCCGCGCCTCGTCGGCGGGCGGGTGCCGGTGCTGTTCCATCTGCTCTCCCCCGGCGGGCGGCCACTGGCTGTGACCGACGACCTCGCGTCGTTCTGGGCCGGCCCCTACTCGCAGGTGCGTGCCGAGATGCGCGGCCGGTACCCGAAGCATCCGTGGCCCGAGGACCCCTGGTCGGCTGCCCCGACCCGGCACACGAAGCGCCGCGCTGCGGAGAACTAGCCGATCTCGGTCGCCGACCGTTCATAACTCCGGAGATTCTCAGGTCTGCTGCGGACGCACCCGCGGAATTCCGCGGATCGCCGAGCGCGGCTTCCCCGATTCTCCGGAGTTATGCGGAGTTGTGAACACGGCATGCGTGAATCAGCATTCGATGACGTTGACCGCGAGGCCGCCCTCGCTGGTCTCCTTGTACTTGGTCGACATGTCGGCTCCGGTCTGCCGCATCGTCTCGACGACGGCATCAAGGGAGACGTAGTGCTGTCCGTCGCCGCGCAGTGCGAGACGCGCGGCTGTGACCGCGGTGGATGCCGCGATCGCATTGCGCTCGATGCACGGGATCTGCACGAGCCCGCCGATCGGGTCGCAGGTGAGACCGAGGTGGTGCTCCATCGCGATCTCGGCCGCGTTCTCGATCTGCCGGTTGGTGCCGCCCATCACCGCGGTCAGTCCGCCCGCCGCCATAGCGCAGGCGGATCCGACCTCGGCCTGGCATCCGCCCTCTGCGCCCGAGATCGACGCATTCGCCTTGAACAGCGACCCGAGCGCTGTGGCGGTGAGCAGGAACCGGCGGATGCCGCGTCTGCGATTCGCCTCCGTGCGGGCGTCGTCGTCAGCATCCGCAACACTCGCCGGCTCCCCGCCGAAGCCGAGCAGCGCGCTTCCGACCAGCTCGCCGTAGGGCGTGACGGCGTTACCCGAACCGAGACCGGAGTCGGCGAGGAATCGCCACCAGTACATCGCGACGGCGGGAAGGATGCCGGCGGCGCCGTTGGTGGGAGCGGTGACGACCCGTCCGCCGGCAGCGTTCTCCTCGTTGACCGCGAGGGCGAAGGCACCGAGCCATTCCCCGGGGATCTCACGTCCACCCTCGGCTTCGACGCCCTCCAACTGCCCGCGAATCGCTCCGGCGCGGCGTCTGACTTTGAGGATGCCTGGCAGCACACCATCCGCGTGCAGCCCTGCCTCCACACATCCGGCCATCGCATCCCAGATGGCGTCGAGTCCCGCTGCGAGCTGTTCTTCCGAGCGCAGCGCCAACTCGTTGTGGCGCGCGACATCGGCGATCGAAAGGCCGTGCTCATCGCAGAGCGCGAGCAGGGAGGCGGCGTCGGAGTATCCGAACGGCAGCGACGCGGTGCCGACCTGTGCGTCCTCGCCTTCGCGCCGGATGAACCCACCGCCGACGGAGTAATAGGTGTCTTCGGCCAGCGCCGCTGCGTCGGCTCCATACGCAGTGAGCGTCATGGCGTTCGGATGCCCTGGCAACCGGGTGCGCGGTGCGAACTGGATGTCGTCCTTCTCGAACCCGACCGCACGCGTCCCATCGATGACAAGCACTTCGCCGGCAGGGAAGTCCGTCCACGCTGCACGTACATCGGCAGGATCACAGGTCTCGGGGGCCAGGCCGCGCAGACCGGCGACCACGGCATCCGGCGTGCCGTGCCCGATCCCTGTCGCGCCGAGCGAGCCGTACAGCGTGCATGCCACTCGAGTCACCCCGGTGAGCGTGCCACTCGCAGTGAGACGGCGGGCGAAGTCCAGCGCTGCGCGCATCGGACCGACGGTATGGGAGCTCGACGGGCCTACTCCGATGGAGAAGAAGTCGAATGCCGAGACGTACGCTGTCACTCCTCCAGGCTACGCTCCGGGAGCGACGCCCCGCCCCGTTGTAGGCCAGACTGATGGCGTGACCGCCGAGACGCCGCTGTATCGCCACGTCGCCGATCGTCTTGCACGGCGGATCACCGACGGGGAGTTTCCCGTCGGGACGATACTCCCGGGCGAACAGTCCCTCGCCTCAGAGAATCACGTGGCGCGCGGCACCGTACGCAGCGCCCTGGCGCTGCTCGCTCGACGTGGGGTCGTCGCCTCACGGCCCGGCGCCGGCTGGATCGTGCAATCGGCGACGCATACGCAGGGTCTCGCCGCGTTCGGATCGTTCGCCCAGTGGGCGAAGAACCGCGGCCTCACTCCTGGTGGTCACGTCGTCCGCGAATCGGAGGCTAAGGCGACGGCCGACGAGGCACGACTGCTGCAGATCGCGCAGGGTTCACCCGTTCTGCGGTTCACGCGGCTGCGCAGCCTGGACGGGCACGTGGTGATGGTGGAACGGCCCGTGTATCCGGGATGGCTGGCTCACGTTCTCCGCGGGCTGCCCCCTGATACCCCCTCACATGCCGCGGTGCTCGATGCCGCCGGCTTCGGCGAGTCATTCGGGTCGCACCGGATCGACGCCGTCGCCGCCTCGAGCGAGGACGTGCGTCTGCTCGGAGTGCGCCGGTCGAGTCCACTGCTGCGTGTCCGGCGTCAGGCCTTCGCTCGCGATGGACGTCCGATCGATCTCACTGAGGACCGCTATCTGCCCGGTGCAGTGTCGTTCGAGGCGTCCTCCACCTCTGACGCTCGCCCCGGAGGGTGGACGCGTACCCTCTCCTGACCGCGCTCCTGACGCGGGAGATGGACAGCTGTGCACAGTCGTCCCTGTTAGCTGTGCGCTGGCGCGCCCGGTTCGCGCTCCGTTGGCACGGTGTTCATCGAGCGTTCGAGATCGATGCCGAGACTCGAGGCAGCGTCAGCCCGGCGCACACCGAAAGGATCACGATGCCTTCCCCTCACCGCTCCCGCCCGCGTCTGCGGCGCGCGATCGTCGCCGCGGCGACGGTCGGCCTCATCGCCATTCCCTCCGTCCCCGCCGTCGCGTCAGACAGCTTCGGTGCGACCGGCACGTCGGCCGTCATCGCTCAGACCGAATCGACTCTGACCGCCGAGAACGTGGATCTCTTCGAGGGCGACGCCGTCGCGCTCTCGTGGACCACCGACGCGCCCCACGCCAAGAACTGGGTCGGCGTCTACCCCGAGTCGGTCGCGCCCGGTTCGACCGCATCGACCCAGTGGGCATACACGCCCGCCGAGTCCGGCACGGTCAGCTTCGCCGGACTTCACGCCGGTGTGTGGGAGATCTACCTGCTCGCACAGGACGGATACGACGTGCTGTCCGGTCCGGTGACCGTGACGATCACGGGCGATCCAGACCGACCGCAGCCCGGCGATCCGGATGCCGCTGTCGAGATCGACCCGATCGTGACGAACAACGACACCGACGAGGTCATCGCCCGCGAAGCGTTCGATTCCGAAGGGGCCGACGGATGGTCGGTCAGCTTCGATGAGTCGATGGCCGAAACCGGGTCCGACGACTACCGCGGCTGGCAGTTCACCACGCGGGAAGAATGGACCGGCGAGGTCGACGAGATGCGCAAGCGCTTCGGCCGGGCGCACGACACGATCGTGGTGGCGGATGCCCAGCAGTTCGACGATCAGCCGTTCGACTCCACGCTGACCGGCGCCCCCGTGTCGGTCGAGGGTCTCGGCGCGGTGCGCCTCACCTTCGACAGCCACTATCGCGGTGCTGTCGGACAGGCCGGCACGGTCGAGGTGAGCTTCGACGGCGGCGAACCGACGGAGATCCTCCGACTGGATTCGGAGTCTGTCGCTGACGGCTACGATGCCCGGCAGATGAACTACGCGCAGGATGTCACGGTGGATGTTCCGGCCGGAGCCGAGAACGCGGTCTTCAACTGGAATCTGTCCGGTGACGCCGGCGCCCGATACTGGGCGATCGATTCGGTCACCGTGCACGAGGCGCTCACCGCTCCGACCGGCGACGCCACTCGCGCGTGGGTCATGAGCGACATCCAGGGTCACCCGCAAGACCTTCAGCACGCGCTCACCGATTATGCGGAGCTCCTGCCCGGTGCAGACGGGATGCTGATGGTCGGAGACATCGTGAACAGCGGTTCGGACGCGGAGTGGAACGAGATCTACGACGTGATGGACGCCACGGCCGACATCCGTCCGCGTCAGACCATCGCGTCGATGGGCAACCACGAGCGATACGCCGCGGGCGGCTTCGACGCCAACCGCGACCGTTTCCTCGACTTCGCACAGCGTGACCGCGTGTGGGACGAGTACGTCATCGAAGGCCCATCGGGTGATCTGCCGGTGATCGTTCTCGGTCAGGAGTTCGCAGGGCCGACCGACGTCGCCATGAGCGACGCGCAGGTCGAATTCCTCGAAGAACGTCTCGCGCACTGGACCGCTCTCGACAAGCAGGTCGCAGTCATGACGCACTTCCCGCTCGGCGACACGGTCTCCGCCTCGTGGATCCCCGGATACCACGGTCACCACCAGATGAACGACCGCCTGACCAGCATCCTGGGCAACTATCCGAACGCGATCGTGTTCTCGGGTCACACGCACTACCCCGCCGAGCTCGGCGACTGGGCAGTGCAGCGACGCACGGCTGATGGGCACGCCGACGGGTTCTGGGCTGTGAACACGGTTGCCATGCATGTCGAATGGGATGCACGGGGCGAGAACACCGCCGGTATCAGTGAGATCGTGACGCGCGACATCAACCAGGGGCTGACGCTCGAAGCCTATGGCGACCGGGTCGTGGTGAAGGCCTACGACTTCGCGGGCGACAGCTGGCTGCGCGACGTCGTGATCCCGAACCCGCTGGTCGCGAGCGCGACAGTGGAGGGCATCGTCGCCGGCACCCCGGAGATCGTCTCGACGCACCACCTCGGCATCAAGCCGGGTGCGAATCTCACGGTCGAAGAGGGCGAGTGGACGGAAGGAGCGGAGTTCTCGTACCAGTGGCTGGCCGACGGCGAGCCGATCGAGGGCGCCACGACCGATCGATTCCACCTGACCGGCGCATGGAAGGGTCACGAGATCACCGTGCGGGTGACCGGGACCGTCGAGGGGCTCGCCCCGGCGACAACCGAATCCGAGTCGATCCGCATCGACTGACATCACAGCCGTGCCCCGCTCTCTCCCCGAGGGCGGGGCACGGCTGCATCACCCAGGAGTTGGAATGCTTCCCCCTCGTGCACATACCCGTCTGCCTGCCGCGGTCCTGTGGGACATGGACGGCACGATCGTCGACACCGAGAACCATTGGATCGCTGCGGCCGAGCAGATGCTGGCGGAATCCGGTGCGACGGCGCCGACGAGCGCGCTCGCCCGGCTGGTCGGGCTCGCTCTGCCCGACGGAGCGCATGTCATTAGCGAACTCGGAGGGTCGGGTGCCTCTGACGCACTCCTCGAGCGATGGATAGAGCTGGCGACGCAGCACACCATGGCCGAGGGAATCGGCTGGCGGCCGGGCGCGCGGAGCCTGCTGGCAACGCTCAACGCCGCAGGCGTGCCCCTCGCACTCGTTACGATGTCGTACCGCGACTACGCGACGGAGGTCATCCGGGCGCTGCCGCCTGGAACGTTCGACGTCACCGTCACCGGCGACGAGGTCTCACGAGGCAAGCCGTTCCCCGACGCGTACCTGCGCGCTGCGCAGCTGCTGGGTGTGAACGCGGCGGACTGCGTCGCGATCGAAGATTCCCCGGTCGGCCTGGCCGCAGCCCGTGCTGCAGGTGCGGCCACGGTCGGCGTCCCGCATGACGTGCCGCTCACCGACGACATCGCCGACGTGCTCTGGCCGACGCTGCATGGGCGCGACCTGCACGATCTCCGGCTGCCGTTGCGCAGAGAAGGCACCGGGAACGACGAATCCCCCACCGCATCTGCGGCAGGGGATTCAGACTCTGTGCGCCCGAAGGGACTCGAACCCCTAACCTTCTGATCCGTAGTCAGATGCTCTATCCATTGAGCTACGGGCGCATATCTCGGCCCACATCTCTCGAAGTGGGCCTCAGCAAGAATACATGACGAAGCACCCCAACGCGAAACCGGGCGTCAGGCCTCCTGCTCGCGCTTGCGCCGCGCCCGCTGCTCGGACGACAACGCCTGCAGGTCGACGAGCCGCAACGCCTGCATCCGCGCCTCGCGCATGACTGCGTAGTCGGGATCCTGATCGGGACGCATGCCCTCGACGTGGAGCCGGCGATCCAGGTTGCCGCGCACATCTGCCCACGCCGCCTCGCGCGCGCCTTCCACGAGCGCGCCGAGCTGCTCGGGATCCTCGGCGATCGCCCTCAGCTTCTCTGCGACGCCTGCGGACTGCTTGGCGCGGCGACGGAGGTTGCGCACGTCTCGGTCGCGATAGTCGTGCGTGCTCGAGGGGTCGGAGTGCCGCCCTCGCGCGCGCTTGCGCCATGTGGTCACGCGTTCAGCGGCCTGTTCGGACTCATCGGCCATCGCCAGCAGCGCCTCACGAGCATCGCCGAGATAGCGGGCCGCGTCGAACACCCCGCCCTGGGCGATCGTGCCCACGAGAATGCGATTCTTCACCATCAGGCGCGCCGCGGCCGTCCCGATGGCGACGCCTTCAGCCACGGCATCCGCAGTTCGTCCCAACACAACCTCCTTCGGAAATCGTACCGTCACCAACCGACGCCGAAGGGGCCAGAATAGAACCCGACAGGTTCTCCCCACCTGCGATGAAGCGACTGGCACGAACCCGAAGCGTGTCAGGAGGAGGATGCATGAGACGGCTGACCCTTGCCGGGAACACCACTGTGATCACCGGCGCTGCCAGCGGCATGGGGGCGGAGATCGCCCGGCAGCTCGCTGCCGCAGGAGCCCACCTCGCCCTCCTGGACCACAACGCGCAGGCGCTGGCGTCGGTAGCGGCGGACCTGCCTGGCACCGTCACCACCCACGTCGTCGATCTCCGAGACGACGACGCCGTCGCCACGGCCGCCGCCGAGGTGACCGCCGCGCACCCGAGGATCAACGCATTGATCACGTGCGCCGGATCATCCATGCTCGGCAGTCTCGAACAGCTCACGATGGAGGAGATGCGCTGGCTGGTCGACGTCAATCTCTGGGGCACCGTCTCGATCACCAAGGCGCTGCTGCCCGCATTGCGCTCCCGATCGGCCGCGCACATCACGCACCTCGCGAGCGTCTACGCCCTCGCCGCCCCGGCAGGGCGCATACCGTATTCGATGAGCAAGTTCGCCGTACGGGGATTCTCCGAAGCGCTGCGCCATGAGCTGGAGGGCAGCACCGTCACCGTGGGCGCGGTCTACCCGGCCGGCGTGCGGACCGGCATCATCCTGCACGGTCGGTACGCCGCAGCGATCGACCCCGCTGTCGCCGCGCGTGCCGCGTCTGCGCAGGCTGCGATGTACCACACCGAACCCACGGATGCCGCGGCCCGCATCATCCGTGCCACTGAGCGGCGCAGCATCCGCGCGATGGTCGGGCGCGAAGCGCGCCTGATCGATCTGCTGACGCGCATGGCGCCGAACCGGTACTGGCGCGTGATGCGCGGAGCGCTGCGACAGGCGACCGACACGACGACCCCGACGGGTTGACGAGCGAAGACCCGGCAACCCGTCAGACCGCGCGGGTCACCTCGCCCACACTTCGCCCGCACCGAGCTTCTACACTGCTGCGGCGGCGCCCTGCTCGAGATGTCGAGCCACCAGGCGCTTGACCAGATCCACGTCACGGGAGCGGAGCGCGTCGTGCAGCCGCCGATGCTCCGCAGCCATCGCCTCCACATCCCCGTGCTGACCGAACACCCACTTCAGACGGGTGGCGAAGATACCGGCGAGTTCGTTGAGCATCTCGTTACCCGCCAGTACCGCCACATACTCGTGGAACGCGCCCGAGAGCAACCTGGACTCGTCCGAATCGCCCGCGTGCGCGGCGCGCTCTTCGCGCTCGACAAGACGCAGCAGCTGGTCGATTCCCGCGTCGTCGTGACGTTCAGCGGCAAGGATGAACATCTGCGTCTCGATCGCCTCACGGACCTCGGCGAAATCGCGCACGTCTCGCAACGTGTATTCGCGCACTGTGGCCCAGCTGCGCGGCCGCGAGACGACGATGCCTTCGCTCACAAGAGCGCGGATGGCCTCGCGCACGGGCAGACGCGACACATTCAGCTCGGCCGCGATGTCGCGTTCCACCAGACGTGAGCCCGGCAGGCGCCGACCGAGCACGATGTCGTCGCGCAGCATCCGCGTCACGCGCGACGACTCGAGCTCCCGGTTTTCCGCTCTCATTTGCGCATTCTCTCACTCATACGTGGATTGCGCCAGATTTGGTATCCCGGATTCCGGCTTGCGCCGGACGCGCTCAGGGCAGCCGGTTGGCCTCGGCCAGGTTCGCCCGCAGCTCCCGCTCCGTCTGGCGCACGACGTACGCCGGACGATCGCGCTCGACCCGCCAAGACTCGCTCAACGGGCTGACGTCGACCGTGTCGAACCCGATCTGGTCGTACAGCCTCGTCACGAACTCGACAGCATCGGGGAAGTCGCTCGAGGTCGCCAGCGCGCGACGATCAGGCGATCCCGCAGGCGCCCCATCGACCGTGATGTCGCCGGAGCGGATATGGTTGAACGCCTTGACGACCTTTGACGTGGGCAGGTGCTCCTGCAGCAGCTCCGAGACGGTGGTCTCGCCCTTGTCCAGGGCTTTGATCTGACCGTCCCGCTCGAAGTAGTAGTTGTTGGTGTCGAACACGATCTTCCCCGCCAGGGGCTCCACCGGGACCTTCGACAGCGCGTGCAGCGGCACCGTGACCACGACGACGTCACCGGCAGCTCCAGCTCCCTCCGCGGTCGCCGCGCTCGCCTTCGGTCCGAGTTCCGCGACCAGGTCCGAGAGAGTCTCGGGTCCGCGCGAGTTCGAGATCACGACGTCGTATCCGACCGTGATCGCCGCACGTGCGACCTGGCTGCCGATGTGCCCTGCACCGATGATTCCCAGAGTTGTCATGTCAGAGGCAACAGGTCGTGCCCACCGCTATTCCTGTATGACCGAAGATGACACGCGCACGTCATACGTGCGTCAGGCGCCCCTCGGGGAGGATGCCGACCGCAACCGGCTGACCACGGGTGTTCGACCATTGACTCCATGAGCCCGGATAGACGAGCGCACGGATTCCGGATTGCTCCAGCGCCAATGCCGTGTGCATGGCCGCCACTCCTGAGCCGCAGTAGACGGCGACGTCGGTGCCGGCATCGACACCCGCAGAGGCGAAGATCCGGCGCAGCGCGTCGATTTGCTGCAGGCGACCGTCGCCTGCGACGGTCGCCATCGCGGGAAGATTCACTGCACCGGGGATGTGGCCGCCGACCGGGTCCGTCGCAGTGTGCACGCCGCTGTACTGCTCGGGCGTGCGCACATCGAGCAGCACACCTCCGTCGCGGAACGCCTCGACCTGCTCGAGCAGGATCACTCCCCCCGCGTCACCTGCGAGCGTGATGCCGCCTGGCTCAGGAAGCACATCGCCGCGTTCGAGCGGCATCCCTTCGCCCGCCCAGGCACGGATGCCGCCGTCGAGCACCCTCACATCCACGCCGAAGCGGCGCAGCAGCCACCACAGGCGGGCAGCAGGCACGCTGCGATTGTCGTCGTACGCGACGACGACGTCTCCGTCGTTCACTCCCCATCCGCGCGCCGCTCGTTGCAGGTCGCCGGAGGTGGGAAGCGGATGCCTGCCCTCCGCCGGCTCCCCACGCCGAGCGAGCTCATGCTCCAGGTCGACGTACACCGCGCCAGGAAGATGCGCCCGCAGGTATTCGGGCCTGCCTTCAGGCCGATCGAGGCGCCAGCGCACGTCGAGCAGTCGCACGGCGGGTCCGGTGCCGTGCTCTTCGGCGCGCTGCAGATGGATCAGCTGCGCCACGCTGACCAGGTGGCTCATGTCCCCAGCATCCGCGCGATGCCCCCTGCGGTCACGCGACGATGACACGCTCGTTCATGTGACGACACACGCCGTCACATGCGCGTGACCGCGCCGGCAGGCGGTGCCGAGATTCAGGGCAGCTTGCGAATGGCGTCCTCCGCGGCCACCCACGCGAGCATCGCGCACTTCACGCGAGCGACGTAGCGGGAGACGCTGCCGAGTGCCGCGGCATCGCCGAGCAGCTCTTCATCAGGTTCGATCTTGCCGCGCGAGCGCATGGCCTCGCGGAACGCATCGATGCGCGTGGAGACCTCAGGCACGGTCATGCCCTCGACGAGCTCGGCGAACAGCGACGCCGAGGCCTGCGAGATCGCGCAGCCATGGCCTTCCCAGGCGATCGCCTCGATCGTGCCGTCGGATGCCGTATGCACCTGCAGCGTGATCTCATCGCCGCACGTCGGATTCAGCTGATGCGACTGCGCCTTCACCTCGCCGCGCAGGCCGAAGCCGTGCGGGGTGCGGGAATGATCGAGGATCAGCTCCTGGTACAGGTTCTGCAGGTCGCTGGAGGTCATGAGCGCACCCCGAAGAAGTTGATGGTGGCTGCGACGCCGTCGAGGAAGAGATCGACCTCGGATTCGGTCGAGTACAGGTATGTGCTGGCGCGTGTCGATGACGTCACGCCGAGGCGGCGGTGCAGCGGCTGAGCACAGTGATGCCCGACCCGCACGGCGATCCCCTTGTCATCGAGGAACTGTCCGACGTCGTGTGAATGGATGCCTGGTACGTCGAAGCTCGCGAGTCCCACCCGTGGCAGATCGATGCCGGCGCCGAGCACCCGCACGCCGTCGATGGCGGAGAGTCCGTCGAGGAGCCGTCGTCCGAGAGCGGCCTCGTGCGCGGCGATCCTCGGCATCCCGATCTCCGAGAGGTAGTCGACCGCAGCGGCGAGCGCGATCGCCTGCGACACCCGCTGGGTGCCGGCCTCGAAGCGCTGTGGTGGGGGCAGATACTCGGCCGACGTCGTCGTGACCGTGGTGATCATGGAGCCGCCGGTGAGGAACGGTGGCATGGCCTCGAGCAGTTCACGACGACCGTAGAGCGCGCCGATGCCTGTCGGCCCGAGCATCTTGTGACCGGAGAACACGGCGAAGTCGACGCCGAGCGCCTTCACGTCGAGCGGCAGATGCGGCGCCGACTGGCACGCGTCGAGCAGCACGAGCGCGCCGGCCTCGTGAGCTGTCGCGATCAACTGCTCGATCGGGTTGATGACGCCGAGCACATTGGAGACGTGGGTGACGGCGACGAGCCTGGTGCGAGGGCCGATCAGCCCGGCGGCTTCGTCGAGGCGGAGTGCACCTTCGTCGTCGAGGGGGATGACCCGCAGAGTCGCGCCGGTGCGGGCGGCGAGCTCCTGCCAGGGGATGAGATTGGCGTGGTGCTCCATCTCTGTGGTGACGATCTCGTCGCCCTCGCCCAACCTGAACTTCTCGGCAGCCGCGCCGCCGCGACCGACGGACGCGTTCGAGAATGCGTAGGCGACGAGGTTGATGGCCTCGGTGGCGTTCGATGTCCAGACGATCTCGTCGTCGTCGGCGCCGACGAAACGTGCCACGGTGGCGCGGGTGTCTTCGAAGAGTTCGGTCGCTTCAGCGGCGAGGGTATGCGCCCCGCGGTGCACGGCGGAGTTGAGCGTGGTCAGGAACTCGCGTTCCGCGTCAAGGACCGACTGCGGACGCTGCGCGGTCGCGCCGGAATCGAGATAGACGAGCGGATGCCCGTTCACCTGCGTCCGCAGGATCGGAAAATCCTCACGGAGGCGGTGGATCTCGGCGTCCGCCAGTGAGGTGACATCAAGGGAAGTGCTCATCCTTCAAGTTTCTCACCCGTCAGCGCCGCCAGGACCCCGGACTCAGGCTGGTGAGTCGTCCGGGTTCAGCGACTTCAGCGTGTCCTCTTCGACCGCGTTGTCGGCGTCGAGCTGCTCCTCGGTGGATTCATCGCCGCCCAGGGACGCGCCTTCGTCGTGCGCAGCGAGGTTCTCGGGGTGGCGTTCTTCAGCGGGGTCGGGTCGGTGATCGTCCATATCGAGCACGCTACGCCTGATCGAGTGGCCGCACCATCATGGATGCGGCGTCACGGCGTCGTCCGCTCGTTCTTGATCAGGGCGCCGGCGGCGATGAACGTGACGGCCGCGACGATCTGCGCCGCGATCCAGACGGGCCCGCTGAACCCGAACGGGAAGATCGGGTTCCAGACCACGGCGACACCGACGAAGACCACCGTCCACCACCACTGCCCTGCCTGCCAAGCGAACCATGCGACGATCAGCGCGAGGATCGCGACGACGAAGAGGATGATGGTCGCGCCGAGCCCCTCGGTGAACAGGGGCGAGACGAAGAGGGCGATCGCCGCGAGCAGGCCGGGTGCGAGTGCGTTGCGCTGCGTCTGCGGGGCGGAGGAGGTCATGTCATCCATCTTCCCGCACTTCCAGTTTACCGGTGAGGTGGGGGCTTGCGGCAAGGGCCCCTCCGGGGCGCATACTGGTCGATCGTGCGCACCGATGTCCGGCGGCACGATCGATTCGGAGTCGCAATGAATCTCTCCACCACCAGCGCTTTCCATCTCCCCGACCGTCTCGTCGCCAAAGCCGATCCCGCCCTCATCTCGTCCGACGAGGCTCACTTCGCCGCCATCGCCGAGACCGTCCGCGACAGCATCGCCGACGCATCCGCTCGCCTCGATCGTGCCCTCAGCGCGCCGAGCGGTGTCGGCGGCGCAGCGGTGGAACGCGATCTGGAGATCCACCGCCTCAACGCGCGTCTCGCCATGTTCCGTCGTTACGGGATCGACATGTGCCTGGGGCGCATGGTCACCGCCGAGGGCGCGCACATCTACATCGGCCGACTCGGTCTCACTGGCGCCGACGGACGCCAGCTGCTCGTCGACTGGCGCGCGCCCGCAGCAGAGGCGTTCTTCGGAGCCACTCTCGCCGATCCGATGGGTCTTGTCACCCGCCGCCGGTATCGCTGGAGCGGGGGTCGCATCAGCGACTACTGGGACGAGGCCTTCACTCCCGAAGCGCTGGCGGCCGGAGGCGCGCTGGACGATCAGTCATCCTTCATCGCGAGTCTTGGCAGCTCTCGTTCAGCGCGTATGCGTGACGTGCTGGCGACCATCCAGGCCGATCAGGATGCCATCATCCGCGCCGGCTCAACGAGCGCTCTCGTCGTGGACGGCGGCCCCGGTACCGGCAAGACGGTCGTCGCACTGCACCGCGCCGCGTATCTGTTTTACTCCGACACCCGCATCTCGCGCGGCAGCGGAGGTGGCGTGCTCGTGGTCGGCCCGCATACGCCCTACCTCGCGTACGTCGATGATGTGCTGCCCAGTCTCGGCGAAGATCGCGTGCAGACCTGCATCCTGAGCGACCTCGTCCCCGGCGCAGCAGACGCTCCCCAAGAAGCCGACCCTGCCGTTGCTTCGGCGAAAGCCGATGGCCGTCTCATCGATGCGGTCGAGGCCGCTGTGCGTATGTACGAGCAGCCACCGCAGCGGGCGACGATCGCCGAGACTCCCTGGGCCGATCTGCGTGTGCGGGCGCTCGACTGGGAAGAGGCGTTCGACATCGACACGGATGCTTCGCACAACGAAGCACGTGACGAGGTGTGGGATGCGGTGCTGAACATCGTGCTCGACAGGTTCGCGGAGCAGATCCCGCGTGCGCAACTGAGGCGTTTGCTCGGACAGGATGAGGCGCTGACCCAGACGTTCAATCGCGCGTGGCCGCTGCTGGACCCGGTGGGCCTCGTCGCCGCGCTGTGGACCAGCCCCGGCTTCCTTGGGCGATGTGCGCCCTGGATGACCGACGCTGAGATCAGGCTGCTGCAGCGCGAGGATGCACGCGCGTGGACGGCATCCGACCTTCCGCTGCTCGACGCCGCAAGACGCCGGGTGGGCGACCCCGATACAGGGCGGAGGCGCCGCGAACGCGAACGAACGAGGGCAGCAGAGCGGGAGTACCGTGCGAGCGTCGCCGATTATCTGATGGAATCCTCCGACGACGATCTCGGCCTCATGTCGATGCTGCGCGGAGATGACGTGCAGAACAGCCTCGACGACGATGAGGCCCTTTCGCCCGCGAGCGCCGACCCCTTGGCCGGGCCGTTCGCGCACATCATCGTCGACGAGGCGCAGGAACTGACGGATGCCGAGTGGCGGATGCTGTTGAGCCGATGCCCCTCACGCAGCTTCACGGTCGTCGGTGATCGCGCGCAGGCGCGGCACGGGTTCACCGAGTCGTGGCAGGAGCGGCTCACCCGCGCCGGCCTCAAAGACGTGCACCTGGCGTCTCTCACTGTGAACTACCGCACGCCGGAGGAGATCATGGTCGAGGCGGAGCCGGTGATCCGTGCCGCCCTTCCCGACGCCAACGTCCCGACCTCGGTGCGCGCAAGCGGCATCCCCGTGCGTCGTGCAGGGGTGCAACAACGCGACGCGATCCTCGATGCGTGGATCGTCGAGAACGAGGAGGGAACGGCCTGTGTCATCGGCGATGAGACGTTCACCGCCACCGAACGGGTGCGATCGCTCACGCCGATGCTGTCGAAGGGCCTCGAGTTCGACCTCGTGGTGCTGGTCGAACCCGAGGACCTCGGCGACGGCATCGAAGGCGCGGTCGATCGGTACGTGGCGATGACGCGTTCGACCCGAGAGCTCGTGGTGCTCACGGGATGAACGGGTCACGCGGGTGGGAAGTGAGGGATCTCGTTCGGTCTGGTCGCTCGGGAGGGGTTCATGCCTGCCGCCACGGCCGTGTCGAGATCAGCCAGGAGCTCGTCGAGATCCCGGTACCTGGAGCGAGTCGGGCATGGGCTCCGCAACCAGAGCACCTCGAGGGTGCCGGTCTCGTTGCGGTCGACGTACGCCACGAGGCGTCCCGGATCCGTCTGCTTCCTCGAACCGTCACTGATCCGCCACGCGCCACGTCCCAGTGGGATGACCTCCCAGGCCGTCGCGTTGGACCTCGGAGGCTCCGGGGCTGCAATTGTCATAGCGGTTTCCCTCCAGTCACCGGCAGAACAGCACCGGATACATACGATGATTCGCCTGAGGCGAGGTACACATAGGCGCCGGCGAGCTCGGCGGGCTGGCCTGCGCGGCCCAGCGGGGTATCGGCGCCGAAGCTGCGGATCTTGTCGTCGTCCCATCCGGTCGCGGGGATCAGCGGCGTCCAGATCGGCCCTGGGGCCACCGCGTTCACGCGTACGCCACGCGGCCCTGCCTCTTCGGCGAGCGCTTTCACGAAGGCGACCTGAGCGGCCTTCGTCATCGCGTAGTCGATCAGCCCGTGCGACGGCTCGTACGCCTGAATGGATGCCGTCACGATGATGCTCGAACCCGGCTGCAGGTTGGGGAACGCCGCACGCGCTGAGAACAGCATCCCGGCGAGATTCGTGTCGAACACCCGACGCATCGCCGTGGTGTCCAGATGCGCGAAACCGGCGACATCGTGCTGGTATCCCGCGTTCAGCACGAGGATGTCGAGATCGCCGAGTGATCGACGAGCCTCCAGCACGCACTCCGTCGCGAATTCCTCATCGCGCACGTCGCCGGCGATGCCGAGCCCGGTGCGACCGGCTTCGCGAACCAGGCGGAGCGTGTCATCAGCATCCGCCTGCTCTTCGGGCATGTGAACGATCGCGACGTCCGCGCCTTCACGGGCGAACGCGATGGCGACCGCACGTCCGATCCCGGAGTCTCCGCCGGTGATCAACGCCCGCCGACCGGCGAGCCGCCCGTGACCTTCGTAGCTGTCCTCACCGTGATCCGGTGTCGGGCGCATCTGGTCGGTCTGCCCTGGCTGGTCCTGCTGCTGCGGGGGGAAACCTTCGTCTGGGTGTGCATAGCGGGGATCTTCGGTCTGCATTCTGGTCTCCTCTCTTGGTTGAGTGTGACTCGAGCCTCCTTCAGTTCGGCCACCGTGCCAAGGGGGTTGACAGGGTTGCGGGCTAGTGCGATCACGCGCCCATGTCAACGGGGACGCGGCGTGCCGGCTGCATTGAGAGGATGCAGGACAGACGAAGAAGGGAGCGACAGTGAGCGACGTGACCATCCTCGCCCCGTCCCCGACGTTGACCGTGACCATCGAGGATCACCCCCAGGGTTCTGAGATCCACGTGCACGCGGGCGGGCAGGGCGTGTGGCAGGCGCGGATGCTGCGCCGGCTCGATGTCTCGGTGACGATGTGCTGTGTGTTGAGCGGTGAGATCGGCCGAATGCTGCAACACCTGCTGGAGGACGAGGGGATCACCGTCGTCGCCGTCGAACGGGAGGGACGCGGCTCTGCCTACCTGCATGACCGCCGCCAGGGCCAGCGCATCGTGATCGCCGAAGAGGAGGGGGATCCGATCGACCGTCATGCACGAGATGACCTGTACGGTGCGGTGCTTCACAGCGGTGCAGAATCCAAAGCGGTTCTGCTCAGCGGCCCTGCAGGCGATTCGACGGTGCCGGCCGACCTCTACCGCCGGCTCACGATCGACCTGCGCAACGAGGAGCGCCCGGTCATCGCCGACCTTGCGGGCGACCGTATGCGTGCGGTCGTCGAAGGCGGCATCGACGTGCTCAAGGTCAGTCACGAGGAATTGCGCTCGGATGGCCTCGTGAGCGATGCGTCCGTGCCCGACCTCGCCAGGGCGATGCGCCGTCTCCGTGAACAGGGCGCCGGCGCCGTCATCGTGACGCGCTCGTCCGAGCCGCTGCTGCTGCTCGACGAGCACGATCTGATCGAGGTGTCACTCCCCCGTTTCGAGGAGAACGAAGCACGCGGTGCCGGCGACTCGCTGACCGCGGGAGTGGTTGCGGCGCTCACTCGAAATGAGAGTCTGCGTGATGCCCTCAGCCTGGGCGCCGCCGCGGGTGCCCTCAACGTCACCCGGCACGGGCTCGGCACCGGCGACCCCGACGCGATCGCGCGACTGCGCGAGAGCGTCCAGACACGGGAGCTTGCGCTGTCCGACGCGGATGCCGCAATGCCGCAGGGACGGGTCAGCCCGGATGGGCTTGCCGCACTGGCCGAAACGGAGGAGTCATGACGCAACGCGCGCTCATAACCAATGATGACGGCATCGACGCGCCAGGTCTCGTGGCACTGGCGGGTGCAGCTGCCAGTGCCGGCCTCGATGTCACCATCGCCGCACCGGCAGCGCAGTCGAGCGGATCGAGCGCATCGATCATGGCGAGCGAATCCGATGGGCGCATCGCCGTGGATCGGCGCACGCTGGATGCGCTGCCGGACGTGCCTGCCTTCGCCGTGCACGGCGGTCCGGGATTGATCGCGATGATCGCCGCGCGGGGAGCATTCGGGCCGGCGCCGGACGTAGTGCTCTCCGGTGTGAATCACGGCGCCAACGTCGGACGGGCGATCCTGCACTCCGGCACGGTCGGTGCCGCCCTCACCGGTGCACTGAACGGAGCGTGGGCGATGGCCGTGTCACTCGACGTCGGGATGAATCCGAGCTCATTCCATTGGGACGTCGCCGCCAGAGCTGCGGTCGAGTTGCTCCCCTTGCTGACATCGCAACCGCGCGGCACCGCCCTGAACGTGAACGCCCCGAACAGGCGCGATCCCCTCGGCATCCGCCAGTGCACGCTGGCCCCGTTCGGGATCGTGCAGACGACGGTTGCCGAGAGCGACGAGAGTTACGTGCGACTCGCTGTCGAAGAGCTGCCGAACGTGCCGACGGCTGACAGTGACGCCGCATGCCTTGCCGAAGGATGGGTCACGATGACGGCAGTCGACTCAGTCACAGAGCACCGCATCGACGTCGAGGATCAGCTGATCGTCGGGACGGTCGACATCTCTGCGGTTCCAGGGGCATCCCCGTTCTCTGCCGGCTCAGGGACGAGATAGAGACCGGCCGGAGAGTTCGCATTGAAGGCGAGCGCGTCGACCCAGGCACGGTTGACGGAAGGCTGTCTCCCGCCGTAGTACTTGTAGACGATCGAGCTGCCGGGGTGCACCCACACCGTGGTGCGTCCGCCGCCGACGCTGGCGTCTTCGCGCCAGCTGAAGGCGAATGGCTCGCCGCGTCGAAGCTTCGCGCTGATGACGAGCTGGATGTGCAGCAGCGCACGGTCCTCGATCTCGACCTTGACGCCACCCTCGTAGATGAACTTGCCCATTTGTGTGCCCGCTTTCGTGACATTCTCGTATCGCCCGCGCGTGCGCGCCCCCGGAGCATTCCCGTGTGAGTAGCCTAATGCGATGGGAATGATCTTTTACGGCGGCGCTGCCGAACCGATCTCCGTGGAAGATCGCGCGCTCGCGCATCTCAAAGTCGTCATCGCCACGAAGCTGCGACGCAATGAGAGCTTCACGCTCTCGTGGCGACATCCGGAAGGACAACGTCCAGGCCGTTCCACGATCTGGCTGCACCCGTCGATCCCGCTGCGGTTCGTGTTCGACGAACCGGAGCCGCCCGCGCTGAGCGCCGACTGGATCACCGCGATGGCGAACTCCGCCAACTCGAGCGGAGGAATCAACCTCGTGGCGGAAGAGGTGCAGAGGTCGGGCGACTAGCCGCGCGGACGTCCATGGTCAAGGCCCTCGTCGCCGACTCCGCGACCGCATAGCGTTGCAGTCCCAGCGAGTTCGAAGGGACCGGACATGACCGATCAGACCGCGCCAGGCTACAAGCCGACCACGACCCACGCCGAATGGGGAGCGGGTGACCCGCGCCTGCTCGTCTCGCGCGAGGATGACCGTTCCGTGCATCACATCACGACCGACTCCGTGCGCATCGGTCAGGCGGAGGGCAACGAGCTCCGTCTTGCCGACACGGAACCCGTCCACGCGACTATCACGCATGACGAGCGGGACGAGTACGTGCTCACCCTGCACGACGAGGGAGAGATGAACGCGAATCCTCTGTCGGCCGAGACCGATGGCGGCGACCGCACGGAGATCCTGCGCACCGGAGCCCGCTTCACCGCAGGGCCCTGGACCCTCGTGTTCAGCAGGGAGGAGTTCGCCGATCACGGACGACCGTTCGGCGGACGTGAGGGCGGCGAGTTCGATGACCAGCCGCCGCAGCCGGCGAGGCCCGCCTATACCGACGACAACCGAGACGACTCGGATGCCGGACTCGAGGTGAAGGACGGCTGACCCAGAGGTGTCAACCCCCTCTGCGTGCGCGGCGCAGCTGACCTATCGTGTCGCGAGATGAATGCAGACGACGAGAGAGGAATGAGACGATGACGCTGACTCGAGACATCATGACTCCGGCACCGCGGTGCATCGGCGAGAACGACTCACTCAGCATCGCGGCATCCTTGATGTCCGAGCTGGACGTAGGAGCCCTGCCGATCTGCGGGGAGGACAGGAAGCTGAAGGGCATGCTCACCGACCGGGACATCGTCGTCAGAGCCGTCGCCGAAGGTCTCGATACCGAGACCACGCCCTCGAGAGCACTCGCGCAAGGAAAGCCGGTGACGGTGGAGGCGTCGGACGACATCCGCATCGCGCTCGAGAAGATGCAGGAGCACCAGATCCGCCGTCTCCCGGTCATCGATGATCATCTGCTCGTGGGAATCATCAGTCAGGCGGATGTCGCACGCTCGCTGGCTCCCGAGGCCACCGGCGTCACGGTCGAGAGCATCTCTCGCTAGGCGCGTGCGTGAGCGATACGCAATCCACCGACGTCGACCGTCTCAGTCAGGTGGCACGCAAACGGGATCTTCGCATCGCAGTGGTCGAGTCTCTCACCTCTGGAGGTCTCGCTCACGAGATCGGCGCAGGCGAAGGAGCCAGCACCTGGTTCGCCGGGGGCATCGTCGCGTATATGACCGACGTCAAGCAGCATCTGCTCAATCTGGACCCTGGGGTCGACCCGTGCTCCGCTGAATGCGCGGAGCAGCTTGCGGTCGGCGGTCTCGACCTGTTCGCTGCCGACATCTGCGTCGCGACGACCGGTGTCGGCGGGCCGGATCCTGAAGACGGGCACCCACCAGGAACCGTATATCTGGGCTGGGCGACCCAGGATCGGCACGGTCACGAACATCTCCAGCTCGACGGCGGCCCCGATGAGGTACTGGCGGCGACGGTCGATGCCGGCATTCATCTTCTGCGCGAGCATGCCGACCGGTTCGGCCCCCTGCAGGAGGGGGCCGACGCCCTGTCCGGCCATCTCGTCTGAAGACAGGCCCACACCATCGCGAACGAAGGAGAGCAATCATGCCACGCGGTGCGAACTCACGACTGAAGGATCCCGAGCTCTATGAAGAGCTTCGCGACGACGGTGCCTCCAAGGAGAAGGCGGCGCGCATATCGAACGCCACCGGCGGCACGAAGCGCGGGCGGTCAGAGGTCGGCCGGCGCGGAGGCGAGGCCGGCGACTACGAGGACTGGACGGTCGACAAGCTGCGTGCCCGAGCCAAGGAACTCGGACTCACCGGCTACTCGAACAAGCGCAAGTCCGAGCTGATCACGGCGCTTCGGAACCATTGAGACTCAGAACGCGGTCGAGGTGGTCGTTGCGGAACTTCCCTGAGGGGTCGACCCGCGCGGCCAGCGCGACGAACTCGCCGAGCCGGTCGAAGCCCGCGGCTTGATCGAACCCTGCTGAGTACACCTTCCCCCAGTGCGCACGGGGAGTGAACGGCTTCAGCGCGGCCTCGATCTCGGGGAGGATGGCAGCGACTTCGTCCGGACGCTGCCGCCAAGTGAAGTGGATGGCGAGTCGCCCACCGCCCTCCGCACCGCTGAGCCACAGGTCATCTCCGGCGAAGGTTCTGAACTCGCTCACGTGCAGCAGAGGGTCGATCCGTTCGCCGAGCGGGCGGATCGCCCGCAGCGCGTCGACCGCGGCCGCCCGCGGCACGAAGAACTCGGACTGGATCTCGTCGCCGCCGGCGCTGGGGTCGCGATCGAAGCGGAAGTGCGCGAGCCTGGTCGACCACGCACCGCGCGTACCCAACGGCGTCATGTTGTCATCGGGTGCGTCGCCCGTGATGATGGCGTGCACGTCGGCGGTCACCCGGTCGCCGCCGAAGAGTCGGGATCCGGCATCCGCCGAGCTGCCTTCTCCCGAGAGAGTGCGATGCTTGAGCCAGAGCGTCGAGAGCGTCGGCGTCGCCCACTTGCCGAGCACGCTGACGCTGTACGCCGCCGCCATGATCGCGTCGAACTGATCCAGCAAGGTGTCCCAGCTCAGTCCGGTGTACACCTGCTGTGTCACGTCGTACGTGGGCTCTATCGCCAGCCGTATCCGAGTGATGACACCGAGCGCACCGAGAGCGACGACGCTGCCGTCGAAGTCCGGATCGCCGGCACCCACCCACGTCAGTTCCCCGTCCGCGCCGATGCGCTCGATCCCCCTCACTGCGGTCGAGAGCACACCGTTGCCGTCGCCGGAGCCGTGCGTACCTGTCGCGGTGGCACCGGCGACGGAGATGTGCGGCAGAGAACCGAGGTTGTGCAGCGCCCAGCCGTGCTCGTGCAGGAACGCCGCAACGGCACCGTACGGTGCCGAGCCGGGCACGGTGACCGTGCGCGTAGCCTCATCCAGTTCGAACGGTGACGCGATATCGCGCAACGAGATGAGCTGAGGCGCGTCGGCGATGTCGTTGAACGAATGCCCGGTTCCCAGAGCTCTGATCCGAGGTGCGTCCGCGACCAATCTCTGCGCTTCGGCGATGTCTCGGGCGTAAAGCACATCCGTCGGCGTGAAGGCGACGTTGCCCGCCCAATTGCTGAGTGTCATCCGACCATCATGCCGTGGCTGTCGGCCATCCGTGATCGGATGACGCCGCGCGTCACTGCCGTGGCAGCACAGTCAGCACACGCTGGACGTGCTCACGGAACTCCGTCATGTATGCGCGCAGGAACTCCTCAGTGTCCGGCTTCGTGACAGTGCCGTCGTCTTGGAAGACCTCCTCGGTGAAGTGGATGTACGCCTCCGGTGCCGTCATCTGACGGGCATTGCAGAACGCCAGCACTGCGCGCAGACTCTGCTGCGCGACCGCAGTGCCGATCACGCCGATGGAGGCGCCGATCACCGCGGTCGGCATGTGATCGAAAGAGTTCTGCCCCCAGGGCCTCGACGCCCAGTCGATCGCATTCTTGAGTGCACCGGGGATCGACCGGTTGTACTCCGGAGTGACGAAGAGGATCGCGTCGCTCGCGCTGATCGCCTCCTTCAGGGCGCGTGCCTCCGCCGGATAGTCGGCGTCATGATCGGGGCTGTACAGCGGAAGACCACCGATCGGGATCTCCGTGAATTCCAATTCTTCGGGCGCGACGCGGATCAGTGCCTCGGACAGCACGCGATTGATCGAGGTCGACGACAGGCTTCCGACGAAGTATCCGACTCTGTACGACATGGCTTCTCCTCACGATTGAGCGACGACACCAGTGTGCTCGCCGAGCGACGCGCACGGTACCCCCTCGTACGGGTGAGCGACAGAATCGTCGTTGTCAAGGGTGCTCGTCTGTGCGACTTCGTCAGCCAGGATCGGGTGAAGCATGAGAGGAACGGATATGTCGGGCTACGGAGAATCACGCGACGCCATGCGGACGGCATTCTGGTCGTGGATGATGATCATCTTGGTCGGGCTCACGCTCATGATCACCCTGCCGCTGGCAGGACGGTGATCGGTGTGCGCCGCTACCTGCGCAGCAGCAGCCTCAGCCTCGCGTTCCTGGTCATCTTCGTGGTGGCGCTCGTGGGTCAGTCGATCGCCGGGTACATCTACAACAACGAGGAGCTCGGCCAACACGGCCAGCCGCCCGTGACCTTCACCGACTTCGTCACGTCATCCGCATTCCTCGTCGATGTCGCGGAGAACTGGCAGTCCGAGTTCCTCCAGTTCTTCCTCTTCATCCTGGCGACCATCTGGCTCATCCAGCGCGGATCACCCGAGTCGAAGAAGCCGGGTGACGAGGGCACGGGAACAGATGAGGAGCAGCTCGTAGGCAGGCATGCAAGAGAGGATTCACCGCGTTGGGCGAAGGTCCGTGGCATACGGCTGTGGATCTACTCGAACTCCTTGCTGCTGGCCATGGGCTCCGTGTTCCTGTTCTCCTGGTTGGCGCAGTCGCTCGCCGGTCACGTCGTCGCCAATCAGGAGAATGCGCAGCATGGGGCGCCACCCGAGACATGGGGCGACTACATCGTGTCTGCCGACTTCTG
>Ga0247738_10000054_pt1 | contig 81813 bp, 72 predicted proteins | sample UWRJL013104B2_FD_180936 | JGI IMG/M metagenome (GOLD analysis project Ga0247738, IMG submission 180936) | Plant litter microbial communities from Arlington Agricultural Research Station in Wisconsin, United States - UWRJ-L013-104B-2 | ecosystem: Environmental > Terrestrial > Plant litter >...
CGTTTTGGGCAATACGAACCACACGAGACCTATAGCAATCAAACTCATGACTAATCCAGCGCCATGGCCTAGTCCTGCTGCCATGGATATGCCAGCGGTTAAGGCACTGAAAGCCAACGTCAAACCTAGTAGGAAGTAGGTGTTGCGCAGGACCTTGCTAACGCCAGTTTGGTCTACCGTTTGGACGGACTGAATGGTGGATATGTTTTGCATGATGGTCTCCATCGTTAAATACAGCTTAAATACTGAGATCGGTTAGGATCGCTTTTTCATCTAAAACCAGCAGGCGATACTACAAAAGAATTGACACTATTACCACGCCTAAGTTTCGCTGAATCACTGATTTTTAAGCAATTGTTCAAGGCAATGCTCGTGAATCCCGTAAAATGTCTTAATGGAGTCAATTTGTTGCAAAATCAAGCGGCTATCACGGGGTGTTTTGCGTTTTTGAGCCAGAATCATTTTATTTTTACTAGTATGCTCCAGTGAAATAAATTCGAAAATCTGGGTGTCGTAACCCTCAGCCTCAAGCAGTAGTGCCCTGAGCCCGTCAGTCACCATCTCCGCTTCTTGTCCTAAATGAATGCCGTGTAGCAACATCGGGGCGAGCACGGCTGGGCTCTTAAATTGCGGCCGTATCTGTTTATGACAACAGGGTGAGCACATAATAATCTCGGCACCAGCGCGAATACCCATGTGGATCGCATAATCCGTTGCTGTGTCACAGGCATGTAATGCAATCATTACATTGATATCTTTTGCGGCGAAGTGTTTTACATCACCTTGCTCAAACTGAATGCCTTCTAAACATAATTTGCTGGCAGTTTGGTTGCACAGATCTACGAGATTTTGACGTAACTCTACGCCGGTAACGCGCGTTTTTACACCGAGTTGTGCGCTTAGGTAATCATGAACAGCAAAGGTGAGGTAGGCTTTGCCTGAGCCGAAATCCGCGATGTGCACTTCTTCGCGCGCTACTAACCCTGTATTAATAATGGCTGCAGATAATACCTCGATAAATTTATTGATCTGTTTCCATTTGCGCGACATGGATGGAATTATGTCGCCGTTGCCATCCGTAATCCCTAATTCACGCAAATAGGGACGACTTTGTTCAACAAACCGTTTTTTCTCTTTATTATGAGAGAGCGGTTGTACGCCTGCATTTTCCGTATTACTGTTTTTATTGCGATGTTTGTTGAGCAGTAGTTTGCCTTTTTTACTAACACTTAATTGGATTTCCCAATCGCTACTGATTAAATGCGCATTTTTAAAATTTTCTTGTAGCGCGTTATCTATCCATGAGTGCGCATCTTTGGGGGACAAATTTTTAGTAATGTGGTTAGTTTTATATTGATACAAAAATGACAGCAATAATTCGTCCTTAATCATTACCGGGCGAATTGTAATTCGCTCCAGGTCGGTTTCCTTTCCTTGATATTTGGATAGCACCATGCGCTCCAATTTATTTTCATTAATGGTTTGTTGAAAATCTATTAGAAAAGCTTCGAGTTCTGGCTGTGCCATGCTTATACCTGCGATGCGTGTTGATTATTCAATAGCGATAATGCGCGTATTATAAATATCAAATTGCGCAAGCTGGGGTTTGAGTGCATCTACACTCGCTGACGCCTTTGTAAATACAGCCCAGTATTCAGGGGTGGATGGTACAACATCATAAATTGCTAATAGTGACGCGACACGGCGTGCAATGGCTTCACCAGAATCAATGAGTTGTACGTCTGCACCAAACTGTGCAGCTATTTCATTTCGCAAGAGTGGAAAATGGGTGCAGGCTAAAACAAGCGCATCCATTTTGTAACCCTGAGGATGATCAAAAAAGGGTTGCAGGATGGGTTTAAGTTGCGCGCTGGTTATTTCATCTCCGCGTAGCTTGTGCTCAGCTAATTGCACAAGCTCGCTTGATCCGACCAATATAACTTCAGTCTTGGGGGCGTAGTCGCGAATTAAATTGTGTGTGTAAGGGCGCGCCACAGTTGCAGGTGTGGCTAACAAACCAATTACCTGGGATTTGCTGATGGCTGCTGCAGGCTTTATCGCAGGAACAACACCAACCACTGGCTGCGTAAAGTGGCTGCGAATATGTGGCAACGTAAGTGTGCTCGCGGTGTTGCAGGCTACTACAATGATATCAACGGGAAAAATTGCAATAATTTCATGCAGCACCTTATCAACCCTGGCGATTAACTCAATTTCACCCTTGGTGCCGTAGGGAAAAAATGCATTATCAGATGCGTAGATCAAGTTTGCAAAAGGTAATTTCTTTTGAATTTCTTGAAAAATACTCAAACCACCTACACCTGAGTCAAATATAAGAATACGCGGTGCGGCGGCTGTGTGTGTTGCGGACATGTAAGCTCGGTCTGAAAATTTGCGCTAGAATGCTGAAACCGAATTCTAGGGTAGGGCGACAAGCTGCTCAACTGATTTTTTGCTTATGTTTAATATTTATTAGGATCTTCTGTGGATAATCTCTTTATTCTAATTGCAGTATTGATTGCACTTCTTATCGGCTTTTTTTTGGCCTTTGCATTGCTGACAGCAAATCACCGCAAAAGGCAGGCCGACGCCTTGTCCCTGCGTGATAGCGAACTAAAAGCTTTTTATGTACAGGAGCAACATCAGGCCGCAATACGCGAAACCACGTTGCAGCATGATTTAACACAAGCCAGACAACAAGTTCAGGATGTAAAACATGAACTTTCAGATTTGAAAGTTGTGCATCAGGAATTGCTGCAGCATGCGAGCCATCATTTACAAGAATTGGCAGCGGCGAAGGAAAAACTGCAGCAATTCGCCCACCTGCAACAACAGCTTCAGCAGAAGGATATAACTCTCGCCAAGCTTAATGCGGAAGCAACGGAGCTAAATACACGCTTGGAGCAAGAGCGTAAAAATTTTGCTGAACAACTTTCGCTTCTTCAAAATGCGAAGGCAGAGCTTTCAAAGGAATTTGAAAATATCGCCAATAAGATTTTTGATAATAAGCAGCAACAATTTACCCACTCTAGTAAAAGTTTACTCGAGACGACGCTTGACCCTTTTAAATTGCAATTGAATGATTTTCGCAAAAAAGTGGAAGAGGTCTACGAGAAGGAGAATGCTGATCGAAATAGATTGTCCGGTCAGGTTCTCGAGCTACAAAAACAAGCACAGAAAATCGGCGAGGATGCGGTGAATCTAGCGCAAGCGTTGAAAGGGAACAATAAAGCTCAGGGCAACTGGGGTGAAGTCATCCTTGAACGCTTGCTTGAAGAGTCAGGTTTGCAGAAAGGCCGTGAATATGACACGCAAATTAGCTTTACCAGCGATGAAGGTTCTCGTCGCATGCCCGACGTGATCATCCATCTGCCAGAGCAAAAAGATATTATTATTGATTCGAAAGTGTCCTTAATCGACTATGAGAAATTTTGTACATCAGATGATGAGCAAGAGCGGAAGTATCATCTAAATGCGCATGTAAATTCCCTGAGGGGGCACATTAAAGGGTTAAACATTAAAGATTACGAAAAACTCGAAGGTGTTAAATCGCTGGATTTTGTATTTATTTTTATTCCCATCGAAGCGGCCTTTATGCTGGCCTTGCAGCACGAACCGAACTTATATCGCGAAGCCTACGATAAGCATATTATTTTGGTAAGTCCAACCACTTTGCTTGCTACTTTGCGCACAGTGGAAAATATTTGGCGTTACGAAAAGCAAAACAAAAACGCTGAGCGTATTGCCAAAGAGGCTGGCGCATTACATGATCAATTTGTTTTGCTATTGGATGCTATGGATAATATTCAGCATCATTTAGGTAAGTCGCAAGAAGCTTACAATACCGCACGCAATCGTCTTCAGAGTGGGCGCGGGAATTTAGTGAAGCGTGTTGATGATTTACGTCGTTTGGGTGCTAAAACAAAAAAACGCATCGATGGTAATTTAATTGAAGCAGATGAGGAAATTGAGACATCTTTACTGATTGAATCCAACGAAGATGATGCTACGGAATCAAATGAATGACATTCAAAATACGCCCAATGGCCTTAAAAGATTTAGTCTGCATTGAACGCATACAAACAGAAGCTTACGGAAATTATTTTTTAGAATCTGCTGACGTTATTGCACAACGTTTTCATGCAAGTCCCGCCACTGCTTGGGTTGCTGACCGTGGCGACATGGTCTGTGCTTATTTGGTGGGGTATTTGTCCAAGGTGGGAAAAATAAATCCTCTCAATGCACCTTTTGTCCCAGATACAGAGTCAAATTGTCTATATTTGCACGATCTGGCACTTTCAAAGAGCGCGCAAGGTTGTGGCCTGGCGAAACAACTTATTCAAGTTGCAGCTGAATACGCTTTAAACAATGCTGCAACCACACTTGCGCTCTTATCTGTGCAAAATTCCAAATTGTTTTGGCAAAATATTGGTTTTGCGGAGTTTGATAAATTGGATTTAATCCAAAAGAAAAATTTGAATACTTATTTGGATGGTAATGACTCTGCATTTTACATGGTCAAGATGCTCTAATATTCATTGTACAAAACGAAAAATCTGCCGCTATTGATTTTCATCAGTTTCCAGCAACCTGCCGCCTGATTATTTTTTTCGCAAAGTAATGCCAACTTCCAAATGATGCGTGTAGGGAAATTGATCGAATAACGCTACATTAGTTATCTCATGAGTTTGCACTATGGTCTTAAGGTTCCCCACGAGAGTTGTCGGATTGCATGAAATATACATAATGTTGTCGTAGCGCTGCGTAATCGATGTTGTGTGTGGGTCCATTCCCGAGCGTGGTGGGTCAACAAAAATGCTTGTAAATGTATAGCTATCCAAATCAATGCCATCCAGGCGATTAAAACTTCTTACCTTATCAATCGCCTGTGAAAATTCTTCGCTGGATAAACGCGCTACAGCGATATTTTTAACCCTATTCAACTCCATGTTGTAAAGCGCCGATTTCACCGAAGGTTTTGCCAATTCCGTTGCCAAAACGCGATTGAAATTTTGTGCCAGGGGTAGGGTGAAATTTCCATTGCCACAATACAATTCAATTAGGTCACCGCTCCAATCTCGTGTCTTTTCAACAGCCCAGGTCAGCATTTTTTCACAGACACGCGCATTCGGTTGTGTGAATCCGGATTCAATTTGTTGGTAGTGGAATGTTTTGTCGCCAATCTGTAATTGCTCAATGACAAAATCTTGTTCAACCACAATTTTCTGATTTTTGCTGCGACCAATGACGAAGATGCCCAGCTTGGTTTGTAAAGCCTTCGCCGCGGCAAACCATTCGTCATCCAGCTTGCGATGATAAATTAGTGAAATTAAAGCTTGGCCACTGAGCGTTGTCAGAAAATCCATCTGAAACAATTTTGTGCGCAAAATTTCGTCCGCATTAATTTCAATCATTAATTCTGACATTAACCGATTCATCAACTCCGAACCTATGGGAAATTCGGTAATGTCATAGGGACGTTTGAATTCATCATCACTAAACATGCAATAGCTTGAAATTGGCCCTTTATGCCAAATACGGAATTCTGCCCGCATCCGAAAATGTTTTACAGGGGACGTAAATACTTCTATTGCAGGTAGGTTAAATTCGGCAAAATCCTGTTTGAAAATAGCAATTTTTTCGGCGAGTTGTGCATCATATGCGGTAGAGTTGTAATGCGTCATTAGGGTATGAATCTATTAAATATCGAGTGGAAATTGACGATCGCCTGTCATAGGCAAGCGAATTTTGAAGGTGGCACCTTTGCCGTGTTGTGAGCTTACACTGATTTTACCTTTATGGTGTTCGGTAATGATGAAATATGAAACCGAAAGTCCAAGGCCCGTTCCTTTACCGACATCCTTAGTGGTAAAGAAGGGTTCGAAAATATGGTCTTTAATATTTTCTTTTATGCCTGGGCCGTTATCGCTGATTTCAATAATGACATCAGATTTCTTTAAATGTCCGGAGATGAGTACCTGCAATTCATCTGGATGTTTGTAATCGTCTGAGGTGAGTGCTTGATAAGCATTACGTAATAAATTTAAAAAAACCTGTTGAAGTTCCGCAGAGGATGCAAATATTTGAGGGAATGCGGCTTCAAATGAGGTGATGACTTTTATATCAGCCATCTTACTCTGCTCAGCAAATCCTGCATTACGATTAAATTCTATGGCCTGATCAATCAGCTTTGGAATATCCACCCAATTTTTTTCACTATGATTGCTGTGTGAAAATTCCAGCATATTACTCACAATTTTACCGGCGCGTTCCCCTGCTTCCTTAATGTTATCCAAAAACTGCGGCACCTCACGGTCGTTTAAGTAGTTAATCACTTGCTTAAAATCAATATTTTGTTTCGCTGCCGCTGTAGTGTTGCTTTGCAGTTCCTGCGATGTCCTGCGAATAATATTTTGTACGTTGTGCAGAATTACTCCCAAAGGATTATTCATTTCGTGCGCAATGCCTGCAGCTAATTCACCAAGCGAGGACATTTTTTCATTTTGAATCATCATATTTTCAAGTTGAACACGCTTTGTTACATCTTTAAGCTGGATCACTGCGCCTGAGGTTTGATCGCCGGAAAGTTGTCCGCTATTTAGTGGGTAAATACGCAAATCATAGAAACGCGGTTCTTCATTTTCGATTTGCTGTAGTTGTCGGTTAATAAAAGGTTTTTGACTTTTTATTATATTGGTTAGCTGATCATCTGAGAGCGGTAATTGGGGTAGGGCGGTCAGTATATGAGTGCCCAACGCTTTATCGAAAGAAACGCCGGTTCTTTCAAATGCTGCAATATTCCAATAGGTGACTTTTCCATCTGCTGCAACACCCACCAAAATATCCGGCACGGAATTAATCATTGTTTGTAAGTGACGTTTGGTATCTTGTAACTGCACCGCAATTATTTTTTGATTTTGAATGGCGGTTTCCAATTCACTATTTTTTTGGTGCAGGCTTTGAGTGCGCTCCTGAATTTTTTGCTCCAATTCCCGTTGGTGAAGTTTTAATAAATTTCTTGCCGCTTTATTCTTCAGGCGACTGCGTTGTAAACCCGCTATTAATAAGGTTTGGATAACTAAGAGTCCGGCAATAATTAGTAGTAGAGTAAAACTTGCCTCCACTTCTCTACCTGCAGCGAAACAAGGATTTGCAGCACATAAACACACTGCCAGCATTATGCTCATCTGGATGTCGCGTTTAGTGATGATCTGTTTCATCGGCTTGCCACTGTATAAAAGGTCGGTCATTGTCGCATTACGGAAGTGAGTTCAAAAGCGTTAGCATTGGTTTTTTAAATTTACCCTTACGCATTTGTGTTTGATAAATAAACAATGATTTAGCTGCCTTCGCTTGCCAAAATTCAGGATAAAAAAGGTTTGACAGCTTATTTAAATTAGGTAGAATGCGCACCTCTCAACAAGGGCGGTTAGCTCAGTTGGTAGAGCAATGCCCTTACAAGGCATGGGTCACAAGTTCGAGTCTTGTACCGCCCACCATATGTTTTCGTTGAGATTTGCGGACCGGTAGTTCAGCCGGTTAGAATGCCGGCCTGTCACGCCGGAGGTCGCGGGTTCGAGCCCCGTCCGGTCCGCCACTAATTTTAAAGAGCTGCCTTAGGGCGGCTTTTTTCGTTTTAGTTCAGCGGTTTTCTTACTAGCCTTGAGACCCCCTCGCTCTAATCCTTGCCCTCAAAAACAGCTTGTTAATCGCTCTATAAATTCTTGTTTTTTCTTTACGGAACCGCGTATGTTCCTTAATGTCATTAAATGGATGTCTTTATTCATTGATTTGTCATTTTCGGTTGTTAACCTATTATTAGTCGAATTAATTTGGAAATCGCTAAATTGATTTAAGGACTGTCAGATTTAATAAACAATAAGCTATTTAAGGAGCTGGCTATGCAAGATTACATTGAAGATTTGCTGGACGATATTGAAGAGTACGACGACGACGTAACTGACGATTATTCAGATATTTAAGCGTTCCGCTCATTCCCATTCTGCGTTTACAATGCTTCCATGCCCTGTTATGAAGCGCTTAACGCTGGTCTAACCAGTGTTTGAAGCTGCTTTTTTGCTAAAAAGCCAACCGTTTCACATCCTGCACTCTGACCAATACGCTTTATTGCGTGTAATGGGCCGCAAATCTGGCTTAAATAGTGGTTTTCCCCGCATCTGCCAATAGCAAAAAAATATGCTGGTTTATACTCAATGAGAAATCACAGCTTCGGCTTATTACCTTGTATTCAGGATCATACCTATGACTTTAGCGGGCACAGAGACCTTAGAGGCTGTTGTCTTGTTTTCGGAGGACGTGATCACACGTGAGCTCCTATACCCTGAATTTGAGGCAATTTTAGACGGCTTTATCCCCGTGCCAGACTTTAAAGGTGTGTCTGCTAAAGCGGTGTATCTCGTTGTAAATTCCAATCTCTGTATTACTGCTGCAGTTTTCTTCCTACTGGATTTTGACGGCAAAGGCATGGTTGATCGCCGCTGGAATATCCCTCTTCAGCAGTTGGCTGAGGTTTCAGGGCGGGGACCAGACATGGGGGCCGGGCCAATCCGACTCGCCTGTTTTAGTCAATGTGCAATCGGTTGGCATCAAAAAAAGCTGTGGGATCCATTAATGGACGCGGCGAAATCTAGTTTTGTGCAGCTAAAAAAATCGGTCAGCAATAATCGTATGGGGCTGATTTTCAAAAAGGTCCCACGGGAAAACATCGCTCCTGTGGTGGCTTCTCCTGAAATCCAACAACAAAATACTAAGGTTTTAAAGAGAAAAATTCACGAGCATTATTCGCAAGAACTGCGCAATCAAATGGCTAATTTGATTAAAGAGCACCGATTGCGAATTTCCACATTGCATTCGAAGCAGCAGGAAACGCTGCAAAAACTACAATACGAACATCAGCAGCGTTTGCAGGCCTATCAGGAGAAAATGGAAGAGCTCAAAAATCTGAATAGTGATTTGGAAACTCGCAATCATTCTTTAAAAGAGAGCTTCGATGTTCAAGCCAGTAAAGTTGAAGGCCTGCGCGAATATTTTCAGCATAAATTAAAAGCCGCTCAAAGTGATGAAAGTAGCCAAGTTCAGGCATTGCAAGAGAACTTTAAATTAGAGCTTGATTTGAAAGTGCAAACAGCGACCGCGGAGCTGCGTGAAATGCTTGATATGCGCGAGGTTGAATTATTTTATCGGCATCAAAATGAAACTGCACTTAAAGAAGAAATTGTTAATATTAAACAGGATTACCAGCAGCTTCTTAATAACAGCGGTGAGCAACTTTTAACACGTTTGGAAAAGGCAGGAATTAATTTTGTTGTTTACCATCCTGGTGCAGGACAATTTACGATTCCGCTAGCTGATTTGAGTCATTACCTTGAGAAGCCCGTTTCCTATGTTGCAAAAAATTCAGGCGTCGGTGAGAGACTTTATTCAATCTGGTTTGATCATTATCAAAATCCCGTTTGCACTGGCGCGGATGCTAATGGTCATAGATGCTCCAGACCTTTGGTGCGTATTGGTTCACCTGTTGAGTTTCATGAAGGCGAAAGTGACCGTTGTGAACACCATCAGTTGATTTCTTACAAATTGGTGTCCGAGCGATAGATACTTGGTAATGGTTGTAAGCATTGATTCAATTAATATCTGAAGATGAATTTTTAAATAAGGCCCACAAAATTTCGTTGCAAGCAGTTCAATGGCCATTGGCGCACAAAAAAGGAATAGAAGTGTTATTCAGGCGTGACGACCTAATTGATGCATGTTTGAGCGGCAATAAGTTTTATAAACTTTTTTACAATTTATATGCCGCTAAAAATATGGGTTGCGACCAATTGTTAACTTATGGCGGCGCTTATTCGAATCATATCTACGCAGTAGCTATGGCGGCTAAGTTATACGGGTTTAAAGTAGTTGGAATTATTCGGGGTGAGCGCCCCAAGGTATTGAGTCCAACACTATTGGATGCTGAATCCGCGGGAATGAAGTTACATTTCTTGTCACGCTTGGAATATCGCAACAAAACTGAGCAGGAATTGAGCGGTGAATTAAAGCGTTTGTATGGTGATTTTTTTGAAATTCCGGAAGGCGGCGCTAATGTATACGGCGCCATGGGCACCAGAGTGATTGGAAATGCTATAAGACAAGCGGTAAAAGCTGACTATACTTCTATTTGTTTGGCTGCCGGAACTACAAATACTCTTGCCGGAGTTGCCGCTGGAATACTCAATCAAGTTGATGAGAATTCAGCGCGAAAAGCCAAGTTTTTTGAGGTTGGAAATGTATTGGGATTTTCTGTACTTAAAGGTGCAGCCAATAAAGGTAGTGATAATTTAGGTGATCAAGTTTTACGTCACCAACAAACTATTAATGAGACGACAAATAACTGGCGTTTAATTAGTGGATACCACTGCGGTGGGTACGCAAAAAAATTACCTGCGTATTTGCATGGTTTTATGCGCGAATTCGAACACAACACAAATATACAACTCGACCCTGTATATACGGTCAAAATGTGTTGGGGGGTCTCGCAATTGATGACACAAGATTATTGGCCGAGAGGCAGCCGACTTATTTTAATCCATACGGGTGGGCTGCAGGGGCGGCGTGGTTTTAATTTGTAAGTTTTACAAGTAAGAAGATAGTTGGTGTTTTATTGCTGCAGAGCAAAGGAAGTATTTATGCAACCGCGAAAACATATATCGCCTATACGTGCCGAATTCGACTTGTCTTCGACGCGCACTTTGATACCGCTCAAAGACATGAGCGAGGCACATTTGCTGGAGTTGTTGAACAACTCTGGAAGCGAAGTTATCTGCGCCGGGCAAACAATTTTTGCGCGCGGTAGTTACGATGCTCACCATGTTTATTTATTGCATGGCAATGTTAGTCTTGTTGATGAAAATAATGTAACAACCATTATCAATGGTCGATCAAGCTTATTACCTATTGCACACCACCAACCTCGATCGGTGACCGCCACGGCGGAATCTGATTGCAGCATTTTGCGTCTTGACAGTGAAAGATTAGATAAATTACTGGCGTGGAGTCAGGTAGCCGATTATTTACAACTAAACATTTCACGTCAGCGTGATCTGGATGAAGATATTGATTGGATGATGACTGTGTTGAAATCCAATTTGTTTTTCAAGGTTCCACCGATAAATGTTGAGGAAATTTTTTCGCGGCTGACCCCGCAGGTGGTGTATGCCGGCGATGTTGTTATTCGCCAGGGCGAGTTAGGTAACCAGTGTTATTTTTTAAAAGAAGGCGAAGCTGAAGTTTGGCTTCATAACGAAACAGGGCGCCAGCACTTGGCAACTGTTGGCGTAGGACGGTGTTTTGGCGAGGATGCTTTGGTAAACGATGCTCCCCGCAACGCATCAATTATCATGCTTACAGATGGAGTTTTAATGCGTCTGGATAAGCAAGATTTTTATCGCTTGCTTAAAGAACCTCAAGTAGCCTCCATTTCGCTAGACGCTTATTCGGATAGCATCGCTGCCGGTGCGGTTTCTGTTGATGTGCGCAACGAAGAAGAATACTCAGAATTACATTTGCATTCTGCCGTAAACATTCCACTCAATTTGCTCGGTATTAAATCGCGGATGTTGGATAAAAACCGCGCGTATATTTTTTATTGCGATACCGGGCGTAGAAGCCGTGCCGCCGCGCATTTATTGGCGCAGCAAGGATACAACGCACTCGCGCTCGATGATTGCCCTCATCTGTTCAGCCACTCGCGCTGGCGATCTTTGTTAGATAATCGTTTCAACTATGTTCTTCGTGATGGGCTAGCCTACAAAGGGCAATGAGAGTAAACACTGCATCAAAAAAGACCGCATAGGCGGTCTTTTAGTCATAATTTACCTACTTATTATTCAACGCGATCGCCGTATTTCATTTCACGGAGTCGACCTTCCTCAAAATAAAGATTAGTCCAGAATTGACCTTTACCTGGGTTGTAGGTCCAGATGTCGACATTCTGGCAGGCCTCTTTAACAATAAAATTGCCATCATGTTGCTTAATTCTATGAGGTGTTTTTTCGCAAAGAGTATCTTTAAATGAGGGCTCACCGCACATGCGAAGGACATCTATTTTAGTATCACCTATATCCACTATGTCGCCTTTGCAGCGAAGGGACTCAGCTTGTGCAAAAAGTGAGAAAAGCAGAACAGCGGAAGACGACACTAAACGAACTATTATTTTCATAGAAATCCTTCTTATAACTTGGTGTTTGGGTTTTTGTACATCATAAACCGGAAATGTTATTTTCTGCATCTACCAATCTAATTGTTGCAACAAACGACATTTTGGAGTGACGGATTACAATTTTAGCTCAGTGAATTATTAGCGTGCGGCATGCTAAGGCGCGCATCTGATTCTAAAATTTAACAGGACGATTATGAATAGGCGATTAACCATGAGGCGAGACAAGTTTCTACTAATAAATTAAGGAATGTCAGCGTTTTAAACAGCAATGGAGCCAAGGCATAAGTTGTTCTACTTTAGGGAAGTAGGCGATGCTCTTTTGCAAGTTTAGCGGTGAAGTGTGCCATAAAATTATTTAAAGTAAAAATTGTTGAGGGGAATAATTCCGGGCAATTAATTTGGGCCAAATTATAGCTGCGTTGAAGAAATGTAAATGCAACAAAAGATAAGGTCACACAACTTGATATAGATGAAAATAAGGTGTAAGGTTTCAATTATGAATAATCGTCCTTTCTTTCATCACATCTTTTTGTGGCCCGTGCAGCGAAATAATGTCGTTCGCGCCTTCCATATTTTAGGTGATTAAGTTTTTTATAGCTTAATCACCGTATCTTAATCCCCTTTACTAATTTTTATCTGCTTTTGGTTGTCACCTATTGGTGTTACCGAATAAGGCACCATCATCTATACAATGAGGTAAAAAATGTCTATTGCAGAAAATAATCTACTTATCATTTCCGATCTTGATTACCAACGACTGCTTCCACTCGTGGAAAAATATAATACACCAGCGGCAGAGATGCTCGATGATGAGCTTGGGCGTGCGGAAATAGTGCCGGAAGCTGATATTCCTGACGACGTTGTTTCAATGAATTCGTCTGTCATATTTATGGATTTGGATACGGGTGAAAAATCCACGGTATGTCTTGTATATCCATTGGATGCAAACATTGAAGAAATGAAAATCTCTATTCTCTCTCCAGTTGGCATGGCACTCATCGGTCTGCGAGTCGGTGGGAAAATTGACTGGCCTTTACCTGGTGGAAACATCAAGAATTTGCAAGTAATTGCAGTCAGCCAGCCAGAAAAATCCGGAATCTCGGTTTAATTGGATAAAAACATCATGCATGTAATCAATGAAAAGTTGGAAAAAATATTTGCTCACGTAGTTAAACACAATTACGGGGAATATGAATTTCATCAGGCAGTGAAAGAAGTCATAGAAACTTTAGGGCCGGTATTGCATAAAAATCCGCAATATTCCGAGCAGAAAATCATTGAGAGAATTTGCGAGCCTGAGAGACAAATTATTTTTCGTGTGCCTTGGCAGGATGACAACGGAGAGGTGCAGATTAATCGTGGTTTCCGAGTTGGTTTTAATAGCGCACTTGGGCCCTACAAAGGTGGCTTGCGCTTTCACCCTTCGGTGCGACTGGGCACGATTAAATTTTTAGGATTTGAGCAAACGTTTAAAAATGCCTTGTCAGGCATGCCTATCGGTGGCGCAAAAGGTGGTGCGGATTTTGATCCTAAAGGAAAATCTGATGCGGAAGTTATGCGTTTCTGTCAAAGCTTTATGACGGAACTCTACCGACATATCGGGGAGTTTACGGATGTACCCGCCGGTGATATTGGTGTGGGCGCACGTGAGATTGGCTATTTATTTGGACAATACAAACGTATTACCAATCGATATGAATCGGGTGTGCTAACAGGTAAAAGTCCGCTCTGGGGTGGCGCATTGGTAAGACGTGAGGCAACTGGTTATGGCGCCGTGTATTTCGCACAGGAAATGTTAAAGGTTCGTGGCGATTCGCTAGAGGGTAAAACGTGTATTGTTTCGGGCTCTGGTAACGTTGCAATTTACGCGATTGAAAAATTACATATGCTCGGTGCAAAAGTTGTTGCTTGTTCTGACTCTGATGGTTTTATTTATGATCAAGAAGGTTTAAATCTCGAAACCATCAAGCAATTAAAAGAAATCAATCGCGATAGAATAAGTGCATATCTCAATTATCATCCAGCGGCTACTTATGTAGCGGCTGGCAATATCTGGGATGTTACCTGTCAATTAGCATTTCCCTGTGCAACTCAAAATGAGTTGGATGCAACTTCGGCGGCAACTTTAGTAAAAAATGGATGCAGCGCAGTAATAGAAGGCGCGAATATGCCAGTTACACCAGAAGGAATAAAAATTTTTATGGATTCAGGTGTTGCCTACGCTCCAGGTAAGGCTGCAAATGCAGGCGGTGTCGCTACTTCTGCATTGGAAATGCAACAAAACGCAAGTCGTGATACCTGGACATTTGAATATACGGAAAAGCGTTTGCAAATTATCATGCAAAATATTCACAAGAATTGTTATGAAACGGCGAGCGAATATGGCTCACCAGGCAACTACGTGATTGGCGCCAATATTGTTGGTTTTAAACGAGTTGCAGATGCGATGATTGCGTTTGGTGTTATATAAAATTGTTATTGAATGCGTAATAATTTAATCAAGGCAGATTGTTTTTGTTTTGGCACTAAATCCGCCAGTGTGTATTGATCAAGTACTTTAAAGAAAGCTTCCAATGATTCTGAAAAGACGCTTCTGAGACGACATGCTGGTGTGATGATGCAACCCGTGTTGTTGTTGAAGCAATCGACTAACGCGAGATCCTGTTCTGTATCACGCACTAAACGGCCGATATTAATATCTTCTGGTCGACCATTTAATCGTAGCCCTCCATTTTTTCCTCGCCACGCAATCAAATAACCCTTGGTGTTGAGCTCCTGGACAACTTTCATTAAATGATTTTTGGAAATATCGTAACTCTCTGCAATTTCACCGATGGTAGAAATTTCTTCACCCTTGAGTGCGACATACATAAGAACACGCAAGGAGTAATCGGTATAGCGGGTTATGTTCATATTTTCTAGTTATCCTGGACGACCGTCCGCTCGGGGACGGGTGAGAATAGGCCAATAAATTAAAACGAATATACCAAAAGCGAGCGACCAACCTATAGCTGCCAATAACAAACCTATGTGGTAATCCAGCAATTGTAACGCGGTTAATACACGGGCTAATGCTGCCATTGTGATAGCTACATAAATCACTACTGCAAACTTTGGCAATCTGAGTGGGCGGCCTGTATGGCCAAGTGCTACTCGTGTCATGACACCGAGAATCAGGGTTCCCATCGCACCAACACCCAATGCATGTTGCCAAGCTGTTGGAGCGACGAGATTAAAGGCTGCAGCACTCTTGAGCAAGAGTGCGAAAGCAATCCAGCCATAACCAAGGTGTAGAATCCACAACAGTGGTTGGCGTGCACTGCGCCAGCCCGACCAGCCGATCAAACGCAATGCATTGAGTACACCTGCAATTAGGGCTACAACGCCCGTTAGCCAAGAGACACTGGTGAAAAAGTTGCCGGTAAAAATATCGACTGGAATCAACAATAGAGTGGCGATAATTGCAGCGCGATCCAGTGCTGAAAATGATTTTACCGCGTCAACTTGACTGCTTTGATTGCGCAGCCAGTTGATAGTAAAGAGCGGAATTATTCGACCGCCAATGACAATCATCATGATGGTAATTAAACCCAGCGCCATGAGTTCACCCAGTTGTAACCATTGGGCATTACTGGTCATAAATCCGATATGCATCATTAAATTAGCGATACTGAGCAACATCAAGATACCTGCAATGGGTAAATTACGTTTGTTTCCATGCTGCAGTAAAACGCGTGTTATATACACCGCCGTCACTGGCAAAAATAACATATCAATGGTCGCCACTATTCCAGCTGGCCACCAACTTGCCGTCCACATAATTACTCGACCCGCGAACCAAATCGTTATTAGCAGGAATAACCCCTTACCGCGCAATGGTGTGGCGCCAGTCCAGTTGCATATTGCGGTCAGCAAAAATCCAGCGATAGCAGCGGGGACTAAGCCTAATAACATCTCATGGCTATGCCAATGTGCCGGTGACCATCCAAGTGGTAGCGAAATTCCACCAAACAAAAAACTTATCCATGCGATAAGAGTAACAACACCATAAACACCCGTAAGCAAAAAGAATGGGCGGAAGGGATGCGTTAAAACAGGGTGCGATTGAAAAAAATTACTCATGAAAAACCTCTGGCGGCAGCTCATTGTGACAACAATAGTTAGGTATTTATTTCCTAATGGCGTCCGGTGAGAACAATAAATCTTTGCTCTTAAACATGTATTCATTTTACATCTTTAAAAGATGTACTTACAATACATGTTATAAGATTGTTTAGTTTCTTACTGAATCGTCTTTTTTTCGTGACGAGTCACGCTACCACTGACTGCTAATTTAAAGGGGAAATAACATGCGTGAGTACCGCAAATTATGGTGGCTATTGATTGCCATACTTATAGTGACTTTTTCACTTCTCGGTTATTTTGGCCGTGAAGTATATCGTCAGGCTCCGCCTATTCCTGCGCAGGTTCTTACGGAAGGTGGGCGCTTGCTAATGACACATGACAGCATATTGGATGGACAAACAGCCTGGCAGTCTGTGGGGGGAATGCAACTGGGATCTATCTGGGGTCATGGTGCTTATCAGGCGCCGGATTGGACAGCAGATTGGTTGCATCGCGAATTAATGGCTTGGTTGGAGTTGGCGGCGCAAGATGTATTTAATAAACCCTATGCGCAGTTGGATGGAGCACAACAAAACCGATTGCAGTACGAATTAAAAACTAGTTATCGCACCAATCGTTACGATCCTGTTACCGATAAATTAGTAGTCGGTGAACGGCGCGCTCAAGCTATCCAGCAAACAGCTAATTACTACGCCAGTTTATTCAGTGCAGAGCCAGAGTTGCGCAGCACTCGAAAAAGTTATGCGATGAAAGAGGATACCTTGCCTGATCCAGACCGCCGCGCGCGCTTAACAGAATTCTTTTTTTGGACTGCATGGGCCGCATCGACGGAACGGCCTGATGGTAGCTCTACCTACACCAATAATTGGCCACATGAACCTTTAATTGATAACAAACCGACTGCAGAAAATATTCTCTGGTCAATTGTCAGTATTATTTTATTAATAGCTGGTGTTGGCGGGTTGATTTGGGCCTGGGCGTTTTTGCGTAAAGAGGACGAGCAGAAACTCATTGAACCCGAGCGAGATCCCATCTCTTTGGTATTGCTCACGCCATCGCAACGCGCCTTAGGAAAATATCTATTTTTGGTGGTCGCACTTTTTTGCTTTCAAGTAATGCTCGGTGGTTTCACCGCACATTACACGGTAGAAGGGCAAGAATTTTACGGCATTAATGTGTCGCAGTGGTTTCCCTATTCATTAACGCGTACCTGGCATATTCAAGCTGCGCTCTTCTGGATTGCTACCGGTTTTCTTGCTGCGGGTTTATTTCTCGCACCTATCATCAACGGTGGTAAAGATCCAAAATTTCAAAAACTTGGTGTTGATATTTTATTCTGGGCTTTAGTTGCAGTTGTAGTCGGTTCGTTTGTCGGAAATTATTTGGCGATAGCGCATATTATGCCGGCGAATTTAAATTTTTGGCTCGGTCATCAGGGTTACGAATATGTCGATCTCGGACGTATCTGGCAGATAGGTAAATTCACCGGCATAGTCTTATGGTTGGTGTTAATGTTGCGCGGCATAGTGCCCGCACTTTATAAGCCCGGCGATAAAAATTTACTCGCGTTACTCACCGCATCGGTAGCAGCTATTGGTTTGTTTTATGGTGCTGGTTTCTTTTACGGTGAACGGACTGTATTGTCAGTTATGGAATACTGGCGCTGGTGGATTGTACATTTATGGGTAGAGGGTTTCTTCGAAGTTTTTGCAACCGCAGCGCTCGCGTTTATTTTTTGCAGCTTGGGTTTGGTTTCACGTCGGATGGCCACTACCGCCAGTTTGGCATCAGCTTCACTGTTTATGCTTGGCGGTATTCCCGGTACTTTCCATCACTTATATTTTGCGGGGACCACTACACCAGTGATGGCTGTGGGCGCAACATTTAGCGCACTGGAAGTCGTGCCCTTAGTCGTGCTGGGTTACGAAGCCTGGGAAAACTGGCAACTAAAAAATCGTGCTCCCTGGATGCAAAACGTCAAATGGCCGCTGATATTTTTTATCGCCGTTGCTTTCTGGAACATGCTAGGTGCGGGTGTTTTTGGTTTCATGATTAATCCACCGGTAGCTCTTTACTATATTCAAGGTCTTAACACTACCGCCGTCCATGCGCACGCAGCGCTTTTTGGTGTATACGGGTTTCTCGCGCTTGGATTTACCTTGTTAGTCTTGCGTTATATTCGCCCGCAATTGGTATTCAACGAAAGATTAATGAAAGTCGGTTTTTGGTGGCTCAACGCTGGTTTGGTATTAATGATCTTCACCAGTTTATTGCCTATCGGTTTAATTCAATTTTACGCCAGTGTATCGGAAGGTTTATGGTACGCCCGCAGTGAAGCCTTTATGCAGCAAGATCTTCTACAAACTCTGCGCTGGGTGCGTACTTTCGGTGATGTAGTATTTATCATCGGTGCTTTTTCGGTGAGCTGGCAGGTTGTGTGGAGTTTGTTCTCTTCACCAACGAGTGGCACTTTAACAACCGATCCCGCTAAAGATCCTGACGTTAAAGACGCCGATTGTTGCGGCAAATGTGATGGCAAATAGAGTGTAATCGTTAAACCGGATATGGAGCGTAAGATCCGATTTAACCTAAAGTAATAGACGAAATATCTCTTATCAAAATGCCTGCTTTGTGTGGGCATTTTTTTTAGGCGATATGTTTTGTTTGATTTACATCTTCGGCACAGGTTGTTTGTCTTCCTTCCCCATTCTCTTATGAATTTAGCTGACTTCGTGATTCCAGTTCGCGTGTTTTCGGCCATCAGGATATTTCTGACTTTTTGTTAAAGAAATCGCTGGTCCTGCCGCTAAATTGTTAGGCGGGTAGATATGCCCGTTAAATATTAGCCCATGATGAGAGACGTTTTATGAACGCATACCAGGCAGCGCAGCATTACTCATCCTTAAAAACACAAACGAATATTGTTGATGCATCTCCCCACCGTTTAATTCAAATGTTGTTTGAGGGCGCGTTAGAGCGTATCGCGCAAGCAAAAGGGGCTATGAAGCAGAATCAAATTGCGCGTAAAGGAGAATTAATTAGTAAAGCCATCAATATCGTTGGCGGTTTACAGGGCAGCCTTAATGATAAAGAGGGCGGCAATCTTGCTGACAATCTAAACAGTCTTTACGACTACATCGTCCGTCGGCTGATCAAAGCTAATATGGATAATAACCCGGACATACTCGACGAATGCGGACGTCTTTTGGGTGAACTTAAATCTGGTTGGGACGCCATTGCGAACGAGGTGTCTTAAGATGCAATTGCATTTAGTAAGACCTGCAAATTATTCCGGTGAGGCGGGTCTTTTACACGTACGTCGTCTTCAGGAAGAGTTGAATAAAGCGCTTGCTGAGGCGAATTGGTCTCAGGTGCGTAGATTAGATCAGGCTTGCGCGGTCCTGATTGATAAAGTAATAGCCGCTAATCAGGAGGATGAGCAAGCGCTTGCAGCCGCCCTTGGCGAGCTGAAAGGGCTGTATGCGAATCTTATTGTTCAATGTAAGCGCGAAGTTGCTTCAATGGTTCATTGATTTAGTGCTAGGCTTAGCGTTATAACTAACAGCTCAGCCAGCACAGCACAGGAGCGCCAAAATTGTCTAATTACAATTCCCAAGAAGCCCTTAAGCAATATCGCCAATTGGGGCTGGAAACCCAAATTAATAACGCCACACCTCATCGCTTGATTCAACTGCTCATGGAAGGAACTCTGGACAGGCTCAAAGGTGCCAAAGCCGCTATGGACCGTGGCGATGCTGCAACAAAAGGTGTATTGATCGGAAAGGCCATGGGAATTATTTCCGGGTTGCGCAGCTCACTGAATATGGATGTTGAAAATAGTGATTTGCCTGAGCGGCTTGATGGTCTTTACGATTACATGGGAAGACGTTTGCTTGAAGCGTCTACCTACAATAAATCTGAATTCGTTGTTGAGATCATTGATTTAATGCAAACCGTCAAATCAGGCTGGGACGGCATAGAGCCTCAATCACCGTCACAACCTTAGGTGGATCTAAGCGCTTGTAAACTGAGCGCTTGTAACTTGTTTGCACATTCCAGCCAAAAAACCATCATCTTTGCGTATTTAGAAAAAAATATTTTTCGTTGTCCCTGCCATTAATTTGACTCGCTTCATATCCTCGTCTAAACCTAAGCATAAATAGTCATAGCTCCGGCGTCACTCCGGATTAATATCGCAAAAGCAAATTGTTTGCAGTCCAAAAAGGTTGATAGGCATGTGGCGTAACAATAAGGTTTTAGTCATCGATGACAACGAATCGCGCCGACACGATTTAAAAGTGTTATTAGAGTTTTTAGGTGAGACCGCACTTACTGCCAATTCTAAAAACTGGCAAGAATTAGTGCAAAGTGAAAATAAAGGCGAAGACTATGTCGCTGTTTTTATCGGAGATTTTTCTCACTCCCGACAAAATATGGAGCAGCTTTTAAAAAGCATTCGTGAATGGAATGACGAGCTTGCGGTTGTACTCACTGAAAGTACGACTGAAGAAGAGAAACTGGAAGATCTACTGCGTCATATGATTATCGCTTCTCTAATCGTCCCCCCGACCTACAACAAACTGATAGACACGCTGCATCGCGCGCAGTTGTATCGCGAGGCGCAATCCAATAGCAAACGCCAGCCGCAACGACGCCCTGTACATTTATTCCGTAGCCTTGTGGGCACCAGTAGAGAAATTCAAAACGTTCGTGAAATGATGGCGCAAGTTGCAGAGAAAGACGTCTCTGTTTTGATTACTGGCGAGTCAGGAACCGGTAAAGAAGTGGTTGCTCGTAATCTACATTACAATTCGCCTCGTCGTGACAAACCTTTTGTTCCTGTTAATTGCGGCGCAATTCCTGCGGAGTTGTTAGAGAGCGAATTATTTGGCCATGAGAAGGGTGCCTTTACAGGTGCGATAAATTCGCGCGCGGGGCGTTTCGAATTGGCAGAGGGCGGCACTTTATTTTTAGATGAAATTGGCGATATGCCGCTTAATATGCAAGTTAAAATTTTGCGTGTATTGCAAGAACGTTGCTATGAAAGAGTAGGGAGTAATAAAACGCAAAGTGTAGATGTACGTATTATTGCCGCAACTCATCGCAACCTAGATTCTATGATTAGCGCCAGCATGTTCCGTGAAGACTTATTCTATCGATTAAATGTTTTCCCCATCGAATTACCTTCATTAAAAAATCGCTCAGAGGATATCCCTCTACTCATCAACGAATTGGTTACGCGCATGGAAAACGAACAGCGCGGTTCTATTCGTTTTAATTCCGCGGCGATTATGTCTCTATGTCAACATGAATGGAGTGGTAATGTCAGGGAGCTTGCAAACCTGGTTGAGCGTATGGCTATCATCCATCCTTATGGCGTAATAGGTGTGCAAGACTTGCCTGCAAAATATCGCCATGTAGATGTGACTGATGAAAACTTTGCACCAGCAGCTGCACCTGTAAATGCGAGCACTGGCTACGTCAATATGAATGACAATCCGCTCTTGCCAGATCAGGGCATAGATCTTCGTGAATATATTACTAACTTGGAGATGAGCCTAATTCAGCAAGCCCTTAACGATTGTGGAGGTGTTGTTGCACGTGCTGCAGACAAACTTTGTATTCGGCGCACAACCTTGGTGGAAAAGATGCGGAAGTACGAATTACAGCGCTAAACATTCTCTTAAGCTCAATAAAAAAACCGCTATTTAATAGCGGTTTTTTTATTTGTCAAAATCTCTCGTAGGTTAACCCAGCTTAACAATTGGCTTTTTGGGTTTACTTCTACGGGTTGCGCCTTGCGGTTTTGCGTTCGGATTTTTTGCAACAGGCTGTCCGTTTGCGGGTTTGTGTCCACTCGGTGTTTTAGGTTTTGGTTTTGCTCCTAATGCAGGTCTGCGAGCGCCACCATTATTTCCACCGCTGTTATTGCGACCAATGGTCATGCTACGACCTAATACAATTGGTTCAGGGCGAATGCTTGGATCTGGTTCGAACCCTGAGAGAATTTGTTTCGGTATGTCACGCTTAATTAGTTTTTCAATATCGCGTAAAAATTTATCTTCATCTACGCACACCAATGAAATAGCAATACCTTCACTTTCTGCGCGACCTGTGCGGCCAATGCGATGCACATAATCTTCAGGAACATTAGGTAATTCAAAGTTAACAACGTGAGGCAGTTGGTCAATATCAATTCCGCGAGCTGCAATATCTGTTGCTACCAATGCGCGAATTGTACCGCGTTTAAAATCGTCCAAAGCTTTGGTGCGAGCACCCTGGCTTTTATTGCCATGAATAGCTGCTGCACTAATTCCATCGTTGGACAATTGTTCTGTTAGCTTATTGGCGCCGTGTTTGGTTCTGGTAAAAATTAACACTTGCTGCCAGTCGCCGTCTTTAATCAAATGCGAGAGCAACTCACGTTTGCGATTGCGATCAACTGGGTGCACGGTTTGATCAATACGCTCGCTTGCGGTGTTACGGCGGGCAACTTCAATCAACGTGGGTTTGTTTAACAACTTGTCAGCGAGATCTTTAATTTCGTTGGAGAAAGTTGCAGAGAATAATAAGTTTTGACGCTGTTTGGGTAAAAGGGCAAGTACACGTTTAATGTCGTGAATAAAACCCATGTCCAGCATACGGTCCGCTTCATCGAGAACAAGAACTTCTACTTCCTTCAGGCTCACTGCATTTTGCTGTACCAGGTCCAGCAAGCGACCTGGGGTAGCAACCAGGATATCTACGCCACCGCGCAGCTTCATCATTTGCGGGTTGGCGCTTACGCCGCCGAATACGACTGTTGAGCGAAGCGATAAATATTTTCCGTAAGTCCGCACGCTTTCAAAAACTTGGGCGGCTAGTTCACGGGTTGGGGTAAGAATAAGTGCACGTACTGGTCGGCGGCCCGTAACAACTTTTGAGTCGGCGCTAAGTTTTTGTAGCAAGGGTAGAGTAAAACCAGCTGTTTTACCGGTGCCTGTTTGGGCGCCTGCGAGTATGTCGCCACCCTTAAGTACGGCTGGGATGGCTTGTGCCTGGATTGGCGTTGGTGCGCTATAACCTTCCTCGGCAATAGCACGAAGAATGTCGGCATTTAAGCCGAGGGTAGCAAATGACATAGAGATTTCCTGTAGCTCGGCCTCCCGCAGTGGGGATAGGTCTGGCGAGCAAAGCGTCTAGTATCGGCGAAACCGATAGTTAGAGAGAGATGGCGATGCTGACCTAGGAGCATCGGGACGCGCATAGTACATATAATGATCCACTATTACTAGACAAGTTTTGATTTCGACGCCATATCATTTTTAATTCTTGAATTGGCTCATAAAAAGTGCGCTATCGCACAGAGGGTGTGTGTTGTGTAGCTTAGTTTCTTTTGAAAATATCTCGAGAATCAGGAGCAGTAAAAATGAACGACACAGTTGATAACCCCATTGACAATTTGCGCGCGAAAATCAAGTCCATTCGTTTCGCTATGTTAACTACACAAGACGATGACCAAAGTCTTTCAAGTCGGCCAATGACGCAGCAGCAATTAGACGAGAATGGAATTTTGTGGTTCTTTGTTTCAGATGAATCGCAAGTGGCGCGTGATATAGAACGTCAACCTAAAATCAATGTAACTTTTGCTGAACCCGCAGATAGTGTTTATGTTGCTATTTCCGGACATGCTGAAGTTCTTAAATTCCAGGAGAAAATAGAAGAACTGTGGAGCCCTGCGGTGGCTGCATGGTTTCCAGATGGAATTGATGACCCTCATCTTTCTCTTATTAAATTTACAATTCACACTGCAGAATATTGGGATTCGCACTTTAATAAAATGATGCAGCTCTTTGTTATAGCGAAAGCAGCTATTAGCGGTAATCCACCTAAGCATTTAGGCGAGCATAAAAAAATTGATCTGACCTGATACAAGCGCGTATTAAAAATAAATCATTCGATAACCTGTATCAAGACATTGATAAATGCGCGTTAGTATGTGCCTCATTAAAGTACGTTATCGTACAGAACCCCAATATTTTTGATGACATTCTCATCCGTTATAGTACGTGAGAACGATTAAATGAAGAAATAGTAGAAAGTGCAAATAATTTGGTAATTTCCGATAAGTGTTGATTGACCAATGAAGCAGCCGTCCAACACCATTAAACGAACCTCTTACTTACGACGAAGATAACATGCTAAGTGAAAAAATCCGTCGCCATAAAATACTAGCTACAATTGGCATCATTTTATCACTCATTGTACTGAGCGTGGCTGTTATCATTGTTTTTTCAGAACCAATCGTTAAATCCCTATTGGAAAAAAAAGGTGGCTCCATTCTGGAGCGTGAACTTTATATTGAGGGGGATTTTCAAATAGATTGGCATTGGACTTACACTTCAGTGCACGCTGAAAAAATTCGGTTAGGTAATGCACCTAACTACCCCGAGCCAAACATGCTCACTATTGAGTCACTGGATTTAACTTTCAAACCTTTGCAGTTATTGCGCGCGCGTCTCGAATTTGGCGATATAACCTTGGATCGCCCAGTGCTTATACTCGACAAAAAATCAGCAACAGATTTTAACTGGAATTTTCCTGCGCTTTCCAAGGCCAATGCAGCGGATGAAATCACAACACCCGATGACCGCCACGATTTTCCAATTATTCAAAGTTTGCAGCTAAAAGCAGGCAATTTAATTTATCGCGATGCGGTCAAAGGTTTGAACCTAAATGTAAAACTTGATTCGGTGGTGGGACAGGGGGCTGAAAAGGGTAAAGCGAATGATAAAAATGGAAGCGATAAAGATTTGAAAGTTTCAGGCACTGGCTCCATGCAAAATCAAAAATTTACACTGGAAGCTGAAGGCGGGTCTTTAAAATATTTACGTGACTCTAATAAAGATTATCCGCTTAGCCTAAAATTAGCTATGGGTGATACTAAAGTTTCTTTGGATGGCACTTTTAAAGATCCAATTAAAGTTACAGGCGTTAACGCCACGCTAAATGTATCCGGCCACAATTTGGCGGATATTTTCTATCTCACAGCTATTCCATTGCCTCCAACACCGCCTTATAAATTTGCGGGTCGGTTAACTAAGCAAGGCGGAATTTGGAGTTACGAAGATTTTAAAGGCGAAGTGGGAACGAGTGATCTCTCGGGCACACTGTCTTACGATACGAGTAAAGAACGCGGATTTTTAAAAGCTAATTTGGTGTCAAATTTATTAGACAGTGCTGACTTAGGCGGGTTTATCGGTTTGTCGCCGTCCGGTAAAAATGCCGCGCCTGAACAAAAAGAAGCGGCAGCGGAGAAAAAAGCGGGCACTAAATTAATTCCTGATGTTCCTTTAAAACTGGAACGGTTACGTGCAACTGATTTAGATGTGACTTTAAAGGCAAACAAAATTGTTGCTCCGAATTTGCCATTTAAAGGTATGGAAGTTCGGTTTGATTTAAGAGATGGCTTGTTAAAGTTAAACCCGTTAAAAGTGGTTTTAGCTGATGGAACTATCGACGGTACTGTAGAAGTTGACGCAAAAAAAGATGTGCCGCCTATGAAGGTAAATTTAAACCTACGTAAATTAAGCTTGGGTCAATTTTTTGCCAACACGCGTTTCGCTAAAACATCTGAAGGGCTATTCGGCGGTAAAGTAAATCTAGCCGGTGCCGGTGCGTCATTAGCTGATGTATTGGCAACAAGTAATGGTGAACTTACATTAATTATGTCCGGTGGGAAAATAAGCCAATTATTAGTGGAAGCTTCAGACCTGGATATAGCGCAAGCTGTCCCTTTATTTTTAGGAAAAGATAAGTCAACTACAATTCGCTGTGGCGTAACTGATTTTGAAGTTGAAGATGGAATCCTGAATTCAAAAGTTGTCGTGCTCGATACTCATGATTCTTTGTTAGTGGGTAATGTAAGTATTAATTTGAAGCGCGAAACTATTAATGCAAAATTAGATGCACAGCCTAAAGATTCAAGCATTTTTGCTGTTCAGACACCGATTGTTCTATCGGGTGAGTTGAAATCACCCTCGATCGGATTGGATGGAAAAAAGGCGGGGCGTCGCGGAACAGCGGCAGTTCTGCTAGGAAGTTTACTTACACCCTTCGCAGCAATTTTGCCTTTTATTGAACGAGGGGATGCAGCAAATGTGGATTGTCGCGAGCTATTAAAAAATGCTCAGACTACTACTAAAAATACTACAGAACCCAATAAGAATAATAAAGAAATAAAAAGTAACGAGGTAAAAAAATAAATTTCGCTCCATTCTAAACTTCTCTTTATTTTAATAAGTTAAATTTATTTTTTATCCCTACGATCACCAATAATTGTCGCTGGATTTCCAGCGACAATTTTATAAGTTTCAATATCTCTAGTCACTTGGCTGTTCATACCAACAACTGCATGATCATGAATATTTACTCCATCCACAACTCCCGCATTGGCTCCTAGCCAGACATCATTACCAATAAAAATTCCTTTTGATTCAGTGGGCTGATCGCAAATTAATCTGTCGTGTAATAAACCATGATTAAATGCATAGAGTTGGCAATTTGCAGCAATGCGTGAATTATCGCCTATCGTAATTCCCACCTTTCCTCCATCCATTGTTACATGGTGATTAATAGATACATTTTTACCAATATTAATCGGCCCGTGAAGCACGCAGTCGGCGGCGATGTAAGACCCGTCGCCAATCACGATAGGCCGGCCCGGTTCAGCAAATAATTTTGCCTCCGGTGCGATAAAACAATTTGTACCTATTTGAATGGTTTCTACCGCCTTCAAATACGACTGCACATCATCTTGCCATCTACTGGCCCACTCGTTGTGAGCAGGTTTTAATTCAAAATATAGCCATGGCATATAGCTCAAACGTAATTGATGTTGGGTGCGATAAAATTCTGCAGGCTGCTTCTGAAGATCAGGCGAGTCAGTAGTAGGAAAATCAGTGGGAACCTTGGATGGGAGATCGGTCATAATAGTTACTGCAAGAAGAATGTTGCAGTATAAATTTTTGGCCATCAGAGCACAAAGTATTCGTAAAAGGGTATCCGCAGGTTGTAGTGGTTAGGTAAATCCTTGAACTTCACAGTCAGGATTTAAGGAGTGCCTAGATGGGCTCTCTTGGGGTTTACCCGTTACTGCGCAACACTGCGGACACTTGTTGTTATTATAGTAAACAGGCAACTAATAGCGACTACTGTACTTAGTTTTTTATGCCGCATTAACGGCAATTGTTAGAAGAATTTTCTATGAACAACCTTTATGACCTAATAGAAGATAACGATAGTTTTCTCGTTATCTATAAAAAGCCCAATACCAATTTTCACAGCGAAGATGGACAAACAGGTTTGTTTGAAACGGTTAAACGGCATCAGGGTTTGCAGGAGCTGTATCCGGTCCACCGGCTAGATAAAGTGACTTCAGGCATACTTGTGATGGCAAAAACAGCGTCGGTAAATCATGAATTGGTGGAACAATTTAAAAATCGCCAGGTAGAAAAGTATTATTTAGCGGTCAGTAATAAAAAACCTAAAAAGAAGCAGGGTTTGATTAAAGGTGATATGGAATCTGCACGACGCGGCGCATGGAAACTCAGTAATACCCAGCAAAATCCTGCGATTACGCAATTCGTCAGTGGTTTTATGGAAGAGGGGAAGCGGCTATTTATAATTAAACCTCATACCGGAAAAACGCATCAGATTCGCGTCGCACTAAAAAGCTTGGGTGCGCCGATTATGGGAGATCTACTTTATGCTGATACTCAAACCTGCGTTGGTGTTGATCGGGTTTATTTACACGCCTACAGTTTGTTATTCAGCGTAGGAGGAAGGTCTTACAGATTTACAGAGTTGCCTCGTGAAGGTAAAGATTTTTTGAGCCCGACATTTTGTTCTACTTTTGAGGAGTTTGCCAAGCCATGGGAATTAACGTGGCCAAAAGTTTAGCTGATCAAGTCATTTGTTAGCGATTTTTTCTATGTGATGAATCCATGGCATGAAAGTTGATGAATAAAATTATGTAACAATTTAAGGCGATTGTAATTGTATCTACGCACCATTAAATAGCGCGGGTTTTTGTTATGTGCGCTCACTATGTGCTTGGGGAATATATTTTAAGGTAGTCGGAATCTTGAATGAATGTGTCTATGGTAATGAATGTGCCCATGGCATTTATATTTCTTTTTGTGGTAGTGCCAGGCCTTGCCTTGCTTACTGCGGTTTTCGCACTGATTAAACGCAGCCAAACTGAAAAAAAATTATTTCACACCGGTATTCTATATCTTAAAAAATTGCGCATTTTTCTTATGTATATTCAGCAACATCGCGGATTAACCAACGGTTTTTTTCATGGCAACTCTGCCTTGGCTACCGATATAGAGTTGCTTGAGCAGAAAATTGGAAACGCGATTGCTGATGTACAAAGTGTTGATGGTTGGATTCAAGAAAATGGGAAATGGGAAAGTTTAGTTGACCATTGGCAGCGAATTAGAGTTTATTTTAAAAATGCGAATGCTGAAATAAACTTGAAGCAACACAATAATTTAATCGCAAACCTGTTGTATCTCATAGATGATCTTGCCTACGCTCACCATTTGGGAAAGCTTGGCATTGTTGATTCTGCCGATGCCAAATGGCGTAAGTTATTATTTATTGCGGAGTATGTCGGGCAGGCGCGCGCATTGGGAATGGGCGTTGCGACTAGAGGGCATTGCAACAGCGTCTCACGTATTCAATTAAATCACCTGGTGCTTAAAATTGAATCAAATATTGATTCAGAATGGCCAAACTCAGTACAGGGTGATTTTCGTCGGCTTCTCCTCATTATTCAGCAACAGGTTATTGCTGAACCGCCTACAATTTTGGCCGACGAGTATTTTAAAATCGCCACATTATGTATAGAGCATCTATTAATAGAATTTGATCATCAGGTGGATAAAATCCAATTCAATCCTGCCTAGGCTCACATTACTTTTATTTCAGTTATCGCGAAAAACATTTGCACATTGCGAGCAGACGAAAAAGCCCGGTAGCAGCCCATAGCGTTTAAATGCTTGACTGCCATTGCTGCCAATTCCCAAGCGAGGTATTCGTCTGCATCAACCGGTTCCTTTTCACCGAAAATAACCAGGTCAGTTATGTCCTCCAATTCTTTGATACGCAGAGAGTCAGCCTTCAATACAGGATTTATAGATTCATAAGCCCATGCCCATTTCCATGTGGATGCGCTAGGAGAATAGCTACCTATATCGATAATATCGGCTTCAATCACTAGTTTGTCGTCGTGATCAAAGAACTGTAATTTGCCTTTGTCATTTTCGAACATCCAGCGCTTATGGCTCCCGAAGCCATAGTTTTTTGTTAAGTTTGCCTGCTTTTCTTTAATTTCTGAATTAGCGGTGGTCAAAAAAAGTTCAAATTCAGCATCATTCATAAGGACACTCCACTACCTGATAACAATTGTCGCGACTATATAGATTTGCAATTAGTTTTCCTACCTGCAATGTCAAAATGGCGTTCCTTGCTGGATGATGAATATAGGCAGCCTCGCTAGGCATCTTGTTCGTCAAGTTCAATTTTAATTTTAAAGCCAGTTTTCCTAATTGCATTTAGGGTTCATCATGGTCAGAAAAATATTAACGAAAGCGCTCGTTGACAATAGTCAACGCGTATACACGAGCAAGCTTACAATGAAAGTTTGAATATCAGTAGAAACAAAAATGGCGCTGTGAAGGCGCCATTTTTATTGGTGAATCAATTACTATAAAGCGGTTTTAGCCCTTCAGATTTTTTCCTGGTATTTCTTTCTTTTCGGCATTCATTTAACAGCCGAAGTAATTCATTAGGCTCCCAATCGTCGGACGGATGACTACTATACAAAAGTTCATCCAGTTTTTTCAAAGCTTGCGTCAGCTCAATTTTTCCGCCTAATTTAGCCACGTCGTCCAGTGCGTGAATGGATGCTTCTGGCCATTGAAATTTAGCCCAGCTCAATACATTTTTACGCAGGGCCACGGCATCTTTATTGGCAGCAGCGTGTTTCAATAAATCCCATATATGCCTTTCTTTTTCAGAAATTATTTCAATCGCATCTTCGGCACCATTTTCCAAAGCTTTCAGTCTGGATCTTAAATTCACTATGTAAGCGCCAAGTATTAAAGATAAAACACTAAACAGAATACTGCCTGCCAATAACCAGGGAATAATTTTTTCGTTCACCGGAGCTACAGCAGTAGCTTCTGATGTGGTATTGGGCTGCGCTAAAGGTGTCGATATTATTGAGGACGGATCTGGCTTAGCGTCACCCAACACATTGATTGTTTTTGCGGGCAAGCTTGCGATTTTCATAACTTGCTCATCGATATCCCACCACTCAACCTTGACTTCAGGCAAGGTAAACTCGCCACCGCGATTAGGAATTATAGCGGTAGTTTCTACGCGGGTACCTTCAACTCCTGTAGTGGTCTTTTTATCGTTATTTTGCGGTTGATCAGGATAAAAAGTTAAACCATCTATGGGCGCATTGGGTAGCGGTAAAATTTGTCCGCCCGTTAAACCATCTGCAGTAATGGTTATAGTGCGTGTAACAGGTTCTCCCATTTTTAAATGGTCGAGACTTACACTCCAGGTTTCATTGATGCTGAGATTATTTGCTGGCAGCCAGGGTTTGCCGGCAGCTTCAGTAGGTACTGGTTTAACCGTTATGCGCTGCTCTTCAGTTGGCAGGCGCAATATATTTGACCTGCTGCGCGAAAAGGGATCGCTCCACATATCACGCTCAGATGGCACAACGGAATAAATTAAACTCGGAATAACAAGTTCACCACTTTCTTGCGGAAAAATAGCGAAATTTTGCTCTTCAATTAAATGCTGCCTGCCATTAATTACACTAATAAATTGTTTGGGTTTATCTTCCAGCGGAATGACAATCGCATTTTTAATTTCCAGCGGTTGCATCTGCGTTTGGCTCAGGTTTACCTTGGAGACTATTTGAATTTTTACATGAATTTGTTCCTGAACAAAGACTGTTTGCTTACTGACTTCCATAGCGACACGGACCGATTCGTCCTCGCTTGATTGAGTTGGATTTTGTTTGCTTACTTTGATTTCAATCGCATCGCTGACTGTCTTATCAACTGTAAACGAAGGAATTAATAGTGAACCTACACGTTTAGGTGCAAGTGTTAGTTGCCATACTTTTTTAAATTCGGTGCCGTTATTTGAAATAGATGTGTATTGGCTTTCGTTGTTTGACAATATTTCAAAATCATTTTGCAAACTACTGAAGTCAGGTTTACTGCTTACTCTTGAGTCAGCTGCTACGGTTAAAGTGAAAGTCTCCTGAATACCAATAGTATCGCGGTCTACACTCGCAGTGAGCTGGTCCGCCATTGCATGAATAGATAAAAACAAGCTCGTGAAAAATAAGCTACAAGTAAGCACTCGGCGAATTTTTCGCGAGCAGAATTCGTTTGCGTTTCTTATAAAATTAACCATATTTTTCATCGTCATATTCGTTACAAACGTCTATCAGCGTTATTTTCTGGTGATTTTAACTCGCCTTCAGCATGTTTTTGGCGATTTAATTGGTATTGATATCTAAACTTATTGCGCAACAAACCACCCGGATCATCGGGTACACGTCGCAACCATTGCTCCATGGCTTGTTTTTGTTCGTCGGTCAAATTGTCTTGATTTAATTGTGCAGCCTGAGCTTGCTGATCTGCATTATCACCTGACGAGCTTGCTGAAGATGCTTGAGCCGTCGCAGCCTGTTGACTGGAGCCTGCACTCGATGATTGACCGGCTTGTGCAGTATTGGCAGCAGAAGAGCTTTGCCCGGATTGGTCATTCGCATTACCAGACCCAGAACTTTGGCTACTACTTTGCTGATGCTCACCGGATTTTTGTTCATTCGGCTTTTTGTCTCCCTGTTCACCACTGCTACTCTGGCTATCGTTATTTTGATCACTGCTATCTTGGCCGCTACTTTGACTTTCGCTACCTTGTTTATTTTCCTGATCTTGATCCTGTTGATTTTGCTGGTCCTTATTCTCACCCTCTTTTTTGTCGTCGTTTTTCTGGTCTTTTTGATCCTGATTTTTATTATCTTTATTTTTTTCTTTCTGCTCTTTTTTTTGCTGCAATAACTTTTCAGTGAAGTCGCGATTTTTCTTGGCATCTTCCATGGATGCATCACGTTTTAAAGCTTCATCATAAGCTTTAATTGCATCTTCCAGTTTTCCCGACTTGGCTAAGGCGTTACCGCGGTTGTAGTGGCCGCTCGCCGTATCAATTTTAGAATAACTTTCTGCAGCCGCTGCAAAATCTTCTGCGCGATATTGCGCCGCCGCTTTCCATTCGGTTGAATCAAATTTTTCAGCTGCGCTTTTGGCATCGCCACTTTTTAATTGTTGTTGTGCTTGTTGGTTTTTTGTAAGCCAAATATCATCGAAACCAAAGGCATAACTTTGTGAGGGAGTGAAACCGAGTAATGGAATGAGTAACAGCGAAAATAGCAAGCCACGTCGGAAGCAGAGCAGCACTATAGGTAATAATAGGAATACAAACCAATGGCCCTGGTCGATCCATTGATCAAAGTCTCGTTGTATTTTGGGTTTGTCTTCGTCTTTAAGTTCACGCGGTTTTAAATAGTCAATGTCGCTGTTGTTAGTGGAGATTTCATGGAAGCGGCCATTTACGCGTTGCGCTAATTGATTGAGTTCGGTGCTATTGAGTTGTGTAGTAATGATGGCGCCAGCATCATCACGCAAGAAGCCGCCAGCATCAACATTGGGAATAGGGGCGGGCTGTGTTGTGCCTACACCTAATATATTTAATCGAACTTTGCCACCTGAGAGCAAGCTTTGAATTTTATTAAAAGCCTCAGGCACAACACCATCAGTAATTAAGAGCAAATCTCCCTGGCTTGCGCCAGCGTCGTGAAGCAATTGAATACCACGCGCAACAGCGTCCTCAGTATTGCTACCCTGGAGCGGCATAATAGTAGGGTGCATTGAAGGCAATAAACTAACAATCGTGGCGCTATCATCGCTGATGGGCGTGACCGTATGTGCCTCACCTGCGTAAGCTACTAAAGCGGTTTGGCCATCTTTTCTATCCCTTAAAATATCAGCAATTTTTAAGCGTGCACGCGCAATACGCGATGGTTTTATATCCTCACTAACCATTGAATAGGAGAGGTCTAGCAGAATCACTAACGCATTCTGATTTTTTTCTACAGGTGTAGGTCGTTTGATCCAGGATGGACCAGCAAGTGCAAGGCTACTGATAATCCACGCAAATAGTAAAACCCAGATAAAAGATTTTTTAGTGTGGACCGTTTTACCATCCAGTAAAAAGGGTAGAAGCTCTGGTGCGATTAATTGTTGCCATTGATAGGCGTGACGTTTTTTCCGCCATAGAAATATAGCTAAAATAATTGCAGGAAGAATGGCGAGTAGCCATGCAGGCCGCAACCAATGAAATTGGGTGGAAATTAAATGGAATTGCTCCATCAGGGAGTTCATGGCGCAACTCCTTGAGTTTGTCTAGCAGCGCGGCCTGTACCTATAACTGTTGAAAGTGACCACGCAAAACTAAGTAAAAGTGCAGCAATTAACGGGTAGTAAAATAAGCTCTTAACGGGCCTGAATTTTTCTTCGTCTGACTCTATAGGCTCCAAACGATTTAACATTTGGTGAACATCTCCAAGCTCTTCCAAATTGCGCGCGCGAAAATACTGGCCGCCTGTTTTATCGGCAATAGCACGCATCGTAGGTTCATCCAAATCTGCTGACGGGTTTACGACGCGAGAACCGAAAAATCCGTTATTAACAACTAACTCATCAGCGCCAAAACCAATAGTGTAAATTTTTACGTGTTCTTTTTCTGCAAGCTCTGCAGCTTTGATAGGTTCAAGCTCACCCGCAGTATTGGCGCCGTCAGTTAGCACTATGAGTACGCGTTGCGCATCTGGCCGGGCGCGCAACCGCTTAATAGCAAGACCAATAGCATCGCCTATAGATGTCTGATCTCCAGCAAAACCAATTTCGGTTTCCTGAAGTAAGGTATTCACTGTTTGTCGATCGTAGGTGAGAGGTGCTTGCAAATAAGCTTGAGTGCCGAACAACACCAGTCCAAGCCGGTCACTCTTGCGGTTTTTTACAAAATCACCCACAACCATTTTTACCGCGTCCAAACGACGTATAGCTCTGCCCTGGAATTTCATATCTTCAATTTTCATACTGCCGGATATGTCGACGGCAATTAAAAGATCGCGGCCACTATTAGGCATACTAACCGGTTCACCAATCCATTGCGGATTAGCCGCTGCAAATACCAGACTTGCCCAGATTACCCATAACAATAATGCGCTCGCGCGTTTTTGCGAACGCAGTGAATTAGTTTTCGTTTCAAGTGTTTTAACTTGCGCGAAAAAAGGAACACGCAATGCGGCATCTTCTTTCTTTTGGGCAGGCAATATAATAATTAATATGGGAAGCGGCAGCAGCGCTAACAACCATGGCCATTGCAATTCAAACATGATTGTTGGCCTCGCTTGTTAAATCTAAAGTTTTAGATTTTTGCTTGCTAGACTGTTGCCATTGATTGCGATGTTCTTTTACCCATAACAAGCTTAATTTGTGTAGCGCCTCGCGATTAAACTCTGGATTTTTCTGATAGGGGCCAATCAGTAATGCGGAGCCAACACCTTTGCTAAATTGTCCGTTCGTTTTTGGGCAATGTTCATCCAACCATTGCAGCCAAGCGTTACCTTTCAAACTTGCGTTAAATTGTGAGCCAAAACCACTTAGTGCCGTGCGTCGCAAAATGATACTCAAATTTTGCAAATATTCTGAATTCTGTTCAGCAGGATATTTTGTATGAACGGTGTTTAATTCTGCGATTGCTAGCGCACGGTAAGCATTACGTGATTTTTTGCGTTTAACAAAAAATACCAGAGCACTAATAGTCACAATCAATAATAGTGCAAGTACCCACCAACCCCAGGCTGGCGGCCATAAGCCTATTTCAGCGGGTAAATGGATATCCTGAAGCTGCGCGAGCGGATCTTGCGTTGCGCCGGTTGTCGGTGAAAATGTCGCTGGATCTTGAGTCATAAAAAATTATTTCTTCGCTGCAAATCGTTCGCGCAATAATTGCTGCAAGTTATCGGTAGTTGCGTAAGAGAGTAGTGGTAGAGCTAGCCGCTTCGCGCTTCGGGTTAAGAGATCCAACCGTTCCGTGTAAGCATTTTGATATGCCCGCTGAAATTGTGTTTCATCAGTCGGTAATTGCAAACGCGAAACTCCATCGCTCACAGTCAGGCGTGAATTACTTTGTAAATGTTTCTCCAGCGGATCAAATACGTGAATCAATGTCACGTCGGTATGACGCGCCAACTCGAATAATTGTTGCTCACATTGTTGATCAAAATCGTAAAAATCACTGATTAAAAATAATGCGCAACCCGGTTTGGCAATTCGCCGTGCATCATTTAGCAATGCATAAAGTGATTTACCGTCTGCTGACCTGATCGGCGAACGTAATTGCTGATTAAATTCTTGTAATTGATGTAGCAGTTCGAGAACTGCATGTTTGCTGCGGCGAGGACGAATATCGCGTTGTGCTACATCTCCAAAAATTAAACCGCCAATACGGTCGCTATTGTTGAGTGCCGCCCACGCCAGATTAGCGGCGATATGTGCAGCTAAAACCGATTTAAAACAACGCTGGCTGCCGAAAAACATAGGCGCGCGTTGATCGACCAACACAAACACGGGACGCTCGCGTTCTTCACGATACAATTTGGTATGCGGTACTTGCGTGCGCGCTGTTACTCGCCAATCAATGCTGCGCACATCGTCACCTGCTTGATAAAGCCGAACTTCTTCAAAGTCCATTCCACGGCCACGAAAACGAGTGCGCTCAGCGCCATTGAGTTGGCTTTTCACCGCGCGCTTTACAAACAAACGCAAATCCTGCGCAGCAAAACGCAGGCGCAATAAATTCGCCAAGTTAACGTAAGCGCCTTGGGGATTTAGCTGGGCAAGTTGTTCGCTTATTTTTATGCCAGTCGACTGCATATCAATTACGCCAATGGCACTGAACTGAGAAGCTTATCAATTACTTTATCGCTATTAATGCCGCTTGCTTCGGCTTCAAAACTTAAAATCAAACGATGACGTAAGCAGTCATGAATGACTGCTTGAACATCGTCAGGGCTGACAAAATCTTTGCCCTGTAGCCACGCGTATGCACGCGCGCAACGGTCAAGTGCAATAGTTCCGCGCGGGCTCGCACCATACTCCAACATTTCAGCGAGCTCATTGCTGTAATGTGTAGGACGACGTGTAGCGTTAATCAATTGAACAATATATTCCTCAACACTGGCGGCCATATGTAGCTGAAGAATTTCTGCGCGCGCAGCCATGAGTGTCGCTTGAGTGATTGTGGTTGGTGTTGTTGCTGGTATAAACGCGGCTTCATTACGCACGAGTTGCAAAATACGGCGCTCGGCAGCCACGTCAGGGTAATCGACATTTACATGCAATAAAAAACGATCAAGCTGTGCTTCTGGCAATGGATAAGTGCCTTCCTGTTCGATCGGATTTTGGGTAGCCATTACCATGAACAGAGCGGGGAGCGGATAAGTTTTGCTGCCCACACTGACTTGTCGCTCGGCCATGGCTTCCAATAATGCTGATTGCACTTTGGCCGGTGCGCGGTTAATTTCGTCTGCTAACACCAGATTGTGGAAAATAGGCCCCGGCTGAAACTCAAACGTCCCTTGTTGAGGGCGGTAAATGTCAGTGCCTGTGACATCCGCTGGTAGCAAATCGGGGGTAAATTGAATACGGTGAAAGTTCCCCTCAATTGCTTGGGCGAGGGTTTTAATGGCTTTGGTTTTAGCCAGTCCGGGAGCGCCCTCAACGAGTAAATGGCCGTCCGCCAGCAATGCAATCAGTAAACGCTCAACCAAATGTTCCTGGCCGATAATTTGATCATTCATCCAGAGCTTTAGATTTTGAATTTGTTGGAAATTACTCATAAACAAGATTGCCTTAAGGTTGAATCGAACAATAAAAATTCGTTGGCTTAATGGAGCCAGGCGCGGCCGGTAGACCGCAACATTTGGTGGCAGTTCCTTTATTTTCAAGAGGTCAATGGAATCGAATTTTAGTTTTACGGTCTACTAAGCAGTTCGCCGGGGCTTTACATATATTTTTGGGCTAGGCTTAATGCAAAGTTGCAAATATACCCTGTTTTTCCCCATTTTCGGGTTCCGATGATTTAGAGGAGTTTATGTGAATAGTCAATTGGTTGCTTCACAAGACCTCAGCACTTTCGTGCAAGACATCAGGCTTTTTGCCGGCGAAAAAATACCCAAAGCTGAGCTGCAGGGATTTATCAAATTCACTGAGTATTTTTTTTCCCGGTATCCACTTGAGGAACTGGCTGGTCGTTATTTAGGCGATGTATTCGGCAGCGTTTACCAATGGTGGCGACACATACAAAAATTTGATGGTGCGCAACCGAAAGTCAGTTTGATTAATCCCAAATTAGATGTCGAGGGATGGGTTTGCCCTCACACAGTTTTAGTCGTTCAACAAATCGATATGCCTTTCCTTGTTGATTCCATTCGTATTGAGTTAAATCGCCGTAACATTGCGATACACGCAATAAAAAGCACAGTGCTCTACGTTGTTCGCGACAAAAACCATCAGTTGATTGATATCGTAGATGCCCTGGATATTCAAGCTGCGTCGCAGAAGGAAGCCTTTGTTTATTTGGAAATAAATTTATTAACACGCAAGGAAGAGCTTGATGATATTACCCAGAGTCTACTTTCCGTTCTGGCCGAGTTAGATGTCGTCGTTCGCGATTTCAATCCAATGATGCAAGCGATTGACGTGGCCGAAGAAAATTTAAGCCATACAGAAAAATCCGTAACCGTTGCCAATGTTGCCGAAAGTCGCGCATTCCTGAGATGGTTGCGCGACAATAATTTCACTTTCTTAGGTTACAGCGAATATGAATTTGGTGAAGCTAACGGCAAGAAATTTTTACGTGAGAAGGTCGATAAGCGCTTGGGCTTGTTTGCCTTTAAAGGTGGTGCTGCAAATTATTCTGAAGCTGATGATCTAAACCCAGGGATGGCGCGCTTTCATCTCGCGCCCCAAGTATTAACCTTTTCAAAGTCTGCCGTACGCTCGCGTGTTCATCGCCAGGCTTATTCCGATTATGTAGTGGTAAAACAATTTAATGAGCAGGGCGATGTTATCGGCGAAATGCGCTTTCTGGGGTTGTACACATCCAGTGTTTACATCGCGTCACCCAGCACGATTCCGCTGATTCGCCATAAAGTAAGCAAAGTGTTTGAGCGCACTGGCTTGAGCCCAAACAGCCATGATGGAAAATCCTTACAGCAAATTTTGGATACGCTTCCTCGCGATGAATTATTTTTAAGTAATAGCTCAGAATTATATGAGACGGTAACCGCCATAGCGCGCATTAACGAGCGCTATATGGTTCGCCTGTTTATGCGACGCGATCCCTTTGGTAAATTTATCAGTTGTCTGGTTTACGTTCCAAGGGATGTGTTTTCCACGCAAATGCGCTTACATATTCAGGAAATTATAGGCAAAGCAATAAACTCAACTGAATCGGAATTCAATACTTATTTTTCTGAATCGATCCTGGCGCGGGTGCATTTGGTGTTTAAATTGGACCAGCGTTTGCCGGTTGAATATAGCCAGGAAAAACTGGAACAAAAAATTCGTGAAATATCTCGCTCTTGGGAAGATCATTTGCAAGCTTCATTGGTTGAATCTCACGGTGAGGAAAAAGCCATGCGATTGCTGCATGAATATCGCAACGCTTTTTCATCCTCCTACAAAGAATATTTTGAATCGCGAACTGCTGTCCATGATATAGCATCAATAGGTGAGCTGAAGACCAGTGACGATATCGCTATGAGTTTTTATCAGCCTATAGGAGCCGAACTAAATATTGTGCGTTTCAAAGTGTTCAGAAAAACGCAAACAATTGAACTTTCTGATGCAATTCCACTTCTTGAAAACTTAGGGTTGCGTGTTCTTTCAGAAAATCCCTATGCGATTAACAAGAAAAGTGATGGGATCATTTGGCTCCACGATTTTAAGTTGAGCTACAACTTGCCGGGCGTAATTGATGTTTTAGAAGTTAAAGATATTTTCCAGGAAGCTTTCTCTGCTGTTTGGCACAAAAAAACGGTAAATGATGCTTTCAACAAACTGGTGTTGAGTGCAGAGTTAAACTGGCATGAGGTCAACGTTCTGCGAGCCTACGCCAGCTATATGCATCAAACTTTATTTACATTTACGACTCACTATATTGCTGACGCGCTCGTTAACCAGCGCGATATCTCCCGCATGTTGATTGCGCTTTTCAAGATTAAATTTGATCCTGTGCCAGATTTTTCAGGTGATAAACGCGCAAAAGAAATTGAACAGCAGCGAAAATTAGTAATAGACAGTTTAAATAATGTTAGTAACTTAAACGAAGATCGAATTTTGCGCCGATTTTTAGCGCTAATTGACGGTAGCTTGCGAACCAATTTTTTTCAAAAAAATACTGACGGAAGTGTTAAGGATTATCTTTCAATTAAATTAAATCCTCGTTCGATTCCGGAAATTCCCGAGCCGCGACCACTCTACGAAATTTTCGTATATTCACCTCGCGTAGAGGGCGTGCATTTACGTGGTGGAAAAGTGTCGCGAGGCGGTTTGCGTTGGTCAGATCGTTTACAAGATTACCGCACTGAAGTTTTAGGCTTGGTAAAAGCCCAGCAAGTTAAAAACGCGGTGATTGTACCAAGCGGGGCAAAGGGCGGATTTATATGTAAGCAACCACCGTTAACTGCAGGGCGTGAAGCAATACAGCAAGAAGGTATTGCCTGTTACAAAATATTTATTCATGGTTTATTGGATTTAACTGACAACCTTGTGGAGGCAAAAATAGTTCCCCCAGCAGATGTTGTGCGCTACGACGAAGATGATCCCTATCTAGTAGTCGCTGCGGATAAAGGCACCGCAACATTTTCTGATATTGCCAATGCAATTTCTGCCGAGTATAAACACTGGTTAGGTGACGCTTTTGCATCAGGCGGAAGCCAGGGTTATGATCACAAAGCCATGGGAATAACTGCACGCGGTGCATGGATTTCGGTAATGCGGCATTTTCGCGAAAAAAATATCAATATCCAGGAGCAGGATTTTACGGTTGTCGGTATTGGTGATATGGCGGGTGATGTGTTTGGTAACGGTATGTTGTTGTCAGAACATATTTGCCTTGTGGCGGCGTTCAACCACATGCATATTTTTATCGACCCAACGCCTGACGCTGCAAAAAGTTTTGTTGAACGGAAACGTTTATTTTCTACACCAAAAACAACCTGGGCTGACTACGATAAATCACTTATCAGTAAGGGCGGCGGAATTTTTAATCGCGATGCTAAAACTATTACGATTACACCTGAAATGAAACAAGTCTTTGCTATTCACGAAGATAGCCTGACGCCGACAGAATTGATAAATAGTTTGCTTAGGGCTCCGGTGGATCTTATTTGGAATGGTGGTATAGGCACTTATGTAAAAGCCTCTTCAGAAAGCCATGCAGATGTAGGCGATAAAGCTAACGATAGTCTTCGTGTGAACGGCGAAAATTTGCGGTGTAAAGTATTTGGTGAAGGTGGAAACCTGGGTATGACACAGCGCGGCCGTATTGAATTTGCGTTAAACGGCGGTGCGTGTAATACAGATTTTATTGATAACGCTGGTGGAGTAGATTGCAGCGACCATGAAGTTAACGTAAAAATTCTATTAAACGAAGTGGTTGCTAATGGTGATTTGACGGACAAACAACGCAATCAGCTACTCGCCAAAATGACAAGTAATGTCGCGGAATTGGTATTAAAAAATAATTACCGGCAAACCCAGGCAATCAGTATTGCAGAATCCGAAGCTTCGGTGCGCGGTGCAGAGTATCGTCGGTTCATGGCTAAGTTGGAAAGTCAAAAGCGACTTAATCGCAAACTCGAATTTTTGCCTGATGAAGATGTTTTACTGGAGCGGCAGTCTCACGGGATTGGTCTTACTCGCCCCGAGTTGGCTATTTTAATTTCCTATGCTAAAGCAGTTTTGAAAGAAGATTTGGCTGCAGAAAATATTGCCGAAAATGATTATGTTGCTAAAGCAATAGAGGGGGCATTTCCTGAGAAAATTACACAGGAATATTACGAGCCGCTTTACAGGCATCGATTGAAACGCGAAATTGTTGCCACACAAATTGCTAACGATATGGTTAACAACATGGGTATAAGTTTCACCCAGCGTTTGACCGAAGCTACTGGCGCCAGTGTAGGTGATGTTGCTAAAGCTTATATTGCGGCGCGCGATGTTTATCAGATGGAAAAATTTGTGGGTGATTTATCAACGCTGGATCATAAAATTCCATCGCGCGTTCAAACTGAATTGATGATTAATATGATGCGCCGAGTGCGCCGCGCTACACGTTGGTTCCTGCGTAATCGCCGTAGTAGTATTGATCCCGCGGTTGAAATTGCATTTTTCACTCCTGCAGTTTCTTTTGTTTCAGAACAGCTTTCAAACTTACTGTCAGGTGGCCAGCTAGAGGAATTACAGGCGCAACATCAACGTCTGCAAGAAATCGGTGTTCCTAAAGAATTTATTTTACGTGCTGCGTCAGCATCCTACTTATATTCAGGTTTAAGTATTGCTGAAGCTGCGCGCAAAGCCGAGAGAGCAATCCAGGATGTTGCTGAACTGTATTTTGGTTTGGGTGAATATTTAAGTTTGCCTTGGTTTGCTAATCAAATTGCCCATATCAAAGTCGATACTTTTTGGCAGGCAATGGCGCGCGAAAGTTATATGGACGATTTGGAATCGCAATTACGCTCCTTAACTATTTCTTTAATAAAATCTTCAGGTGATAAAACATCCGTGAAGGATTTACTGACTAAATGGAGTCAGCAACAATCGAGTTTAATTAGTCGTTGGAAAGTAATGGTGAATGAACTGCAAGCAGCAAGCGGAACTGATTTTGCCGTTTTCTCCGTTGCCTTACGTGAACTCCTGGATTTGGCTCAAGCCACACAGCATTCGGATAAATCTACACATTCTTAGTTTTTATGGAGATCTCTTATTGGAGGTAATGGGTGCGCTCAATTATTGTGCCGCTAAAAATCTACCCCGACGAATTCCAACGTCTTTACGAGGGTAATGTGAGAGATGTTAGTGCGCGTAGCATTGATGGCTTGAGTGTACGTTTTCCGGCAAACATTTTGCGGCCCTATGTGACTCATGCGGGTATTGTAGGCACTTTTGCCATACATTTTTCTGATGAAAACAAGTTTCACAGCATAGAAAAAATCGACTAGGCAGCATGATTCCAGTATTCTGCACGCCAAATTTAGATATCGTTTTTACAGAGCGTTTTTATAGGGCTTAGTTACATGTATAACCATCTTCGCGATTTACTTTTCAAACTTGACGCTGAAACTTCCCACGAATTCAGTCTGGACCTCATAGGCGCGACAGAGCGGCTTCAGTTACTTAAACCATTTGTATCAGATGTGCCTGCCAATCCCGTGGAAGTGATGGGTATTACTTTTCCTAATCCAGTAGGATTAGCCGCAGGGCTGGACAAAAATGGGGATTATTTCAACGCCTTAGGTTTAATGGGATTTGGGTTTGTTGAGATTGGCACGGTGACACCGAAGCCGCAGGCAGGTAATCCCAAACCTCGTTTATTTCGCATTCCCGAGGCTCACGCGATTATCAATCGCATGGGATTTAATAATAAAGGTGTGGATCATCTTGTCGAGCAAGTTAAACGTCGCCGCTATAAAGGTGTATTGGGAATAAATATTGGTAAGAACGCCGTAACACCGGTTGAAAATGCTGCGGATGATTATGTAATTTGTATGCAAAAAATCTATGCACATGCGGATTATATTACAGTAAATGTTTCCTCACCCAATACCCAGGGTTTACGAGATTTGCAGTTTGGCGATTCTCTAAATCGCTTGCTGGAAACTGTTAAAACCGAACAAAGTAAACTGCAAACTTTACACAATCGTTACGTTCCGGTTGCCGTAAAAATAGCACCAGATATGGATAACGATTCTGTTATACAAGTTGCACAGGCACTACTTGCGCAAAGTATTGATGGTGTTATTGCAACCAACACAACTATTGGTCGCGATTCCGTTGAGGAATTTGAGGTCAGCAGTGAAGCGGGTGGTTTAAGCGGTTTGCCTGTGCGGGATAAAAGTACGCGGGTCATACGTGCACTTTATTCTGAGCTAGGAGATAGGTTGCCAATTATTGGTGTTGGTGGGATTACTGATGGCGAAAGTGCTGCTGAAAAAATTAACGCAGGTGCAAAACTAATTCAAATTTATAGTGGATTTATCTACCGAGGGCCGAGATTGATTTCTGAAGCCGCAAATGCAATTACAAAGATAAATGGTTAAACATTTATATTTTAAAAATGCCACGCTTAAAAAGAAAAGGCCTCACTCAAGAGGCCTTTTTTTGTAGCTCGATTTCGCCAATCAGCGAATTAGGTTTTAGTTAAATAAAGGTGTTTGTGATGTAGTTGCTGATGCAATTAGTTGATCAGCCTCACTGTGTAATTGCAGACATCGGTTGTAAATTGTTAAGTTTTTGAACTTGAGCCATTCGGTTCAGTCCATCCCATTGGTCTATACGCGATTCTCTCCAACCATTTAGCCACTGCTGTCGAGCAAGGCCTGTTTCATGAGGGCATAAGCTACGCGATCGACCGTCGATCCCGGCTTGGTAGCCTTTAGTAAACGCGCGTTCAGTTTGATCTCGTTTCTGACTTTTCATCCTATACAGCACCTCTTTGGCAATCTATTAGATTTTCAAGAATTAAAGTTATATGGACATCTTCAACGACTTGGTACAATACCTCCTTAGGTGGTTTAACGAACAGACTGATTAATGAAGACTTAATTTTTTGCATGCATAGAGTTCGACCAGTACATCAACAAAGGTTCCACTTGTGAACGATTTTATTCTTCTAGATAAATCCTTTCATAGCACCTAAAGCTCTAGTGGCGCATCATGCTGCATGCTCATTTTTTATTTGAACACTAAATAGCCAAAAATGGCTTAAATTACCTGTGAAGGTTATTAAACTGGCGTTTTCGATGACACAATTTCAATTCTTTGCATCATGTCCTAAAAGCCTTGAAGGTCTTTTATTTTCCGAATTAAATGCTCTAGGTGCTACTGAGCTGCGTGAAACCGTAGCAGGTGTGTATTTTAGTGGCGCGATAGAAACAGCTTATCGCATTTGCTTATGGTCACGTCTGGCTAACAAAATTCTTTTGCCACTCGCCAGCTTCGATGTAGGTAGTCAGGAAGACTTATACGACGGTGTGCGTGCCATCGCATGGCAGGATCATTTAAAGCCTGATGGTACCTTGTTAGTAGATTTTGTTGGCAGTAGTGATGCTATCCGTAATACGCAATTTGGAGCTGTAAAAGTTAAAGATGCGATTGTCGATTGTCTGCGTGATTTTAGTGGTGAGCGTCCGTCTGTAGCCAAGCATGATCCGGATTTACGTGTTAATGCACGTTTAAGCCGCGATAAAGTTGTAGTGAGTTTGGATTTGTCTGGCGATAGTCTGCATCGTCGCGGCTATCGTTTAAAACAGGGCAGTGCGCCAATGAAAGAAAATCTGGCTGCCGGTATTTTATTGCGTGCAGGTTGGCCAGATATTGCAGCAGCGGGGGGAGCACTTCTTGACCCCATGTGCGGCTCGGGCACGATTTTAATTGAAGCTGCATTAATCGCCGCCGATATTGCGCCAGGTTTAGGACGCGTTAATTTTGGTTTCGAACGTTGGTTAAAGCACGATAATAATATTTGGCAATCTTTACGTAATGAGGCACATGAGCGTCGTCGTATTGGTTTAGAAAAAGATTTACCGGAAATTCGTGGTTACGATGCTGATTTAAAAGTGATTCGCGCGGCAGAGGAAAATATTGTTACGGCAGAGCTTGATCATTGGCTGCGCGTTAGTCGCAAAGAATTGGCAGAATTTAAAAAGCCAACGCATACCGATATTAAAGCTGGTTTGGTATTAAGTAATCCGCCATACGGTGAGCGCCTTGGTGAAGTCGATTCGCTGAAAATTTTATACGCGCATTTAGGCGAGCGTTTGCGTAATGAATTTCAGGGCTGGCGCGCCGGAGTATTTACCGGCAACCCTGAGCTGGGTAAGCAAATGGGTTTGCGCGCTGACAAAAAATATAAATTATTCAATGGCACTATTCCCAGCGAATTAATTATGTTCAGTATTTCAAGCGAAGCCTTCGTGCAAAGCCGTGTTGAGCAAGATGAACGTTTTAGCCACGACGACGAAAAACGTCTGGCTGCTGAAGAGCGTGTGCGTGAAACTGATCGCCAGGAGCGAGCTGCTGCACTATCGAACGGTGCACAAATGTTGGTAAATCGCTTGCAAAAAAATCTTAAGCAGTTGGAAAAATGGGCGCGCAAAAACGATATTAATGCCTACCGTTTATATGATGCTGATATGCCGGAATATTCAGCTGCGATTGATGTTTATTGTGGCCAGACGCAGCCTGGTCGCGCTGAACAATGGTACGCGAACGTGCAGGAATACGCTGCTCCAAAATCGGTTGATGAAGATCGTGCTGCGCAGCGTTTCGCTGAAATTGAGTTGGCGGTGCCTTTCGCGCTGGATATTCCGCCGCAACGAATTAGTTACAAACAACGTCGCAGAAATAAAGGCACTCAACAATATGAAAAGCTAACCGAGCTTCCTACCGGCGACGTGTTTAGCGTGCAGGAAGGCGCCACAAAGCTGCACATTAATATGTGGCAATATTTGGATACGGGACTATTTTTAGATCATCGTCCTGTGCGAAAACTTATTGCGAGCATGGCAAAAGACCAGCGCTTTTTAAATTTATTCTGTTATACCGCAACCGCTAGCGTTCATGCTGCCATGGGTGGTGCTCATTATACGGTGAGTGTGGATATGTCTAACACTTATCTGAATTGGGCCCGCAAAAATTTTGCGCTTAATGGCTTAAGCGAATCCAAAAATCGTTTGGAGCAAGCGGATTGTTTGAAATGGTTGGAAGAAAATGATCAACAATTTGATTTAATTTTGCTGGACCCTCCAAGCTTTTCTAATTCAAAGCGAATGGAAGATATATTGGATGTGCAGCGGGATCATGTAAGCATGATTCATCATGCAATGCGCGCGCTTTCAGAAAATGGCACTTTGATTTTTTCCAACAATTTACGTACTTTTAAACTGGATGAAGAGTCTCTGACTGCCTACACTATAAAAGATGTGAGCGCAAAAACAATTGATGAAGATTTCAAGCGCGATCCTAAAATTCATCAATGCTGGTTGATCACGCATTAAAAAACATTTCCGCGGTAAGTGATATTTATGTCAATAATCTCTGCGATAAGTAGAAAATATAAAAATCGATTATGAGCGGTTAAAGTAGGAAGCTATGCAAGCGAAAATAAAGTTTGTGAAGATTAGGGAGGTCTTAACTGAGAAGCGGAAGGGTTAATAATAGAGGGGAACTTAACGGCTATTTACGCGATGAAATAGCCGTTAAGGAAAAACAAATTAGTCTTTAGCGCGAGACTTATATTCGTGAGTACGAGTGTCGATAATAATTTTATCGCCAATCTCTACGAATGCAGATACTTGAATTTCAGTACCGTTAGTCAAGCGTGCAGGCTTCATAACTTTACCTGAAGTATCACCACGAACAGATGGTTCGGTGTAAACAACTTCACGAGTTACTGAGTTTGGTGGAGTAATAGAAATTACTTTGCCATCAAAAAATACTGCTTCGCAAATATCGTCGATGCCGTCTTCAATGTAAGGAGCCATATCGCCGAGTTCATCAGCAGTCAATTCATATTGTTCATAGTCGCTATCAACGAATACGTACATTGGGTCTGCATAGTAAGAATAAGTTACGTCTTTACGGTCAAGAACGATGTCTTCAAATTTGTCGTCCGCTTTGTATGGGGTTTCGGTCAAATAACCGTTCAGCAGGTTTTTCAATTTGGTTTTAACAACCGCAGTGTTACGACCTGAACGGCTTATTTCTGCTTTTTGAATTAACCATGGTTGACCGTCGATGCTAATTACATGACCGGCGCGCAATTCTTGACCTGTTTTCATGATGACTCTCAATAAGTGTAAATGGTATTGATGATGGGATAAATTCGGCGGCTACTATAGCGTTTTTTGGCAAAAATGCACCATGTTTGAGGCCAAATCTCCTAAAGAATTTAAGTGCTGGCGCCAGTTTTGACCATGTTTTTGCCAGTTTTGTAGATTAGTGAGACACGTATTCCAAGCCTCAGTGCAATCATTACCTTGATTCCATTGATGCCATAATTGAGTTATCGCGCTCCTTGTCTCGCCTTCCAGGAGTTGTGCATAACGCTGGAGAAATGCGTCAAGCTTGACCATGTGGAAATCTTCATCTTGCGGATATATATGCCAGACAAAGGGTTTGCCCGCCCATTGCGCCCGCGCAAAAGAGTCTTCACCGCGGACAAAATTAATATCGCAAGACCATAACAAACGGTCGTAGTCGGTTTGGTTGAGAAAAGGAATGATCTGGACTCTCAATGAGCCTTTGGAAAAGCTGTCGCCAACACTCAATTCATACCCCAATGCATTAACTACATCAGGCAAGATTTTTCCTGATGGAATCAAGCATAGTATTGGAGTAGGGGATTGAGCCCACGTCTCTAGCAAGGACGCTACAGCTGCATTTTCATATCCGAACAACGATATTGAAATTGCCCCCTTAACCTGCTCAACCCCGATCTTTTCCAGGAAAAGGCACTTGGCTTGTTCGTCCTGCTGAAATAACAGGTTTTCATCCAGAAGTCGCTTTTCTTTCAACAGGCCACCCGTTTTAGTGGTTACCCCGGGAAAGAAAAAAGTCTTCCTGAGGCCTAGTTGTGGATGCACAGACGTTAAGCCATGACAGCCTTCTACCCATTCTTCGGCACTAAGATATTCCAGATTGAACCAATGCGGTTGGCTAGCTTTGTGCTTCATTGCAAGGAGATAGCTTTCGGGCAGATTACAGGCGAAGGCCTCAACAACGACATCAGCCGGAATTGTGTTGGTGCCAAAGTCATCCGCCCACACTCTCACATCAACTTTTTCGAGGATTTGCTGATCGCAGGTTAAGGCATCTGGCCAGATTTGTTTTAAAGCTTGGAGTTCATCCACCCAGAGGTGCACTTCAAACGGATATTCGTTGGCAAGTTGTCGTGCTAATCGCCAACAGACGCCAATGTCGCCGTAATTATCAACAACGCGACAAAAAATATCCCAAGTCTTTAATTCAATGTTTGTCATTCGTTACGGAGTTTCTTGCTGCCGATAAAAATAGGGCGCTATTATGCGCAACAAATTCTCACGCGGGTAATAATTCATGGCCTCTTTACAAGATCAGCTCCTTAAAGCAGGTTTAATTGACACCAAAAAAGCCAAGCAGGCGAATAAGGATAAGCGTAAGGAAACTAATGTTGCGCGCCGCGCGCCCGAGCCGGTTGTTGACGAAGTCAAACAATCTGCTGAGCAGGCGAGGCTAGAGAAGGTCGAGCGTGATCGCGAGCTGAATAGGCAGCGGAATGCTGAGCTTGAACAGCGTGCATTGGCCGCACAGATTAAGCAATTGATTGAAAATCACAAGCAATCTAAAGGCGCTGGAAATAACGATGTTGAATACAACTTCACCGATGGTAAGTTGATTAAAAAAATGCGGGTATCGCCTTCGGTTCTGGAGCAAATTGCGCGGGGGATTCTTGCCGTGGTCAAATTAGGTGAAGGTTATGAAGTTGTTCCGCGCATAGTTGCAGATAAAATTTCACTGCGTGATTCGAGGTCAGTGTTGGTTGCTAATGTTAAAGCTGCTCAACAAACAGACGAAGATGATCCCTATAAAGATTATGTGATTCCCGATGATTTGATGTGGTAAATGTGTGTGAGCAGTTTCTTTTTTTAGCAACATTAATGTTAAAGGCTGTAACACAATCCTCTGAGCTTGCCTATTCTTAGCATCCACTTTGGTCTGTGTCATAATGCCGCCATATTAAATACAGGCGATCTTCTATGTTAGACATGTTTACTGGGCTCGATTATGCAGTCGGTACAGCGTTGTTCCTCTCACTACTATTTGTACTCGCTTACGAATTTATAAATGGCTTTCATGACACCGCCAACGCGGTAGCTACGGTAATTTACACCAAAGCAATGCCGCCACACACTGCGGTTGTGGCTTCAGGCATTTTCAATTTTCTGGGGGTAATGATTGGCGGTTTAGGTGTGGCCTACGCCATCGTGCACCTTTTACCTGTCGATTTACTGCTCAATGTAACTTCATCTTACGGGATGATAATGGTGTTTTCGCTACTCACATCGGCAATTTTCTGGAACCTTGGCACCTGGTATTTTGGTATTCCATCCTCAAGCTCGCATACTTTGATTGGTTCAATTTTGGGAGTAGGTGGTGCTCACGCGCTCTTAAGTCACTTACCGCTGGCGGAGGGCATCAATACAAAAAAAGCGACTGATATCATGTTGTCGTTGCTTGTGTCTCCGGTGATTGGTTTCGTCGTTGCGGCTTTAGTTTTGCTGTTATTGAAACGCAAATGGCCGGGGCAAAAAATTCATAAAACGCCGGAAGAGCGCGAAAAAATTGATGGTAAAAAACATCCTCCCTTTTGGACGCGCGCAACGCTGGTTGTTTCAGCGATGGGTTTGAGCTTCGTACATGGTTCAAACGACGGCCAAAAAGGTATAGGCATGGTGATGCTGGTGTTAATTTGTATGGCACCAGCGCATTTCGTACTCGATTTAGAAACCTCTGAAATTGATATCGATAAAACCCGCCGTGCTGCAGGTTATATCGAGAGCATTTATAAAAATAACGAAAAACATTTAGCTGGCGAGATCGATTTCTCGCAAACTCAGGCAATTTCTAAAACAGAAGAAAAATGCCAAACGAAAAATGCGATGGTTACCATTAGCAGTCTTTCCAACCAATTAAAAAGCGTAACTGACTACAACAATTTACCGGTAGATAGCCGTCGAGAAGTTCGCCGCAGTTTATTGTGTATTGACGACAATGCGAAAAAAATCGCCAAGATAAATGGTTTGTCCGGTAAAGATAAAGACGAGTTGGGCAAGTTGCGCCAGGAAATTACCTCCACCACCGAATTTGCCCCGTACTGGGCGATTGTTGCAGTTGCGTTGGCATTGGGCTTAGGAACCATGACCGGCTGGCGTCGCGTCGTTAAAACCGTAGGTGAAAAGATTGGTAAAACCGGAATGACCTACTCGCAAGGTATGTCTGCACAAATTACTGCTGCGACCGCAATTGGTGTCGCGAGTATGACTGGCATGCCCGTGTCGACCACACACGTACTTTCGTCCGCCGTTGCAGGAACTATGGTTGCAAATAAATCGGGGCTACAGTTCTCTACTATTAAAACGATTTTGTTAGCTTGGGTGCTAACCTTGCCAGCTACTATTTTATTAGCAGGCGGATTGTTTTATGCAGGCGTGAAAATATTTTTGTAATTTTTACATGAAATATTTTCAATAAAAAAACCGAGCTTTTGCTCGGTTTTTTATAGGCTTAGACTGCTGTATCTACATTGAATTAGGAAACTAATAGATTAACCCTTTAAATCCCTGATTAAATCTCTCCCAAAAACCCACCCGACTGCCTTTCCCAAAGTTGCGCATAAATTCCATGCTGTGCAATTAATTCAGCGTGTGTGCCTTGTTCTACAATTTGACCTTTTTCTAGCACGATTAATCTATCCAGCGCAGCGATGGTTGATAGGCGATGTGCAATCGCGATAACGGTTTTGCTTTGCATAAGTTTATTTAAGTTAGTTTGGATAGCAGCTTCTACTTCTGAATCGAGTGCGGAGGTTGCCTCATCCATGATTAGTATGGGTGCTTGTTTGAGGAGTACACGTGCGATCGCGATTCGCTGGCGTTGGCCGCCGGAGAGTTTTACACCGCGTTCGCCAACATGCGCATCGTAGCCGGTGCGGCCCTGGTTATCGCTGAGGTTCAAAATAAAATCATGGGCTTCAGCTTGCTTGGCTGCTTCAATCATATCTTCATCGGTTGCATCGGGTTTACCGTAAAGTAAATTGTCGCGAATGGAGCGATGCAAAAGAGAGGTATCTTGCGTAACCATACCGATTTGCGCGCGCAAGCTTTCTTGTTGAACCAGCGCTATGTCATTGCCATCAATCAAAATATTACCGTTTTCAACATCGTAGAAGCGCAACAATAAATTTACCAGCGTAGACTTGCCTGCACCGGAGCGCCCAACAATACCAATTTTTTCACCTGGATGAATGTCTAAATTAAATTGAGTGAGCAAGCCCTCATTTTTGCCATAATTAAAATTAACATCTTTAAATTCAATGCGGCTGTGTGACAGCACTAAAGGTTTTGCATTTTCAACGTCTTGCACTTCACGCGGTACAGATAGCGTATTCAAACCATCTTTTGCTGTGCCGATATTTTCAAAAAGCGCCGACACTTCCCACATAATCCATTGCGCCATACCATTAAGGCGAAGCACAAGGCCAATAGCAGCAGCAATCGCACCGGTAGTGATTGCTACATTGCTCCACAGCCAGATGGAAACAAACGCTACCGCAAAAATTAATGCAGCATTAATGGCCCATACACCCGAGCTTAGTGCCGTCGCCAAACGCATTTGCGGATGAACTGTGCTTAAAAAATATTCCATTCCGCGTTTCGCATATTCCGCTTCACGATTGGAGTGAGAAAATAATTTTACGGTGGAGATATTTGTATAAGTATCGACAAGTCGGCCAGTCATGTCTGATCTTGCATCGGCTTGTCGCATAGCAGTTTTGGACAATCTTGGCAGGAAATAATAGAGCAGGCCTCCATAGCTGGCTATCCAAACCACAAGGGGCATTGCCAGGCGCCAATCTAGAGAAGCAAGTAGCACTAAAATGCCGGAAAAATAAACCAGCACGTATAAAAGTACATCAAGCAATTTCATAATGGTTTCGCGAACAGCTAAGGCTGTTTGCATAACCTTTGTCGCCACACGGCCCGCGAATTCATTTTGATAAAATTGATAACTTTGCCCTAACAAATAACGGTGGGCTTGCCAACGAATTCGCATGGGGAAATTACCTAAGAGGGTTTGATGCATAACCAACCCGTGCAGCAAGACTGCAATAGGTAATCCAAACAGCACTATCGATCCCATCATTATTAATTGATGTTGCGATTGCGCCCAAAAATTAGCGGGGGAGTGAACATTTAACCAATCGACCAATTGCCCCAGGAAGCCAAACAATGAAACTTCCATAACCGCAATTGCGCCAGTTAGCACAGCCATAATAATTAGATAGCGTTCCGAACCGCGTGCATAGTGGCGACAGAATGCAAATAGTGTTGTGGGCGGTGCTTTGGGATGTTCAGGCGGAAAAGGTTTTATTAGGCTTTCAAAAAATTGAAACATAGAAGATGGTCACTAAATAATTAATCGCTGGGGTATCAGCTGGATAAGGATTGGGCAAAATTTTAGCACTTTTTGCCAAGAGAAGCTTGTGTCAAAATGTTAGGATTAGTGTTTCTAATGACATGAGCTAGCAGCATAAGCGGCTTTGATGAATTACACTGCAGCTGTTGTAAGTAAGTTTTTATAAATACGCCGTTATGAATAAGAAACAACCTTAAACACTTTCACAGAATTCTGAAAGATATAATGACAATGAAACTAATATGAAAAGAGTATCAACATGAAAAATGCCCTCGTTGTTTTTGCTGCCGGTTGTTTGGGCGCGCTTATTCAATGCGTTGTTATGTGGCTGTTCACACGCTACGGTATTACGCATTCACTGAATGTTAATTTACCGGGGTCAATTGCTCCAGCGTGGTTGTACCCACGTGTTGTGTGGGGTGGGTTGTGGGGATTCTTGTTCTTGTTACCCATATTATCAAGTAGCGTTTTCGCCCGAAGTTTTGTTCTCGCACTCATACCCACTTGTGTTCAATTATTTATCATATATCCCATTTACCAAGGCAAAGGCGTCGGTGGTTTGTCTTTAGGTATATTGACTCCATTCCTGGTATTTTTCTTTTTCTGGGTATGGGCATTAGTAACGGCTATTACATTAAAAATAGCTAAATAGTTTTCAGGCGGGAATTTTTAAATGGTTTTGTATAGAAAATTTACACTTGCTTTAGGTTTCCTGTGCTGTGGATTGTTTTTCTCTGAATTGAGTTACTCCCAATTGTTACCTGACAACACCCGTTTAAATGTGCAGTCAGTGCAACGCTGGATGCAATCCAACCGCGATTTTGCCGCTATTGTTCAGACCTTGGATGATTTGAATAAAACCGAAAGTGACTTAAAAAAATTTGATGCGTTGCCTGCAACAGAGCAAGATCAAAAAATCACAGCATTTTTGCAACAAAAGCAGTTGCTTGAATCCGCCAACAAAATCGCCATCCAACATGGATGGAAATCCTTAGGGGAATACACGCGCCTCAGTACTAAATTAGGTAATGCGATAGCCGCTCATTTTTACACGCAAGAAGCTTCTCGATTAACCGATGAACAAAAAAAGGCGCTACAAGCAAAAACAGATCCGGTTGTATTAACTGTGCCTCCAGCGGATATTGCGTTTGTAAAAAATAATGAAAAACTATTGAAGTCTTATATACAGGCCTATGCAAAAGGTAAATGACTAGGAAAGTTATTGTAATTAAAAGAATTCTTTGCAATAAAAAAAGGGCGACATGTCGCCCTTACAAGTTACTCTGCTAAAACACCGTTGCGATAATCTTGAATAGCCTGTTCAATTTCATCAGTGGTATTCATTACAAAAGGGCCGTACTGAGCTATAGGCTCTTTTAAAGGAATGCCGGCCAACAAAATAAAACGGGTATCGTCAGACAGTGCTGTTACCGAAATTTCATCGCCAGCGCCAAGTAAACCGGCATTGCCAGCATCCAACTTTCGTTCATCCTCACCAATCGCCACGCTTCCTTCATACACATAAACAAATGTATTGTGAGTTGCAGGAATCGCGTGAGCAAATTTGCCATTTAAGGGTAGATGAACATCCCAATAAATAGGTTGAGTTGTTAAACCTTGAATTGGCCCACTAACAACTTTGCCATCGATGACCGCTGAATTCGCAATAACTTTAATCGAGCCGCCATTTTTAAATTGTGCGATTGGAATATCGGCAGCCGGAATATCTTTGTAATTCGCTGGTTTCATTTTTTCGGCAGCTGGTAAGTTCAGCCACAACTGAAAACCACGCATTAAACCATGTTCCTGTTGTGGCATTTCTGAATGAATAATACCGCGACCAGCTGTCATCCATTGCACATCACCATTACGCAAATGGCCTTTGTTGCCCATATGGTCTTCGTGCAACATGTGGCCTTCTAACATATAGGTAACCGTTTCAAATCCGCGGTGCGGATGCGCAGGGAAACCGGCGATATAATCGGTTGCGCTTTCTGAGCCGAACTCATCCAGCATTAAAAATGGATCGAAGCGCGCCTGTTGCGATTGCCCAAGGCTGCGTTTAATACGCACGCCTGCACCATCGCTGGTTGCGCGACCGGGGATAATTTGCTGCAGTTGCTTTTGCATAATGCGCTCCGTTGTTAATTTAAAATTGATTAAAATATTTACGATTAATTAAACGAGTGATGAAAATAATTTTTCAGTTTTAGCTGCCATAATCAGATCGTTCTCGTGCAAACCTTTAATCTTGTGAGTCCACCAGCTAACAGTCACTTTCCCCCATTCGGTTAGAAGTGCAGGGTGATGATTAAACTCTTCCGCCACCGCACCAACCTGATTGGTAAATTCCAATGCGCTCACAAAATTTTTCAACGTATACACACGCGTCAATTGTTTTATGCCGTCCACGCTATTCACCGACCATTCGGGTAATTTTAAGAGCGCATCTGCTAATTCCGCTTCTGTCACCTGCGGTGCACCTGCACGGCATGCACTACACGTTTTCTCACTTAGTTCATCTGAGCCTGGTTTAATATCGTTACTTAAATCTGTCATCTGCTATCACCTTAAGAATGTTGTCTTTCAATATGATAGCGCGATTAACTCATTAAGCGGCTGCGGCCTGCTCGATTTCGCGACGCGCATCAGTCAAAGATTTATCTTTCGCCTCATTAATACTCAAACCTTCCGCGTAAATATAATTGATTGAGTTGATGCCCAAAAAATTAAAAAATGAATTCAAAAAGCTGGTTTGCGAATCGCTTGCTTTCCCTTGGTGGAATCCACCACGGGCGGCAATAAAGTAAACAGGTTTATCCGCCAACAAACCAATAGGACCTGTTTCGGTGTACTTAAACGTCACGCCAGCGCGAGCCAGTTGGTCAAAATAAGCCTTCAGGGTGGAAGGCACACCGAAGTTGTATAAAGGCACACCAATTACGACGGCATCTGCATTAACAAGTTCTGCGATTAACGCATCTGACAGATCCACGATGGTTTGCTGTTCACTGGTACGGCTGTCGGCAGGGGTAAAAAACGCCTGAACGGTATTTGAGTCCAAATGTGGGATAGGGTTTTTGGCGAGATCCCGCACTACTACTTTTCCGTCTGGGTGTTTAGCTAACCAGCTTTTTACAAACTCATTACTCAAGGTGCTGGAGTTGCCGTTGTCACTAAAAACACTGCTGTTGATTTGTAATAAAGTGCTCATTTTCAATTCCTCGCCATTCAGGCTCATAGGGTTGTTGCTTTCATTTATCTGGCTTGGTTGCCATGGAGCTATTAAATGATTTGACGAGCGAATGATAAATAGCGATATTTGATGGTATTTAATCGAAAAATTGGATGGATCATGAATAACAGCTTTTCTGTCACCGAAAATAAGGTATCCCTTGAGCAATGGCGCGCTTTACTGGCAGTCATTGATGCTGGTGGCTATGCCAAAGCGGCGGAGCAGTTAAACAAAAGCCAGTCTGCGGTCTCCTACGCTATTTCCCAGCTTGAGTCGGCATTACAGGTAAAAGTATTCAATTTGCAGGGTAGAAAAGCTGTAGCTACGCCCTCCGGAGAGCTATTGTATCGCCGCGCTAAACTTCTTTTGGAGCAAGCAGAACGGTTGGAGAAATCCGCTGAATGCTTGGCAGTACATGTGGAACCCATCGTTAAAATTGCGGTGGACATTATTATCCCTCCTGAAAAAGTGCTCTATTGTCTGTCGGTGTTTGCCAAAGATTTTCCTGATACACGCGTGGAATATTACGAAACGGTACTGTCTGGAACTGAAGACGCACTATTAAAGCGGCAAGTAGATCTGGCCATTGGCGGTTTCGTGCCACCCGGTTTTATCGGTGAGAAACTTATGAGCTCAACATTTCACGGTGTTTCAAGCCCAAACCATCCGCTTCAAGTTCTGGGGCGACCTGTAACCTATGAAGATATGCGTCAATATCGGCAAATTGTGGTGCGCGATTCCGGGCAATACCGACGTCACACGGTGGGCTGGCAGGAAGCTGACCAGCGCTGGACTGTTAGTCACATCAAAACCTCGCTGGATGCTATTCGTATGGGTCTCGGCTACGCATGGGTTCCGGATGCCTATACGAAAGAAGACATAGATGCAGGCACCTTGAAATATTTGCCGGTGGAAATCGGGTCTGAGCGTGAAACGCCGGTTTATCTCACCTTTGCGGATAAAGAATTCACTGGCCCAGCTACGCTCAAATTAGCCAATATTCTTAAAGAGTGTTTGCCCAAAGCCTGCGAAGGCAAATAAGGTGCGGCTACTGACATACAGTGTCAGCACCGGAATTTATGATGGCTCCACTAATTAAAACGACCGGAAATTTTTAAACTATGAGTAAGCTCTTTCAGGTTCAAAGTGAGTTCGCGCCAGCGGGTGATCAACCGGCCGCTATTGCAGGATTGATTAAAGGATTGGAAGCAGGGTTGGCCCATCAAACTCTTTTAGGTGTGACAGGCTCTGGTAAAACATTCACTATTGCCAACGTCATAGCTCACGTGCAGAGGCCGACATTAGTGATGGTCCATAACAAAACTTTGGCTGCACAACTTTACGGGGAGTTCAAAGAATTTTTTCCAAAAAATGCGGTTGAATATTTCGTCTCTTATTACGATTACTATCAACCTGAAGCCTACGTTCCTTCCTCAAATACATTTATTGAAAAAGATTCCTCAGTTAACGAGCATATCGAGCAAATGCGTTTGTCAGCGACCAAAGCCTTGATGGAACGCAAAGACGCCATTGTCGTTGCAACTGTATCTGCTATTTACGGTTTAGGTGATCCACAATCCTATATGAAAATGCTGTTGCATTTGGTGCGTGGTGACAAAATTGATCAACGCTCAATTCTTCGTCGTTTGGCCGAACTGCAATACACGCGCAACGATGTAGATTTTTACCGCGCAAATTATCGTGTGCGTGGCGATGTGATAGATATTTATCCCGCGGATTCCGATTGCGATGCCGTGCGTGTGCAATTATTTGATGAAGAAGTTGAAAATATTTCTATCTTCGATCCATTAACAGGTGAGGTGCTCCACAAAGTCCCGCGCGTGACTATTTATCCAAAATCGCATTATGTAACGCCTCGTGAAACTGTTTTGGATGCAATCGACCAAATCAAAGAAGAATTGCGCGAGCGTCTTGATCAACTACGTGAAAATAATAAATTAATTGAAGTTCAGCGCCTCGAAGAGCGAACGCGTTACGATCTTGAAATGATGCAGGAACTTGGTTATTGCAATGGTATTGAAAACTATTCCCGATATTTATCCGGTCGTGCGCCCGGCGAACCTCCGCCAACGTTGTTTGATTATCTTCCCAAAGATGCGTTATTAGTTATTGATGAATCGCACGTAACAGTTTCACAAATCGGTGCTATGTATAAAGGCGATCGTTCGCGTAAAGAAACCTTGGTGCAATACGGTTTTCGGTTACCGTCCGCTTTGGACAACCGCCCCATGCGTTTTGATGAGTGGGAACACGCTGCGCCACAAATGATTTTTGTGTCCGCAACACCGGGTAAATATGAACAAGAATTTGCCGGACAAATCGTTGAACAAATTGTTCGCCCAACCGGATTGATTGATCCTGAAATTGAAATTCGCCCTGCAGGAACGCAAGTTGATGACGCATTATCTGAAATTAAAATTCGTGTTGAAAAAGATGAGCGGGTATTAATTACCGTATTAACCAAACGCATGGCTGAGGATTTAACCGAATATTTGTCAGAGCATGGTACTCGTGTTCGCTATCTGCATTCGGATATCGACACCGTAGAGCGCGTAGAAATTATCCGCGACTTCCGTATGGGTGAATTCGATGTACTAGTCGGGATCAACTTATTACGTGAAGGTTTGGATATGCCGGAAGTTTCGCTAGTCTGCATTTTTGATGCAGATAAAGAGGGGTTCCTTCGCTCTGACCGTTCACTTATCCAAACCATCGGCCGTGCAGCGCGTAACTTAAATGGTCGCGCAATTTTATATGCCGATAAAATTACCGACTCAATGAAGCGTGCCATTGACGAAACCGATCGCCGCCGCGAAAAACAAATTGCACACAATCTCTTGCATAACATTACACCCAAAGGCATTCGCAAAAACGTGCAGGATATTTTGGAAACGTCCGTCGTTCCAGGTGCTGGCGGCCGCGCTGCACGGAACCGCGCAGCTGTTGCTGAAAAACGTAATAAGTACAATGTTGAAATTGATCCTAAAAACTTGTGGAAATCGATTGAGCTTCTCGAAAAACAGATGTTCCAGGCTGCGAAAGATTTGGAGTTTGAAGCGGCTGGGAAATTGCGCGATCAGATTGAGTATTTGAAGAAAAAATCATTGTTAATGTAGTAGGGTACTCTACTCAAAGCATACAGGCATGCTGCTTATAACGTGCTCGCCTTTTACTGTCTCGGTCACCTCAAGCTTGTCGAAGGGCGTTCGGAGCCCTTCGACAAGCTCAGGATGAACAGTAAATTAGTCCCTAGTCAGTATGATCATAGTTAATTTTTTGTCATTGATAAAAGGCACTTGAACAATTGCATTATTGGGTTGCGATTCAGCTATTTCATTCTTATGTAATTTCAATTCGTTTCATGTTTATACCCATTCGCCCTCAGCCTGTCGAAGGGGTGGGCAAATCTTTCGACTGCTAGGTGCCCAGGACGAACGCTCAGGTTAATTTCTGCGCGTTCGGAGCGAGTGGAATGATCATTTATGTTAGTGAGTTCCGATCCAGCGTATACTACGAACCAATTTTTAAAAGCTTATTTGGACATCTGCATGGCAATCCCCAACAAAATACCTTATGACGTACTTTTCGATCTCTGGCGCAATTGGCTCGTGCAAAATGAGTGGATGCCTCTGGATAAGTGGTTGAAAAATCATCTGCGCAAAAATACTAATCCGAAATCCGAGTTCGCTTCTTCAAAGTCAAATAACCGTGAATTAAGTTTATGCATGTTTTCGGCAATGCGTTATTTTCAATTAGCCTGTGCGCTGGAAGAGAGCTATCAGAAACAGGAGATATTGAATTGGGCCGAATGGGATAGCGCATGGGTTCAATCCAGCGCTAAAAAAATACCCGTAGCCGCTTTTTGGTTTTGGATTGCGTTGCGAGAAAAAAATGAAAATGCAGGACCAAAAGCCCTACGCGATTTAGCTGCACGCAAAACCTGGTTTGACAAAATTGAAAAGTATTTCAGTCTTTCCGAACAGCCTGAAGAAATTTTATTGTGGTCCGGCCTGCGTCCACAGTGGCTACCTCTACTTGAAGAACGAAAATCAAAAAGTCAGTGGACGCATGAGCAGCTTACCGATTTTATTTCCCAGCAAAACATTGCCCCGCCACTTTGGTTGCGTGTACAAAAGAATATTCCTATAGAAGATGTTGTCAAAAAGCTACAGCAGGATTCAGTACATGTAGAGCTTGATGAACACGGTCACTTGTTTGCTAGTGGTGGAAAACATTTATCGGGCGCAGCAGCGCATAAAGAAGGTTGGGTTGAAATTCAGGATTTAGCCAGCCAACAAATTGCTCTGGCAGTAGATGTTAAGCCTGGGCAAAAAGTGTGGGACGCTTGCGCAGGGGCAGGTGGTAAATCCCTCGCAATTGCAGCTCGTATGAATAACAAAGGCGTTGTTATAGCGACCGATTTACATGGTTATAAACTCGAAGAATTAAAACGTCGCAGTAAGCGCGCCGAGTTTCATAATATTCGTAGTTTTGAATGGGCAGGTGATGAACCACTGCGTTTACCGAAGGAAATTGCACAGCAACAGGGCTTTGATTGGGTGTTAATTGACGCTCCTTGCAGCTCCGCAGGAACCTGGCGACGTAATCCGGATGCTCGCTGGCGTTTAAGCGAAGCTGACACGCAAGAGTTGATTGAACTTCAGCAAAAAATTCTCACTCATGCCGCAAAAGCAGTTCGCACTAGCGGTCATTTAGTCTACGCAACTTGTAGCTGGCAAGTCAGTGAAAATGAAACTCAAGTTGAATGGTTTATAAAAAACAATCCAGAGTTTACGTTGGTTAATCAAACGATGCTCGGAGCTCCGTTGCAGGATTCAGATGCTATGTTTGTAGCGGTGTTAACACGGAATTAAAAATTAAATAAAAATGGCGGAACTTATTAAGTGTCCGCCATATTTATTTCTATCAGAGTAAATCTACACGTTTAATTTCATCCCAAGTTGTGAATCTTACACAGATTTTGGAAAGTGGAAAATCTTAACGCTGAGTGGAGCTAATTTAAAATTAGTATTGCTGGTGTTAAAGGTCGATTCCTGAACTATAACATCAGGCTTTTTGCCTACGACATTCGTTGCTTCACCATTTTTTCCAATCAGAGACCAAACTTTTCCTTTTGCATTCGCATTAAAACCTTCGAAAGAAAGATCTATGCTTTGCGCTGTCTCAGTCGGGTTTACTAACGCAACTGTTAATGTATTACCATCTTCAGTGAGTGCTGCTGAAACATCCAAGGGATAAGTCGGGCTACCAGTGTTTACGCGAGGTTGATCGCCGCCAACAGGATACTGTGGTGCCGGTTGAGGCGAATTGCCATTTACTTTTACTGGAATACTACCGAAGTGTTTATTGTAAAGTTGAAACGCCCGGCCTCGTGCGCTGATAGTGGAATCGGTCGCATTAAAGTTAATCCATGCAGTGCCCATGGTATAACCGGCCATCGCGATAAAGTCGGTGTGACGGAAAAACTCATGAAGGGTTAGAGATATAGCAACAGCACCTTTCAAGCTGTCCTGGAAACTATAGGCCCATTCGTCAAAGAAAACTTTAATGTTACCTTCATTTAATTTAGGAAATAATTTTTTATATTCTTCCCACGCATCCACCATAGTAGCAATACGATTTGCGGGCTGTCTGGCCCACTCAACTGGCGTCATTTTTACATCAAAAAGTTTACCGGTTTGCAAATCAAATCGTTTTCCTTCAGGCGGGTAAGCATGAGTTGCCAGCGCGTCAAATTTACCCCAGGAATCTTTGAGCATTCCGTAAGCCCAGTCGCGCTCAGAACCTACATGGACCTGTGCTTGTCCCGCAATAAAAATACCTTGCCCGGTTGTCATTTCATCAACAAAACCACCCGGTGCAACAATGTAGATTGACGGGTCGACTTCGCGCATAGCGTCAGCAAACATATTGTGTTTGATAACGTATTGATCGCGTGCCATATGGCCAAACTGCCAGTGACCGTACATTTCATTGCCGATATTCCAATATTTTACTTTGTAAGGTTGCGCGCGCCCGTTGGCCGCACGTTTTGCGCCCCATTCCGTTTCGGCTGCACCGTTTACATATTCAACTAATTCTGCACCAGAGCGAGGTTCGCCCGTGCCTGTATTAACACACCAGTAAGGTTCGCAGTTAATGAGCTGACACATTTGCAAAAGTTCATCCACGCCAACATCATTGGGTTGCACCGCTTTCCAAACAGGGTCCAACGTTGGTGGACGCTTGTCTTTGTCACCGATAGTATTTTTCCAATCGTATGCAGAAATAAAATTTCCACCGGGCATGCGCATAATTTTACAATCCATTTCTTTCATGAGCGCAATTGTGTCGGCGCGAAATCCTTGTACGTTATCCGCAGGCATTAATGACACAGCCCCAATGCGCAAATTTCCAGAGCCGGTGGCGGTAATTTCAAGACGCGCTTCGGTAGAACTTGATTTTGGCGTAAGCTCAAACGAGACGGTACTCCACTCTTTTGAAGATTTTACTTTAACGGTTTGCCGTTCATTTTTAGCGGAAATAATCGAGACTGAAATTTCCACTGTTTCATCAGAACTTACAACAATCCTTCCCTTGTAAGACTTTCCACCTTTAAATGAAAGTTTGGATTGTGCGATGCCGCCTGGTGTAGACGAAAGCGCAATGCTTGGACTGTGTTCGCCAACGTATGCGTTTGCTTTATCCAGAGTGATTGCGGAAAGGGGGCCCACAGCTGTCCATTTACGATTGTAAGCCATGGCTGCACGTCGATCAGTCGGGAAGGGCTCTTCAACCTCCAGAACGCCGTAATAGAATTTTCGGTCATCTAATACTTCGCTCCACAAGCTGTGATTTATTAAATTGCCGATGTGCTCAATGAATCCGCCGTAAATATAGGGTGATATTGCAGGGAACTTTTCGCTGGTATTGATCACGCCTTTGATCGATGGGGAAGAGGCTGCAAAAGAGGGAAGTGCCCACGCACCTGCAAGGCCGAGTGAACCTAGAAGCATGTTTCGTCGAGTAATAGATGAGATATTATTATTCACTTGATCTTTCCTAAAATTTTTAGTTAAAAGAAATAGATATTTTTTTCCGAATACACAGTTCCGTAAAAAAAGATCTTTGAGTGTGGAGTTTGCTGCGCTTAAAACATCCATGCCTCACTATCGTGACCATCCAAATTCAGGTAGCTTGATGTTTACATGCTAGCTTTAAGAGTTCACAAAATAAACTAACAGCAGCCGTATGTTACTATAGTAATTAAATATTACAAATCAAGTTGCGTAAAAAAATAGCAACATAAATTAATGAGTTTTAGAGTGCGAAAATAATTCAGTGTGAAAAAAAATTTTTTGGTTTTTAGTTTTTTTTCGAAATTAAAGAGTTGTAAATGATCACTGGTTTCGCGAAGTTAGTTGTGGCGCGGCATCTTGCAAAAAAATAAGGTTTGCGATCTGGAAGCTTCTTAGCTTCAAACCGCAATGAGCATTCGTGGAGCAAGTATTAATGATTATTGTTTAATTGAGTTCCATGACCAATCTAAAGCCAACGAACTCTGACATGGTGTCTTGTGGGATGGTGTCGCGAGCACTGGTCATCAAGCGTTGTACATTGTCCTTTGTGGAGCCACCGCGAATCACACGAGACTGACATTGTTTATCGTCGCGCGCGCTACCATTTGACGTGGCGTTGCTGTAGTTGTCGTCATAACAATCTTGCACCCATTCAGCGACATTACCTGCAACGTCGTAAATTCCGAAAGCGTTGGGGGAATAATTACCTACAGGTGCCGTTTTGCTGCCAAATAAACCGGAATAATTGCTGAAACAACCACGTCGGCAATTTGCTTTGCCTTTAGCGTCTTGTTCATTGCTACCCCACCAATAAATATCTGTACTCCCGGCACGTGCTGCATATTCCCATTCTGCTTCGGTAGGTAAACGGAATTTTTTCCCACTTGTTTTTGTGAGCCATTGTGCGTATGTATTTGCGTCGTCCCAACTCACATGCATAACGGGACGGTCTTCGCGGCCCCACGCGTTATCTCCGGGAAAAGGCTTATTAGTCGCCTGCGCATAAGCATCGTACTCCGCAAAAGTAATTTCATATTTACTGATTGCGAAAGCTCTGCTGATGGTCACCTTATGAGCGGGAGCTGTGTGCATATTATTGTCATCGCCCATGATAAAAGTACCGGCAGGTACTCGAACCATTGCAGGAGCATTTTTTCCGCCAGATACGGACACAGGTGTCGTCGCTTTTGCGGAAATATTTTCGGCGTCTGGATCAATCTCTAACTCAACTATGAGTTTTAGAGGAGCTTCTTTAATTTCAATCCAGTCGATTTTACTTTTGTAACCCGTTTTGCTCACCTCAATTTTGTAGCGGCCTGTTGTTAATTCCAAACCATCTTTATATTTTTCAGGGATATTTATTAAGCGCACGCGTGCATCCTTCGGCACTGTATCAATCGTAAGAGAGTAGGTTGGCGCAGCTGATGATGATTCACTGGATGCTTGATCTGCAACGACAAGAACATCTTCGCTACTGGTTTGAGCCGAACTCGCCGTATCAGAAGCTGATACAGTATTTTCTTTAGCTTCGCTTTGAATAACCGATTGAACTACAGGTGCTGATGAAGCGGAGGAGGAAAAGGCTGCAGAGCTGGACTGCGAAGAAGCTGGCAAAAAAATACTTGCAGTAGCGCGTGTTGCAACATTTAGAAATTGGGGCACTGTGGCTGGTTGTCTGGAAAAGGCAGATTGCACGGCAACACTGATAACGCACCACAAAAAAATGAGGACGACCAACACACCGATTGATTTGCGGACGTTCCGATTATTAAAGACCATCATAGTATTGATGTGGGTTTGTTGCTGAATTCGCGCACCAAAGACGGTAGGTGCAACTTCGCTACCGAAAACCGAATCATGGGTGGTTTTTTTAAAATGTAATCCTTCCTCTTTCGACCATCGCAAATTCAGTAATTTTCTCCAGCGCCAACCGATTGCACTTGCGGTTGCTGAAAATAGCGCGCGTATGAGAGCCATTATCGACAGATCTTCGGGTGCTGAATTTGTTATGTAAGGCACGCGCGTTGCATTTTCCAATTGCTCAATTGCGATACTTATTTCGCGACCGGATTGAAAACGTTGGTTAGGATCTTTTGCTAAAAATTTCTCCAGGATTCGTTGGTATGGCTGATACTGCAAGGGCAATTTTGGAATAGGCGCGCTGATGTGCTTTAGGGCAATAGTGACAGCGTCTTCACCTTGATAGGGTAAGGCACCTGTCAGCATTTCGAAAAACACTACCCCCAGGCTGTATAAATCTGAACGCGCATCTACAGTCTGTCCGCGAGTTTGCTCCGGGCTCATATAATGTGGTGTACCAACGACGGTGCCAACGTGCGTCATTCGAGAAACACCGACTATACCTTTTGCTACACCAAAGTCTGAAAGAACTGCAGAGTTATCGGCTCGGAATAAAATATTTTCAGGTTTTATGTCCCTGTGTATGTAACCTTTTTCGTGCGCGTGATCGAGCGCGTTAGCAACTTCTTTGGTAACCCGTAGCGCTTCTTCTCCCGTTAAACCATTAATCATTTTGTCGTGAACGGAACCACCCGGCAAATAATCCATGGCGATATAATTTAAATCTTCCTTCCGGCCTATATCATAAATAGCGACAATATTCGGGTGCGACAATTGCCCAACAATAGTTGCTTCACGTTGAAATCGTTCACTGAAAGCCGGGTCGCTGGTTAAACCAGGGTTCATTACTTTGAGTGCGACAATACGCCCCACGCTGATTTGAATAGCGAGGTAAACGGTGGACATTCCGCCCTGATTTATTTTACGGATTATTCGATAACCCGGAATTTGTAGTGCCATATTGTACGAAGTTTCTTTTACGTAAAATCTATTCGCTATGTGAGCGTATTAATCAACACAACTAATAAGGTAGTTATTGCCGCTATAAAAATAACGGCGTCTATTTTTCTACGATGGGTGAGCGAAGGAATCCATCGCCAAAATGTGCTAATAATTTGTTCCTTAACAACCGGGGACTGGATAATTTGTAAAGTGATATTGTCATTCCCGCCGCTGGTTAAAGCTTCATGTAGTAATTGGTCCACCGCAGTTAAGGTGTTTGGACAGTGCTCTAAAATTTGTGCGATGGATGTATCGCTTAGCTCATCGCTCAAGCCATCGCTACATAATAAAATCCATTGATTTTCTTGCCATTGTCCCTGCGCAATATCCACCTTTACCTGAGCAAGCTCTTGCATGCCTAAACATTGAGTAATGATATTTTTATCCGGATGAGTTTCGACTTCTTCTGCGGTGATAGCGCCGGAGACATACAACATTTGTACATAGGAATGGTCGGTCGTTAAGCGGGTTAATTCTCCGCCCGATTCACCGGGTGTCCAAAGGTAAGCGCGACTGTCACCGACCCACGCAATCTGATAGCTCTTTTTCTGACTGTGCAATGCGACAACGGTGGAGCCCATGCCGTGAGCTCCAATACCTTTATCAGCAGAAGTTAAAATCATTTGGTGGGATTTTTGGATGGCGTCGGTCAACGAAAAGGGTGCAGCTTTTTCTGCAAAGATCTCAAAGGTTTCGCGTACTATAGCGCTCGCAACTTCACCGGCTTCATGCCCACCCATGCCATCTGCAACCACCCATAAATCAGCATCAGGCGCACTGAGAAAACAATCTTCATTGTTTTCGCGCTTGAGGCCAGGGTGAGTTGCGGCACTATATTCCAGTGGTTGAAGTAGCGTCATCTAAGCTCGGTCTAGTTAACATTATTCCGCCATAATCGCTGATTATGTATTTTTTTTCCATTTTTCAATTCACCTGTTAGTAAAACTATGTTTACTGCAAGTGGATTTGCCATACCGTAAATCCTGGCGAAACTTTTACTCCCGAATATAAACCTATCTTCCCGGTTTAAAGTTGGAGGATTTCTAAACCTAAGGCTTGCAATTTGTCTTGCTGGGCCGCGTGACTCACTATACCTATACTTGCTTTTTCTGAAATCAAATAACGATCTGCAACGCGTATTAAATCTTCTAAAGTAACTTGCACTACACGATTTCTAAATAATTCACGTTTTTCACGGGTACGACCAAATAGCTCTGCCTGATAGGTCGTTTTTGCTTCGCCTGCAGGTGAACCTGGTTTATCAATACTACCTATGACGCCTAAAATTGCCTCCTCAAGTGATTGCTCGGTATGAGGGGTGTTTTTTAGCCACTCAAGCGCTGCATCGAAATCATTTAATGTTTCAGTCAAACGAGGATCGCGATAAGAGTAAAAGCGGAAGGAGGCGATGGTGTTGTCCTGATTTGCCCCACCACCGTAAGCTCCCCCTTGCTCGCGAATTGTGCGATGTAAATAACCATTTCGCAAAAAACCACCTAACACGGTAAGCACGGCTGCGTCAGGGTGATCCGCAGGGACAGTGGGGTAGGCTTTTGCGCAGAAATTAACTTGAGTATTAGTGATCCAGGCTTGCCTGACTTTCTCATTTACGTTGGGAATAGAAAAAACAGAAAAATTTTCAGCCGCATTCGCAACAGGCCACAAATCCGCTAATGTTTTTCGATAAGCTGCTAAATGCTCATCTTCACCCACAATTAAAAATTGTTTAGGTGCGCTCAACATAAGTTGATGCACTTGTGAAAGCCCATTAGTAAATGCAGCTAATTTTTCTGCATCATCCAATTCATCATCCAGACGTTTTAATTCAGCGATACCTGCAAGGCCACCTAATTTGTGCGCGAGCTTTGCGGCAGGGCTCATGCCAGCACTGGCGAGAGTCATTGCCAAGCTGTGCCCGTGCCCCGTTACACTTTGCTCGGAGCGAGCGCGCTTTTGTGCAATCAGCTCGCGCAGACGATCCTGCTCATCAAAGCGCACTTGTAGCAAAGTTGCTTGCATAAGCTCGCTCATGGCAAGTTGGTTTCGACTCAAGGCTTTTGCAGAGAGTGTGATGTAGGCATCTATCTTTTGTACATCATCACCGGTGCCGCGAATACTGCTAAATGCGCGAATCGAACCTACAACTTCTGCTTGCCAGCGTTGAACGTCCAGGTAATCTTTTTCACCGATAGCCAACTCAGTAAGACATGAACAATAAAAAGGAAGAAGCTTTTGTTGTGCATCGCTAAGCGCAGGCATCTTGAAGGTTATTTGCTGATAGACCAGACCGTTGGTGCCAGCAGCGTAACAACGCAGGGGATATCCGTTAAACGTTTCGTGCGTGCCTGCTGTGTAATGCAAGTGTTCGGGGATATCTTCTAATCCCACTTTTGGCAAAATACTTTCATCATCTTTTTGTAATTGCCGCGCTTGCAACGCGTGAGTACGTTCGATGATAGCGTGCTTGTCTTCTTCCGTCAGTTCAGCCTTTAAAGTCGCAAGGCGAGCAACTTCAGCTTGTTGAATGCGAGCACTTAGCTGTGTGTCTGGTTTCATTACAAGACGCACGCGATGATTATTATTGAGCAACCATTTTTTCACGAGTGATTGAATAAAATCGGGTTGTTTAATTTTTTCATGTAGACCTTTTAATGCTGCATCCATATCCAGCAAAGCAATTGGATCGCCGCGATGTGTTGCAGATGTCAGGCCTGTCAAAATAAGTTGTAAGCCGTAAGGATACCCATCGCCACCCACTTCGCGTTGTTGTAATTCAAGTTGATGCAAAGCCGCTTCAAGTTCGGACATAGGCACACCTTCTTCAGCTACGCGTTGCAAAGTCGAGAAAATAAGCTCTTCAATCTTTGCAATATCTTCTAGCGCGCAGCCTTCCAGGCCACAGACAAAGGCCATCTCGCGCGACGAGTCGTCCATACCACACAAAGGCGAGGGCGCTTGGCCTAGCTCTGTAGTTTCCAATGCTTGTTGCAGTGGTGAGGCCGAGTTATCCAATAAAATATTAGATAAAAGCTGTGCCTCAAGGCTTTCTTCGAGCTGCGTTGTTTTACCCAGTAGCCATGCGAAAACAACGTGATTTTTATTGGCGATATCTTTGTCGTTCTCTGCGGGATAATACTCCTCAACTGCAATGGGAGCGTGATAGCGTTTTTCATCGGGAACGCTGATAACATCATTTAATTTTTCAAAGCGGGATAGCGCTCGCGTTTCGAATTTTTCCTGATGAGTTGCGGCAGAAATATCGCCGTAGGTCATGAAGATCGCATTACTGGGATGATAGTGGGTGCGATAGAAGTTTTTCAGTTGCTGATAACTTAAATTTGGAATTTCTTGCGGTTCACCGCCGCTGTTGTAATGGTAGGTGGTCGTGGGGTACAAATACTTACATAAGGTCTGCCAAATTTGCGAAGGCACTGAGCTCATTGCGCCTTTCATTTCATTGAAAACAACGCCTTTATAAACTAAATCTGAATGTGGATTTTCTGCTTCTGCAAATTCAAGGCGATGGCCTTCTTGCGCAAAATCCAGCTCGTCCAATCGGGAAAAGAAAACCGCATCAAGATATACGTCTAGCAAATTGTTAAAGTCTTTTTGATTTTGGCTGGCAAAGGGATAGGCGGTCCAATCAGAGCTTGTGAATGCATTCATAAATGTGTTGAGTGAACGTCTCACCATCATAAAGAAAGGATCGCGAACGGGGTATTTTTCGCTGCCACATAAAGCAGTGTGCTCAAGTATGTGCGCTACACCGGTCGAATCGTGAGGCACGGTTCGTAGCGCGACTAAAAAGACATTTTCTTCATTGTCAGCGGCCAAATGAATGTGTTGCGCGCCAGTTACCTTGTGACGATATTCTTCAACACGAATTTTTAAAGCGTCTATGGTTTGGCTACGAATAAATTCAAAAGCGGGATGGGTCATAATTATTCCGTTACAGAGATGAAGGTACGAAGGCTTGCTGTTGAGCCACGAAGGCTGCAAATGCCTCAAGTATAGGCGAGTAATTTACCGCGCCATGCTCTAATTTTTGCAAAGCGTAACAACTTGCTTCCAAGGTTGAAAGTTGATTTTCACTATGTGCTTTACGAATTTTGTATAGAGATTGGGGGCAGTCTTGCAAACTCAACCTGGGCATAGCTTGTAGCGCAGGATTCATATAGAGCATTTTGCGGCTTTTGCGCCAGGTTCCATCTAAAACCCATAGGCGAACGGAGCGTGAGCTGCCCAAATTATCATCACCTACTGAAACATTCGGATCTATTTTTGCGATGCTAGACGTAGCGATTGCGCTGTCGTCCGATGTATCAGGATAAAGCAAAACATCGTAATAATTAGACGATGCGATTTGCTTAAAAAAAATATCGCCAAAATCTTCGCCTACATGAATTTGGCTGTTTTTTAAACACAAGTGCAACAGCCGAGCGCTATTTTTAGCCTGGTGCACCTCTTGCGGATGTTGCAAAATAATCAAATTAACGCGATTTTCAGCAGGATGAATAAATTTGCAGATGCATGTTGTTTCAGGTCTAAGGCAACGTGTACAGACAGTTCGTTTGTTCATGCGGATATCAAATTCTTAAAAGACTCAAGGTTAACGATCCTTCACATTGAGCAACCAATGTTTCCTTGAGAGGCTTAGCGTATTGTTTAATTTGAGCTTCACGTTTACTCGCACTGCTGCGGTCAGGATGCTCTTCCAGGAAACAAAGATTTTGTGGTTTACGCCCTCGAAAGTAACGCGCTCCACCTTTGCCTGTGACGTGTTCCTGCCAACGTCTTTGGATATCGGTAGTAATGCCGGTGTACAATTGACTGTCGTTGGTACGGATCATATAAACGTACCAAATTTTTGTGCTCATAGGATGCTCAAAAGAGAAATCAAATGTCTGATACAAAGCAAACGGTTGACACTACAAAGTTTCACTTGAATATCGCAAATATCAACCGTGAATTTCGTGCTATTGCAATAGCCAATAATTGGCAAGCATACCATAACCCCAAAAACCTGGCCGCGGCTGTGTCAGTTGAAGCCGGTGAATTATTGGCAGAATTTCAATGGTTAACGGCTGAAGAATCCTGCTCGCTAAGCGCGGCTCAGAAATCTCAAGTGGCCGACGAAATCGCCGATATTATAATGTATTTGACTGAGCTTTCCCTGCGCCTGGATGTAGATATGGTGGATGCAGTTAACGCAAAAATCGAAAAAAATAAACAAAGGTTTAAAATGCTTTAATGGCTAAGCAACCTGATAACAAAGACCGAAACTTTGATGACCTTGCCGAGCGCTTCCAAAAAAATATCTACGGTGGCTTGAAGGGCGAAATTCGTTTAGCAGTGCTTGAGCGCGATTTTCAGGAACATTTTGCTTATGCTCCGTTTGGTAGCAACGCATCTGCAAAGCCCCTGCGAATATTGGACGCCGGTGGAGGGCAGGGGCTTTTTGCGCTCAGGTTTGCACAAGCGGGTCATCTCGTTATTATTTGCGATATATCAATCGAAATGCTGAAGTTAGCGGAACAAGATGTAATACGATTGGGTTTGCAAAAAAATGTGCAGTTAATACATTGTGCTATTCAGGATTTACCGCAACATCTCAACCCAGAAGATTGCCAGTTTGATGTAGTGCTTTGCCATGCAGTATTGGAGTGGGTGGTGCATCAGCAAGAGTTATTGGCAAGCGTCACTAATTTTGTTAAGTTGGAAGGTCTTTTGTCCTTAACTTTTTATAATTTGCATTCCCTTATCTATAAAAATTTACTAAGAACTAATTTTAAAAAAATTCAGACTGGGGATTTTGCTGGTGCTCGCGGGAGCCTGACTCCTATTAATCCTTTATATCCGGACCAAGTATTTAATTGGATAAGTGGATTACCCTTAAATACCCTTGCCACTAGTGGTATACGTGTATTCCACGATTACATTTTTAACGAGGAGCATCGTGAACGCGATCCAAAATCTGTGGTCGATTTGGAGTTGGCATTTTCACGTAAGCAGCCGTATCAGTTACTTGGGCGCTACATCCATATATTAAGTAGACGAGTTAGCGAAAAGTGATTCATTATTTGTGATCTATTGCTAATGTTTGTACGCTGGTGAACTCACTCTTCGCGCCAAACACGTTACTATGCCCATAAAATGTTTATCTGAAAAGGTTGTTTATGTGCAACGTAATTTTCATGCATTGGGCACACCTCTTACGTCTATCAGTTCCATTCGCTGCGTTTATTCTTCTTATGAGTTGCGGTGGCGGGGGAGGCAGTAAAGGTCCGTCACAAAAATCTTCCTCACTTCCAGGTACAGCAGCTACCTTAATACTGAATGGGAAAATAACCTATGACTTTGTTCCCCATCATCAGGATTTTGTAGGCTTAAATTATTCCGCTACCGAGCGGCGTCCAGTGCGTGGCGCGGTAGTGGAATTAATAGATAGTTCAGGTCAGGTTAGGGCGTCAACGATTACAGGCTCTGACGGAACCTATTCCGCAAACCTAGAGCAAAATATTTTCGTAAAAGTACGTGTGAAGGCTCAGCTGCTAAACAGTTCATCTCCCTCCTGGGATTTTAAGGTCACGGATAACACGTCGAATAATGCACTTTATGTGTTGGATGGTGAGCTTGCATCTTCCGGCACCACGGATTCTGTTCGTAATCTCAACGCCAGTTCTGGTTGGGGCGGTTTTGACTACACTGGAACGCGCTCAGCAGCACCGTTTGCAATTCTGGATAATGTTTACACCGGTGTGATGCGATTGATGGAAGCGGGAAATACTAAAAACCTTCGGCCACTTGAATTGCGTTGGAGTAGCAATAATTCAGCGGCTGACGGAGATTACGCGCGCGGTGAAATTGGCACAAGTTTTTATGATGGCTCTGCAATTTATATTCTTGGCGATGCCAATAATGATATTGATGAATATGATCCCCATGTTTTATTACATGAATGGGGACATTACCTAGAGAGTGAATTATTTCGTACAGACAGTATTGGTGGTGATCACGCAGACGGGAGGTTTCTGGATATGCGTGTTGCCATGTCGGAAGGCTTTGCGAATGCATTTTCTGGCATGATGATTAATGCCGCGAATTATTCTGACGCATCTGGTGTTGCACAGTCATCCGGTTTTACATTCGATATATCAAGAAAAGTCCGACCCAATAAAGGTTATTTTAGTGAAGGCTCGGTAGGCTCCATTCTTTATAATTTTTACGCTAGCAGTGAAAATAAAATCGCGAATGACTTTACTCAGCTTTTTCAGGTATTAAACAGCGCTTCCTATTACGCAAATGATGCGTTAACCAGTATTTATTTGTTTTATTCAGAAATGAAAAAACAATTTCCTGAATATTTACCGGTATTGCAAACGCTAATGCATGAGCAAACGATTTGGGGCGAAAATGAATATGGGGAAAATGAGTCTAATAGCGGTGGATTGGCGTTTCAGCTACCGATTTATAAAAAAGTTTTTATCAACGGCAATCCTTTGCGAACTTGCAGTTCAAATCAATATGGGGAACAAAACAAGTTGGGGAATTCTCAGTTCGTCATGGTAAATATTGCATATCCAGCGCTCTACAAAGTAGAAGTGATCAAATCGTCTGATGCTAGCGTCCTATCCAAGCCTGAATTTTCACTCTACTTAAAGGGTGAAAAAATCACTTATGTTTCCAATACGATAAATGACAAAGTTTTCGACATTATAAATTTAGCGACTGGCAATTATATTTTAGAAATTTATGATAAAAATTATCTTGACGGTGAAAGAATTCATATCAAAAACACAAGTTGTTTTGATGTTCGGGTTACGGCCAATTAAGCGGTAGAGGTGAGTATGACTCTTTTTTACAACCTAACAAAATTAGCTGCTGTATTTTTTATTACAGCGATTTTGCTTAATTGTTCTGGAAAACCTGAGGATGCGACCACCCGTTCTCCTGAATCAAAAAATTATACTAAAGCAGCCAAGCCAGGGGCACCTGTAAAGCTCGTGTCTGATGCTAATGTCTTCATAAATCCCAACCAACCAACTCAAATTATCATTGAGCTTGAGACAAGTGAGCTTGGAGGCTATCTAGGAATAGATTTTATCCCTGGCAGTGGCTTGGAAATTCTTAATACCGAAACTCATCAAACAGTGAATTTATCAGATACGCCATCAATTAAATTCCCGGTAACTTTGATTGCACACTCAGACGGGCGGTATTATCTCAATATGCAAATCCGTGTGGAGAATAGTGAATTGAGTTCCAATCGTACCCTTGCGCTAATTGTACAGGCTGGCTCCGAATCAGATGAAAAGATTAAATTAAAAAAAACGTCAGGAGAAAATGTTATTTCACTGCCGGCACAGGAAAAAATTTCTATAAAATAACTAGAGTGGTATTCGCACCGAGCTTGGTTATAATTAGCGTATTTTCAACATTTAAGGTTTTGTAATCGTTATGTCTAATCGTCGTCTTCCCGCTGAATGGGAACCGCAGGATGCCATTTTGCTAGCTTGGCCACATAAAAATACGGGTTGGCGAGAGCACCTGGAAGAAGTGGAGCAGCTCTACGAAGCGCTGGTGTCTGTGATTTGTGATTTCGCCGATGTAATTATTGCCATCCCTGAATCGCAGTTAAATAGTGTGCGTTTGCGTCTTGAGGCAATGGAAGTTCCACTTGAATATGTTTACTTTTATACACTCGATACTGATGATACTTGGGTCCGGGATTTCGGACCTATCACAATACAAACTGACGCAGGCATGAAATTATTCGATTTTAAATTTAATGCCTGGGGTTCAAAATATTCATTCGATTTGGACAACAGAGCTTCCCGAAACATGTTCGAATTGGGTGCGTTCCCTTCCGCAAAATTTGAAAGCGTTGATTTTGTTTTAGAGGGAGGTTCAATTGAAAGTGATGGGAAAGGTACTTTATTAACTACCTCATCTTGTCTGTTAAATAAAAATCGTAACCCGAATTTAACGAAAGACGAGATAGAATCTCGTTTAAAAGAAGTTTTTGGCGTGCAAAAAGTCAACTGGTTAAATTCCGGTTATCTAGCGGGTGATGATACTGATGGGCATATTGATGTATTAGCGCGCATTTGTCCGAACAATACAATTATTTATACCGCTTGCGACGATGAAAGCGACGAACACTTTGCGAGCTTGAAAAAAATGGAGCAGGAGCTGAAGGAAATGACTAATGCAGATGGTCAACCTTATCGCTTTCTACCATTGCCATGGCCAGGCGTTCATCTCAGTGATGCGGATAAGCGTATGCCAGCAAGTTATGCCAATTTTTTAATTGTAAATGAAGCTGTGTTGGTGCCCATATATGATGCGTTGAGTGATGAGGATGCGCTGGAGGTTGTATCGCAGGCTTTTCCTGGATATGAAATCTTTGGTATTCCGTGCTTAAGTCTGATTGAACGTGGCGGTAGCCTCCACTGCATAACCATGCAGTTACCTGAGGGTGTTCTGCTACAGGCTTAAAGGGTTAGTAATATTTACTTTAATGCATCGTGACGTCCTCATTATGAAAATAAATGTCAGTGAAATTAGCGCAGAAAATTTACGTTGTCCTTATGGGGAAAATCCATGCGAATTTTTAGATGAAATTACGCAGTTACGCGAAAAAGTTTACTCGCTGACAGAGTTAGTTCGAACTGATGCTTTAACAGGTTTATATAATTTTCGTTTTTTTAATGAAACTATTGCGCTTGAAATGGAGCGTGCTCGACGTGGTGCACAACCACTATCAATGATTTTATTAGATATAGACCATTTTAAAAAATTTAATGACACATGGGGGCACGATGTTGGAAATCATGCACTGGTGCATATTGCCAATTTGATAAAAATTGCAATCAGAAAGCTGGATTTCGGTTGTCGTTTTGGAGGCGAAGAATTTGTCATTTTGTTACCTAATACAGATCTAAAACAAGCCGTAAGTGTTGCAGATAGATTGCGGGAAATGATTGAATCCGTAGCGCTCGACCTTGATGGGCAGGGCTTGATCAATATCACCGCTAGTCTTGGGGTTGACGAATTCTCGTCGCGCAATAGCGAAAGTTGTGAAACATTTATTCGTCGTGTGGATGCATGGCTTTATAAAGCAAAGCAGTTGGGCCGAAATCAGGTCTCCTTCCCGGCTCCTTCCGTTAATTCAAAATCAGATTCTGTCAGCCAGGAGGAGAAAAATGCCCTCTTTGGTGCGGTAGATAACAGTCAATAATGTGGAGTTAGAATTAAATGCCATTTCCAAAAGTCGGAAATTTAGCACCAGACTTTTCGTTACCTAATCAAAATAACGTAAATATTCGATTAAAAGAATTTAGGGGTAAAAGCAATGTACTTCTCTATTTTTACCCTAAGGCATCAACTCCAGGTTGCACAAGCCAGGCTTGCGGAATTCGGGATTATCATAAAGAGTTCAAACAGCTCAACACGGTGGTGCTAGCAGTAAGTCCAGATAGCTCAGTCAAACTTCAAAAATTTGATGCGAAATATAATTTGGACTTTCACCTATTGTCAGATCAGGATCATGGCGTAGCAGAAGCTTACGGTGTTTGGGGATTAAAAAAATTTATGGGACGTGAATTCATGGGAATTATACGGACAAGTTTTTATCTCGGTTCGAATGGTAAATTACTTCATATTTTCGACAAGGTTAATACTAAAACTCACCACGATGACGCAATTGATTATATTAGGAGCCTCAATTAAGGCTTTTTGATATATAAATCACAAAATTCAGGATTACTCGAGGATTTTGTGGGCTTATGTGATGGCGATGAGGGTTTATTGACTATAATCTGACTCAAGAGCACTGATCTACCTGAAGTTTGACAATATTTGTACTTCGTGTATATCTACTCATAATTTAAACAACAATACCTGTTGGTGTAAGGAGAGGCCTGAATGATTCAGCTACAACGCAACTATCGCAATGAAACGACTGCGTTCGATGGTGAATTCAGCCAGTCTGATATTCGTTCCTATCAAGAATACCTGTCTTTAGCGAGAATTCCCCACTGCGAGGGGGTTGCTGCCAGAGTTGTAAATGCTCTGCATGCCCGCGTAGGACATTCTGATTTATCGATTGATCGAATTGCAGAAGATATTGGTTTGTCAAAGAGAACTTTACAGCGCCGCTTGCAACAGCAGGATGCAAATTTTGCACAATTACGTGACGACGTGCGTTTTCATTACTCAATTAAATATTTGATCGACGATCACATGAGTGTGGATCTTGTATCCAAAGCATTGGATTTTTCTGACAGAACTAGCTTCACAAATGCTTTCAAACGTTGGACGGGATTATCGCCTAGCGTTTTCCGCAAATTGTTCAGGGATTACGCGTAACTTTATCCATTCCCTAACCTCTGGTTAACCTTAATTGCGCGCTCTATCCAAAACAGGTAGAGTTAGCGCTTTTTAATTTCAGGGGTTTCTCAATGAGTTTTTTCGTATCGTCCGCAGTAGCGCAAACAGCTGCACCACAAGCCAGTCCCGCAGGTTTTGATCCCGTTATGTTAATCATGATGGTGGGTATGTTTGCATTTATGTATTTCTTTATTATTCGTCCGCAACGTAAACGTCAAAAAGAGCATCAAAATCTGGTGAGTTCTTTAGCGAAAGGCGATGAAGTTGTGTTAACGAGCGGCCTACTTGGACGCGTTGTAAAAGTGGATGATAATTACGTTGTTGTTGAAACAGGTAATAATATTGAACTCAAATTCCAAAAAGTTGCCGTGCACGCTGTATTGCCAAAAGGCACCATTAAATCCATCGATGCAGCTTAATTGAGTTGCTGTTTCTAAACCATTTTATTAGAAGCTGCTAATCCTCACAGACAATTAGCGGGTTTTGGTAGCCCTGCAATTTTGCTAGCAAATTTTGCAGGGCTGGTTGGAAACAACTGCAGCAAATAAATACTTTTTCCTTTTTCCTCTCCTAGTATTTGCCCGGTCCTTTTTACCAATGCCCTCATTGACGGGGAGATTTGGAAGGTTTGATAAAAATCCCGTGTCAGATAAATAATTTCCCAGTGAGCCTCCGTTAAATTTATTCCGTCTTTTTGTGCGATGACATTTGCTAGAGCTTCGCTCCATTCGGCCAGGTTTACTAAAAATCCTTCTTTATCTAGTTCAACTGTTTGATCATTCACCGTCAGTTGCATGTCAGTACCAGCTTTGCACGCACGAATGATTAATGCTTAGTTGCACAAAACCGCTGTAGTCCGTAAGTGTGATGTCGCTGCGTATTTTTTCATCCAGACCGCGCGCTTTTACATCGGGCGTAAGTGCATAAACTTTTACACCAGTTGCTATAAGCGCTGTCAATTCCAAAGCGCAAGGTGCGCTTGTGAGTATTCCAAATACTCCGTCTTCCAGCAGTAATATGCCATCGTTTTTACCGCAAACTTGCAAACATGAAACGAGTGTTGAATGAGAAAATGGCGATTTATTTATTGTATGTAAAGTGCTCATATTAAAAGCTCAGCAGTTGATCTTGCTGTGCCAGTAAACTGCTGATAGCAGGGCTATCAATAAGCTGGACACTATCTAACACAAGTTCATTAAGTGTTAATTGACGTTTCTTTAAAGACTCCTCGTGCACATACACTGCGTTTATTTCGTAGAGCGACAACGCAGGTAAAATTGCGGCAAAACTTTTTTGTGCAATTTCGTTTGAAGCTTGATTTTTCAATAACTGAAAAACTCCGTCATCCATAAATAGCAAACTTAATTGTTGATCATAGGCTGATGCTGCCAAGATTGCATCCAGTGCATCTTTTGCTAATGACGACCCATAGGGTGCATGTCGGCTGATAAACAATATTTTTTTCGATGGCATATTCATTCTAACCACCAAAGGTTATGAGGCGGTCAGACACAACGGCCGCATCAACCAATTGACCAAGCCCGCTAATTTCAAAACCCTCCGCTAGATTATGCGTTGGCTTTTCATAGCGAAGGGATTCTTGTTGATTTAGTAATCCACGCTTTAACGCAGCAGCAATACATACGACCAGATCAATGTCGTACTTCTTTGCCATAGTCTGCCACTGGCTGGTGAAGTTAATTTCGTCTTGTTGCGGTGTTGTTAGTGATGATGCGGTATGTATAGCGTCGTGATAAAAAAATACACGATACAAAGAATGGCCATTCTCTAACAACGCCAACGCAAATCTGTAAGCAGTGTGACTCGCTTGAGAGGAATAAGGTGCAGCGTAAATAGCTAATGAAAAAATCATCGCAATTGATGCTCGTCGCAAAAGAAGATGATTAAAGTACCCAGTGTAATCTGTGTGCTGAAAATAAAAAAGGCACCATAAAAATGGTGCCTTTTTGACTTACTTGATATGGCGGAAGGGCAGGGATTTGAACCCTGGGTAGGCTATAAACCTACGCCGGTTTTCAAGACCGGTGCATTAAACCACTCTGCCACCCTTCCGTTGAGGCGCAAATTATACATAGGTTTTTAGGATCGGCAATATGCATTTAGAAAAAAAACGCATATAGCTCAAGCATTTTCCAAATAATAAATCCAAAAAAACAAAAACCGAGCAATGCGCTCGGTTTTTGTTCTGAACAAATTCAAACGAATTTATTCATTAGCTTCTTTGGCAGCGGGTTGTTCCTGCTTTGCTTTGCGAGGATCATTCGCTGGTCGTGCTATCGGGCGAGGATTATGCTCAACGCTCGGAGGTAAGCTGGTATCAAGCGCACGCGACTGATGAAGCATTGGGGCTTCAGTAACGATTTGAATGCTAGCAACTGGTTTCGGTGCAAGGCGTGGATCATTGCTCGCTCGGCCAGGTGCAATACTCGCTTGTTGTTCAGCAGGTACATCTTCAACTGCTTCAACAACTGCTTCCGTTACGTGTGGTTTCGCTGCTACCTCAGGCGCTTTGTCAGAAAAAGAGTTAGTGTTTTGCAAAGGATCTGTTGAGTCTTTTTCTGAAGCCAGCTCAGCTGAGACCGTGTATGCAATTGGCGCTTGCGATTCTGAAGAACCAATGATTGGGGCTAGCTCTGCAGTAGCTAACTCCTGTTTAGATACAATTGCATCGCTGACTGGCGTTGACGAATAAGTAGGTTCAGTTTTGTGAGTACTCGACACATAAGTTTCAGTTTCTGGCTGAACATTTAATTCAGATCCAGATTCCGTGAATGCAATTTCATTTTGCTGTTCAACCGGTGCCGAAGAATCATCACGGCGCGAGCGACGACGTTGTTGTGAGCGAGTGCGGCGTCCAGCAGGACGTTTTGCGGGGCGATCATCATCACCGTCAAATTGTGATATTTCCGCTTCAACCACAGGCAGAGTATTTTCCAACACATCTTCATTCGGAGCAGTTTGAATGGGACGACGCGGCTCTTTAGGTTCACGATTTTCCCGCGGCTCACGATTTTCACGTGGTTCGCGACCTTCTCGCGGTTGACGATTATTTCTGTTGTTGCGGCTTTCACGCGCTTCACCAGAACTTTCAGAGCTATCGCGTGTGCTATCACGCGAATTGTCGCGTTGATTGTTACGTTGAGGGCGCTGCTCGCGAACTTCCGCTCCATCGCGATCACTACCTGTTGGGCGCGCACTGCTAGTTGGGCGCGCTTCCAGGTTATCGCTAATATCATTTATGTCCTTGCGGTCACGACGACCTCTGGAATCACGACGATTATTACGGTTCTGATTTTGATTGCGGTTACGATTGTGAGGTCTAGTTGCGTCGCGCTTAACGCTCGTGGTTTTTTCTTCTGCCTCGCTACTAAAAATAGCAGCGATTGAGCTAAATAAACGCGCGAGCAAACCGGGCGTTTTAACCGGCTCCTGGGCAGGGGCTGGCTGAGATGGAGCTGCAGGTTGCACGGCCGGCTTGTTCACCACTAATGGCTTAGCTTCTTCCTCGTCCTCTTTTGCCTCATCAATATGAGAGACAATTTTGTAGCTTGTTTCCAGAGTGCCTTCGTCGTCATCGCGTAAGCGCTGAACTTCGAAGTGTGGTGTCATCATATCCGCATTGGGAACTATAACCACGCGCGTGCTGTTACGTGTTTCAATGCTGGAAATAGTTTTGCGTTTTTCGTTAAGCAAATAAGTCGCCACGGAAATGGGGCAGATCGCACGAATTTCTACACTGCGTTCTTTTTGCGCTTCATCTTCAACCAAGCGGAGGATAGATAAGGCTAATGAGCGAGTACCACGAATGGTGCCCTGGCCTTCGCAACGCGGGCAAACTTTGGAATGAGTTTCACCGAGCGATGGGCGCAGACGTTGGCGAGACATTTCAAGCAAGCCGAAGCGAGAAATACGACCGATTTGTACGCGAGCACGATCCATTAACAACGCATCACGCATACGGTTTTCAACTTCACGTTGATTGCGTACAGGTTGCATATCGATAAAGTCGATAACGACCAAACCACCCATATCGCGCAAACGTAATTGACGAGCAATTTCATCGGCAGCTTCAAGGTTGGTTTGCAATGCTGTCTCTTCAATATCGCCGCCTTTGGTTGCGCGAGAAGAGTTGATGTCGATGGCAATCATGGCCTCGGTAACATCGATAACAATCGAACCACCGGATGGCAA
>Ga0247738_10000055_pt1 | contig 77984 bp, 71 predicted proteins | sample UWRJL013104B2_FD_180936 | JGI IMG/M metagenome (GOLD analysis project Ga0247738, IMG submission 180936) | Plant litter microbial communities from Arlington Agricultural Research Station in Wisconsin, United States - UWRJ-L013-104B-2 | ecosystem: Environmental > Terrestrial > Plant litter >...
GCGACAGCTGCGACGTTCCGAAGAACTCCTTGATCGCGGCGACGACGGGGCGCACGTTGATCAGGGTCTGCGGCGTGATCGCCTCGATGTCCTGCGTGGTCATGCGCTCGCGGACGACGCGCTCCATACGGGAAAGACCCGTGCGGACCTGGTTCTGGATGAGCTCGCCGACGGCGCGGATACGACGGTTGCCGAAGTTGTCGATGTCGTCGGTCGACATGCGGATCTCGGCCTTCTTGCCGCTGCGGAGACCCTCGAAGGTCTCGTCGCCGCGGTGCAGACGCACGAGGTACTTGATCGTCGCGACGATGTCTTCGACGGTCAGCACCGACGAGTCCAGCGGCTGGTTCAGGCCCAGCTTCTGGTTGATCTTGTAGCGACCGACCTTCGCGAGGTCGTAGCGCTTCGCGTTGAAGTAGAAGTTGTCCAGCAGCGCGCGGGCGGCCTCAGCGGCGACCTGCTCGCCCGGACGGAGCTTGCGGTAGATGTCGCGCAGCGCATCTTCCTTGGTGAGGATGGTGTCCTTCGCCAGGGTCTCCTCGATGGAGGGGTACCCGGCGAACTCGACGAGGATCTCCTCGCTGGTCATGCCCAGAGCCTTGAGGAAGACGGTGACCGACTGCTTGCGCTTGCGGTCGATGCGCACGCCCACCTGGTCGCGCTTGTCGATCTCGAACTCGAGCCATGCACCACGGCTCGGGATGACGCGAGCGGAGACGATGTCCTTGTCGGAGGTCTTGTCGGGGGTCTTGTCGAAGTAGACACCCGGCGAGCGCACCAGCTGCGACACGACGACACGCTCGGTGCCGTTGATGATGAAGGTTCCGCGGCTGGTCTGCAGCGGGAAGTCACCCATGAAGACGGTCTGAGTCTTGATCTCACCGGTCTGGTGGTTCATGAACTCGGCCTCGACGTACAGCGGAGCGGCGTATGTCTTGCCGCGCTCCTTGCACTCGTCGATCGAGTACTTCTCAGGCTCGAGGTACGGGTTCGTGAAGCTCAGCTGCATCGTCTCGCTGAGGTCTTCGATCGGAGAGATCTCCTCGAAGATCTCCTCCAGACCGCTGAACTCGTTGAGATCCTTGCGACCGGCCTTCTTGCCTTCTGCGACACGAGCCTTCCAGGCGTCGTTGCCGACGAGCCAGTCGAAGGACTCCGTCTGCAGCGCGAGAAGGTCAGGGACCGTCAGCGTGTCGGAGATCTTGGCGAACGAAAGACGGGAAGCTCCGCGTCCGTTCTTGTTGGTGGTGGATGTGGATGCGTTGCGAGCAGCAGCCAAGGGAATAACCTCCGTGAGCCCCGCAGGGCTTCTCGATTCCTTTGTCGTCAGGTGGAGTGCGCACTCGTGTGCTCAACATCTGCCGACCACCATATGAGGGCAGGGAGAACCGAGGCGCAAAGAACAACTATACGTCCGATTTCGCGACATGGCAAGTAGAGTCCTTGACCAATTCCGGATGCTGCGGTAAAAGGCCCTTCGACCCAGTGGGTCGAAGGGCCAATGAGAACCGCGAGGTCAGGCGATGTTCAGTTCGTTGCCGGGAATCGACGCCAGCAAGCGGCGTGTGTACGAATCGCGCGGGTTCGTGAAGATCTCCTCAGACGTCGCGGCCTCCACGAGTGAGCCGTCCTTCATCACGCAGACGTAGTCGCTGATCAGCCGCACGACCGCGAGATCGTGCGAGATGAACAGATAGCTCAGCCCGTACTCGCGTTGCAGATCCCCCAGCAGACGGAGGATCTGATCCTGCACCAGCACATCCAGCGCCGAAACGGGCTCGTCGCACACGATCAGGTCGGGTGAGAGCGCCAGAGCCCTGGCGATGGCGACGCGCTGACGCTGACCGCCGGACAGCTCGGACGGATACCGCCGCAGCATCGACTGCGGCAGCGCCACGTCATCCAGCAACTGACGCACCCGCTTGCGTCGATCCGAACCGCTCCCGCGCCGGTAGAACTCCAGCGGTTCGCCGATCAGTCTCTCGATCGTGAACATCGGGTTCAGGCTCGAGTACGGATCCTGGAAGATCGGCTGCACGCGCTGGCGGAAGTCGCGCGTCTCGGCACGGTCGAGGGTCGAGATGTCCTTGCCCTCGAACCTGATCAGGCCGCTGGTCGGTTCGAACACCTTCAACAGCATCCGCGCCGTCGTGGTCTTACCCGAACCCGATTCCCCCACGATCGCGACGGTCTCGCCGCGCGGGATCACGAGTGACACGTCGTTCACCGCGACGAAGTCCTCGCCTCGACCCCGCACCGGATACACCTTCGTGAGGTTCTCGAACTCGACGATGTTGTCGGGCTTCGTGTCGGCGCCCTCGCGCCCTTCGCCGCGCTCAGGGAGCTCGGTCCCAGCCGGCTCCTGAGCCTTCGACTGGCTCAGGGGTCGAAGGGTCGGCGATTCTGCTTCCGAGGTGACTGAGAACGCCTCCGGCCGCAGGCGCGCGATCGCGACCGATGGGGCGGCTCTCACGAGCGACTGGGTGTATGGATGCTGGGGGTCTTCGAGGATCTGCTTCGCAGCGCCCTGCTCTACGACCTTTCCGCGGTGCATCACGATGACGCGCTCGGCGCGCTCGGCTGCGAGGCCGAGATCGTGAGTGATCAGCAGCACGGCCGTGCCGAGCTCGCGCGTCATCGTCCCGATCTGGTCGAGGATCGTCTGCTGCACCGTGACATCCAGAGCGCTGGTCGGCTCGTCGGCGATCAGCAGCCGCGGCTTGCAGGCGAGGCCGATCGCGATCAGAGCGCGCTGGCGCATACCGCCGGAGAACTCGTGCGGATACTGCTTGGCGCGCTTCGCCGCATCAGGCAAGCCGGCGGCTTCGAGAGCCTCGACGACCTTCGCTGACACGTTCTGGCGGTTCGCTAGGCCGTGAGCGAGCAGAGTCTCCGCGACCTGCGTGCCGATCTTCGCGACCGGGTTGAGATTCGACATCGGGTCCTGCGGCACGAGGCCGATGTGGCGTCCGCGGATCCCGCGCATCTCGTGCTCCGGAGCCTTCGATATCTCCTTGCCGTCCAGGCGGATGCTGCCGGCGGCGATGCGTCCGCCACCGGCGAGGAGTCCGATGATCGCCATCGCCGTCGTGGACTTGCCCGAGCCGGACTCCCCCACGATGGCGACGGTCTCCCCCTCCGATATCTCGAGATCCACACCCTCGACCGCGTGCACGACACCATCGGTGGTGTTGAAGTCGACGGCCAGACCTTCGACTGACAGCAGCGGAGTGCTCATGCTCTGTTGTTCTTCAACCATCTCAGCGCGCCCTCGTCCTCGGGTCCATGGATTCTCGCAACGCCTCACCGAACAGGGTGAAGCCCAGCGCCGTCACGGCGATGCAGATACCTGGCAGGAAAGCCAGCCACGGCGCGATCGCCAACTCGCTCTGCGCGTACGTCAGCATCCGCCCCCACTCGGCCGTCTCCGGGCGTCCGCCGCCGAGGCCGAGGAAGGAGAGGGCTGCCGCGTCGATCACGGCGGTGGCCAGCGTCAGCGTGCCCTGCACGATGACCGGGCCGATCGCGTTGGGAAGCACGTGCGACATCGTGATGCGTCCACGACCGAGACCGAGCGTCTGCGCCGAGAGCACGTAGTCGCTCGATCGCTGCTGCAGCATGGATGCGCGGAGCAGGCGAGCGAAGATCGGCACCTGCGACGCACCGATCGCGATCATCACCGCGTACGGCGTCTGGCCGAGGATGGCGGCGATCGAGACGGCGAGCAGCAGGTTCGGCACCGACAGGATGATGTCGACGATGCGCATGATGACTGTGTCGACCCAGCCGCCGAAGGTTCCCGCGAGCAGGCCCAGGATCATGCCGCCGACGAGGCCCATCGCTGTCGAGACCACACCGACCATGAGCGAGGCCTGGGCGCCCCAGATCAGCTTGGAGAGCACGTCGCCGCCGAAACGGTCGAGCCCGAGCGGGAACTCGGGAAGCTCACCCGGTCCGGGGATGTGCGTCGGCGTGATGTATTTCGCGCCGGGCAGTGCGGTCTCGGGGTATGGCGCGAGGATCGGTGCCAGCGCAGCGACGAGCAGGAACAGCAGCACGATCACCGCGCCGATCCAGGCGGTCGGGCTGTGACGCAGACGCCGGAAGACGTCCTGCCAGAATCCGCCGCCGGCATCCTTCAGCTCTGTCTGGGCGAGGGCGACCGTGTCTATGATCTCGCCACCCTGCGCCGGTGGAAGTGGAATGCTCATTGGACCCTCACTCTCGGGTCGATCAGGCTGTAGGACACATCCACCGCGAGGTTGATCAGCGCGTACGCGATCGCGATGAAGATGATGAAGCCCTGCAGCACGGGGAAGTCACGCGTGAAGATGGCCCTGGCCAGGAAAGAACCGATTCCCGGATAGGCGAACACTGTCTCGGTCAGCACCGCTCCAGAGATCAGCAGACCGGTCTGCAGTCCGATCGTGGTGATGACGGGCAGCATCGCGTTGCGCAGGATGAACCGACCGCGCAGCGTCGAGTTCGCGACGCCCTTCGCGCGACCGGTGCGGACATAGTCGGCGTTCTGCACCTCGAGAACGCTCGCCCTTGTGATGCGGACGATGATCGCGAGAGGGATGGTCCCGAGCGCGAGCGCGGGGAGGATCAGATGGAGGATCGCGTCCCACGAGGCGTCGAACTCGCCCGTGATGATCCCGTCCCACACGTAGAACCCGGTGGGGTGCGTGGCATCGATCCGCGGACTCTGCCTGCCGTCGGCCGGGAGCCAGCCGAGCTGCACCGCGAAGATGTACTTCAGGATGAACGCCAGGAAGAAGACCGGGATCGTGATGCCGACCAGGCTGAGCACGACGGCGGCGTGGTCACTGAACCTGCCGTGGCGTCGGGCGGCCCAGTAGCCGAGCGGAATGCCGATCCCGACCGCGATGATCAGCGCCGCGACCGACAGTTCGATGGTGGCCGGGAAGCGACGGAAGAACTCCTCCGTGACCGGGCGGTTGGTCTGGATCGACGTGCCGAAGTCGCCCTGGAGCAATCGGCTTATCCAGATGAAGTACTGCTCGATGAGGGGCTTGTCGAAGCCGTAGAGCTCGTTGACCCTTTCGATGGCTTCGGGGGTGGCCTTCTCTCCGAGGAGAGCTACGGCGGGCCCGCCCGGGAGGGCTCTGACCCAGGCGAAGAGCAGAATGCTCAGGCCGAAGAGGGTGGGGATGAGGAACAGCAGTCGCCTGCCGATGGTGCGCAGCAAGAAGTACTCCCAGCTTTTTCAGGTGCAGCGTCGCCCTGTTCCGGGCCCTTCGACATGCTCAGGGACCGGAACAGGGTGACGCCGCGTGAATCCTTACTTGGTGAGGACGATGTCCGTGAAGACCTCGTCGTTCACCGGGCTGGCAGGGTAGCTCTCGACACGCGGGTCGAAGGCCAGGGTGGGAGCAGGGTGCGCGAGCGGCACGCCGGGGATGAACTCGGCGACCATCTCGTTGATGTCCTGGTACAGACCGGTCTGCTCGTCGAGGTCGGCGACCCCACGCGCCTCGGTCAGGGCCGAGAACAGCTCAGGGTTGTCGAAGCCCCACTCCGAGCTCTGTGCACCGAAGAAGACGCCGACGAAGTTGTCGGTGTCGTTGTAGTCGCCGGTCCAGCCGAGCAGGTGGATGCCGTGATCGGCTGTGCCGGTGGTGCGGTCGAGGTATTCGACCCACTCCTCCGAGACCGGGGTGGTCTCGACGCCGACCTCAGCAAGCTGCGAGGAGAGCACCGTGAAGATCTGCTCGGGGTCCGGCATGTACGGACGCGACACGTTGACCGGGTAGTTGAAGTCCAGCTTCAGCGGGTTGGCCTCGTCGTAGCCGGCCTCGGCCAGCAGCGACTTCGCCTTGTCGACGTCGTACTCGTACGTCGTGACGTCCTCGTTGTACCCGTTGACGACCTCGGGGATGAACTGCGTCGCCTTCTGCGTGCCCTCGGGCAGCACCTGGCTGATCAGCGCATCCTTGTCGATCGCGTACGACAGCGCCTCGCGCACCTTCGGGTCCTGGAGCTCGGGGATCTGCTGGTTGAACGCCAGGTACAGGATCGTGAACGGAGGACGCGACACCATGGTGAAGCCGTCCTCTTCGAGAGCGGCCGTGTCGGCGGGGCCGACCAGGTCGTACCCGTCGATGTCTCCGGCCTCGAGCGACTGGCGGCGTGCGGTCGGGTCGTCGATCGTGCGGAAGATGATCTCCTCGATCTGGCCCTTTTCGCCCCAGTAGTCGGGGTAGGACTTCAGCGTGACCTGCTCACCGGGTGCCCACTCATCGAACTGGAACGGTCCGGTGCCGACCGGGTGCCCCATCGCGTACTCCGACAGAGCGGGGGCCTCGGCAGAGCCGCCGACCTCGTCAGCGGCGAACTCCTGCATGGCAGCGGGGCTCTGCATGGCGAATGCGGGCAACGAGAGCGCCGGGATGAACCCGGCGAACGGCTTGTTCAGTTCGATCGTGGCGCTGTAGTCACCGTCGGGCGTGCACGACTTGTACACAGCGTCGGCCGGATTCTCGGCGTAGCCGTGGAACAGCTTGTTGTAGTAGTAGCCGAACGCCTCAGAGGCGGCGAGGCCGGTCCAGTTGTACCAGCGGTCGAAGTTCACGCAGACGGCTTCGGCGTTGAACGGCGTGCCGTCATGGAAGGTGACGCCTTCCTTCAGAGCGAAGGTGTACGACAGGTTGTCCTCAGACGGCTCCCACGACTCGGCGAGCAGCGGTGCGGGGTCTGCCGTGCCTGGCTCCGTGCCGACAAGACCCTCGAAGATCTGACGCGAGACACGGAAGGTCTCGCCGTCCTGAGCGAAAGCCGGGTCGAGGCTGGCCGGGTCCGAGGACGCGGCGAACACGAACGTGCTGTCGACGTCGCCTTCTGCATCTCCGGAGTCGTCGCCGCGATCGCTGGCGACGCAGCCCGCGAGCAGCATCGCTGCGATCGCGGTGCCGGTGACGGCGATGAGGCCTCGCCGGCGCATGGATGTGTGGTGCATGCTGTGTACCTTCCCTGTTGGGGCGCTTCGTTGCGCGTGCCGGGGCGTCATCGCTCCGTTACACGGTGATGCAATGACGTTACCCAGCACGCTCTTGGAATCCAAACGCATCCGTGTTGCGATCCGGTATCAGCTGCGTAACGGCCTCGTGTTACCGTCGGGCAGGATCGGAGGACAACGGATGAAGAAGGTGCCTGACGCGCTCCACCGCTCGACTGTCGCGCGGCACGCGACGCTGTCCTCGCCGACCAGGACATCGACAGGGCTGAAGCTGCTGGGTGCCGCGCTCGGCGCCGTTCTGCTCGCAACCATCGGCGTCGGAGCGTTCGTCGCGATCGATCTCGCCACGCGTGCGACCGCGGATTCCGTCGCGCTCGAAGGCGCTCCGGACATCGCTCCCCCAGCACTCGGTGAATATCCCGGCGCGTTCGACGTGCTCGTGCTCGGCACCGACGAATGCGGACCGATCTCCGAGCGCTGGCTCGGCGAGCGGTGCGAGGAGAGCGACGCCGGCATCCTGAACGACGCGAACCTGCTGGTGCATGTGTCAGAGGCACCGCGCAAGGTGACAGTGGTGTCGTTCCCCCGCGACCTGATGGTCGAGGTTCCGCAGTGCACCCGCGAAGACGGCTCTGAGGCGTCGGCGCAGGGGACGCAGTCGCTCAACAGCGTGTACGCCCACGCCGGCCTGTCCTGCGTCGCGCAGACCATCACGGAGCTCACGGACGTGCCGATCGGCTTCGCCGCGAAACTCAGCTTCGACGGCGTCATCCAGATGACGGATGCTATCGGCGGCGTCGAGGTCTGCATCGCAGAGCCTGGCATCAGCGACACGCAGACCGGAATCGACTGGCCCGCCGGCACGCGCAATGTGAAGGGCCTCGAGGCGCTGCAATTCCTGCGCACACGCCACGGTGTCGGCGACGAGAGCGACCTCGCACGCATCTCGAACCAGCAGCAGTACATGTCGCGCCTCGCGAAGAAGATCCTCAGCGCAGAGGTGCTCAGCGACCCCACGAAGGTGCTGCGCCTGGCGAACACCGTGGCGGAGAACATCGTGCCCAGCGACACCCTCTCCAATCCGCTGACCCTGGGCCAGCTCGCTCTCGCGGTGAAGGACGTGCCGTTCAACGACTTTGTGTTCGTGCAGTATCCGAGCTTCACTGCTCCGTACGATCCCAACAAGGTCGTGCCCGACTACGACTCCGCCGCGGCGCTGTGGGATGCTCTCGCCGCGAACCGGTCGCTGGAGCTCACGGGCGGCGCGAGCCCGAACGGAGGCGTCGAGAACGTCACCCCCACGCCCGAGCCCGCGCCGGACGACAGCGCCGCTCCCGAAGACAGCCCCGCCCCCGAGGACAGGGCGACCCTGCCACCCGAGGTCTCTGGGACGAACGTCGAGCAGGAGACCTGCTCCGCGGGCAACCTGAACTGAGCGCGGGGTCGGGTCGGCGCGGCGGGGGCGCGGCGGCGGCCGGCGCGACGCGAGGTGTCACAGTTGGTCGAGTTGACGCTGTTGAGGCGACCATCTGCGCCACCGCTCACGCTGGGGTCGGTCGGGAGGTGTCGCAGGTGGTCGCATTCGCCGCTCGATAGCGGCCATCCACGCCACCTTAGGCTGCCCGCGCCTGCCGCGCTCCCTGGTACCTGCCGCGCCACCTCGTGCCTGCCGCGCCACCGTGTGGCGGGCAGAGCGGGCGAGCGGGCGACTCAGCGCCCGAGCAGCATGGCGCGGGCGGCCTCGGCTCCGACACGGCTCGCCGCGGCCACCTCCACAATCGGGAGCGGCAACGGATGCCGGGCCGGCAGCCCCACGTTCACCACGACCGCGCTGGGGTCACGGTCGGCTGCGAGTTCCACGAGGGCGCGCTGGGCAGCATCCACGTCGGGGCGGTCGACCAGGAGGACGAGGCGTCCTTCAGCGGCGATCGCCGCGTCCAGCGCAGCATCCCGCTCCTCCTCCGTCGCACGCTCGACGTCCAGCCGGACGCGGAAGCCGTCCCCGGCGAGGGCGTCGGCGACATACGAGGCCGCGCTGTCGACGGCGAGCGTCGAACGCCGACGTGCGTCGATGACGGACAGAGCGGATGCCGCGGCATCCGCCACACCATCCGTCACATGGGTCACGCGCAGCGCGCGGCTGACGATGTCGGCAGCATCGTAGGGCGCCTCATCTGAGGCATCCGCGTGTGCAGTGGCGGCGCCCGCGAGCTTCTTCGCCAGCATCCGCACCCGATCGCGTGCCTGCTCGACGCGCTCGCGCGGCAGGGTGCCGTCGCGCAACGCGGCGACGATCGCCTCTCGCGCGGTGAGATAGTCGCTCTCATCCTGGTCGGCCCTGGCCGCGGCCCCCGGGTTCGTCGGGTTGCCGATGCAGAGCAGATCGGCGCCCGCAGCCAACGACTGCACGGCGCCACCGCCGATGCCGACGGACTCGCGGATCGCCGCCATGTCGAGCGCGTCTGTGATGATGACGCCGTCGAATCCCATGGTCCGCAGGCGCCCGAGCACCGCAGCGTTCAGCGTCGCCGGCTGCTCGCCCCACTCCGGGACGACGATGTGCGCGGTCATGATCGAGTCGACTCCCGCGGCGATCGCGGCGCGGAACGGTGCGAGGTGCACGTCCTCGATCTCGGCCGGATCCAGGTTGATCACCGGGAGCGCATGGTGAGAATCGAGATGAGTGTCGCCGTGTCCAGGGAAGTGCTTCACACACGCCGCGATTCCCCCGCCCTGCATGCCTTCGACGGTCGCTGCGACATGCCGTGAGACGAGCGCCGCATCCGCGCCGAACGAGCGCACGCCGATCACCGGATTGCGCGGGTCGGTGTTCACATCGGCGACAGGGCCGAGCACGACATCGATGCCCGCTGCATGCGCACGCCGGGCGAGCTCTGCACCGGTGGCCCTGCTCGCGGCGACGTCATCGACGACGCCCAGCTGCGCTGCACCGGGAAGTGTCGAGCCGGTGCCGACCTCGAGACGGGTGACGCTTCCCCCCTCCTCGTCGATACCGATCAGGGCGTGCGGGTTCGCCGCACGGATCTGAGCGCTGAGCGCGGGCAGGTCGGCCGAGATGTTCTGGCCGAAGTACACGACGCCTGCGAGATCATCCTTGAGCGCCGTACGGAGCCACGCCGGCGCGTCGGTGCCGAAGAACCCCGGCCACAGCACGCTGTTGGCGAGACGGGTGAGTTCGTCCGTCATCCCTTCACTGCTCCCGCGACCATGCCGCTGGCGAGCCTGCGCTGCACGATCACGAAGAAGATCATGACCGGGATGGTGATGATGGTGGAGGCGGCCATGATGCTGCCCCAGTCGTTGGAGTGCAGGCCGAAGAACGACTTCAGACCGATCGCGACCGTGTACTGATCGCTCGCTCCACCGAGCATCGTCATCGCGAAGATGAACTCGTTCCACGCGGTGATGAAGCTGAAGATGCTCGTGGCGACGAGGCCGGGCATCACCAGCGGCAGCAGCACGGAGCGGAACATGCGCCACCAGCTCGCGCCGTCGATGTACGCGGCCTCTTCCAGCTCGACAGGCACGGCGGCGACGAAGCCGCGCAGCATCCAGATGCCGAACGCGAGCGAGAGTGCGACGTAGACGATCATCAGGCCGATGATGCTGTTGAGCAGTCCGAGGCTCTTCACCTGCAGGAACAGCGGGATGACGAGCGCCTCGAGCGGCACCATCTGCACCACGAGGATCATCATCAGGATCGTGGTGCGGAACTTGAACTTGAACCGCGCCACCGCGACGGCGGCGAGCAGGCAGACGAGCGCGCTCACCAGCACCGTCACGAGCGCGACGATGGCGGAGTTGCGCAGGAAGACGCCGAAGCCGCCCTCGGTGAAGACGAAGGTGAAGTGGTCGAACGTGAGCTCTTCCGGGAAGAAGGAGCGCCCACCGCTGGACGCGTTCTTGTCGAAGGCGCTGGAGATCATCCAGTACACCGGGAACAGCGTGAAGATCAGGACGGCGGCGACGCCGACGCCGACGCCGACCTTCGACAGGACGGACTTGTTGTTCGGGTTCACAGTTCGTCCTCCTTCATGAGCGAGCGGATGTACACGATCGTTATGCCGATCAGCGCCAGTGTCAGCAGCACCGCGAGCGCGGCACCGAAGCCGTAGCGGTTCTGACCGAACGATTCGACGTACGACCACACGCCGAGGTTGAGGACCGAGCGATTCGATCCGGAGCCGCCCGGCATGAGGTAGACCTGCGCGAACACCTTGAAGTCCCAGATGGTCGACAGGATGATCACCACCGAGAAGACCGGGCGCAGAGTCGGGAAGATGATGCCCCAGAATCGGCGCCAGGCGCCGGCGCCGTCGAGAGCCGCTGCCTCGAGCATCTCCTTGGAGACACCGAGCAGACCGGCGAGCACGGTGATCGCGACGAACGGGAAGCCGTGGTGCACGACGTTCAGCAGCACGATCGCATAGAACGACCACTGGTTCGTGAACCAGTTGACCGAGCCGTCGATCAGGCCGAGGCCCTGCAGCATGTCGTTGAAGACGCCTCGATCGGCGTCGAAGATGAACGTCCACACGTAGGTGCCGGTGACGGCGGGCATCGCCCACGCGATCATGATGCAGCTGGAGACGATCACGCGCCAGGTCGTACCGAGACGCTGCAGCAGCAGCGCGACGAGCGTGCCGACGGCCACGGTGGCGAACACGGCGACGGCGGCGAAGCCGACGGTGTTCGGGAGGACGACGGTCCAGAGCGTCGGGTTGGTGAGCGCTTCGACATAGTTGTCGAAGCCGATGAAGTTGGTCTCTCCGGTGTTGATCTCCCGCAGTCCGTAATCCTGCAGCGAGTAGATGAAGACCTGCACCAGCGGCCACAGCATGAGCACCGCGAGGATGGCGAGGCCGGGGGCGAGAAGCAGCCAAGGGCGCGCCTTGGCGATGGAGAGGAACCGATTGGATCGGCGGCCACCGGCCACGGAGGCGGGGGGGTTCCCCGCCTCCGTGGGTGTCGGCAGCGGTGCGTGCACCGTCGACATAGAGGGTTATTGCCTAACTGGTTGTTACTGGTTGAGCAGCTCGGTCATCTCGGCCGCGGCATCCTTCGTCGCCGTGGCGACGTCCTTCTGCCCGCTGAGGATCGACTGGATCATCGCGTTGGTGGTCTTCTTCGCCTGGACGGCGCCGAAGTTCGGAGTCACCGGCACGGATGCGCCGCCGTCGACCATCTGCTCCGCGAACGGTGCGACCAGCGGGTCGGTCGAGGCGAGAGCCTCTTCCATCGCCGAGGCGACACCCGGGAAGTAACCGGTCTGCTCAGCCCACTGCTCGGCGTACTCGCCGGTGGTCATGAACTGGACGAACTCCCATGCGAGGTCGGCGTTCTTCGTGGTGTTGAAGATCGACAGGTGCGATCCGCCGAGCACGGACGGTGCGATGTCGCCGTCCTGGCCGGGGATGACAGCTGCGCCGAGCTTGCCCTCGAGCTCGGGGTTGGTCTCGATGAGCGCGTTCGGCGTCCACGAGCCGGACAGCATCATCGCGACATTGCCCTGCGTGAACGCGTCACGGACGTCGGTCTCCTTCCAGGTGGTGGCACCTGCGGAGGAGAAGCCGTGCTCGGTGGCCAGGTCGGTGTAGAACTGGATGCCGGCCTGCGACTCAGCGCTGTCGAGCTCGCTCGTCCATTCGCCGCCGTCTTCAGTGGCGATCTCGCCGCCGGCGCCCCAGACCCACGGGTAGACGAAGAACTCGGAGTCTCCGGCAACCGGGAACGCGAGCATCTCCGGGTGCGCGGCCTTGATGGCCTCACCAGCGGTGACGATGTCGTCCCACGTCGTCGGAGCCTCGAGCCCGAGCTCCTCGAAGATGTCGGCGCGGTAGACGATCGAGCGGACACCGGCGTACCACGGCATGCCGTAGAGCTCTTCTTCGTAGGTGCCTGCGACCTCGAGGCCCTCGACCAGATCGTCACGGAGGCCGTCTTCGGCATTGACGTACTCATCGATGGGCAGGAGCGCGCCGGCGTCGGCGAACTCGGCGGTCCAGGTGGTGCCGGTCTCGGCGATGTCGGGGGTGGTGCCGCCGGCGATCGAGGTCACGAAGCGGTCGTGCGCGTCTGCCCACTGAACCTCTTCGAACTCGACAGTCGCGCCGGTCTCTTCCTTGAACGCCGCGGAGACCTCATCGAGGAATGCTGTGGCGTCGGGGTTGGTGCCCTGCATGATCCAGACGCTGAGGGTCTGATCCTCACCGTCGGCCGAGCCGTTGCCCGAGCCGCCGGAACATGCGGCGAGGCCCAGTGCTGCCGTGACGCCGAGCGCCACGATGGGAAGAATGCGCTTCTTCATCTGGTGAATCTCCTCATTGAAAAATGCCTCGGCGCGCAAGGGTTGCATGCCGATCAGGAAAAAGTATTCATCACTAACAAAATACCTGCAACTCCTGCCGACGATCGTCATACACCTGTAACACGCGCCGGAAGCATAGGCTCAGAGCATGGGACGGATGCGCACGAAGGACACCGAGCATCCGCACGCCACGCTCGATCACGGCGGCATCGCACAGATCTCACCCTCGGAGTTCACGAGTGGTTTCGAGTTGATCGTCGACGACACCCCGCAGTCCCACGTCGACCTCGACGACCCGACGCATCTGCACTTCGAGTATGTCGCGCGAATGGGCGCGGTGATCGATCAGCTCACTTCGGCTGGTGCGCCGCTGACCGCCGTCCACCTCGGTGCGGGTGCGATGACCATCCCCCGCTACATCGAGGCCACAAGACCGGGATCGCGTCAGCAGGTGATCGAGTGGGAGGCGCCGCTCGCAGCCCTCGTGCGGGAACACCTGCCGCTGCCGCGAGGGGCATCGATCCGCGTCAGGATCGGAGATGCGCGCTCGGGTGCGAAGAAGCTGCCTCCTGCGCTCACCGGCGCGTGCGATCTGGTCGTCTCGGATGTGTATTCCGGCGCACAGACGCCCGCTCACCTGACCAGCGTCGAGTTCTACCGAGAGCTGTCAGGGCTCCTCGCGCCGTCCGGCGTGCTGCTCGTCAACGTCGCCGACGGACCAGGACTGGCATTCGCGAGGCGGCAGGTCGCCACGATCGGGCATGTGCTCCCCGAGATCGCGTTGCTGGCCGACACCCAGGTGCTCAAGGGCCGCCGGTTCGGGAACCTGGTGATCGCGGCATCCGCGTCTCCCCTGCCGACGCAATGGCTGCCGCGGATGCTGGCGGCCGGCCCCCACCCGGCGAAGATCGCGCAGGGCGCCGAGGTCGTCGCCTTCGCGAAGGAGGCCCGCATCGTCACCGACGCGGATGCTGTGGCGTCCCCGAAGCCGGACGCATCGATCTTCCTGCGCTGAAATCCGCCTCCGGGGCGTGCCGCCGACTCGTCTGCAGATCCGGCAGGCAGACTGGAGCGAGGCGCCGCGGAAGGAGAGCACATGGGTTACATCAAGGGTTACGATCCACAGACTCTTCGTGAGCAGGTCGATCGGGTCGAGTGCGCGCAGCGACTGGTCGAGATCGAGGCGCAGCGCAGCCTGCCGGCACTGCTGGAGCGGGTCTGGCTGCTCAAGGTGCTCGACCAGCTCGACGATGCGCTCAAGCTCTCCGACGAATCGGTGCGCGTCGCGCGCATGGCCGGCACCCGCAAGGACGTCCTGCGGGCACGCGTGCTGCACGCGACCATCCTGCAGTACCGCGGCGCACACGCGGCCGCCGAGCAGGAGCTCGCGACCTGCGCCTCCGAGGCCGAAGGACAGGGCTGGACATCGATCGCGGCGTTCGCGTACCAGCACCACGGCAAGAACGCGTATGACGCAGGCGACTTCGACGAGGCTCGAACGAGCCTCAAGCAGGCGCTTTTCCTGCGCCGCGAGGCCGGCGCCGCCGACGCCGAACTCGAAGTCGCTCTGCTCGCGATCGAGGCAGCGGAGAAGCGCCGCAGCGGACAGCTCGTCGGAAGTTGACCTGCTCGCTCCCCTAATGTCCGCGGGATGATTTAGCCTTGGCGCATGGCGGAACTTGACCGTGTGCGCATCTGGGGCGAGGCGTTGATCCGGTTGCATCTCGACGACTCGTGGTCGTTCGGTTTCGACCACGCGAAGCGTCGAGCGGGGCAATGCGATTTCCGTGCGAAGCGGATCACCGTTTCGCGCTATCTCGCAGCGCGTTTCGACGACGATGAGATCCACCAGGTGCTGCTGCACGAGGTCGCACACGCTCTGGCCGGACACCGTGCCGCGCACGGGGCGAAGTGGAAGCTCATCGCCCGTGACCTCGGCTATGTCGGTGGGACGACGCACCATGGCGAGACGGCGGAAGAGCTGGCACCGTGGATCGGCACCTGCCCTGCAGGTCACGTGACGTACCGGCATCGCCGGCCGAGCAGGGCCACGTCGTGCGTCAAGTGCTCACGCACCTTCGACCCGCGCTTCGAGTTCTCCTGGACTCGCCGCGAGATCACCGCTGACGTTCGCCTCGCGGCGCAGATGCCGCGCGAGCAGTAGTCGGCTGCTCAGGCGAACGCGACGAAGACACCGTCGCTGAGAACCGGCACGTCATCGGTCGCGTCGACCTCGGCGGCAGCCGCCGTCGCGGTCGGAACGAGACCCGCCGCTTCGATGCGCGCGGTCGCGGAGACCCCCTCGGCGATCTCCTTGGCTGATCCGGATGCTGTGAGCAGGTGTCGCATCGCCCGGCGAAGTCCGCGCGCCGATTCACAGACGGCCGCAGCCTCAGGAGACGTGTGGTCGGCGCCCAGGTCGCTGAGCGCCGCGATGATCGTGCCTGCACCGAGCTGGTCCTCGACGGCGAAGCGGAGGTCTCCGGCATCCGTCAGCTCGCCCGCCGCGATCACGGTCACCGACGTGCGCTGCTGGCGGCGATTCTGCAGTTCGAGCACTGCCCTTGCCACCGCTGACGCGTTGCGCAACGAACCGAGCAGTACGGTCGGCTCACCCGCTGCCGCGGCCGCAGTGACCACGGCAGCGCCGTTGCGGGACCAGCGCTCGGCATCCGCCAGGGCGACCGTGCGACCGGAGGCGACGGCATCCGTCACGATCGACGAGAAGCGGAGCACGTCAACGACGACGACGACATCGGCCGGAGCGAGCCGCTGCAGTCCGGCGACACCCCACTCGAAGCGGACCTGATACGCGGACTGATCGAACGGCTGCGGCATCCTCCCAGCCTACGAGAAGCGGGAAGGTGGCCGCGCGCGCGCCCCCGAGCGGTGTCACCGGATGCCGCATCCCCCGCACCCAAGCGACATCCCGCGCCACCCTCCGCGCCACCGCATCGCTCTCGCCCCCGAGTGGTGTCACCGGATGCCGCATCCCGCGCACCCAAGCGACATCCCGCGCCACCCTCCGCGCCACCCTCCGCGGGCTTCGGCCGCTGAGCCTGTCGAAGCGTCCGAGAGATCAGTCGACGGCGAGCGCCTCGACCGGCGCGACTCTGGTCGCGAGCCGAGTCGGAGTCGCTGCAGCCACGAGCGTCAGCACCGCGGTCGCGGCGATGATCACGACCACCGGGATCCACGGCACCGCCGGCGCCACGAGTCCCGCGGTCTCCTCGAAGTGCGGAGGCATCCGAACCGAGCCCAGCAGCGACTGCGCCGCGATCCAGCCGTACAGCACTCCGAGAACGAGCCCGGTCGCTGTCGCCGTGATCGTGATGTGCAGTGCCTCGAGCAGGATCATCCGGCGCACCTGCCTGTTCGACAGCCCGATCGCCCGGAGCAGCCCGAGCTCGCGACGCCGCTGAACCACGCCGATCGTGAGCAGGTTGACCAGCCCGACCGCGGCGATGACCGCCGAAATGCCGACCAGCACCATCATGACCGCCGCGAAGCTGTCCATGATGATCGCGAACTCGGAATCGAGCTCCCCTCCTGCGGCCTTGGTCAGCAGCACCTTGACCGATTCCAGCGCCACCGCGAACATCGTCACGAGAGTCACGCCCATGACGACGCCGATCGCCATCCGACTGGAGCGCTCCGGATACCGCAGCGCGTTCTCCGCCGCGAGCCGCGCCGTTGCCGAGCGACCGAACAGCTTGCCCACGAGGCGCAGAAGCGGAGGTATCACGAGCACGGCGGCCAGCGAGATCCCGGTGAAGGAGAGCAGCCCTCCGAGGAAGGCGACGACGACTCCCAACGGGGTGACCAAGCCGACGAGCACCCCGAACGCCAGCAGTGCGACGCCGGCGATCAGAAGCAGCAATGCGCCGACATGACGTGCAGGACGCCCTGCGGCATCCTCGTGCGAGCGCTCGACCGAACCGGCGATCGCCTGCAGCGGGGTCACCGCGAGAACACGCCTTGATCCGACCCAGGCGGCTGCCCAGGTCGTCAGCACGACTCCGAGCGTCGGGATCAGGATCGTCGGGAGCATCAGCGTGAAGGCGGGCACATCGCCCAGCATGCGATCGGCGAACGCGACCCCGGCCCACGCGATGAGCAGACCGGCGATGAGCCCGATGCTCGCACCGATCGCGCCGACGATCAGCCCTTGACGAGCGACCTCGGCACGCTGCGAGCGCGCACTGCCGCCGATCAGACGGACCAGGGCGATGTGCCGTGTCCGTCCGGCGATGATGGTCGAGAAGGTGTTGGCCGTGACGATCGCCGCGACGTAGAGCGCGACGCCGATCAGCAGAACCGACAGCATCGCTACGACGACGGCAAGCGTTCCGCTGTCACCGATATACGGGTCCGCCTGCAGCATCGCACCGATGTAAGCCGTCGCCTCGACCAGCACGACCCCGAACGCCGACGAGAGTGCGGCGACCAGGATGCTCGCACCCATGCCGCGATCCCGCAGCCAGGTGAGTCGAGGACCCGTCTCCGTCGACTCGGGTACGACCGCCGCCACGGCACTCATGCCGACACCTCGGCAGCGAGCATGTACGCCGCGATCTGCTCGGCGCTCTGGCGAGGGTGATCGGCCACGATGCGGCCGTCGCCTAGGTACAGCACCCGGTCTGCGTGGCTTGCGGCGATCGCGTCGTGCGTGACCATGGCGATGGACTGACCGTGCTCACGGCTCGCGGTGGAGAGCAGCTGCAGCACTTCCCGACCGCTGGCGGAGTCGAGGTTGCCGGTGGGCTCGTCCGCGAAGACCAGGTCGGGTGCCGTGGCGAGCGCGCGGGCGATCGCCACACGCTGCTGCTGGCCGCCGGAGAGCTCATGCGGGCGGTGGCGCAGACGTGCACCGAGGCCGAGCGTCTCGACGAGCCCGTTGATCCTGGCGCGTTCGATCGCGCTGGGGCGGCGGCCGTCGAGTTCGAACGGCAACAGGATGTTACCGATCGCGTCGAGCGTTGGCACCAGGTTGAACGACTGGAAGATGAACCCGACGCGACGACGCCGCAGGATCGTGAGGTCGAGGTCGCCGAGCCCCGTGATCTCCGTGTCGCCGATCCATGCGCGACCCTCGGTCGGGGCGTCCAGGCCGGCCATGATGTGCATGAGGGTCGATTTGCCGGAGCCGCTGGGGCCCATGATCGCGGTGAACTGTCCGCGGCGGATGCCGACGCTGATGTCATCGAGAGCCGTGACAGCACTCTCGCCGGCGCCGTAGGACTTCGTCAGGTGCTGCACACGGGCTGCGAGCCCGAGGTCTGTGGTCGTGATCTCCATACCTACGACGTTAGGAAGAACGCATGCCACGCCGCATCGCCCGCCCGGAGCATCCGCCTACATCTCAAGGATGATCCTGCTCGCCTCTCCGACTCGCGAGACGGGCGTCCCGATCTGCTGACCTCGTCCCGATCTGCGGACAAATCCGGCGTTATGCTCAGCCAATCGTGACAGCGTCCGCGAATCGGGACACGCCAGTCCGGCGAACACCTCAGTTCAGCCCGTGCTCGAACGCGAACACCACGAGCTGCACCCGGTCGCGCAGCGCGAGCTTGGTGAGGATGCGGCTGATGTGCGTCTTCACCGTCGCCTCGCTGAGGAACTCGCGCCCGGCGATCTCCGAGTTGGACAGCCCGCGGGCGGCGAGGGCGAAGATCTCCCGCTCACGATCGGTCAGGGAGGTGTACGCAGGTGGCACCGGCTTCGCAGCCTCGGTGAAGTGCGCGAACAGCTCGCGTGTGGCGGATGCTGCGATCACGTTCGACCCGGAGTGCACCGTGCGGATCGCCGCGAGCAGGAACTCCGGCTCGGCGTCCTTCAGCAGAAAGCCGCTCGCCCCCTGCCTGATGGCGCGCGCTGCGGCTTCATCGAGGTCGAAGGTCGTGAGCATCACGACCTTGGGCGCATCCGGCGTCTTGAGAAGCTCGGCCGTCGCGGTCAGTCCGTCCATCACCGGCATCCGGATGTCCATGAGCACGACATCGGGCGCCGCGTGCGCGACTGCGGCGAGCGCCTCCTGCCCGTTACCGGCCTCCGCGACGACCTCCATGTCCGGCTGGGATGAGACCAGCATCCGAATGCCGGCGCGGAACAGCGCCTGGTCGTCGACCAACAGCACACGGATCATGCATCTCCTCCAGTGGTGACCGGCATCTCCTGCGCGGCTCCGATCGGCAATGTCCCACGGACGACGAACTCCTCGCCCTCCCGCTCTGCGGTGAGCGAGCCCCCGACGAGCTGCGCACGCTCTCGCATCCCGACCAGACCGTGCCCGCCGGACGCACCCACCACAGGGACCGCGGCGACCTGGTTGCGCACTTCGACGTCCACCCGTTCCGTCAACCACGCCAGGTGGACGTCGACGGCCCCGCCCGCGCCGTGTCGGATGGCGTTGGTCAGCGCTTCCTGAAGGATGCGGTAGACGGCGAGCTGAATCCCTCCGGGCGGCTCCCCCGGCGGCATCGGGTCGACCGTCACGCGCGGCTCGACACCCGCCTGGCGCACCTGCGCGAACAGCTGTTCGAGGTCGGCGATGGTGGGCTGAGGTCCGTCTCCCTGGCGGTGACGCAGCTGGGTGAGCAGCATCCGCACGTCCGACAGCGCGGAGCGGGCGGTCTGCGAGATCGTGCCCAGCGCCTCGGTCGCCACCTGCGGATCGGATGCCGCGGCGTAGCGCGCTCCATCGGACTGCGCCACGATCACGGCGAGCGAGTGCGCGACGACATCATGCATGTCACGGGCGATGCGCACCCGTTCCTGCTCCTCGGCCGTGGCGAGCTCGGCACGCCTCTGCGCTTCGCGGCTGACCCGCCAGCGCAGCACCATGCGCCAGCCGAAACCGCCCAGCCACGGCGAACCGAGCGCGAGGATGCTCATGAAGGCGATCATCACGAAGGTGGCGACGGTGCTGGAGAGGCCGGCCGCGAGGAACTGACCGTTGCTGAACATGATGTACGTCGCGGCGATGACGCCCCCGACGAAGGACGAGACGAGGCCTGCCCAGAACACGCGCGTCGTGCCCCACGCGGCGGTCGCGTACAGCACACCGAGAATCGCGACGTTGATCGGAAGCGGGCCGAGGCCGACCGCCATCTGCACGATCGCGCCGAGCCAGGCGACGGCCAGCGAGATCCCGGGTGCGAGCCGCCCGATCGCCACCGCGCCGCACTGCAGCACCGCGGCGATGATGAGGCCGGCGATGCCGACGACCTCCGGAACCGTGGTGCTGAAGTTTCCCGGCGCGTAGACCGCCAACGAGGTCGAGGTGAACAACGCGAACAGCACGAACGCCCCGACGATGTCGAGGATGAGCGAGGTGCGGGACAGCGGGCGGATCACCCTCTCACGCTACGCGAGGCGCCGGTCGTCAGCATCCGCCCAGCGATGTATCCGCGGATGTCACGCGCGCGCCAATATCTCGCCGTGCGGTACGAGGTACCAGCCGTCCGAGGCATCGGACCAGGTGCGCCAGGCCTGACTGATGCGGTGCAGGTCGGCGTTCGTCGCGAAGCCGTCGTCGACGAGCTGGCGTGCCAGCGCCGACTCGACGATGCGGTCCGCCCACATGCCGCCCCACCACTCGCGCTCCTCGCGTGTCGCGTAGCACCAGGTGGAGGCAGACGCGGTGACGTCTTCGAAGCCCGCTGCCCGTGCCCACGAGAGCAAGCGGCGTCCGGCATCGGGCTCGCCGCCGTTCGCGCGCGCGGCGGCCCGGTACAGCCGGAGCCACTCATCGAGTTCCGGCGACTGAGGGAACCAGATGAAACCGGCGTAGTCTGCGTCGCGCGCGGCCACCAGCCCGCCCGGCTTCGTGACCCGCCGCATCTCCCGGAGCGCCCCCACAGGGTCCGCGACGTGCTGCAGCACCTGATGGCTGTGCACGATGTCGAAGCTGTCGTCGCCGAAGCTCAGCGCATGGGCATCCTCTACCGAGAAGGCGACGTTCGCCATGCCCTGCGCTGCCGCGAGCCGCTGTGACAGCGCGAGTTCGGCCTCGCCGATCTCGGTCGCCGTGACGTGGGCGACGTGCTGTGCGAAGTCCACCGTGATCGTGCCGGGACCCGCGCCGAGATCGAGCAGTCGTACATCGGAGTGCAGATGCGCCCGAAGATACTCCGCCGAGTTCGCGATGGTGCGATTGCTGTGCGAGCGCAGGACCGACTCGTGATGCCCGTGGGTGTATGCGGCCATGGTCTCCCTCTCCTGATGTCAGCGCAGCTGGGCGGCCAGGCGTCGGATCGCCTCGCGATCGGGCTTGCCCGAACTCAGCGTCGCGATGTCGTCGACGATGACCATCCGTGCGGGGCGGGCGGACTTGCCCAGCGCTTCCGCGACCACCTCGCGCGCGTGTTCGAGCTGTTCGGATTCGCTGCGTCTGAGAGCCTCGCCGCGCTCGGCGACGATCACGGATGCTTCGCCCCATCGCTCGTCGTCCACGCCGACCACCACGGCGCCCGTGAGCCCGGGGATGCTCCGGACGATGCGTTCGACCCTGTCGAGGGAGATGTTGACTCCCCCGGAGACGATCACGTTGTCGGCGCGGCCGTGCACACGCACGACGCCGTCCTCGACGATGCCGAGGTCGCCGGTGCGATACCAGCGGATGCCGTGCTCGTCGCGCACGAAGGTGGTGTCTGTGAGGACCGGATCGCCCAGGTAGCCATCGGCGAGCATGGGACCTGCGATGCGCAGCTCACCGTCGACGGCCTTCACCGCGACGGTCTGGAGCGGCACGCCGTCGTAGACGCATCCGCCGCTCGTCTCCGTCGAGCCATAGGTGCGCACGAGGCGCACGCCGAGTTCTGCGGCGCGTTCCCTCACCGGTTCAGGCAGCGCCTGCCCTCCGACGAGGATCGCGGAATACGCCTGAACGGCTGCAAGAACCGTCGTATCCTCGATCGCCGCGTCGAGGAGGGTGGCGACCTGCGCCGGCACCAACGACGTGAACAGTTTCTCGCCGCGGCCGCGCAGCATCGGCAGCGTGGCCTCGGCGAAACTCCGTGCCGAGAAGCCTCCCTCCAGCACCACGGGCGTGGTTCCGGAGAGGATGGAGCGGGCCAGCACCTGAAGACCGGCGACGTATCCGGCCGGCAATGCGAGCAGCCAGTTGCCTGAACCGATGCGATCGGCAGTGGCTTCGGCGCCTGCTCGCAGCGCTTCTGCGCTCAGCACGACGCGCTTCGGAATGCCGCTCGAGCCGGAGGTTCCGATGACCACCGCCGTGCCCTCTGCGACAGCCTCTGGCTCATCATCCGAGCCGCCGAGCCCCAGCATCCCCAGGGCCAGTGCGGGGCCGCCTTCGAGCGCACGTGCGAGTTCGCGCTGCAATTGAGCCGCGTCGTCGGCCGAGGTGGCGATGAGTCGTGTCATCCGTCAGCCCTTCAGAAGTGCCAGGGGAACGACGTCCAGTCGGGGTCGCGCTTCTCGAGGAAGGAGTCGCGCCCTTCGACGGCCTCGTCCGTGCCGTAGGCCAACCGAGTCGCCTCACCGGCGAACACCTGCTGGCCGACCATGCCATCATCCACTGCGTTGAAGGCGAACTTGAGCATGCGGATCGCCGTCGGCGACTTCGTCAGCACGGTGCGCGCCATCCGCAGCGCCTCGCGCTCAAGATCCGCGTGCGGCACGACCCGATTGACGGCGCCCATCTCGTAGGCGCGCTGCGCTGAGTACTCCTCGGCGAGGAAGAACACCTCGCGGGCGAACTTCTGACCGGTCTGTCTGGCCATGTACGCCGAACCGTAACCCGCGTCGAAGCTGCCGACGTCGGCATCCGTCTGTTTGAACCTCCCGTGCTCTGCACTCGCCACGGTCAGATCGCACACGACGTGCAGCGAATGCCCGCCGCCGGCCGCCCAGCCGGGCACCACAGCGATGACGACCTTGGGCATGAAGCGGATCAGCCGTTGCACCTCGAGGATGTGCAGGCGCCCCAGCGAGGCGGTGGAGGCGGGGCCGTCGGTCCCTGGGCTTGCCGAAGCGTCGGCGTACTTGTAGCCGTCGCGGCCACGGATGCGCTGGTCGCCGCCTGAGCAGAACGCCCAGCCGCCGTCCTTCGCACTCGGCCCGTTGCCGGTGAGCAGCACGGCGCCGATCTTCGGGTCCTGGCGGGCGATGTCCAACGCCCGATACAGCTCGTCCACCGTGTGCGGCCGGAAGGCGTTGCGCACCTCCGGTCGGTCGAACGCTATGCGGGCGACGCCGCCGTCGTGCGTGACGTGCGCCGTGATGTCCGTGTAGGCATCTGCGCCGGGCGCGAGCACCCATTCAGCGGGATCGAAGAGTTCGGAGACGGATGCGGTGGCCACGGCATCCAGCCTATTGCCCGACATGCCCACCTCACGCAAGAAAGCGCCGCCTCCTGGAGACGGCGCTTCCTGCGTTCGGTTCGGGTCAGGCGTTGCGCGACCGCAGCGTCTTGAGCCAGCCGTCCACGATGTCCCACACAGGGAAGGCGACGAGGCAGAAGCCCGTGATGATCGTGAGGACCTGCATGGTGTCCTCCTTCACCCCGTTGTCAGTGAAGACGAAGCTCAGGAACTCCGGGTTGATCAGCTCACCGCGCACGAGAAGCGTGACTGACCAGAACGCGAAGGCCACCGCCAGCAGCGTGTTGATCACCGCTGCCCCGACCGTCCACCGCCGCTTGACGTGGACGGCGACGGACAACGCGGCCTCGGCGACGATCAGAGCGAACAGCACGGTGATCCCCCACGGCCACAGGCCAGGGTTCAACATCGGGATGGGGTCGCCACCGGTCGGGAAGAATCCCATGAGGGCGTCCCAGAACACTGCGCCGACGCCGATCGCCAGGAACACGAGCGAGGCGATGGCGTCGGTGCGCCCGGCGCCGTTCTGCGTCGGCTCCGGCAGCTGATCAAGATCCCATTCCGGCAGCGTCGTGCCGCTGTTCGTCCGCTCCAGGATGACGAACACGAGCGTCGTCCAGAAGCCGATGTGCACCACTGTGCTGATCGCGACGGCGACCATCGCGCCGATCACTGCACCGACGTCACCGCCCGAGATCGCCGTGCCGAGCGCGACGCCGACCATGGCGATGGGCGGAACGATGATCAGGAGCAGCTTCAGCAGTCGCCACCAGGTGAGGTAGAAGCGGGGTCCGATCAGGTGAAGCGGACGGTCCGCGTAGCTCGCGGCGAGGATGCCGGGGTCGCCGAGCTCCATCAGCACTGCCCGCTCCGCGGACTCACGAGGCTCCCCCTGCTCGAGCCGGGCCTCGATGGCGTCGTCGATGGAAGCACCCAGCTCGGCACGCACGTCGTCCTGCGCGGCCGGGCTGATGCTCTTGACTGTGGCGGCGATGTACCGCTCGGTGAGCGTGGTTGACATGTCAGTGATCCTGTTCGGTGAGTGTCGCGATCGCGGCGGTGAGCGCGAGCCAGTCTTGAGTGAGGGTGTCGGCGAGCCGGATGCCGGCTTCCGATGTGCGGTAGAACTTGCGAGGCCGTGCCTCTTCGGTGTTCCACTCGCTCGTCAGGTACTCCTGCTTCTCGAGCCTGCGAAGCAGCGGGTACAGCGTGTTCGCATCGGTGGCGAAGCCGCGGCGTTCGAGCTCTTCCAGCAGCGCGTACCCGTAGCCCGCCGTGCGCAGCAGTTGCAGACAGGCCAGCACCACAGTGCCGCGCCGCAGTTCCTGCAGGTGCGTATCGAGGGTCTCGTTCATGTCGATCACATTACTGTGTGTCACACACTAATGTCAATGACGCTTTGATGGACAATCAGTCAAGCTACGGTTGCAGGATGCTCGAAGTCATCCAGATCGACCCGTTCGACGGCGTCGCGGTGAAGCTGTGGTGGGATATCTACGCCGCCGCAGAGCGCGCGGATCGTGGCGCCGACACAGCGGTCTGGACGCGACACGAATCGCAGCGCGAGCTGCAGCAGGACACCGAGACGATCGACCGACGCGCCTACCTGGCCCGCATCGACGGAGAGGTCGTCGCGAGTGGCAGGCTCGCGCTCCCCCTACGCGACAACCTGCGCGTGGCGACGCTCGGCGTGCACGTCGCACCCGAGCTCCGGCGCCAGGGCGTCGGCACTGCCGTACTCACTGCGCTCGAGACAGAAGCGCAAGAGGCCCATCGCGATGTGCTGAAAGCGAGCGCATCGTGGCCCTGCAGCGCCGGCGACGACGGCCGCGGCGTTCCGGGCCGCGAGTTCGCGCGGCGCCACGGCTACGCCCTGGCACTCGGCGACGTGCAGAGTCGGCTCCGACTGCCGGTCGCGGAAGCGCATCTGGCCGCCCTCAGCGCCGAAGCGTCCACTCGTTCGCAGGGATTCTCGTTGCGCTCGTGGATCGGCAGCGTTCCCGAGGCGGTCGTGGGCGGGTGGGCCGAGCTGGACGCTGCTGTCGACACCGAGGCGCCTGTCGGAGATCTCGAGATCGAGCCCGCGTCGGTGGACATCGGCGAGATCCGCAGGAGCGAGATGCTGATCGCTCAGCAGAATCGGCGCAGTTTCGGAACCGTGGCGTGCGATGACGCCGGCCGCGTCGTCGCATACACGCAGCTGGTCGTGTCCGGCGACGACGGAAATGCGTACCAGTGGGGCACTCTCGTGCGGCGGGAGGCGCGCGGTCACGGGTTGGGCCTGGCCGTCAAGATCGCGAACCTGCAGCTGCTGCAGGAGCACGCCTCTGACGTGCGCGCGATCTTCACGTACAACGCCGGGGTCAACGAGCACATGCTCGCCATCAACCGCCGGCTGGGCTTCGCCCCCTCGGAACTCATGGCCGAGCTGCAGAAGCGCCTGGCCTGAAAGCTCGCGGCTTCGGACTGCACACCTGACATGTGTCCCAGATGGTCGTGCGCGCTCGGCACGGCTGGCAGCCCGATGAGAGCCGAAAGGGCATGATGGGGACATGAACCCGTCGCTCGCAGAGCTGCTCGAGACGGCCCGTGTGGTCGCCCTCCCCATGACGACGCGTTTCCGTGGGGTGGATGTGCGGGAGTCGCTGCTCTTCGAGGGGCCCGAGGGCTGGGCGGAGTTCTCACCGTTCGTCGAGTACGAGGATGCCGAGGCATCCGTCTGGCTCGCCTCAGCGATCGACTATGCCTGGAACGCGCAGCCTGCGCCGCTGCGGCAGTCGATCGGAGTGAACGCGACGGTGCCTGCCGTCGCCGCAGCCGACGTCGCAGATGTGCTGGCGCGTTTCCCCGGATGCCGCACCGCCAAAGTCAAGGTCGCGGAGCCCGGCCAGGCGCTGAGCGACGACATCGCCAGGGTACGTGCGGTGCGCGACGTGCTGGGCCCGGAGGGGCGCGTGCGCATCGATGCGAACGGTGCGTGGAACGTCGACGAGGCTGAGCACGCGATCCACGCCGTCGCCGAGTTCGACCTGGAGTACGCCGAGCAACCCTGCGCCACAATCGAGGAGCTCGCCGAGCTGCGCAAGCGAGTGAAGTACATGGGCATCCCTATCGCTGCCGACGAGAGCATCCGCAAAGCCGACGATCCTCTCGCTGTGGCTAGAGCCGGCGCCGCCGACCTCATCGTGATCAAGGCGCAGCCGCTCGGCGGCCTCACGCGTGCGCTGCAGATCGTCGTCGCCGCAGGGCTTCCCGCCGTCGTCTCCAGCGCGCTCGACACCGCGGTCGGTCTTTCGCAGGGAGCGGCCCTCGCTGCGGCGCTTCCGCACCTCGACTACGACTGCGGCCTCGGCACCGGCGCACTGTTCGTCGAGGACGTCGCAGACCTCTCGCCGATCGACGGCGCGATCCCGGTCGGCCGCGTCACCCCCGACACGAAGAGACTCGACAGGCTCGCGGCATCCGCCGAGCGCCGCGACTGGTGGTTCGATCGCCTCGAGCGCTGCCACGCGCTGCTCGCCGACGCGTAACCTCTGGCCGAGGGACGTAACAGGGCTCAGTCTGCCGTCGGGGCGATGAGCAGATCGACGAGCTGTCCGAGCGCTTCGGCACCGGCACGATGCAACTTCTCGCCGTCCCATCCGGACACGGCCGCGCGCGCCATGCAGCCCTCCCACTGAACCATGAGCATCTGCGCAGCAGTGGGGACTTCGATCCGCAGCGCGAACAGGCCGGAGTCGACGATGCCCTGGATGATCTCCTCGATGCTCGCGGTCATCGCCCTGTCCTGTGCGAGATAGGCCTTGCCGAAGCCTTCATCACGCAGGGCACGGATGCGGATCTCGCTCATCATGAGCACGCTCAGGCGGTCGTCGAGCCGTGAGTCCATCACCTTCTGCACGAGTTCGATGGGATCTGCATCGCCGTTCAGCACGCCTGCGGCGACGAACTCCTCGATGCGTCCGCGCACTGAGGCCAGACGCTGCTCCGCAACCGAGGATGCAAGCTCGAGGAACAGCTCGTCCTTGGACTCGAAGTTCGAGTAGAAGGCCCCGCGAGTGAAGCCTGCCCGCTCGCAGATCGCCTCGACGCTGGCGCCCTCGAGCCCGACCTCGGCGAACACCTCTGCCGCGGCATCCAGCAGCCGCGCGCGGGTGTTCTCTCGCCGTCTCGTCACGGGAATCGTCATCGAAGCCTCCTCCCTCCACACTTTCACATCCGGCGCACAGATTCGCACGCACGACCCACCGTAGGATACACACATGTATCGGATACATCTCTGTATCCATTCTCCCGTCCGCAGCCCCGGAGGAATCTGTGTCCACTCTTCTGTCGTCGCTCGGGCGCTGGTCCTTCCGTCACCCGTGGCGCGTGCTCGTCGCCTGGCTCATCGTGCTCGGAGTCGCGGGCGGCGGCGCACTCGCCCTGAACCAGGGCACGGACAACTCGTTCAGCATCCCCGGCACCGAGTCGCAGGACGGACTGGAGCAGCTCTCGCGCTCGTTCCCGCAGGTCAGCGGTACGAATGCGCAGTTCATCGTCGTCGCCGACGAGGGTGACTCGATCACGGATGACGAGTACCGCGAGCCGATCGCGGACGCCGTCGACGAGCTGAGCGACCTCGACGGAGTCCTCGCGGTCACCTCTCCGTACGACGAGATGATCGAAGGGATGATCAACGAGGACGAGACCGCGGCGATCGTCCAGCTGCAGTTCGACGGCCAGGCCACCGATGTCTCGGCCGCGACGAAGGATTCTCTGACCTCGTCGGTCGACGCGCTCGCAGACGAGCTGCCCGACGGCTCGCAGACGAAGCTCGGCGGCGATCTGTTCGCCATCTCCATCCCCGGAGTGACCCTCACGGAAGCCGTCGGCGTGGTCATCGCCCTGCTCGTGCTCATCGTCACGTTCCGCTCCTTCGTCATCGCCGGTCTTCCGCTTCTCACCGCCATGCTGGGCGTCGGCATCTCGATGGCCGGTATCTTCGCCGCCACCGCCTTCGCGAGCGTCTCGTCCACGACTCCGCTGCTCGCCTTGATGCTGGGTCTTGCGGTCGGAATCGACTACGCGCTGTTCATCATGGCCAGGCACCAGGATCAGGTGCGCGAAGGCGTCGATCCGGAGGAGTCCGCCGCCCGCGCTGTCGGCACCGCCGGATCTGCAGTGGTGTTCGCCGGCATCACCGTGCTGATCGCGCTGATCGGTCTCGGCTTCGCCGGCATCCCGTTCCTCACGACCATGGGCATCGCGGCATCCGTCGCCGTCGCGTTCGCCGTCGCGATCGCCGTGACTCTGACTCCCGCGGTACTCGGCTTCCTCAAGGGCCGCATCGTCGGACGTCCGAAGAAGGTCAAGGAGCCGAAGAAGGGCAAGGAGGCCAAACCCCGCCGCGGATTCAGCGAGCGTTGGGTCGGCGGAGTGACGAAGCATCCGATCCTCACCTCGCTCGCCGTCGTCGTCGGTCTCGGCGTCGTCGCCGTTCCTGCCCTCAGCCTCAATCTCGCTCTGCCCAACGCCGGCGTGCTCGCGCCCGACGACGAGGGCAGGCAGAGCTACGACCTCGTCGCCGAGGAGTTCGGAGCCGGATTCAACGGTCCCCTCATCCTCACCGGCACGATCGTCACGTCGACCGATCCGCTCACCCTGATGGAAGACCTCGGGGATGCCGTCGCCGAGATCGACGGCGTGAAAGAGGTCGCACTCGCCACTCCGAATGAAACGGCAGACACGGGCATCGTGCAGGTGATCCCCGAGACCGCCCCGGATGACCCGGCGACCAGCGACCTCGTGCGCGAGCTGCGCACGCACCACGACGAGTGGCTCGACGAGTTCGGGATCGACCTGAAAGTGACGGGCTTCACCGCCGTCGCGATCGACATCTCCGACCAGCTCGGAAACGCCCTGCTTCCGTTCGGCGTCTTCGTGATCGGGCTGTCGCTCATCCTTCTGACGATCGTGTTCCGCTCGCTGTGGGTGCCCATCACCGCGGCTCTCGGGTACCTGCTCTCCATCGTCGCGGCATTCGGTGTCGTCGGCGCAGTGTTCGAGTGGGGCTGGTTCGCCGACCTGCTGCACGTCGCCAAGGTGGGGCCGATCATCAGCTTCATGCCGATCATCCTCATGGGTGTGCTGTTCGGACTCGCGATGGACTACCAGGTCTTCCTGGTCTCCCGTATGCGCGAGGATTTCGTGCACGACCCCGACGGCCGCTCCCCCGACAGGCGCGTCCGTCGAGCCGCCGCTCTGCGTGCAGTGCGCAGCGGATTCACCGGTTCGGCGAAGGTCGTCACCGCGGCGGGACTCATCATGTTCGCGGTGTTCGTGGCTTTCGTGCCCGAAGGCGACTCCTCGCTCAAACCGATCGCCCTCGGCCTCGCGGCCGGCATCGCGATCGATGCGTTCCTGGTGCGGATGACGTTGATCCCTGCGCTCATGGCGATTCTCGGCGAGCGCGCCTGGGAGATCCCGGCGTGGCTGGAGAAGATCCTCCCCAGCGTCGACATCGAGGGCGAAGCCGTCGAGCGCGAGCGGCACCTCGAGGCGTGGCCGGGTGACGGCTCGGTCGTCGCGGCAGATGACCTCGTGCTGAGTGCTGACGCTCCGATCCTCGAGGACGTCACTTTCCGGGTCGCGCCAGGTGCGGCGGTCATCGCCACCGGACGCGACAACCGAGTGCGCCGCGCTCTGGCCCTGGCCGTCGCCGGCAGGCTGACTCCGGATGACGGCAAGCTGCGGGTCGCGGGGCACCTTCTGCCCGGACGCGCCGCCTGGGTGCGCAGTCACGTCGGCTGCGTGCTGGTCGACGATGCGGATGCTGCGCTCATCGACCTTCGCGAAGCTCTGCGCGGGGCGCCCACTCTTGTCGTCATCGACGGCATCGACCGCTTCACCGGCGGGCAGCGCGATCAGGCGACAGCGATGCTGCAGGATGCTGCGGCATCCGCGCGCGCGGCCTCTCACGGTGCGGACGCGGCTCCTCGTTCGCTCGCAGTCTTCGCGACGGCATCCGATGCAGATCTCGCCGGTGTCATCCTCACCGAGGCCGCCTGGACCGCTGCCGAAGTACTCGACGTCTCCGCGCCGATGCCTTCCGCTCAGACCACCTCCGACTCCGATTCCCATGAGGTGAACGCATGACCCTCTCGATCGAACGCGCCCGTTCGCGCAAGCCCATCACCTGGTTGACTCTGCTCGGCGTTCTGCTGCTGCCGGCAGCGGTCGGCGGCATCCTGGTGGCTGCTCTCCAGGACCCGACGGAGCGCCTGGACACCATGACAGCCGCGATCGTCAACCTCGACGAGCCGGTCACGATCGACGACCAGTACACGCCACTCGGGCGCCAGCTGGCGTCGGGTCTCGTCGAAGGCTCGGACGAGCTCGACTCCAACCTCACCTGGGTCATCTCGAACGAGGAAGACGCCGCCGAGGGGCTCGCCGACGGCAGCTACCAGGCTGTCATCACGATCCCTGCGGAGTTCTCGTCCGCAGCGACGTCCGCCGGCCAGGCGATCTCCGACGGCGGCGGCACCGCAGAGAAGGCGACGATCGAGGTCACCACGCCGGATGACGGCCTCGTCGCCGACGATCTCATCACCGGACAGATCGCGTCGGCAGCCGCCTCCACAATGGGCACCATGCTGTCTGAGGCGACCATGGAGAACGTGCTTGTCGGCTTCACGACGATCGGCGATCAGATCGGCGAGGCCTCTGCTGGCGCGCTCGAACTCGCCAACGGCGCGAGGTCCGCAGCGGATGGCGCCGCCGCTCTTCCGGACGGCGCGACGAAGCTCGCCGACGGTGCCGCACAGCTCGGGACAGGTGCGTCGGAGCTCGCCGGGGGGCTCGGCACAATCGCCTCTGGCACGCGCGACGCGGCAGGTGGTGCGAGCGACCTCGGCTCCGGGCTGACGAACGGTGCGGACGCGCTGGAGCAGACGGGCCTCGTGCCGGATCAGTTATTCACCGCCGCATCTGGTGCAGAGCAGGCATCAAGCGGTGTGTCTACGGGTGTCTCCGGGGTGTCGCAGCAACTCGCAGCTCTGGTGGCGAAATGCGATGTGGCCGCTACTCCCGCGTTTTGTAAGGAGCTCAAGGCCGCGTCGGACACCGCAGCTGGGCTCGTCACTCCAGCGAGCCAGGCAGCCCAAGCCGCCGCTGGCACCTCGACCGGCCTCGGCGCCCTCGACACCGAGGCGACCAGCACGATCGCCGGTCAGCTGAGAACCGCCGGAGCAGGCGCGACCGAACTGGCCAGTGGGCTCTACCAGCTCGCCTCCGGTGTCGATCAGTCCGCGGCCGGTGCGAACGCGCTGAGCACCGGCGCCACTTCGCTGAGCGACGGTGCGACTGCACTCTCCGACGGCACAGCAGAACTCGCCTCCGGCGTCGACAAGCTCGCCACCGGCACGGGAGACCTGGCCGGCGGGCTGAAGACAGCGTCGGAGTCGCTGCCCTCGTTCGGGGATGAGGAGTCGGCCTCGCTCGCCTCTGTCATCGCAGACCCTGTCTCGTCGAATTCGTCCGGCTCTTCGATGAACACGATCTTCGGACCGACCGCCATCCCGCTGCTCGCTGCGGTGGTGCTGTGGTTCGGTGGTCTGGCTTCGTTCATCGTGATGCGCGCTCACACGGCGCGCACGCTGACCTCGCGCCGTTCGTCGGCGGGGTTGACCCTCCGGGCCTTCGCCCCTGCCGCGGCGATCGGCGCAGGACAGGGACTGCTCGTCGCGCTGATCGTCCAGTTCGTCGCCTCGTACGACGCCGCGGCATGGTGGGCGTTCGCAGGCACAGCGGTCGTGGCAGGAGTCGCGTTCGCCGCGGTGAATCAGGCCCTCGTGGCACTGTTCGGCGGCATCGGACGCTGGGTCAGCGCACTAATCGGAGTGGTGGCGGTGGCCACCGGACTCATCTCGACGGTTCCGGGCTGGCTCGCATCGATCGGCAGTGCGCTCCCGACGGCCCCGGCCTTCACGGGGCTCATCGCCGCGAACGGCAGCGCACTCGCCGGCCTGGTGGTGTGGGGCGTGCTGTCGCTCATCGCGACGACCCTGATCGTGGCCGTTCGACGGACGACCTCAGCGAGGGCCGTGCTCGCGGGCGCGTGACGCTGCCGAAAGGAGGAAAGTGCTCGTTACGCTCGAGTTTGACCGACACTTTCCTCCTTTCACCGCCCCCGGACGCACGACGCGGAGTGTTGCGACGCTCTTCGCGTCGAGCGCCGTAACAACGGCCCGCGGGCGCCCTAAGCTCGGGACATGCGCCGCCCGTTCATGACTGATCCCCGGCAACTCGCGTCTCTGGAGGGCCAGCAGTACCTGGTGCTGCGTCCGACCGGAGCAGTTGCCGACGACTACCGAGCGGTTCAGGATGCTGTTCTCCAGCCCCTGCTGGTCGACGTCAAGCATCCGCATACCGGGCACGTCACGCTTCGCGGGTTCTATGAGCCTGAGCGTGTGAACGACGTACGCGCGATCGTTCGCGAATGGGGCGCAGCGCAGCATCCGATCGAGATCACGACCGAGGCGATCGATACGTTCCCCGCGCCGTGGCAGATCGTCATCGCACGGCTCGCGCGCACGGCATCCGTCGTCCACGCGTACGCGACGCTCACCGATACTCTCGCCGGCACCGACTTGCGTCGCCTCGACGAACGGTCACTCGATGACTGGACCTTCCACATGTCCGTCATCTACGGCAAGACGCTCGACGCGGACGAATGGTCCGCGATCGCGGCATCCGTCACGCGCGAATATACGGAGCGCCCCACCGAGGTCGTCACAGAGGCAGAGCTGGTCTGGTACTCCGGCGGCGTCGAGCACCATGAGGTGAGCTCGCTGGGGTGAGCTCGCTGGGGTGAGCTGGGTGAGCACCCGCCGATTCGGCAGGTGTCGCTGGATGCCGCATCCCGTCGGACGAAGCGGCGTGTTGCGCCACCTTGCGAACGACCTCACGTCGGTGGGTGTCGCTGATTGTCGCTAACGCACGCACGATGCGGCGTGTTGCGACACCTCGTGAGTGGATGCCGTAGCCGTAGCCGCGGCCGCGAGCGAGCGCGCGCCCCTCAACTCAGGCCGGAGTACGCGTGCAGTCCCTTGAAGAAGACGTTCACGATCGTGAAGTTGAAGATCACGGCCGTGAAGCCGATGATCGCGAGCCACGCAGACCTGCTGCCGCGCCAGCCACGGGTCGCCCGTGCATGGATGTACCCGGCGAACAGCACCCAGATGATGAACGTCCAGGTCTCCTTGACATCGAAGCCCCAGTATCGGCCCCAGGCGTCCTGCGCCCAGATCGATCCTGCGATGAGCGTGAACGTCCAGAGGATGAACCCGACGATCGCGAAACGGAAGGCCAACCCCTCGAGGCGCTCGGAGCCTGGCAGAGTCGCGAGGAAGGACGGTCCGGTCTTCTCCGCTTGCTCAGTGATCCGACGCTCGCGCCTGTGCTGCATCAGCTGCAGCCCGGACAGCGCCGCGGTGAGGGCGAAGAATGCGGTGCCCAGCGACGCCACGAACACGTGGATCACGAGCCAGACGCTCTTGAGCGGATCCATCAGCGGCACAACGCCGACGTAGAAGCTGAGCGCGGCGGAGCCCATCAGCACGACGATGAGGCCGGTGATGAACGTACCGAGGAAGCGCAGATCGATGCGTGTGAGCACCAGCAGGTACACCAAGACGACCAGAAGAGTGCCGATCATCGCGAACTCGTAGAGGTTCGCCCACGGCACGCGCTCCGCGGCGATACCCCGCAGCACCGTGGCGGCGAGATGGAACACGAACGCGAGCCAGGTCAGCGTGGTGCCGATGCGCGCCATCACGTAGCGCGGTTTCGCGGGCTCAGCGGATGCCGCATCCTCGGACGCCACGGTGGATCCGCCGCCCGCGCCGACCAGCACGGCTTCGCGCGCGAGACGTGCGTCGGCGCTGACCTCTGATCGACGCGCGAGATCGAACGTGTAGGCGACGAACGCCGCCGCGTAGATCGCGATAGCCGTCCAGATGAACAGGATCGAGAGGGAATCGAGGTCGGGCATGGTCCCAGTCTACTTTCGAGGGTTCTTCTCAGAGGTGGTGGAGCGGCGAGGGTCATCGAGCAGTCTCGCGTGACCCGCGGCGAGGTCTTCGACGGCCGAGGCGAGAGTCGGATCCTCGCCGCGTGCCAGACCGGCGTACTCGAGCGTGACCGTCCCGTCGGCGGAGGTCGCCTTCACCCACATGCGCCGACGCGGCACGAAGAGCGCGAGCATGAGGCCGGCGAGGGCGAGCAGCGCGAACACGAGCACCCACACGGCCGAATCGTCGTGATGGATCTGCAGTGACACGAACCGCTTGACCGACTGCGTGTAATCGGTCGCGCCGGCGGGCGACTCGTCTTCGAAGGTGATCGTCCCGAGGCCGCCCGGCAGGTCGGCGGTCTGACCTGGCTGCAGCTCGATGGAGTCGACGTCGGTGGTGCGCCCGGTGAGCTTCGTGAGCTCCTCGGTGTCGAGCACGTACACCGAGCGGGGCGTCCCTTCGTTGATGCCGAGGTCGCCCTCATAGACGTCGAGGGTGAGCAGAGGAGCCAGCAGGTCGCCGTGCGCAGACGCGAACGCACCGGTGTCGAGCCTTGCTGCGCTCGGGTAGAAGAATGCGGCGATGCCGAGCTGTTCCGGCATCCCGTCCGTCACCTTGACGACGCCGAGCGAGGTCAGATTGGTGTCCTGAGGCAGGAACGGCACCGAGTTGCTGTAGACGACATCACCATCGGCGTTGCGCACCGTGAGAGTCGGGGCGTAACCGTTTCCGAGCAGGTAGATCTTGTCACCCGCGACACTCAGCGGATGGTTCACGCGCACGGATTCCTCGCGGGTCTCACCGCTCTCGCGCACCGAGACGTTCGCGGAGAAGTCACCCGCCTGGCCGGATGCTGCGGAGCCGTACTCCTGATAGGTCACGTCGAAGGAATCCAGCGTCATCGCGTACGGCGACAGGGCGTCGTCGCTGACGAAGCGTCCGCGGTTCATCGACTCGTAATCGAGCAGCGTGTTGACGAACGTCTGCCCCTCGACGACGACGCGCTGCCCCGTGTACGCGAAGCTGCCGCCGATGCCGACGACGAGAAGCACGCCGACGAGCGCGAGGTGGAAGACGAGGTTGCCCGTCTCCCGCCAGTAGCCGCGCTCGGCGGACACCGAATACGTGCGGCCCTTGTCGTATCGCTCGACGCGGTACCCGAGCGCCTTGAGCTGCTTCTGGGCGACGTCGATCGACCGCGCGGCTTCTGCTTCGACATCCGTCGCGTCGCGTGTCGCCTCGCGGTGGTGCTCGAGGCGTCCCAGCCGTGCAGGCGTCCGCGGTGGACGCGCGCGCAGCGCCTTGAGGTGGTGCTTGATGCGCGGGATGACACAACCGACCAGCGAGATGAACAGCAGCAGGTAGATCGCGGAGAACCATGGTGACAGGTACACGTCGAACATGTTCATCGCATCGAGCACGGGGAACAGATCGGGGTTGTCGCTCTCCCACTGCGTGACGCCGTTGGGGTCGGCCATCCGCTGCGGGAAGATCGAGCCGGGGATCGCGGCGATCGCGAGCACGAGCAGCAGGATGATCGCCGTGCGCATCGACGTCAGCTGGCGCCACCCCCACCGAAGCCAACCGATGAAGCCGAGGCGGGGCTGAGTGATCGCGGAGTCGTCGCCGTCGATGTGGTCGGACGGACGAAGCGGATCGGAAGACGTCACGGCATCCTTCTGGTCGGTTCGGGGATCAGAGCGGGAGGATGACACTGCCCATCACCGCCGTCAGCTGCGACATGATGCGCGTCCAGACACCGGTGACCATGAGCACGCCGAGGAGGATCAGCAGCACGCCGCCGATGATGTTCACGACACGGATGTGTCGGCGCAGGAACCCGACCGCTCTGGTCGCCCAGCCGAAGCCGAGAGCGACGAGCAGGAAGGGGATGCCGAGACCGAGGCTGTACGCCAGGCCGAGGAAGGAGGCGCGCCACGGGTCGCCGACGTTCCATGACAGCGACACGATCGTGGTGAGCGTCGGGCCCATGCACGGGGCCCAACCGATGCCGAGCGCGAGCCCGAGCAACGGGGCGCCGATGATTCCGGCCTTCGAGTCGACCTGGAAACGGAACTCCCGCTGTGCGAACCCGAAGAGGCCGAGGAAGACGAGACCCATCAGGATGATGACGACACCCAGGATGCGAGTGATCAGCTCGCCCCACTGAACGAAGAACTGCCCGGTCATTCCGCCCAACACCGTCCACGCGACGAACACCACGGTGAAGCCAAGGATGAACAGCAGAACGCCCAGCACGAGGCGACTGCGGCCCGTCTGAGAGGCCGAACCGTTCGACGAGCGAGGAGCCACCGCTCCCCCGAGGAATCCCAGATAGCCGGGCACGAGCGGAAGCACGCAGGGCGACAGGAAGGACACGAGTCCTGCGAGCATCGCGACCGGGATCGCGAGCCAGAGCGCTCCTGAGCCGATCAGCTCCTGGGTGTTCACGCGCTCTCCGCGAGCGCGTCCTTGACGAGCGTGGAGAGGATCGATGGGCCGTCGAGCGGGCCGACGATACGGGCTGCCACACGCCCCTGCTTGTCGAGCACGAGTGTGGACGGCGTCCCCTGCAATGGCGCGTCGCTGGCGAACGCGAGCTTCGCCTCGCCGCCGTCGACGTCGATGAGGCTCGGGTAGGTCACGCCGTACGTCTCGGCGAATGCCTTCGCCGTGTCCGCCTGATCGTAGATGTTGACGCCGACGAACGAGACGTCCTCATCCTCGTTCGCCTGCCAGACCGATTCGAGATCCTTCGCTTCGACTCGGCAAGGAGCGCAGCCCGCGTACCAGAAGTTGACGACAGTGACATCCCCGGCGATGTCCGCGCTGCGGAACTCTTCACCGTCTTCTGTCACCCCGCCGAAGACGATGGGTTCGCCACGATCCTCCGGGGCGATCTCCACGACGGCGCCGTCCGCCGAGATGTAGCCCTTGTCATCGCCGGAGAGATACTGCTCAGCGACCGGATCGGGCGCGCAGGCCGTCAGAGCGACGGCGAACAGCGCGGCGAGCGCGGCTCCGACCACACGACCGGAGCGTCGAGTACGGGAGGAGCGGCCGCTGCGAATCGGTCGAATCGTCGAGGCGAGTGGCACATTCCCAGTCTAGACGCGGGAATCTATGCGGCCCCTGTACTCTGTGCGCGCTGACTCGGCGCGCAACGCGCGACGGGTTCCGGCGCCTCGGTAGAGATCCTCGTATCGCCGGACGATCGTCGTGGCGTCGTGCTGAACGGCCCGCTGCACGGCGTGCCCGCTCATCGTCAGGTAGTCGTTCTCGGGGAGGCTCAAGATCTTGACGATCTGCCGGGCGAACTCCGCGGCGCTGTAGGTCGGGACGAGATATCCCTCGACGCCGTTGTGGACGAGGTGCGGGAGAGCCATCGCGTCGGCGAGGACGACGGGCGTCCCGGATGCCAGCGCCTCAAGGGTCGCAATGCTCTGCAGCTCTGCGGGCGAGGGCATGACGAAGACGGTCGCCTCATGATGCAGCGTCACAAGCTGCTCGTCCGTCACGCGTCCGTGAAATCGCACACGATCTGACACGCCGAGCTGTGCGGCGAGTTGCTCCAGGACAGCGCGCTCGGAGCCGCCGCCGACGATGTCGAGGTGCGCGTCGACGTCGTGGTCGAGCAAGGCGATGGCTCGCAACAGCGTCGGAAGGTTCTTCTCGGGATCCAGACGTCCGACGAAGAGGATGCTGCGGTGTTCGGGCTTCGCCTGCTTCGGGGTGAAGCGGTGCAGGTCGACTCCGCACGAGATCGGAGTGACGGCTGCGATGCCGATGCTGCGTTCCAGGTAATCGGCCGCGATCGGGGTCGGGCTCGTGACGACGTCCGCACGCGAGTAGACCGCGGCAGCCAGGTTCCAGCCGCGTCGCGTCACCGCGGGGACGATGCGGCCAGGGAGCCCGCCGACAGAGGCGAGGTTGTCCGGCATCACGTGATTCGTCGCCACGATCGGGATGCCGCGCGCGTGTGCTTCGTAAGCGACCCCTCGACCGATGCCGATGAACGACTGCACGTGCACGACATCAGGGCGGACCTCGTCGAGGATCCGACCGACACGTCGGCGCACCTCCCACGGCGGAGCGATCCGCAGCCACTCGTGCGAGGGCCATTTCACACTGCGCAGTCGATGCGCCCGAATCGTCTGGCCGTCGATGATGGTGGGCCCGGAGTGTCCTGAGAACGTCGGCGAGGGCGCGATCACGTGCACGTCATGTCCGCGGCGAGCGAGGCGCACGGCATGATCGCGGGCGAACCTGGCCGCGCCGTTGATGTCGGGCGGGAACGTGTCTGTGGCGATGAGGACGCGCAGTGGTTCAGTCGGATGCTCGGGAGACGCCGTACTCGTCATCGTCTTCGTCCTTTTTCGTTGTGGACAGTTTGTTGTCCTCGACGTTACGACGAGACCGCCCCTGGCGCGTCCATCTGCGGTGCCATTTTCCGACCGGTCCTGTGCCTCTTCGGTAGGGGGCGTGGAGGCACCCCGCCGTCGCGGGGACGCTCAGACCGCCCCGACGTCGACCGCGTCGCCGGTCGCTGCGGGTTCCGCGTACTCGACCTCGCGCCAGACGTCACCGACGCGCTCGAAGGACGTCACGCTCGAGAGTGCGCAGCGGCGCGTGCGAGGGTCATGCCGCAGCGCCAGTCCGGCGACGCGCAGGTGCGCGATCCAGATCGGTGCCTGATGCGACACGATCACGGCATCCCCGCCGTTCGACTCGCGCCAGGCGCTGTGCATGGCGTCTTCCATACGGGAGGCGATCGATGCGTATGGCTCGCCCCAGCTCGGCACGGACGGCCGCCGCAGATGCCACCAGTTGCGCGGATCGCGCAGCGACCGGCTCATGCGCGTGCCCTCGAACACGTTCGTGGGCTCGATGACCCGTTCGTCGATGATCGGATCCAGACCGAAGATCGCGGCGAACGGTTCCGCCGACTCCCTCGCGCGCTGCAGCGGAGAGCAGTGCAGTGAGGTCACCGTGCGATCGAGCCCGGCGACGTACTCGGCAGCATCCTGTGCCATTCGTCGTCCGTCGTCGCTCAACCGATAGTGCGGCAGCCGACCGTAGAGCACGCGTTGCGGGTTGTGAACTTCGCCGTGGCGGACCAGGTGGAGACGTTCGGCGGGCATGGCCCCAGTCTAGGGAAGCTCGGCCGCGAGCGTCCGCGAGCACCCACGTAGAATGGCGGAATGCTGCGAACTCACACGACCGGCTCCCTGCGAGCCGAGAACATCGGTCAGACCGTCACCCTCACGGGTTGGGTCGATCGTCGTCGTGATCACGGAGGCGTCGCGTTCATCGATCTCCGCGATGCGTCAGGCATCGCCCAGGTGGTCATCCGCGATGAGGAGACTGCGCACCCGCTGCGCAGTGAGTTCGTGCTGAAGGTCACTGGCACGGTCTCCGCCCGCCCGGCCGGCAACGAGAACCCGAACCTGCCCACCGGCGAGATCGAGGTCATCGCGACCACTGTCGAGGTGCTCAACGAGTCCGCTCCCCTGCCCTTCCAGGTGTCCACCGGGGTCGGCGACAGCGAGACGGTCGGTGAGGACGTGCGATTCGCGCACCGCTATCTCGACCTGCGTCGCCCGTCCTCGGCATCCGCTCTTCGTCTGCGCTCCGACGTGAACAAGGCGATCCGCGATGTGCTGCACGCGCGCGACTTCCTCGAGGTCGAGACGCCGACGCTGACGCGCTCCACTCCGGAGGGCGCACGCGACTTCGTCGTGCCTGCGCGCCTGCACCCCGGCAGCTGGTACGCCCTCCCGCAGAGCCCGCAGCTGTTCAAGCAGCTGCTCATGGTCGGCGGCGTGGAGAAGTACTACCAGATGGCCCGCTGCTACCGCGACGAGGACTTCCGTGCCGACCGTCAGCCGGAGTTCACGCAGCTCGACATCGAGATGAGCTTCGTCGATCAGGAAGACGTCATCGCTCTGATGGAGGAGCTCATCCCCGCGATGTGGGCGACCATCGGTGTCGAGGTGCACACTCCGCTGCCGCGCATCACGTACGCCGATGCGATGGCGAAGTACGGCTCGGACAAGCCCGACCTGCGCTTCGGCCTCGAGCTCGTCGAGGCGACCGAGTACTTCAAGGACACCACGTTCCGCGTCTTCCAGTCCGACTACGTGGGCGCCGTGCTCATGCCCGGTGGCGCATCGCAGCCGCGCAAGCAGCTGGACGCCTGGCAGGACTGGGCGAAGCAGCGTGGTGCACGCGGTCTCGCGTACGTGCTCTTCAACGAGGACGGCTCGCTCGGTGGCCCCGTCGCCAAGAACCTGTCCGACGCTGAGAAGGCAGGTCTCGCCGATCTCGTAGGCGCTGCGGCAGGCGACTGCGTGTTCTTCGCCGCCGGGTCCGCGAAGGACGGCCGCGCCCTGCTGGGAGCTGCCCGCGTCGAGATCGGACGCCGGCTCGGCCTGCTCGACCCCGACGTCTTCGCGTTCACCTGGGTGGTCGACGCCCCGATGTTCGAGCCTGCGGCGGATGCCGTGGCATCCGGTGACGTCGCCGTCGGCGCCGGGGCATGGACGGCCGTGCACCACGCCTTCACCGGCCCGAAGCCGGAGTTCGCCGACACGTTCGACACCGACCCCGGCTCGGCGCTCGCCTACGCGTACGACATCGTCTGCAACGGGTCCGAGCTCGGTGGCGGATCGATCCGCATCCATCGCGAAGACGTGCAGAAGCGCGTGTTCGAGGTCATGGGCATCAGCGATGAGGTGGCCGACGAGCAGTTCGGCTTCCTGCTCGACGCGTTCAAGTTCGGGGCCCCGCCGCACGGCGGGATCGCACTGGGCATGGACCGGGTGCTGCAGCACCTCACCAAGACCGACTCGATCCGCGAGGTCATCGCGTTCCCGAAGACCGGCAACGGCTTCGACCCGCTGACCAGCGCTCCCGCGCCGATCACGGATGCGCAGCGTGCAGAGGCCGGCGTCGACTTCACTCCGGAGCCCGCCGAGGCCTGACCCCATCCGGGCGCCGAGACCCCGTCTTGTCACCGAGACCCCCTGCTGCAGACGTCTGCAGCAGGGGGTCTCGGTGCTATCCAGGGGTCTCGGCGACGGGTCAGGTGACGTCGCGGACCACCTCGACCCTGCGAAGATGAGCGCATGCTCGATGCACTGCCCCTGCCGTATCCGTTCGACTCCCGCGCCGGGCGTGCGACCCTGCGCAGGGCGACGCCGGCGGATGCGGATGCATTGATCACGCTGCTCGCGGACGATCCGATCAGCGCAGCGCGCGGTGACGTGGCATCAGACGCGGATCGCCCGGCGTACTCCGGGGCACTGCGCGAGATCCTCTCGGAACCGTCGAACGACCTCCTCGTCGTCGACCTCGACGACGCTGTGGTCGGCACCCTGCAACTCACGTCGATCCCTGGCATGGCGCGCCGGGGCTCGCGCCGACTGCTGGTCGAGGCCGTCCGAGTGCGCAGCGACCTGCGATCATCCGGAATCGGATCGGCCCTGATGCGCTGGGTGGCCGACGCTGCCGCACCGGCGCTGAGGGCGTCGATGATCCAACTCACCTCGGATGCCGCCCGCACCGACGCACATCGCTTCTACGAACGCCTCGGATACACCGGCTCGCACGTCGGCTTCAAGTACACGCTCTGAACGTCGTCGCGCCCACCTGCCACTGACCCGACACCTTCCGTTCACCGGAGCCGCGCCCGCACGTCATCCGGGCGCAATAGTTTCCTCTCGCAACCCGATTCCGGCCGACCCGCGGCCGGACACCGAGAGGACTCCCCATGGCCACCATTGCCCGTCGCACGCGGCTCGTCGCAGGCATCGCCCTTGCCGCGACCGCCACCCTCGTTCTCACCTCCTGTGCAGCCGACACCGCCAGCGGAGACGGTGCCGGTGGCGGTTCAGAATCCGGCGCGGATGCCGCGACCGCGACGTCGATCGAGGACTTCGGCTCCTTCGAAGACCTCGAAGCCGCGGCCAAGGCCGAAGGCCAGCTCAACGTCATCGCCCTCCCCCGCGACTGGGCGAATTACGGCGAGATCCTCGACCTGTTCGCCGAGCAGTACCCCGAGATCACGATCAACGAGCAGTCGCCCGACATCTCCAGCGCCGAGGAGATCACTGCGGCGGAGACGAACGAAGGTCTCGACACCGCACCGGACGTCTTCGACCTCGGCCTCGCGGTCGCGCTCTCCAGCACCGACCAGTTCGCGCCGTACCAGGTGCAGACCTGGGATGAGATCCCCGACGCGCTCAAGGAGCCGAGCGGCCTGTTCGTCGGCGACTACGGCGGATACATGTCGATCGGCTACGACTCGTCGAAGTTCGACGAGCCCGGCTCGCTGGACGATCTGCTCGGCGCCGACTACAAGGGCGCGGTCGCGATCAACGGTGACCCGACCCAGGCAGGCGCCGCGTTCGCGGCCGTCGGCCTCGCCGCAGTGCAGTCCGACGGAACCCTCGATGACTTCCAGCCCGGAATCGACTTCTTCGGCGAGCTGCAGAAGGCCGGCAACTTCCTCAAGGTCGACGTCACACCAGCGACCATCACCAGCGGTGAGACACCTGTCGTCTTCGACTGGGACTACCTGAACGCCGCCGCCGGTGCTGACAACCCCGACTGGAAGGTCGCGGTGCTCGACGGCACCGGGTACGCCGGCTACTACAACCAGGCCATCAACAAGGACGCACCGAACCCGGCAGCTGCCCGCCTGTGGCAGGAGTTCCTGTACAGCGACGATGTGCAGAACCTGTGGCTCAAGGGCGGGGCGCGTCCGGCACGCATGGAGGCCATGACCGAGGCCGGCACGATCGACGCCGATCTCGCGGCAGCCCTGCCCGAGGTTCCGGAGGAGACGGTCGTCCCGACCGAGGAGCAGTCGACGAAGGCCGGCACTCTTCTCGGCGAGAAGTGGGCAGCGTCGGTCCAGTGACCTCTGACACTCTGAGGGCGGATGCTACGGCATCCGCCCCCGCGATCGCCGGGCCGTCTCGCACGGTCCGGCGATCGGGCGTGTCCGTGGCGTGGCTGGGGCTCGTACCGTTCGCCGCGTACGTGCTGATGTTCCTCGCGGTCCCGACGATCCTCGCCGTCGGCTCCGGTTTCTTCACCGACGACGGCACGTTCACCTGGACCAACCTCACCGCCCTCGCCGATCCCGTCGTGCTGAACACGTTCGCGAACTCCGCAGGGCTCTCGCTGCTCACCGCCGTCGTCGGCGCGGTCGCCGGCGCGCTCGTCTGCTACGCCCTGCTCGGTATGAATCCGCAGGGCACCGTGCGCTCGAGTGTGGATGCAGCGGCCGGCGTGCTCGCGCAGTTCGGCGGGGTCATGCTCGCCTTCGCCTTCATCGCGACAGTCGGCGCGCAGGGCGTGATGACGCTGTTCCTGCAGGACGCGTTCGGGCTGAACATCTACGAGAACGGCATGTGGCTCTATGAGGTGCCGGGTCTGATCATGCCGTACGTCTACTTTCAGGTGCCGCTCATGGTGATCACCTTCATGCCGGCTCTCGCCGCGCTTAAGCCGCAGTGGACGGAAGCGAACCTCACCCTCGGTGGCACGCGCGCGAGCTTCTGGCTGCGCATCGGCCTCCCGGTTCTCGCACCGTCGTTCCTCGCCAGTCTGCTGCTGCTGTTCGCGAATGCGTTCTCGTCGTATGCGACCGCCGCCGCCCTCGCCAGTCAGGGCTCGCAGATCGTTCCGCTGCAGATCCGTGCAGCGCTCACCAGCGAGACCGTGCTCGGTCGTGAGAACCTCGCAGGGGCCCTCGCGCTCGGCATGATCGTCGTAGTCGGCATCGTGATGGCGTTGTACTCGCTCGTCCAGCGCAGAGCGGCGAGGTGGCAGTCATGAACCGGCACGGGCCCTCTCGCGCGACCCGGTGGGTCATCGGCATCCTCATCGGCGCCTTCTTCGCGATCCCGCTGGTGTCGACCCTGCTGTACACGCTCCGCGGCACGGACGGGGGCCTGTCGTTCGAACGTTGGGCCGCGCTCTTCGACCCAGCGGCATCCGCGGCGATGAAGCCGATCTGGATCGGCCTCGGCAACTCGCTCGTGCTCGCCCTCATCACAGTCCTGATCGTGCTCCTGCTGTTGGCACCGACCATGATCCTCGTGAACCTGCGCTTCCCGAAGCTCAAGCCGTTCTTCGAGTTCACCGTGCTGCTGCCGATCTCGATCCCGGCGATCGTGCTCGTCGTCGGGCTCTCGCCGATCTACCTCCAGATCGGGCGGACGCTCGGCACCGGCACGTGGACGCTGGCCTTCGCCTACGGCATCACCGTGCTGCCGTTCGCCTTCCGTTCGATCCAGGCGTCCATCGACGCCGCCGACCTGAAGACGCTGTCTGAGGCTGCCCGCTCGCTCGGCGCGAGCTGGCCTGTGGTGGTCGTGAAGGTGCTCGCTTCGAACATCCGCCAGGGTCTGCTCGCAGCATCCCTCATCTCGATCGCCGTCGTGCTCGGCGAGTTCACGATCGCCTCCCTGCTCAACCGTCAGGTGTTCCAGACCGCGATGGTCGTCGTCCAGAAGCAGGACGCATACGCGCCGGCGATCTTCACGCTGCTGGCGCTGCTGTTCTGCTTCCTGCTGCTGCTCATCATCGGCCGCGCCGCCCGCGGCAACCGAAAGGCCCGCTCATGACCGCTCTACCCGCCACCGCTGACAACGTGCTGCTCGCCGAGGCCGGCGAGGGGACTCGCGTGCAGTTCCAGGGCATCGAGAAGAGCTACGGCGCGAATCGCGTGCTCCACGGCGTGGACCTCGACATCGCGCCCGGCGAGTTCGTCTCCCTGCTCGGCCCATCGGGCTGCGGCAAGACCACGGCTCTGCGGGTGCTGGCCGGCCTGGAGAGCGCAGACGGCGGGGCCGTGCTGCTCGGTGGCCAGGACGTCTCCCGCATTCCGACCAACAAGCGCGACATCGGCATGGTGTTCCAGTCGTACTCGCTGTTCCCGCACCTGCGTGTGGACGACAACACCGCGTTCGGGCTGCGTCGTCGGGGCGTGGGCAAGACGGCGGCTGGTCGACGCGCTCTCGACGCCCTGGCGCTGGTCGGACTCGAAGGGTTCGCCGATCGGTTCCCCCACCAGCTCTCCGGCGGCCAGCAGCAGCGCGTCGCCCTCGCACGCGCATTGGTCACCGAGCCGCGCGTGCTGCTGCTCGACGAACCACTGTCCGCGCTCGATGCCAAGGTGCGGGTGCAGCTGCGCGACGAGATCCGCCGCATCCAACTGCGCCTAGGCATCACGACGGTGTTCGTGACCCACGACCAGGAGGAGGCGCTGGCCGTCTCAGACCGGATCGCCGTGATGGATGCCGGTCGCATCGACCAGATCGACACTCCAGAGGAGCTCTACCTGCGGCCTGCGACGGCACATGTCGCCGCCTTCGTCGGGCTCTCCAGCGTCGTCTCCGGTGTCGCGTCGGGTGATCGCGTGACGGTGTGGGGACGAGACCTGCCCACCAACGCACCGGCCGAGGGTCCGGTCCAGGTGCACCTGCGCCCCGAGAACCTGCGGTTCTCCGGCGAGGCGGATGCCGCGATCGGCGGCGTGGTCGAGGAGAGCACCTTCCTCGGCAGCATCCGCCGCACTCTCGTCAAGACGGATGCCGGGGAGCTGGTGCGCGTGCAGCACGATGCCAGACAGCATCCGGTCTTCGGCGACCGCGTCCACCTCGCCGTCGAGCCCGTCCCCGTCGCCGTGCGGGAGTCCTGAAGCCGAGACCCCGGGTTCGTGCCGAGACCCCCTGCTGCGAACGTCTGCAGCAGGGGGTCTCGGCGACAAGACGGGGTCTCGGCGGACGTCAGAGAACGCGGGAGAGGAAGTCCTGGGTGCGTGGATGCTGCGGGTTCGCGAGAACCTCACGCGGGTCGCCCTCTTCGACGATCACACCGCCGTCGATGAAGATCAACCGCGAGCTGACCTCGCGTGCGAAGCCCATCTCATGCGTGACGACGAGCATCGTCATCCCCTCGTCGGCGAGCGTCCGCATCACCTGAAGCACCTCTCCCACCAGTTCGGGATCGAGTGCCGAGGTCGGCTCGTCGAAGAGCATCATGTCGGGGTTCATGCACAGAGCCCTGGCGATCGCGACGCGCTGCTGCTGACCGCCGGACAAGTGCCCTGGGAAGGCATCGGCCTTCTCGCTGAGGCCCACCCGCGCCAGCATCTCGTGCGCGATCTCGTCGGCCTCCGCCTTCGAGCGCTTCAGCACACGTCGCTGCGCGAGGGTGAGATTGCCGAGCACATCGAGGTGGGGGAACAGATTGAAGCTCTGGAACACCATCCCGATGCGCGTACGCACTCGATCGATGTCGACGTCGGGATCGGTGACGTCGATCCCCTCGATGATGATGCTGCCGCCAGTGGGTTCCTCGAGCAGGTTCACCGAGCGCAGCAGAGTCGATTTGCCGGAACCCGACGGACCGATGACGCAGACGACTTCGCCGGGCGTCACCGTGAGGTCGATGCCCTTGAGCACCTCGTTGTCGCCGAAGCTCTTGAACAGTCCGCGGACCTCGATCGCCGGGGCCTGGACATCGATCAGGTCTGTGCTCATCGCTGCTTCGCCATCTTTCGTTCAAGCCATGCGACCGCCCGCGTGAGCGGGATCGTCACCACCAGGTAGAGCAGTGCCGCCATGATCAGGGGAGTCGAGTTCGCGTCCACCGACTGTGCATCACGAGCGAACGTCGTGAGCTCCTTGGTCGCGAGAGTGGAGCCTACGACGAACAGCAGCGATGTGTCCTTCAGCAGCAGCACGAACTCATTCGTCATCGGCGGGATGATGATGCGGAACCCCTGCGGGAGCACGACCCAGAACATCGTCTTCATCGGCGACATCCCGAGCGAACGCGAAGCCTCCGTCTGCCCCTTGGGCACCGCCTGGATGCCTGAGCGGACGACCTCCGCGATGTAGGCGGACGACACCATGATGAGGCCGAGAAGACCAGAGACGATCGCCCCACCCGGCATCTGGAAACCCAGGCCGATCGGCAGGCCGTAGGCGATGATGAACAGCGTCAGGATCGCCGGCATCCCGCGGAAGAGCTCGATCCAGGCCGTGGCGAACCACCGGTAGGGGCCGACGCTCGACAGCTTCATGATGGCGAACAGCACTCCGAGGATCGCTCCGCCGACGAACGCGATCAGCGTGAACAGGATCGTGTTGCGCAGCGCGATCACGATGATGTTCGGGAACTGCTTGATCGCCACTTCGACGTTGAAGAAGACCGTCGTGATCTTCACCCAGTCGGTCGCCAACGCCACCCACACGACGATGGCGATGAAGATCGCATACATCGTGAACCGGTAGAGCTTCGTCCGCGTCGTGCGCCTCATCGCCATCGTCCGCAACCGCCTTGGTTACTCGGCCGCGAAGTAGGAGTCGTAGATCTCCTGGTAGGTTCCGTCGTCACGCAGCTCCTGCAGTGCCCCGTTGACCGCCTCGATCAGCTCGGGGCGCTCGCCCTTCGCGAATGCCCAGCCGTAGGACTCGTCGGTGTCGTACTCCTCGACGATCTTGTAGGCCGAATCGGCCTTCTCGTGCTCGATGTTCACGGGCTGGTCCTGAAGGATCGCGTCGATGTTGCCGGCCTGCAGTGCCGGCCACAGCTCACCATCGGACGGGTAGGAGACGACCTCGGCCCCGGTGGCGTTCTCCTTCGTGTATGCCTCACCGGTCGTGCCCTGCTGGACGCCGACGGTCTTGCCGTCGAGATCCTCGATGGACTTGATGCCCGAGTCGGCGCGCACCAGGAGCGACTGCAGTGAGTCGTAGTAAGAGTCCGCGAAGTCGATGTTCGCCTTGCGCTCCTCGGTGATCGTCATCGCGGAGGCGCCGACGTCGCACTGGCCGGCGGCAAGAATGGTGCCCGACTGCAGCGCGTCGAAACCGACGTCCTGCACTGCGAGTTCGAGATCGAGCTTCTCCGCGACGGCACCGAGCAGATCGATGTCGAATCCCGAGTATCCGGTCTCGCTGTTGGGGTCCTCGAACTCGAACGGCTTGTAAGGGATGTCGGAGCACACGGTGAGCGTGCCCGCTTTGACGAGGTTGTACTCGTCACCGGCCGGTGCGTCATCGCCGCCGGCGTCACCTCCGCCGCTCGCGCAACCGGAGAGAGCCAGGGTGGCGGTCGCGGCGAGCGCGAGACCGAAGAGGAGATTACGACGACGGGGCATGACCGCTCCAGGATGACTGGGGCGAGAACGCCCACGGACGGGTATGCAGATCATCTAAACACGACGACGGCCGCAACGACTGATCAACGAGGTTACGTTTCCGTTTCACTCCGCGCGCAGTGCCCTCAGACTTCGAAGTCCACAGCCACGCGCCCCGCGACGACCGAGCGCACATACGCGACGACCTCTTCGTGCGCTGGGTGCACCTGATACTCCTCGAGCGCCTCGATGGAATCGAAGTCCGCCACGAGCGTGACGTCCCAGTTCGCGTCGGGATATGCAGCGTTCGCACCCGCGGAGATCGAGCGCAACTGGGGTACGACACCGTCCAATGCGTTGAGGCGACGCGCGACCTCTGCAGCCTGCTCGCCGCGCTCGACAGCGTCCTCGCTCGCGAGCTTCCAGGTGACCACGTGCCTGAGCATCAGATTTCCTCCAGCCTCTGGCGCAGCCGGTCGGGCGAGACCCGCCAGTGCGCGTGCAGTTCATCGTCGATGAGTACGACGGGGATCTTCTCCCACCACAACTCGTACAGGGCGGGGTCGTCTTCTATCGACTTCTCGACGATCTCGACGCGGTCGCCGATCTCGTCCGGCAGATCGGCGACGACGGTCTCGACGATCGCGAGCGCAGTGGGGCAGAGATGGCACCCGGCTTTGCCGATGACCGTGATGGTCGTCACGCCGAAGGAACCTCGACCGGGTGACCCGCGGCGATCCATTCGCCGGTGCCGCCCTCGACATTCGTGGCGTCGTGCCCCTGCGCTTCGAGCGCCTGCACGACGCGTGCCGAGCGGCCACCGGCCTGGCAGATGACGTCGAACGCTTCGGCGGGAAGCTCTTCGAGTCGGTTGCCCAACTCGGACATCGGAATGTTCACGGCTCCGGGCACATGCCCCGCAGCGAACTCGTCCTTCTCACGCACGTCGATGAGCGGCGTGCTCCGGCGCGTCGCGAGGTCGGCGACGGTGATCGACTTCATGGCTTCTCCCCTGTTGTGCAAACTCGAGGTGTTGCGAGAACTCGCGCCCACAGACACAAAGCGCCCGTCCGAAGACAGGCGCTCGTGTCTAGGCCGCTTACTTCTTGTTGCGGCGCTGGTGGCGAGTCTTGCGAAGCAGCTTGCGGTGCTTCTTCTTCGCCATGCGCTTGCGGCGCTTCTTGATGACAGAACCCACGGAAACCTCACTACGTCAGTGGCTGGGCGTCGCACAAAGGCGGACGCCCGGGTACGGGCACGGAAAAATGCCTCGGGTCAGTCTAGCAAACCCGCGGGCACTCGCTGATCACTACGGCGAACGGGGTCAACCGACGTCGGCGATGGGCCGATGCAGCGCATCGCTCACGGCCGACTCGGGCACGCGGTAACTGCGGCCGAACCGAATCGCCGGCAGTTCGCCCGCGTGGACGAGGCGATAGACGGTCATCTTCGACACGCGCATGATCTCGGCGACTTCGGCAACCGTAAGGAACCGGACGTCTGGAACTTCGGGCATCCCCTGTACCCCTTTCTGCTGAAGCACACTCTATGGCGAAGTTGCGACGCGTGTAAACCCGTGTGGCCAATGTGACCTGTGGGATCGCTGTGCATCGCCGATGCGCGAACCGAGCTCTCAGTCGCGCTTGCGCGCGCGCAGAACTCGGTCGTGCGCGTCCCGCAGTGCGACGCGCTCGATCTTCCGAGCGTCTCGGAGTGCCTTCTCGGCGTCGCGGACGTCCTTACGAGCCTCCCTGAGCTTCTTGTCCCCGGCGACTTCAGCCGGTTCCACGCCGATCCATTCGGCATCGATCACGTGGGCCTCGCCGCGATCCAGTCCGGCGATGTACGCGTCCACCCCGTCGAAGATCCGCTCCATGGCGAACCGGAACGGATCATCGTCGGCCGTGAACACCCCAGCGTCGATCGCGCGGCGCAGTGCGGGGTACTCATCGGCCGAGATGACCCGGTCGAAAAGAGCCGCTTCCTGCGCTGACACCTCGGCCGCCGAGAGCCCGGTCGCACGCGATTGTTCGGTGTAGCCGGCAGAGACCAGTCCGTACCACCGGGCCTCTCCTGTCACGGAGAGCGCGACGGCAAGCCGCTCAGCATCAGCCAGAGGGGTCTCCGCGAGTGCGTCCAGCCCGGCGTCGAGCCACGCAGAGCTGTTCGGCGTGATCGGCGACCCGGCGATCGGAATCGACAGCATCCAGGGATGACTGAGGTAGACGATCACCTGCGCTTCGAACAGCATGCGCAGCTTCGCCCGCCACCCGTCCTGGACGCGATACTCCTCGGGCGGCAACCCGGTCGCCTGCTCCTGCATGAGCAGCAGGAGGTCGTCTTTCGCGGTGACGTACCGGTACAGCGACATGGGTGTGAATCCGAGTTTGGCGGCGACGGCGGCCATGGAGACGGCACCGAGACCCTCGGCATCGGCGAGCTCCACTGCGGCGTCGACGATCTTCTCGACGCTCATCTCTCTTTTGGGCCCGCGCTGCGGATTCGCCGCCACACCCCAGGCGAGTGCGATTCCTCGCGGCAGTTCCGGTGGTTCTACGTCGCTCATGCTCGCCATCCTACTTCTGTTTATCGCTTAAACAGTGTGTTATGGTCATACGCAGTAGTCTCCTCCATACACAGTTTTCCCCCTACACAGAAAGGAATGTCATGACGACAGCAGCAATCGAAGTGCGAGGTCTGCGCAAGAGCTTCGGGAAGCAGACCGTGCTCGACGCCCTCGACATCACCGTCGCACCAGGCGAGGTGTTCGCCCTGCTCGGCCCGAACGGCGCGGGTAAGACGACGATCATCAACATCCTCACCACGCTCGTGCACGCCGACGCCGGAACAGCCACCGTCAACGGTTTCGACGTGTCCGCCCAGGCGGTGCAGGTGCAGCGACGGATCAGTCTCACCGGACAGTCCGCCGCGGTCGACGACGCTCTCAACGCAACCGAGAATGTCGTGATGTTCGCGCGCCTCGCAGGCCTCGGGCGCGCTGATGCGCGCCGTCGCGCGTCGGAACTCATCGCGCAGTTCGGGCTGACGGATGCCGCCTCCCGACTGGTCCGCACCTTCTCCGGCGGCATGCGGCGGCGTCTCGATCTGGCGTTGAGCTTCGTCGTGACTCCGGAGGTGCTCTTCCTCGACGAGCCGACCACGGGTCTCGACACACGCAGCCGACGAGATCTCTGGGACATCATCCGCGCGCTCGCGGCGGCCGGGACCACCGTCTTTCTCACCACGCAGTACCTCGAAGAGGCAGACCAACTGGCCGATCGCATCGCCGTCCTGCACGACGGACGCATCGCCGCTCTCGGCACGGCCGCCGAGCTGAAGGCCCGCGTCGGCGGTGACACCGTCGAACTCCACGATGAGCGCGGCGAACTGCTCAGCGAGATCCCCACCGACGGCACGGTCACCGATCTGCGGCGGGCATTGGACGCGCTGGACGCACAAGGGGCGGACGGCGTCGTGACGCTGCGGCGCCCGACGCTCGATGATGTCTTCCTCGCTCTCACCTCATCCGACTCACGCGCTCTGAAGGAGAACGCATGACCACCGCACTCGCCGCCGTCGCGGCATCAGCTCCCCCGACCGTCCGGCCGCGTCTGCGCGGCTTCACCGCAGAGGCCGTGTTCGTCGAACGCAGCCTCCGCCAATCGATGCGCGACGGCGAATCGCTGCTCATGGCGATCATGCTTCCCGTGATGCTCATGTTGATGTTCACCTGGGTCTTCGGCGGGGCGATCGATCCCAGCGGCGCGTATGTCGACTACGTGGTGCCTGGCATCATCCTCACCTGCGCGGGCTTCGGCGCCTCATCGACCGCCGTGTACGTGGCCAATGACATGCGCACCGGGATCATCGACAGATTCCGCACGATGCCGCTGCGCGCCGGCGCCATCCTCACCGGACATGTCGTCGCGAGCCTGCTGCGCAATCTGGTCGCGACCGCCATCGTCATCGGCGTCGGCGTGCTCGTCGGGTTCCGACCCACTGCGAATCTCGCGGAGTGGATCGCGATGGGGGCGCTCATCGCGCTGTACATCCTCGCGATCACCTATCTGTTCGCCGCCATCGGACTGGCTGCCGGCTCGCCAGAAGGAGCGAACGGCTACGGCTTCATCCTGCTGTTCCTGCCGTACCTGTCCAGCGCGTTCGTTCCGATCGCCAGCATGCCGGACTGGCTTCAGCCGGTGGCGGCGAACCTGCCGATCACACCGATCGTGGAGACCATCCGTGGGCTTCTGATGGACGCGCCGCTCGAGACCGAACCATGGTGGGCGATCGGCTGGTGCCTCCTCATCCTCGCGTTCGCCACGACATGGGGAGCGTGGCTGTTCCGCCGCAAGGCAGGGCGACGATGAAGCCGCAAGGCCGGGCGACGATGAAGGAGCGCTGACGGGCCGGACGCCGCCCGGTCTCGACGCGGTCAGACCGTCAGGCGCCCAGCCGCTTGAAAGCGGTGGCCACCACGTGCTTCGCGGACGCCGCGGCGCGGCCGAACACCTCGGCCGCGTGCGCGGCGCCGTCGGGCAAGGGCACGGATGAGAAGTCGATGTCGGGAGCGCCGTCGCCGAACGCGTCCACCAGGAACGGCACGAGCCAGTCGTCCACGACTTCCAGCGGCTCAACCTCGATGCTGTACAGCCGTCGCTGGCCGTCTTCGCGAACGCTGACCAGTTCGGACTCGCGCAGCACCTTCAGATGCTTCGACACCGTCGGCTGGCTGATGCCGAGCTCGCTGACGATCTGCGAGACGCTGGTGCCGGCATCCCCGTCTGCCGCCCGCCGCAGGAGGAGCTGGAGGATGTCTCGCCTCGTGCCGTCTGCGATCACGTCGAAGATGTCGGTCATGAGATCAGGGTAGTCGTCCCACGCGCGGAGTACCATGACGAAGGCTCGCCGGAATGTCGCCGGCGAGGGACCACGGATCGGACCCAGGGAGGGCGGCGATGTCGAGCATCGGGTCATCGTCATCTCCGCGCACGCGCGCACGAGATGTGTGGCGCTTCCTCCGCCACCTCATCACGTCCTCGCCCTCACGCTTCGCGATCATGATCTTCTCGGCGCTGATCGTGGTGTTCACCGCGCTGCTGGCGCTGCCGATCGCATCGGCGACGCGCACCATGACGCCGATCAGCGACGCGCTCTTCACCGCGGTCTCGACCATCTGCGTCACAGGCCTCGCCACCGTCGACATGGCATCGCACTGGTCACCGTTCGGGCACGTGGTCATCTTCCTCGGCGTCAACATCGGAGGCATGGGCGTGCTGACGCTGGCCTCCGTGCTCGGACTGGTGATCTCGAAGAAACTCGGCCTGCGCGCCAAGCTTCTCGCCGCCGGAGACAGCAACCCGCTGCGTGCGCACGGCGGCGTGGTCAACGAAGGACAGACCGTACGACTCGGCGAGGTCGGGCAACTGCTGAAGACCGTCGCGATGTCACTGCTGCTCATCGAACTCGTGGTCGCACTGCTCCTCTACCCCGGACTGCTGATGGCGGGCATCCCTCCACTCGCCGCCCTCTGGGAGGCGCCGTACTACGCCGCGATGTCGTTCACGAACACCGGGTTCACGCCGAACGCCGGTGGCGTCGGAGTGTTCGCCGACGACTACTTCGTGCTCACGGTGCTCATGATCAGCGTGTTCCTCGGCAGCATCGGTTTCCCGGTGATCTACACCCTCGCGAAGCACCATTGGCATGTGAAGCGGTGGTCGCTGCACAGCAAGCTCACGCTCATCACCACTGCGATCCTGTTCGTCCTCGGCGCGGCCGTGTTCCTCATCCTCGAGTACAACAACCCGATGACATTCGGATCGATGGATGCCGGCGACACGACCTTTCAGGCGTTCTTCCTCTCGGCGATGACGCGTTCGGGTGGATTCAGCGTCATCGAGATCTCAGACCTCAACGGCTCCTCGATGCTCGCCGCGTCCATGCTGATGTTCGTCGGCGGCGGTTCGGCATCCACCGCCGGCGGCATAAAGGTGACGACGCTCGCCGTGCTGGCCATCGCCGTCTGGTCCGAGGCACGCGGACGCCAGTCCGTCGAGGCGTTCGGACGGCGCATCCCCAGCGACGTGCAGCGAGTCGCTCTCTCGGTCGTCGCATGGGGGGCGACGATCGTCGCGCTGTCGACCATCGTCATCGCTCAGATCACCAAAGCCCCCATCAGCGACGTGCTCTTCGACGTCATCTCGGCGTTCGGCACCGTGGGGCTCTCCTCCGGCCTCACCGCAGAACTGCCGGACTCGGCATCGTATGTGCTCGCAGCGACCATCTTCATGGGACGAATTGGTACAGTGACTCTCGCCGCGGCGGTCGCCGCGACATCGCGCTCGCAGCTCTATTCGCTGCCCGTGGAAAGGCCGATCGTTGGTTGAAGTCCTCCGGGGCGACGCGCCCGTACTGGTCATCGGACTCGGGCGCTTCGGTGCCGCATGTGCGGGAGAGCTCGACCGACTCGATCGCGAAGTGCTCGCGATGGACGAGAATCTCGAGCTCGTGCAGAAGTGGTCCGACCGTGTCACTCACACGGTGCAGGGCGACGCCCGCAACATCGACGCGCTGAAGCAGATCGGTGCGCAGGACTTCCAGGTCGCAGTCGTCGCAGTCGGCTCGCTCATCGAGGCGTCCGTGCTGATCACGGCCAACCTCGTCGACCTGAAGGTGCCGCAGATCTGGGCGAAGGCCGTCTCACAGTCGCACGGCAAGATCCTGGCCCGTGTCGGTGCCAACCACGTCATCTACCCCGAGCGTGAGGCCGGCGAGCGCGTCGCCCACCTCGTCAGCGGACGGATGCTGGACTTCATCCGCTTCGACGACGACTTCGTTCTCGCGAAGATGTACCCGCCGAAGTTCATCCGCGGCGTCGGCCTGAACGAGTCCGGCGTGCGGTCGAAGTACAAGGTCACGGTCGTCGGCGTGAAGAGCCCTGGCAAGCCGTTCCGCTACGCCGAGGCGAACACGGTCGTCACCAACCACGACCTCATCATCGTGTCGGGCACGAACAGCGACATCGAGCGTTTCGCCAGCCTCGACCGCTGAGCGGAACCAGCGAGGCCTGATCCGCGGTGCGGGAGTCACTGGGCACTGCACCTGCCTAGAATTGCCGGATGGACGACACCCCGAGCCCGGCTTCACGTGGTGACCGTCCACCCACGATCAAGGATGTGGCCGCCCGCGCCCAGGTGTCGTGGCGCACGGTGTCCAATGTGATCCACGGCCATCGCTATCTTCGCCCGGAGACCAAGGCCAAGGTCGAAGCAGCCATCGCCGAGCTCGGGTATCGTCCCCAGGCCGCCGCCCGTCAGCTTCGAAGCGGACGCAGCAACCTCCTCACCCTCGCGATTCCCTCACTCGCGCACCCCTATTTCGCCAACCTCGCCCATGCCGTCGTCGCCGCCGCGCGCAATGAGGGCTATGACGTGATGGTCGATGAGACTCTCGGCCAGCCCGAACGAGAGCGACGCGTCGCGCGGGGGTATGGCAGCATCCGCACTGACGGGATCATCTTCAGTCCACTGTCGCTGCCCATCGACGAGCTTCTGGGCGAGCGCGATTCGACACCATTGGTTCTGCTCGGCGAGCACACGCTTCATGACGCCGTGGACAACGTGGTCGTGGACAACGTCGGATCGAGCCGCGAGGCCACGGAGCACCTGATCGGCCTCGGCCGCAGCCGGATCGGTTTCGTGGGGTACTTCCCGCAGGACACGCTCGGCACCGGAGATCTGCGATACGCGGGTTACAAGCTGGCTCTTGAGTCTGCGGGGCTGCAGGTGGACCCTCGCCTCGTCATCGATGCCGGCCTCGAGCGCGCCCCCTCTGCCCCGATCGAAGCCGAGGGCGACTACTGGCGCCAAGAAGGGCACGCCGTCGCAGAGTCGTTGCTCGGGCGCGTCGGCGAGTTCGACGCGATCGTGTGCGCGACCGATCTGCTGGCGATCGGGATGCTGTACGCGTTCCGGCAGCATGGCGTGCGCGTACCGGAGGATCTGGCGATGGTCGGATGGGATGACATCCCCGAATCCGCGTTCTCCATGCCGACGCTGACGACGGTCTCCCCTGATCTCGAGGCCATCGCGGAACTGGGGGTGCGCGCCCTCCTCCGACGCATCAGCGATCCATCCGCGGCACCGGTAGGCGACGTCGCCGGTCATCGGCTCATCGTGCGCGAGTCCACGGCAGGAATCCTCCGCGCCGCGGTGTAGCGCCGCGCGTCACGCGTCCGAAGCGGTCGGCCGCACATCCGTGCAACGTGGATATTCGCGGATCGGCAGCGCCTTCTCCTCTCGGATGCGATCGCCGTGCACGTTTTCCCACGCCACCGGATGAAATTTGTTTCCACGTTGCAATACGCCTGGATATCTGGTTTATTCAAGAGGTCAAACGCCCGCAGCCTCCGCACCCCGACCGAGAGCGGACGGCGAACGACGACATGCTTCGACTGCCACACCATCAGGACGAAGCGGACGCTCTATTCAATGACGAGGAGACGACCCAGATGTCCCACCGCAATACTCAACGCTCCCACCGCAAGGCCGTGATCGCGATCGCGTCGATCAGCGCCTTCGCGGTCACGCTCACCGCCTGCAGCGGAGGCGGCGGGTCCGATGCGCCCGCCGACGGCGGCGGACTCGGCACCGCCGACAAGCACGTCAAGATCACGATGATGTCGAACGACGCCTTCGCTGAGACATGGCAGGAGCAGCTCGTTCCGGAGTTCAACAAGGCGTATCCGTACATCGATGTGACGATCGACTCGACTCCGTACGACAGCCTGCTGGCCAAGGGGTTGCTCAACGGCACGAGCCCCAGCCCGGACTACGACCTCATCACCCTCGACGATCCCTGGACACCGCAGCTTGCCGAGGCCGGCGTCCTGCTCGACCTGAAGTCCGATGCCGCGCAGTGGACGGAAGACGACTACGACTGGGACGACTTCAACTCCGCCCCGCTCGCCTCCAGCGAATGGGACGACGGACAGTACGGAGTGCCGTTGCGCTCCAACCTGCTCGTCATGCTCTACAACAAGGACCTCTACGCGAAGGCCGGCCTCCCCGAACCCACGCCCGAGCTCACCTGGGACCAGTACATGGAGCAGGCACCGGAACTGGTGCAGGACACCGACGGCGATGGCGCCGTGGACTCCTGGGCCGTCGGACTCACCTGGGTTCGCGGGGTGCTCTCCCCGCCGTTCTGGCAGACGGTGCTCAACTCCAACGGCGGCGCGCTGTTCGACGAGGATATGAAACCGACGTTCGACACCGACGAAGGTGTCGCCGCATTGCAGACGCAGGTCGACCTGCTCGAGTACGCGCCGCCCGGAGCCTCGACCTACAACTACAACGAGCCGCTCGACGCATTCCGCCAGGGGAAGATCGCCACGCTGTTCACCTGGGGCAGCGCGTACAAGAGCGCCGCGGTCGACGAGGCGGTGACGACCTTGACGCCCGATCAGGTCGGTATCCAGACCATGCCGGCCGGCTCCGAGGGCGCGAGCGCTCATCGCGGGATCTGGAGCGGATCGGTGTTCAAGAACAGCGACAACCCCGAGGCGGCGTGGGCGCTGCTGCAGTGGATGAGTTCGAAGGAGGGCGAGCTGTGGTCCTCCGCCAACCTCGGGTCATTCCCCGCACGCAAGTCGACGCTGGCCTCCGAGCCGGCCGAGCCATGGCTCGCCCCGGTCTACACGGCGATCCAGAGCGGATTCGACGTGGCTGCCGACGGCGAGATGTGGCGACCCCGCTCGCCTGATTCGAACGCGATCCAGGAGATTCTGGCGAACGAGACGAGTGCCGCTGTGCAAGGCGACCGCACCGCCGAGGAGGCGCTCGACCGGGCAGCCTCTGAGATCAAGGAACTGCTGGAGAAGTAGGTCATGTCGGTCGATTCATTGAAGCCGAACCGGTCGCGCACGAGGCGCGGCGCGGTCGTCAAGGATGTGATCAGCCGGTGGACCTTCATGGTCCCCGCGATCGTCCTCCTGGTGGCCGTGCTGGCCTACCCGCTGCTCTACACCCTTCAGATCAGCTTCTCCGACTTCGACCTCGCCACCTTCGCTCCGTCGAGCTGGGCGGGAACGGGCAATTACGAGGATGCTCTCGGCGACGAGAACTTCCTCAACTCGCTCGTCGTCACCGGTATCTACCTGGTACTCGCGCTCCCGCTGCAGATCGTGCTCGGCTTCGGGATCGCGTTCCTGCTCAACGCCGAGTGGAGAGGGCGCGGCGTCGTCCGCGCCCTCTTCCTCATCCCGATGGTCGTCGCCCCCGTCGTCTCCGGCGGGATCTGGAAGATCATGCTCGATCCGCTGTGGGGAGTCATCACCTGGTTCCTCGGACTCTTCGGAGTGCAGCCCATCGACTGGTTCGGCGACGCCGGGATGGCGATGATCAGCATCGTCATCATCGACACGTGGCGATCAGTGCCGTTCGTGGTGCTGATCGCGGCCGCCGCCATGCTCGCCCTGCCGAAAGATGTGTTCGAAGCCGCCTCTGTCGACGGTGCGAACTGGTGGCAGACGCTCAAATCGATCAGCCTGCCCATGCTCGCACCGATCATCGCGGCGACATTCATCGTGCGGTGGCTGGGCGCCGTGAAGATGTTCGACGTCGTCGTCGCCACCACGAACGGCGGACCAGGGCAGGCCACCAATGTCGTCAATCTCTACATCTACCGCCAGGCCTTCCAGCTGCTGGAGTTCAGCACGTCCTCGGCCATGGCGATCATCGTGCTCGTCATCACCATGGTGCTCACCTTCGTGTTCCTGTGGGGCAGCAAGAAACTGGAGGACCGACTGTGACTGCCGTGAACCCGCCCGTCGCATCGCACCGCCGCCGAAGCGCGAAAGCGCACCGGACGCGCGTCTGGTCCGGTGTGATCGTGTGCATCCTGTTCCTGCTCCCGCTGGTCTGGATGCTGCTGACCTCGTTCAAGCAGCAGCGCGACATCTTCTCGTCGCCGCCGAGCTTCATCTTCGAACCGACCATCGCGCAGTACGTCGACGTGCTCACCCGCGGCGGGTTCGCGGGTCAGATGCTCAACACCGTGATCGTCGCCGTCGGCGCGTCGGTGCTGTCACTGATCGCCGGGGCCATGGCCGGCTATGCGCTGTCCCGGCTCCGCATCCGCGGCGCCGGCGTCATCGGCGCGCTGATCCTCGCCTCACGTGGTGTGCCGCCGATCGCGCTGGCCGTGCCGATGTTCCTCGTCGCCCGATCGCTCGGCATCACGGACACGCACATCACCCTGATCATCGCGTACTGCTCGTTCATCGTCCCGTACGTCATGTGGTTGATGCGCGGCTTCTTCCTCGCCCTCCCGAAGGAACTCGAGGAGTCGGCGATGCTCGACGGATGCTCCCGCATGGGGGCGTTCTTCCGCATCATCCTCCCGATCTCGCTGCCTGGCCTGCTGTCGACCTTCATCTTCAGCATCATCCTGGCGTGGGAGGAGCTCCTGTTCGCACTCGTGCTGACGAACCGCAACGCGACGACGTTCCCCGTGGCGATCGCAGGGATGGCGGGTGACACGGAGAACGGCGCCAACTGGGGCGCACTCGCCGCGGCCGGAATGATCACCGTCATCCCCGTCGTGATCCTCGCGCTCCTCGTACAGAAATGGTTGATCCGCGGCCTCGCAGAGGGCGCGACGAAGGGATGACAACAGTGAGACTTCCATTGCGGCCGGTGCTGCGCGGCGGAGAGAGCATCATCGAGCGGGAGATCACGGAGCCGGTGGATCTCTGTCTGCCATCGGGGCGACTCAATCCCGACGCCGTCGGATGGACCCGCTCCGCCCTGCATCGTACGAATCTCCGGGGATGGGGACGGAACAAGCGATTCGAGTACTGGGCCGTGACGACGCCGACCGCGATCATCACCCTCAACATCTCCCATCACGATTACCGGGCGAATGTCTCCGTCTCGTATTGGGATCGGGAGAGCACGACCGAGATCCGTCAGGGCGGGAACACCTGGCTGCCAGGTCATGCCGGGATGCGCGACCCGAAGAACAGCCTTCCCATGCAAGCCCGCCGCCGCGATGTGGTCGTCAGGCTCACCCCTCGGGGGCGCGGCACTCACCTTCACGCCGAATCCGCGCGCATATCCGTGGATCTCACAGTGCATGCGGAGCCCGATCACGAGTCCATGGGTGTCCTGGTGCCCTGGAGTGACCGGCTGTTCCAGTACACGAAGAAGGACAACGACCTCACCGCCGAGGGAATCGTGACCGTGGACGGCGTCGCGCATCGTGTCGAGCACCGCTCCTCTGCTGCCGTGCACGATCGAGGGCGCGGTCGGTGGCCGTACCGGACCTTCTGGAACTGGGGCTCCGGACGCGGCGAAGACGAACGGGGCCGAACCCTCGGTCTGCAGTTCGGCGGAAAATGGACCGATGCGACGCCCTCGACCGAGAACTGGCTGCGCATCGACGGTCGCCTGCACAAAGTGAGCGATCACCTCGACTGGCAGTACGATCCCGCAGACTGGCTGGCGCCGTGGACGATCACCGGCCCTAGGGTGAAGATGCGCTTCACGCCGGAGCGTCATGTCCGCCACAAGTTCAACCGCTGGATCATCCTCAGCCGCGGCGACACCTGTTACGGCTCGTACGCCGGGGAAGTGACACTCGACGACGGGTCCGTCGTCCGGTTCTCCGACATCGCCGGCCACGTCGAGGAGGTCGAGCGACGCTGGTGACCGGCTTCCCGGGGGCCCTTCCGGTCCCCGGGAAGCCGGTCAGGCGCCGGAGGCGAGCTCCTTCGAGCGCGCGAGCGCTGCGTCTGTCGCCTCGGTGAACAGCCGGTCGAGATGCGCCTCCTGCAGCACGGCGATCGCGCGCTCGGTGGTCCCCTTCGGGCTCGTCACACGTCGACGCAGTTCGGTGGGAGTCTCACCGGACGCATCGAGCAGTGCGGTGGCGCCGATGAAGGTCTGCTCGACCATCAGGCGCGCGTCCGCCTCGTCGAAGCCCTTGCCGACCGCCGCCTTCGTCAACTCCTCGATGAGCAGGAAGACGTAGGCGGGCCCGGACCCCGAGATCGTCCCGAGAGCGTCGATCTGCTCTTCCGGCACCTCCACGGCAGCGCCGACCAGCTCGAAAAGTCGGCGCACGACCGCGAGATCTTCGGCGGATGCTGCACCTCCGGCCGCGAGTCCGGTGACGGCCTTGCCCACGGTGGCCGGCGTGTTCGGCATGGCGCGGATGACTCGGGCATCCGGGCCGAGGCCATCGGCGAACGTCGCCAGCGTCACGCCTGCGGCGACGCTCACCACGATGGCATCCGGCTGCAGGACGGGCGCGATCTCGCGGAGCAGATCAGGCACCATCGCGGGCTTCACGCCGACGATCACGATGCCGGCTGAAGCCGCGGCATCCGTGTTCCCGGCAGGCTGTTCATCCAGCGCGATCGAGGTCACGCCTTCGAGCCCTGCGAACGCAGACGCCTTCTGCGTCGTGCGGTTGGTGGCGATGATGCCGCCGTCGACACGTATCCCGGAGGCGACCACCCCCTGGAGGATCGCACCCCCCATGGAACCAGCACCGAGGAACGCGAGGGACGGAAGCGAATCAGCCATATCGCCATCCTATTCGTGGCATCCGAAAGCGCCGAGAGTGCTCATACGGATCGCGTACGGCGGAACTAGACTCGCGGCATGAGTGCATCCGGTGGCAGCAAGGCGATCGTCGCGGCGTTCCTGGCGAACCTGGGCATCGCGATCGCGAAGTTCGTGGCGTGGGCTCTTTCAGGCTCCGCCTCGATGCTCGCTGAGGCGATCCACTCGGTCGCCGACTCCGGCAATCAGCTGCTGCTGATGCTCGGCGGGCGCAAGGCGAGGCGATCCGCCGACCGCGAGCACCCTTTCGGCTACGGCCGGGAGCGCTATGTGTACGCGTTCGTCGTCTCGATCATCCTGTTCTCGGTCGGTGGTCTGTTCGCGATCTACGAAGGCATCGACAAACTGACTCACCCGCACGCGCTCGACCCGGTGTGGTGGTGGCTGCCACTCGTGGTGCTGGTCATCGCGATCGGTCTGGAGTCGTTCTCGCTGCGAACAGCGGTCAAGGAAAGCAATCTTGTGAGGGAGAAGGGGCAGTCGTGGGTGTCGTTCGTGCGCCGAGCGAAGGCACCGGAGCTGCCGGTCGTGCTGCTGGAGGACATCGGCGCCCTCACCGGACTCACGTTCGCGCTGCTCGGCGTGAGCCTCACGGTGATCACCGGCAACAGCGTGTTCGACGCGCTCGGCACCCTCGCGATCGGTGTGCTGCTGGTGCTGATCGCCGTGATCCTCGGCATCGAGACGAAGAGCCTGTTGGTCGGAGAAGGAGCAAATCAGGCCGATCTCGACCTGATCATGGATGCCATCGACTCCGGCCCTGACGTGGAGAAGCTCATCCACTTGAAGACGTTGTACCTCGGACCCGACGAGCTGCTGGTCGCGGCCAAGGTCGCGCTGACGTCGGACAAGACCGTGCGTGAGGCCGCGGCTGACATCGACGAGATCGAGAAGCGGATCCGGGATGCCGTGCCCATCGCACGCGCGATCTACATCGAGCCGGACGTCTACCGCCCGGCGATCGATCCGACGCCGCCCACGGATGTATTCGTTCTGAAGTCCTCAGACTGAGCGCGTCGATCGCGGAGCCCGTCGAAGGGCTCAGCGGCGCTGTTCGAAGAAGTCGCGGAGCAGCGCCATCGCGGCATCTTCCGACACCCCGCCGATGACCTCGGCGCGATACGGGAGCCGGCGATCGCGCAGCACGTCGTACATCGACCCCGCGGCCCCGGCCTTGTCATCCCACGCACCGAAAACCACGCGTCCGATCCGCGACTGCAGGATCGCGCCTGCACACATCACGCACGGTTCGAGCGTCACGACGAGGGTGTGACCTTCGAGATTCCATGATTCGACGGACGCCGCGGCCTGCCGCAGTGCGATGATCTCCGCGTGTCCAGTGGGATCGTGGGTCTCCTCACGAGTGTTGCGCCCCTCCGCGATGATGCGACCGTCGGCATCGAGCACGACCGCGCCGACGGGGACCTCTCCCGCAGCGGCGGCCTCCGCAGCGAGCGCGAGAGCCCGCTGCATCCCGTCGTCGTCCGCCTCGCGCATGCTTCGAGCATATTCCGGCAGCGGCGCGTCCGGAGCCGCGGGCGCCTCCGCCACGCGCGCCTGGGGACTCGCATCGTCAGCACGAGGGTCGGCGCATTACTCTGTACTCATGCGTGTTCACGTCGCCGACCACCCTCTCATCACTCACAAGCTCTCTGTGCTGCGCGATGTGCGCACCCCGTCGCCGGTGTTCCGCCAGTTGACGGAGGAGCTCGTGACGCTGCTCGCCTACGAGGCGACTCGCAACGTCAAGGTGAGCCCCGTCGAGATCACGACGCCGGTGACCACCACGATGGGCGTGAAGATCTCCGAGCCGCGTCCGATCGTCGTCCCGATCCTGCGCGCCGGGCTCGGGATGCTGGAGGGCATGGTCAAACTCCTCCCGACAGCAGAGGTCGGCTTCCTCGGCATGGTGCGCGACGAGACCACGTTCGAGCCGACGACCTACGCCGAGCGCCTGCCCGACGACCTCAGCGACCGCCAGTGCTTCGCGATCGACCCGATGCTCGCCACGGGTGGATCGCTCGGCGCTGCGATCGAGTTCCTCTTCAAGCGGGGTGCGCAGGACGTCACGGCGATCTGCCTGCTTGGCACACCGGAGGGTGTGGAGGCCATCGAGAAGATGGTCGGTGATCGGGATGTCACGCTCGTCCTGGGTGCGCTCGACGAACGCCTCAACGAGAAGGGCTACATCGTGCCCGGACTCGGCGACGCCGGTGACCGTCTGTACGGCACGGTCTGAGGCCGACACTCGCCGCTATTGCGAGGCCCACACTCCGAGTTCGTTTCCACTGGGGTCGGCGAAGTGAAGTCGACGACCACCCGGGAACGCATACGCCGGCTGCAAGATCGTGCCACCGGCACTGATGATCGCGTCTGCCGTCGCGTCGAGGTCGTCTGAGTAGAGCAGTACGAGCGGTCCGCCTTTCGCACGCGGCTGAGGCGCCAGCAGCAGACCGCCGACCTCTTCTCCGTCATTCGTCGGTGACGCGATGCCGGCGTAGTCCGGCCCGTAGTCGACGAATCTCCAGCCGAAGGCACCTGCGTAGAAGGCCTTGGCCGCGGTGAGATCTGTCACGGTCAGTTCGACGTAGTTGAGCGAATGGTGAGTCAGTGGCGGTGTCATGGCGACAACGTAACAGCGGCCAGTGACATCGCCGCCGCCTGTCCGCTGACATCTCCTACCCCGCGCCGACCAGTCGGGCGAAAGCGCTGAGTCGCGCGACGCCCTCCGGCGTGCGCGGCAGGTCGTCGAGCAGCGCAGGCGAGTAGATGAGATACGCCGCCACCTGGGCTCGCGAGATCGCGACATTCAGGCGGTTCTGCAGCAGCAGGAACTCCGGCCCTCGTGGGGCATCCCGCCCGCTGGAGGCAGCGAGTGTCGTGATCGACACGACCGCCTCCTTGCCCTGGAAGTTGTCGACCGTACCGACCGGAACGCCGGCGAGCCCTGCTGCTGCGAGCGCGTCGATCACGAGCTGCTTCTGCGCGTTGTACGGCGCGACGACGATGAAATCGGATTCCGTCAGAGGCCTGGAAACGGCGGCCGGCTCAGTGAACTCACGACCGAGCAGATCGCGCACGATCCGGACGACTTCGCCCGCTTCCTCGGGCGACTGGGTCGCATTACGCCGATGCCGCAACGAGACGACATGCAATCCGGGCTCCACGCCCTCGATCCCGCGGTGATCGGTACCTGCTGCCGACGCCAGTTGACCTGCGTACGACAGCCGCGAAACCGGAGCCGCGACTGCGGGATGCATCCGCCAGCTGCGGTCGAGGAAGTACCCGTACTCGGGGCGGATGACGGCGTCGCCGTCCATGACCCAGCCGAGTGCGGACGTGTCCACGGGTTCAGGGTGCGCGCCCTGACTCACCTGCGGCAGCTGCTGAGGGTCGCCGAGCAGCAGCAGGCTCTTGGCGCCAGCGGCGACGGCGATCGTCGACGCGAGCGAGAACTGGCCGGCCTCGTCGATCACGAGAAGGTCGAGCCCCTGGCGTTCCACACGGCCCGTGTTGCTGAAGTCCCAGGCCGTGCCGCCGACCACAAGACCCTGGCCTGCACGCTCGGCGAGGAACGCTGCCATGCCGGTCTTCGGGATCGCCGTGTACGTCGGATCGCTGTCTTTGTCCTTCGGAGCCTTGGCGACCTGTCCCGGTGGCACGCCGTCCGCGACCACACGGTCGAGCAGCGTCTCGATGATCGCATGCGACTGCGCCACCACGCCGATGCGGAAACCGTGCTCGTTCACCAGTTTCGCGATGACCCGCGAACCGGTGTAGGTCTTGCCTGTGCCGGGAGGGCCCTGCACCGCGAGATAGCTGCAGTCGAGATCGAGCACGCCACGTACGATCGCGTCGATCGTGTCGTGGCCCGCCGCAGCACTGCCGCCTGTCGCAGGCAGCCCTTCTCCCGACCGGGTACGCGGCGGGATCCGCCGCAGGATGTCCGTCGCGGCATCCGACGGGAAGGCCGGGGCCGCATCATGCACCGAATCGGCCCACTCATCGATCGCCCCCTGCAGGGATACGACGCGCGGCGGCGCAGCAGGAGTCAACGCGAGCGGGAACTCCTCCCACGTCTGACCGCCGACCGCGCTCTCAGTTATGACGTAGCCGTCGTCCAGGACCTCTGCGACGGTGACCGCGCGAGGCACGTGCACGGCGCGCGACGGTGCGTCGGCATCGAACGGAGCGGGGAACGGATACAGCGCGAACGGGTTGGCGCCCACTCCGAGCGTGGTGCCCGGCGAGACCTCGCCGCGGATCTCGACCTCACGTGAGGAGACACGACGACCTTCTTCGACACTCCAGTCACGCCTGAGCACGCACTGCGCGGCATCCACCTTCACGACGTCTCGGGTCTGATCCCACATCGACACCGGCTCGCGCAGTCGCTGGAAATGCCCCACCCAGAAACTCTTGGCCTCGCGAGGGTAATAGTCGATCGCGGCCGCAGCGACACGATGCACCTCACCATCGCCGCCGGCTTCGACGTCGCGCTCGGCATCGGCGAGCAGCGCGACCGAGCGGGGAGACGGCTCGTAGACGAGTTCTTCTGTCTCGTCGGGCGGTGCGGGGCTCACGCCCTTCTCCCTGGCGATCTCGATCAGCCAATTGCGCAGTCGCCGGGTGGAGACGCAGTCGTAGCGGTTGTAGTCGGCCAGATCGGCGAGCACCGATTCGGCCTCAGCACTCTCTCCCGCCTCAGCGAGCGCGCGAGCGGCGACGTACTGCACGATCGAGTCGTCGCCCTTCTGAACGTCGCTGGTGCGCACCTCAGCGCCCATGTACAGCGGCTCCAGCTTCTTGATCGAGTACGAGCGCGACCCGACCCGGACAGTGCGCAGTACGAGCGGGTAGAGATCGACGAACACGCCCTCGCGCAGCAGCCTGTCAACGTCGCCTTCACGTACGCCGTGGCGCGCGGCCATCGCGACCAGATGAGAGGTCTCGTACGGCGCGTAGTGGTAGATGTGCATGTCTGGGTGGGCGGCGCGACGGAGGTTCACGAAGTCGAGGAACCGCTCGAGCGCATGCTTCTCCTCTGCGAACGTGTGAGCCCACAGCGGCGTGTACTGATCGTCGTTGTCGACCCACCCGAAGAGATAATCGATCCCCCACTGCGCGTGTCCGTCCGGCGCGGGCTCGGTGTACAGCGGGTCGCCTTCGAAGTCGAAGAAGATGTCGCCGCGGCTCGGTCGCGGCAGAGTGTGGATGGCCCCCGGGTGGTAGACATCGAACGTCGGAGCGTCGTCGGCATCAGCGTGCAGTTGCAGCCGAGCCTGAGCTCGGAGCGACTCGAAGGTGTCGACGTTCATCCCTTCAGGAGCGGACGCTGCTGCCGCGAGCTCATCGATCGTCTCGATGCCGGCCGCCCGCAACCGGGCGCGCTGCACTGGGCGCATGCGCGCGACCATCAGCAGGTCGCGGTGTGCGTCGACCTGTTCAGTGCACGTCGCGCACCGTCCGCAAGCGACGACTTCGAGGTCTCCGCGGTCATCGCCCCACGAGAGCGCATCGCCGGCGGCTCCCGTCTCTAGACCGCGATCGGCGATCAGCGCCCGTAGGCGTGCCCGCCGTACGTGGAACAACGGCAGCAGGTCGTCGACGGCGTGTGTGCTGATCGTTCCGTCGCCGAGGATGAGGTCGACCGAGTCCGAGCGAGGGATACCGAGGCCGTCGAGCTGATCCACATATGCCGCCAACTGCATGAGAGCGGTGACGCGGGCCGTGCGGGCGAGCTTCGAGTCCTGCACGCGCCAGGACCCGTCGTCTTCGCGAAGCAGGAAATCGGCGAAGCCGACGAACTCATCGGTCGAGAACGCCGCCTGGAACAGCACCTTCGCATCGGAGCGCAGCGCGGTGCCGGTCTCGGCTACGACGGCAGCGAGGGAGTCGGCGTCGGCCGATGACGCCTTGGAGACCTCGTGCACGGCATCCGCACCGAAGCGCTCTCGGTAGGCGTCGAGCACCTTCAGTTCGTGCAGGTCTCCGAGCTTCGCCGCACGCGCCAGCGTCGCATCTTCGGGCTCGACGACCGCGGGGACACGACCGAGCTTGGCGTCGATCGCGCGAGACCATGCGAACTCGCACTCTGCGGCCGCCTTCAGGTCGCTGGCGCTCCAGATGACGCGCTGCGCCTGACTATCGATCCGCATGTCTCGAGCGTAGCCGGGGCGTCAGACAGCGGATGCGGGGCTGAGCGTCAGCGCCACCAGTCGTCGTCCGGCCCGACCGGCAGGTGACGCTTGTGCTGACTGGCGAGGTACTTTCCCTCCAGGCGGGCGGCGGCGGCGGCATCCACTGGCTTGCCCTCGAGGTAGTCGTCGATCTGTTCGTAGGTCAGGCCGAGTTCGTCCTCGTCGGCGCGCCCCGGCTGGTCGTCGAGCAGATCGGCCGTCGGGATCTTCATCCATAGCCTCTCGGGTGCGTCGAGCGCGCGCAGCAGCGCCTTGCCCTGGCGTTTGGTGAGCCCGGAGAGCGGCAGGATGTCGGCGGCACCGTCGCCGAACTTCGTGAAGAACCCCGTGACGGCCTCGGCGGCGTGGTCGGTGCCGATGACGAGGCGACCGTCGTGCCCGGCGAGCGCATACTGCGTGACCATACGGATGCGGGCCTTGATGTTGCCGCGGTTGAAGTCCGAGATGTCGGCGCCTGCGGCTTGCTCGATGTCCTTCTCGACGCCGTCGACGCCGTTCTGGATGTTCACCTCGACGATGCGATCAGGGGCGATGAAGTCGAGCGCGGCCTTCGCGTCGTCCGCGTCGTGCTGCACTCTGTAAGGAAGTCGCACGCCGATGAAGGTCGACTCGTGCCCGGAAGCGCGCACGCGCTCGACGGCGAGCTGTGCGAGTCGACCGGCGAGCGTCGAGTCCTGCCCTCCGGAGATTCCGAGCACGAAGCCTTTCGCACTGGTTCTGGTGAGGTAGTCGACGAGGAACTGCACACGGCGTTCGATCTCGACGCCTGGGTCGATCTCGGCCTGCACTCCGAGTTTCTGAGCGATCTCCTGCTGAAGCGTCATGCGTCCAGTATCCCCCTTGACTGTTACGTCGTCGTGACGGAGATGGAATGTGTCCCGCTGACATCGACTTGACTGGGTGGGCGACAGCTGTCGGCGCAAGAGCTGCGTGCGCTCGACGAGATCTCGGCGTGAAGTGCGGCGAACGCCTGATCGCTGCGTGCCTCTGCCTCAGGTGCGGATCCGGCTCGGGCCGTTCTCGGTCTGCTCGACCACGAGCTGAGCCGGTATCTGCTCCTGCATCGACTCGACGTGGCTGATGATGCCGACCGTTCGTCCGCCCGAGCGCAGCTCATCGAGCGTGCGCATGGCGACGTCGAGAGTGTCTGCGTCGAGCGATCCGAACCCTTCGTCGATGAACAGGGTGTCGAGCTGGATGCCGCCGGCCCGCGCCGTCACAACCTCGGCGAGGCCGAGCGCGAGGGCCAACGAGCTGAGGAACGTCTCGCCTCCGGACAGCGACTGCGCTGGTCGCGTCTGCCCGGTGAATGCGTCGAAGACCACGATGCCGAGACCGGATGCCGCGCCCCGCGCAGCGAGAGCGTCAGAGTGCTTCAGCTGGTACCGCCCCGTCGACATGTCGCTGAGACGGCGATTGGCGGCCTCGACGATCTCCTCGAGTTCGGCTGCGAGCACGAAGGTCTCGAGCGTCATCTTGTGGGTGTTTCCTGCGCGACCGGAGATCGTGTCGGCGAGACCTCGGAGCACCTCGTAGTCGGCCTGCTGATCGGCGCTGCGAGCATGCTCGGTCGCTGCGGAGTCGATGAGTCTTCCCAACTGCTCCGCCGTGCTCTGTGCGCGGTTCGCCGAATCGACGGCCATCTTCCACGCCGCACGCGCCTCATCGGCTGATCGCTCGACGGGAGCAAGGTCGATGGCGTCTTCGGGGAGCGTGCGCAGCTCGAGTTCGAGCAATGTCGCGCGCTCCTTCGCACGTTGCGCGGTGTGAGCGGTGATCCGTGAGTCGAGCGCTGTCAGCTCAGCCGCCGATCGCAATGCCTGCCGCACGGCCTCCGCATCGTCGAAATCGGACGCGGCGAGGGCCGCGTGCTGCTCCGCCGTCACCTCGGCGAGCGCAGTCGCACGCCGGGAATGCTCGGCAAGGGCATCCGCCAGCGTCTGCGCAGCAGCGATCCGCGCTGCGGTGTCTGCCAGACGCTCCGCAACCGTGTCGAAAGGCCCCCTCGCGTCGGCGATCAGCGCCTGAGCCTCACGGCTGCGTTGGTCGAGCAGTGCCAGCGACTCGCGCGCCGCAGAGAGCGCGGCAGCGGACTCTGTGCGCTCCCTGTCGAGTTGCGCAGCTCGGGCGTCGACCTCAGCCAGGTGGGACTCCACAGCGAGGAGCGCGTCCACAGCGGCGACTGCGTCTGCGTGAGCTGCCGCAGCTGCCGCAACCTCTGCCTCTGCCGCCTCGGTCGTGCGCTCCTGCGCTCTGGCCTCTGCCGCCGCGAGCTCCGCCCGCACCGCGGCGACGCGATCTCCGGCATCGCGTTCCGCACGGGTCGCGGCATCGCGAACCGACTCTGCCACCTCGATGTCGTCCGCGGAGACCGGATCGGTGTGCGTGGCGGGAGCGGGATGCGACGTCGATCCGCACACAGCGCATGGTTCGCCGTCGACCAGTGCCGTCGCGAGCTCACCCGCGAAGCCGTCGAGGCGGCGCCGGCGAAGTTCGGCGAGTTCGTTCTGAGCGAGGGCCAGTGCCGTGGCGCAATCGGAGAGCCGACGCTCGGCGGCGACCAGTTCGCCGCGCAGACGGTCGCTCTCGACCGCGGCGTCACGTCGCGCCTTGGCCGCATCGTGCGCTCGTGCGAGGTCGTCGACGCGGTCGGCACTTCGCCGCACCTCGTCTCGCTGAGCCGTCAGCCCGGCGCGACGGGCGGGCAGCGCGGTGCGCTCGATCTCTCCCGCCTCGACTCGCTCGGATGCCGTGGAGACTCGTTCCTGCGCTGCTGCGAGCTCTGTCACCAGGGCGGGCGCTGCGGCTTCCAATTCAGCTGCCCGAGCCCACGCCCCGCTTTCGCGGGTTCGGTCGGCAGCCCAGCTTCCGAGGGCCGCGACAGGATCGGATTCAGGGTCCGTCTCGCCGGCATCTCCCGGGAGCTCGGCGCCCGTCGCCTCCCAGACGGAACGTGCTGCCGCCTCTGCGACAGCGGAGTTCGCGTGCGCCTCTTCAGCTCGTGTCGTGGCCGTGATCGTGGCGCGCAGCGCCTCGGCCGCACGAGCACGCTCGAGAACGTGACGCGCCTCGACTATCTGCGGTTCCTCCGCATCGAGCTGCTCGAGTGCTTCGCGCGCGCGATCGCGGTCTCGCTGCGCCTTGCGTTCTTCGCGCGCGACCACCAGTGCAGCATCTGCTGCAGCAAGTTTCTTCTCCGCCTCATCCTGTTCGGCGACCCGGCGCTCGGCGCGATATTCGGCGCGGGTGAGCGCCAGTCGCAGCGCCTCGAGGCGCGCATCTGTCGTCAGCGCTTCGCGCACGGCTGAGGCGGGCTCTTCCTCGACACCACGCTCGCCCCACAGCGACGCGTTCGTGACGACGCGCTCGGCCTCTTCGATGCGCGCCGTCACCGTGGCGATGCGGCCCGCGAGCGCGTTCTCGGCGGAGCGGCGTCGCTCGTCGAACCGAGACTGCACATCATCGAAACGTTCGGTGCCGAACAGGCGACGCAGGAGCGCCTGACGTTCCTTGCTGTCGGCGAGCAGGAAGCGGGCGAAACGGTTCTGCGCGAGCAGGATCACCTGCAGGAACTGCTCTTTGCTGAGCTGCAGGATCTCGTCGAGTTCGTTCCCGACGTCGACCGCGCGCGCAGCGCGACCCACCCAGGTGCCGTCGGTCCATTCATCGAGCGCGACGGCGGACGGCTGCTTCGTGAGGCCGCCGCCCCGCTTCGCCGGACGCTGGTACTCCGGCGATCGAGTCACTCGGAAGCGGCCGGCGGTCGTGCTGAACTCGACGACGATCTCGCTGAGATCTTCGGGAGCGCAGTAGTCGCTGCGCAGCCGCTTGTCACCGCTTTCGTAGCGCGGCACTCCGCCGTACAGGCCGAAGCAGACGGCATCCAAGATGCTCGATTTGCCTGCTCCGGTCCGACCGGCGATCAAGAAGATGCCGTCATCGGCGAAGCTGTCGAAATCGACGATCTGGCGATCGAGGAAAGGGCCGAAGCCCTCGATCTCGAGACGGTGGAGGCGCACTAGACGAGAGCCTCGGCGGCCACACGCTCGTCGAGGACTTCTCTGATGAGCTCGCTCTCCCGCTCACTCGGGCCCTGCCCCGCTCGCACGTGCTCCAGAAACGCCTCGATGCGCTCCGTGTCGGTGACTGCGGATTTGAGGCGCTCCGCGTAGGAGTGCTCTGCCCGCTCGGCGCCGCTTGCCGGCACGTGCTGCACCATGGCGCAGTGCGGGAAGCTCTCTTTCAGTCGGCGCATCGGCTCGACCTGCGGCAGAACGTCTGTGTAGATCGCGCACACCCAGTCATCGGCATGCGCATCGACGTTCTGTGTTGCGAGGATCTCATCGAGAGTGCCGGTGAGCGTAACGAGTCGGCGCGGCACTGGCAGGGCCGACCACTGCACCGAGGAGAGACCCGACGCATCGAGGTCGATCAGCCAGGAGCCGCGCTCCTTGTGCTGCTCACCGAAGCTGTAATGCAGCGGAGCCCCGGCATAGCGAACGCGCTCGCTGAGCTGCTGCCGCCCGTGGATGTGTCCGAGTGCGACGTAATCAGGGCCGTCGAACACGTCGAGCGGCACGACGTCGAGCCCACCCTGACGAACCTCTCGTTCCAGGCCGGCCGTCGCATCGACGCCCGCTGCGAAGCAGTGCGCGATCGCGACCGAACGACCACCGTGCGCGGCCATTCCCGTGCGAACGAGCCCCATCGCATGCGCCATGGTCTGCGCCTGTGTTCGCAGCAGAACGCCGCTCTCAACAGCCATCGGCCAGTGCTGACGCACGATCGCCGGCTCGAGATACGGGATGCCGTAGAAATGCACCGGACCGTCGGCGTCATCGATCGTTACCGGAGTGCCGACCGCGCGTGGATCGGTGACCACGTGGATGCCGTCGCGCAGCAACCGCGCCTGGAAACCCAGTCGCGCAGCGGAGTCGTGATTGCCACTCGTGACGATGACTTTGGCGCCCGAGTCGTGGAGGGCGACGAGCGTGTCGCCGAGCAGCGTGTACGCAGGGCCGGCAGGGGTCGCAGAGTCGAACACGTCGCCCGCCACGATCACCACATCGACTGCGTCGTCCTGAACCTGCTGCACGAGCGCGCCCAGCACCTCGGCCAGCGCATCCATGGTCGAGGTGCCATGGAAGGTGCGGCCGATATGCCAGTCGGAGGTGTGCAGGATTCGCATATTCACACCGTACGTACGGCCTCGGACATTCCCGCCGAGGCGTGCCGTGGCACCCTTCGACACGCTCTGACACGTCGAAGGGGCCGCGGCGCGGACGACCTTCAGTGCACGAGAACCCGGCTGCTCTCCGATTCGACCGCACCCTGAGGCAGCAGATCCTCCTTGCGCCCGCGCACCATCGTGACGGCGATGCCCGACGCCACGACCATGCCGACCGCCGCCGCGATGAAGACTCCGCTGTAGCCGCCAGTGAGCGTTGCGAGCCCGACCTGACCCTGTGCGTGACCGCCGACGACCACGGCATACACCGCGGTGAACACAGACAGTCCGATCGATCCGCCGATCTGCATGGCGGAGTTCGTGACCGCCGAGGCGACGCCGGCGTCATGTGGTGCGACGCCAGTCAGCGCGACGTTCTGCAGCGGGATGAAGACGAACGCCATGCCCATCCCCATCACCAGCAGGGCCGGAGCCACCTGGACGAAGTAGTCTCCTCCTGGCGTGATGAACGACAGGTAGACCAGAGCGGCGGCGACGACGAGCGGACCGCCGATGAGCATGGGACGCGGACCGATCCTGCCGAGCATGTTGGTCGCAAGGCCGGCGAGCACCATGGTGCCCAGCGGCAGCGGCAGGCTCGCGACGCCTGCCTCCATCGCACCCATGCCGAGCACGATCTGCAGGTGGAACGTGAGGTACAGCGTGGCGCCGATCATGACGCTGCCGGCGACCGCCTGAATGAGGAACGCACCGCCACGCACCCGGTGGGTGACCACATGCAGCGGCAACAGCGGATTGCTCACCTTCGTCTCGATCCACACGAACGCGGCGAGCAGAACCACGCCGAGGGCGATGAAGGTGATGGTGAGCGGGTTGCCCCAGCCGGTCTCTGCGAGGCTGAAGCCGTAGACGAGCGTCCCCAGACCGGAGGTCACGAGAAGGGCACCCCACAGGTCGTAACGGTTGTCGCCTTCGGCCCTGCTCTCGCTGAGGAACAGCGCCCCGCCGATGAGGCCGACCGCGACGAAGAACAGGTTGACCAGCAGACACCAGCGCCAGTCGAGGAACTCGGTCAGGAATCCTCCGAGCACCATACCGACCGCGGCTCCTGCTCCAGCGACCGTGCCGAACACGGCGAACGCGGTGTTGCGCTCTCTCCCCGACGGGAACAGCACGGTCAGAAGTGCGAGGGCGGCGGGCGCGAGCATCGCCGCGAAGACGCCCTGCAGGGCTCGTCCGAGGATGAGTTCCCAGCCGGTGGCGGCCATGCCGGCGTACAACGAGGCAATGCCGAAGCCGATCATGCCCACAATGAATGTGCGTTTGCGGCCCCAGTAGTCGGCGATGCGCCCGCCAAGGAGCAGCAGTGCGCCGAACGAGAGGGCGTATGCGGTGACCACCCATTGGCGCAGGTGGTCGTCCATCTGCAGCGCGATCTGCGCCTGAGGAAGAGCGATGTTGACGATCGTGCCGTCGAGGACGACGACGAGCTGCGTCAGAGAGATGACGAACAGAGCCCACCATCTGGCCTTGGGGTGAGTGCGCAGGGGTGAAGACATGGAAAAACCTCCGGTGTCTGGTGAGGATGCCGGAGGTTTCAAGCCTCGGACCAGCCCCCGTTCTCGGCGCTGACCGCCTCAGCGAACGGTGCTGAGCAGAGTTCGATCGTATCGGATACGACGCTGTGGATTCGAGCCGGAAGGTCCCCTGACCCACCCTCACCACGACGATCGACACGCGGTCATGCAGTGTGCAATATGCACTTTCACCTGTGCGACGTGGGGGCTGCGCGATGCGAGATCTGGGCTGCCCTCCGCCCTACAGGGGCCGGACTTGACCCTCCGGCAGGGTTTGTGCCCGCTTCGTCGTGGCTACCGACTTCCGCTCTACTCCTCTATGTCATGCGTCCAGTTCGCCTGCTGGATCCGGTTGTCCAGCTCTCGCAGCTCCTGCGCGACGCCGTCTGCTGCCGCGCGCAGTTCTGCGACAGGCAATGCGGCGATCTGCCGCAACTCTGAGCGCATCTGCCGCATTCCCGAATTGGTGCCGGATGCTGCGGCTGCAGCATCCGCCAACAGAGAATGCTGCAGCCGCAGAACATCGCGCGCGGCAAGCGCGTCGGTCATGGTGCCGTCCGCGCCGAGCGCGAGGCGGGCGTTGGTCGCGTTGATCCGGCGGATCAGGTCTCGCAGCTGGCCGAGGGCAGCTTCGGCCTCCCCGAGGAGAGCTGCGGCGTCTTCCGCCGGTTCCTCGCCCTCCTGATAGCGGGCATTCGCGGTGATGCGGGCGCGCAGTTGTTCGATGCGACGCTGCAGATCTGCTCTGGCTGTCAGTGCCTCAGCGAGTTTCATGCCCTCATCCTTGCAGGGCGCAGCATCCGATGTAACACTGCGTCACACTCCGGGAGCATCACCGCCGGCGCAGCAGTCCCGCGTGTTCGGGGTTCTGCTCGAACCACTCGGCGACGTACCAGCAGACCGGATCGACCTTGCGGTCTCCGCGACTCTCGATGTCGTCGACCGCGCCCTCGACGACACGGGCCGCGTGCCCGTTTCCGCGGAATGTCGGGATCGTGAAGGCCCTGGTCAGGGCCACCGTGCTGCCGTCATCGCGATAGTCGAGAACGCTCACGAGCACGCCGTCTCGAGTGAGTGTGTATCGCGAAGCATCCTTCTCGTCGGTGAGGATGAAGCCGTCGACGATGTGCGAAGCAGTCATCATTCCACGGTAAGCCCGACCAGCGGAACAAGACGACGTTTTGACACAACGCGACTTTCTCAGTAATAATCCCCCCATGACCACCAACGCGCGCCCCTCGTCCGCCCAGGAGGCGAACAGGACTGCCGGGATGATGATGCCCGGCTGCGTTGGCATGTGTTGCCGAATGTGTAGCTGACCCCAGCCGCCCCGCCACGCTCCCCGCATTCGCGATCTGCGAAGAAGGAGCCCCGAGCACCCACCTGCGTGCTCGCTCCCGGCCCTCTCGGTCATTCACGCAACACATCCGAGCCGCATCGGCTCACCCTTCGCAAGGAACCCATCATCATGTCGAACATCGCAACCCTCGAGCGTACCGCCACCCGCGCCCCTCATCTCCGTGCTGTTCCGCCCCTCGTCCCGCCGGCGCCCGCCGTCGCCGCCGACCTTCCTGCGACCCGCTCACCGCGTGGCTTCGCCCTCTACGTCGGACTCGATGAGATCAAGGCCGCCGAAGCCGGCGTGAGCCTGCCGCTGCTCGTCGATGCCCTCCGTCGCACACTCGCCGAACTCGCGCCCGGTGCCGAGACCCACGCCACCGTCGCACTCGCCCCGCACGGCTCAGGCGGCCGCGACCTCGACGTCGTGCGCCTCGCCCTGCAGGAGCCGGGTGCGATCGCCCGCACCAAGGCTGCCGAAGAAGAAGAGCAGGATGAGGACTACGGGGTCACGGTCGACATCTCGCGCAAGCGCGTGCTGATCGATGGCGACTCTGCCGCGTTCACGTACAAGGAGTTCGAGCTGCTGCAGTACCTCGTGCTCCGCGAGGGACGCACGATCGAGCGCACCGAGCTCGTGGGCGCCCTGTGGCAGTCGCCGGATGACGAGACCCCTGGCGAGCGCACGATCGACGTGCACGTGCGCCGTCTGCGCGCCAAGCTCGGCCGTTACGAAGACATCGTCCGTACCGTCCGAGGCGTCGGCTATCGCTTCGACCGGCACGCGGACGTCGTGATCCGCTACGGCCACGGCACGCCTTCACCCGACCGCTTCTGAGGAGTTGCACGGGCCTCGCATCCGCGGCCGTGCCGGTCCGCCGCGTCCGCCCCGCAGCATCCGCGATGTGTCGCTCGTGGCCGCCTCCGCGACCCCAACGCGACCAACAGCGCCACCTCACGACGCGCACCCGCCAGCATCCACGACGTGTCGCCCGTGGTCGCCTCCACAACCCCAACGCGACCAACAGCGCCACCTCCCAGCACGCACCCGGGGACGCAGCATCCACGATGTGGCGCTCGTGGTCGCCTCCGCGACCCCAACGCGACCAACAGCGCCACCTCCCAGCACGCACCAGCCCCGCAGCATCCGCGACGTGTCGCCTGTGGTCGCCTTCGCGA